>ERZ795043.759-NODE-759-length-21668-cov-39.804932_pt1 | contig 21668 bp, 15 predicted proteins | sample MGYA00375127_ERZ795043 | MGnify/ENA primary metagenome ERZ795043 (study PRJEB30172, sample SAMN05518447) | compost metagenome | isolation source: Feedstock adapted compost from Newby Island compost facility, Milpitas, CA | place: USA:Newby Island compost facility... | reverse complement strand
CTCTCCCTTCTCCCGCCCCCTCCGGGGTACAAGGCAATTTACTAGGCAAGCCCAGGGGCCACGCTCTTCGTCGTCGCCGCGGGAGAGGTTAAAAAGCGGGACGAGGCCGACCCCGACTTGCTGAAGTTCGCGGTGAAGGCGTACAGGGAAAGCCAGAGAAACGTTAACTAGGGGGGACTTGCCATGGGAAACAACATCAACTTTAGCGACTACTTCCGGGAGTCCATGAAGGACCCGGAGGCCCGGCGGCTTTACCGGGAGGTCTTGGATGAGGAGCTCTCCTGGCTCCTCAGCTACCTGCGGGAGGAGAAGGGGCTTTCCCAGAAGGAGGTGGCCGAGCGCCTCGGGGTCTCCCGGGGCCGGGTGAGCCAGCTGGAGACCTCCGCGGGCCTCTCCATGAGCCTGGAGAGCCTGGCCCGCTACGCCCAGGCCCTGGGGCTTTCCCTGAGGCTGGAGTTCGCCGACGAGAGGGGAGAGGTCCTGGCCCGCTTCTCCCTCGCGGCGGACGAGCCCGTGGCGGAGACGACGAATCCCGCTTGGGAAAACGCCGGGGCCGGCTGGGAGCCTGCTTCCGGCAAGGCCTCCTGGGCTTCTTGGGCCGCCTAGAGCATGGAAAGCAAGTCGGAAACCATCCGCAGGCTTTACCGGGAAGGGAAGAGCGTCTCCGAGATCGCCAAGTCCCTGGGCCTGAGCTACCAGAGGGTCTACACCACCCTGAGGCGCTCGGGCCTCCTCAAGCCCAAGGGAGGGGAGCCCTCGCCTTCGGGGGAGCCCGATCCCGAGGCCTACGCCAGGTTCCTCCAGGGTCTGGAGATCCGGTCCATGGAACTAATGGAGGTCCACGCGAAGCTGGAGCGTTCCCCCAAGGGGAAGCTCTCCTTCCGCATGGGCCTCGAAGCCTTCGGCCCCGAGCCGAGGGAGGGGGGCTTCACCGCCGGGCTCGCCTTGGGCCTGGACTTCCAGGACGAGGAGGGGCCCTTCGGTTTCCTGCGGCTTAGGGTGAGGGCCGGCTACGCCACGCCCCTCTTCCCGGACGAGCCCCTCTTCCGCGCCTTTAGGGAGCGAAACCTGATCGTGCACCTCTGGCCCTACTTGAGGCTTTACGCTGACTTCCTCACGGCGCAGATGGGGCTTCCCCGCCTGGTCCTGCCCGCCTGGAAGGTCTAGGAGGGGTCGCCTGCCGCCCCCTTGGGCCGTTTGGGGGCTTAAGCTTTGAGGTATGGCGCTCAGCAACCGGGAGATCGTGGGCAAGGGCCTGGACCTCCTTCGGTCCGGGCTGAGGCCTTTCGTGGAGCGGGAGTACCGACGGGTCTACGGCGAGGAATGGGTCAGGGAGGCGGGGGAGGTGCTTAAGGGGGACCGGGCTTCCCTGCAAGACCCCGACGCCCAGGCCCTCCTCAAGCTCATGGACTACCGCTGGAACGAGGTTTTTGACGAGAAGCTCGGGCGCTGGGGCAGGACCCTGGTGAAGGAGCTTCTGGAGTTCCGCAACCGCTGGGCCCACCAAGGCGCCTTCTCCTTTGAGGACGCCCACCGGGCCCTGGACAGCATGACCCGCCTCCTGGAGATGATCGCCGCCGAGGAGGCCCAGGAGACGGTCCGCATGGCCCGGGAGCTCCTCAGGCGCCGCTTTGAGGAGGAGGCGAAGCGGGAGGCGGAGCGGGCGGTCAAGCAGTCCCTGGCCGTCGTCCCCCAGGGCCTCAAGCCCTGGCGGGAGGTGGTCACGCCCCACCCCGACGTGGCCTCGGGGCGGTACAGCGAGGCGGAGTTCGCCGCCGACCTGGCCCAGGTACACCGGGGTGAGGCCGGGGAAGAGTACGGGAACCCCTTGGAGTTCTACCGCCGCACCCACCTCACCTCCGGGCTGAAGCGCCTCCTCCTCAACGCCCTGAAGCGCCTGGCGGGGGAGGGGGGGGACCCGGTGGTGGAGCTCCAGACGGCCTTTGGCGGGGGGAAGACCCACTCCATGCTTGCCCTCTACCACCTCTTCGGCGGGGCGGTGGACCCCGGGGAGGTGCCGGGCCTCGAGGACCTCCTGGCCCAGGCAGGGGTGGCCCGGGTGCCCTTGGCCCGCCGGGCGGTCTTCGTGGGCACCGCCTTTAGCCCCGCCCGTCCCCACCCCAAGCCCGAGGGGGTGGTGGTGCGCACCCTCTGGGGGGAGATCGCCTACCAGCTCGGGGGCGTGGAGGGCTACCGGATGCTGGAGGAGGAGGACCGCACGGGGGTGGCCCCGGGTTCCGACGTCCTCAAGGAGCTCTTTGACCGCTTCAGCCCGGCCCTGGTGCTCATAGACGAGTGGGTGGCCTTCCTGCGCAACCTCTACGGGGAGGAGGGCCTCCCCGCCGGGACCTTTGACCAGAACCTGACCTTCGCCCAGGCCTTGACCGAGGCGGCCAAGCGCAGCCCCCGCGCCCTGGTGGTGGCCTCCCTTCCTGCCTCCGACGCCGAGGTGGGGGGAGGAGGGGGGAGGGAGGCCCTCCTCCGGTTGCAGAACGTCTTCGGGAGGCTGGAGTCGGTGTGGCAGCCCGCTACCCAGGACGAAACCTACGAGATCGTGCGCCGCAGGCTCTTCCAGCCCCTTTCGGCGGAGGGCTACCGGGTGCGGGACGCCGTGGTGCGGGAGTACGTGCGCTACTACCGGGAGCACCGGGGGGAGTTCCCGAGCGAGGTCCTCGAGCCCCGCTACGAGGAGCGGATGCGCCTCGCCTACCCCATCCATCCGGAGCTCTTTGACCGGCTCTACGAGGACTGGGCCACCCTCGAGGGCTTCCAGCGCACCCGGGGGGTGCTCCGCCTCCTGGCCTCGGTGGTCTACACCCTCTGGGTCCGGGGGGACACCTCCCCCCTGATCCTGCCGGGGGGCCTTCCCCTGGACGCCGACGGCCCCCGCTACGAGCTCGTTCGCCACCTCTCCCGCCACCAGGAGGGGTTTGACCAGGTGATTGATTCAGACATAGACGGCCCCAACGCCAAGGCCTTCGCCCTGGAAAAGGAGCGCCCTTCCCTTGGCCGCCACCAGGCGGCCCGCCGGGCGGCCCGGGCGGTCTTTCTGGCCACCGCCCCCGCCGGGGCCGCCCCTACGGGCAAGCCCAGGGGGGTGGAGGGGGTCCGGGTCAAGCTGGGGGTGGCCCACCCCGGGGAGAGCCCGGCCCTCTTCACCGAGGCCCTGAAGGCCCTCTCCGAGCGCCTGGTCTACTTTCACGCCGAGGGGGACCGCTACTGGTTTGAGACCCGCCCGAGCCTCAACCGGATGGCCCAGGACCGGGCGGCGGCCGTATCGCGGGAGGAGGCCCTAATGGAACTGGAGGAGCGCCTGCGGGCCTGGGCCAAGGGGCGCCCCGCCCTCTTCCAGGGGGTGCACGCGGCCCCCGCGGGCTCGGGAGAGGTGGCGGACGAGCCCAGCCTGCGCCTTGTGGTCCTCTCTCCCCGGACCCCCTACGCCAAGGGGGGTTCGGAGGCGGAGCGGTGGGCCCGGGAGGTCCTGGAGGGGCGGGGCCGGGCCCCAAGGCGTTACCGCAACACCCTCCTCTTCCTCGCTCCCGAGGCCGTCCTGGTCCCCGACCTCGAGGAGGCGGCCCGCCAGTACCTGGCCTGGCGTTCCATTTGGGAAGACCGGGAGAGCCTGAACCTGGGGGCGGCGGACGTGCGCCAGGTGGAGAGCCGCCTTCGCCAGGCGGAGGACACCCTGAGGCTCCGCCTCGAGGAGGCCTACCGCCACCTCCTCGTCTTCCACCAGCCCGACCCCAAGGCTCCGGACCTGGAGGTGGACGCCCTCCGCCTCCTGGGGAGCGGCAACTCCTTGGAGCGGGCGGCCAGCAAGGCCCAGAACGAGGGGCTCGTCCTCGTGCGGTGGCACCCGGAGTTTCTGGGGGAGACCCTCGCCCGCTACGGGTTCTGGGAAGTGGCCGAGCCGGAAGGCGTCCTCCCCCTGAGGCGGCTTTGGGAAGACCTCGCCTCGTACCTCTACCTCCCCCGGTTGAAGGACGAAGGGGTGCTGCTCGCCACCGTGGCCCAGGGGGTTAAGGAGGGGCGGTTTGGTTACGCCGAGAGGCTGGAGGGCGGGGTTCCCAAGGGGGTGGTCCTCGGAGAGGAGGTGGCCCCCTCCCTGGGGGGTTACCTCCTGAAGCCCGAGGTGGCCGCCCGGTTTTTGAAGGAGAAAACCGGGGAAGACGTTCCCCCACCCCCGGACGGGGAGGGGGATGACGAGAAGGTCCCGGTCCCGCCTCCGCCTAGGCCTTCGAGGCCCCGCCGTTTCTACCTCAAGAAGACCCTGCGGATGGAAAGCCTCCTTCCCGAGGTGAGGGCCCTGGCCGAGGAGGTTCTCCTGCACCTTTACAAGGAGGGCGGTGTCCGGCTCGAGGTGGTCCTCGAGGCCCACGCCGAGGCCCCGGAGGGCTTCCCCGAAGACCTGGAGCGGGTCCTCAGGGAGAACAGCCGGGTGCTCGGGGCCGAGGCCTTCTTTGAGGAAGACTGAAGGCTGCCCATGGGCCTTCGGCCTAGAGAAGCTCCGGTGAGGACGCGCTGGGGTCTGGGGGTCTGTCCCCTCGTTTGACCCGTGTGGCCGGGATCCTCTCCAAGGGTGAGGTGGACAGCCGTGGGCTTTGGGAGGGTAGCATGGAGATTGCCCGGGCCCCTCGGCCGCGTTGCAGGTTTTTGTTGCTCAAAGTAGTCAAAAAAGCCTCTAAAACTTAAGCTCCAAGATCCGCGAGGCCCGGGCCCTTTTTTCTTTCCTTCAGTCATTGGAGGGCCTCGAGCCGGGCCCTGGCGGCCTGCCGTGGCTTTTTGGGTGGGGTGGTGGAGAGGGTCTGCTCGGGCCTCCGCGCGTCGGGGTCTCCTTTTTAAGCAAGAAAAAGAAGATTGACAAGACTTAGGCCCCGAGGTATGCTGTCCTCCGTGAGGAGGACAACAGTGCGCCCATTGCTGTCCCAGATGGCCCTCGAGGTCCAGGTTCCCCTGCGGGTGGCTAACCCCAGCGGTCTGGTCCGGTCCCCGGCCTTCTCGGTGGACGGGGGCCCCTTCGCCCCCCTCCGCCAGACCCGGTATATAAGGGGCGAGCCGGTGGAGACCGTCCTATTGGACTCCGTGGAGAGCCAGGCCAACCGCCAGGAGGCGCTCCTTTACCGCCACCTCCCTCTGCCCGACGTTCAGGTGGAGCTTTTTGATGGACGCCGCGTCTCCCAGTACGAGGCTCCGGGCCGCATCCTGGACGCCATTTTCCGGGAGGCCACCCTCGGCGGACAGCCCTCCCATCAGACTCCCCTCTTTCAGGCCATCGCCCGGGGAGGGGAGGAGGCGGAACGGGCCCTCTTCCGCCACTCCCCCCTCACCCTGGTCTACGGGGGCTGGCTCTCCTACGGGGACATTTCCCCAGAGGTGGCCCCCAAGTGGCCCAGGCTGGTGGCCCTGGAGATCCTGGGCCTGGAGCCTCGGGAGGCTCACCGCACGAGCTCCAGGTTGGACCCTCTCGGCGTCCCGGGGGAGCTTCCCCTGCCCGAGGCCATGTCCCAGGCCCTGAAGGAGCAAGGAAAGAAGGGTAGGCTTTCCGAGGCGGGCCTGGGCCGCATCCCTCCCACGGCGAGCCCCATGGACGTGGCGGTCAGGGGGGCGGTCCTGGTGGGGGCGGTCTCCCTGGTGGGCTTGAGGAACCTGCGCCTGCCCCAGGAGGCCAAGGAGGTTCTCCTCGCCCTCGCCCTCCTGGGGCTTGCCCTGCAGCACAAGGAGGGGTACAGGCTGCGCTCGGGGGCCGACCTGGTGCCCGAGGAAGGGGGTTGCCTTCGGGTCCGGGCCCTCCCTTCCGGGGAGGAGGTGTGCCTGGAGGTGGAGCCCCTGAGGGAGGAGCTGGACCGGCTCCTGGGGGAGCTCCCCGAGGAGTTGCGCTGGCCCGGGGAGCCGGTCGTCCTGCAGGCCAACGAGACCCTGAACCAGCTCTACAGAAACGCCCTCTTGGGCAAGGCCGAGAGGGCCAAGGCCAAGCGGGAGAAGGAGGGGTAGTGTACCTGGCCTTCTTCGTCCGGTACGCCGTGGACGCCCACCGGGGCAAGGGCCCCCGGGGCCGGGAGTTCCCTCCCCACGAGGTGCGCCTGCGGGGGGGGCTGGTGCGGTCCTGGGCCCTGGAAGGGAAGCCCGAGGAGGCCACGAAGGCCCTGGAGTGGCTGGAGACCCTGCCTCCGCCCGGGGTCCTGGCCCCCAGGGTCCTGGAAGGGAACTGGCGCACCCGGGTGGCCTACGTTCCTCCCCACGATCTGCCCCAGCCGCCCGGCCACAGGGAAAAGGTGCCCCTCCTGCACCATGTCCTTCCCCTCTCCGGAAGACTCCTCGCCTACGCCTACCCCCTCGAGGGCCGGGAGGAGGAGGCCGAGGCCCAGCTCCCCACCCTGGGACGCTTGGCGGGCAGGATCAGCTACCTGGGCACGAGCCGCAACCTGGTGTGGGTGGAGGCCCGGCTGGTGGAAGACCCCCTCGGGGCCTACCGGGAGGAGGCCGGCCAGGAGCCCTGGCTCCTGGTGCCTGCCGAGGCGGGGGACCTCTGGATGCGGGTCGCTCCCCCGGGCTTCCTCCGCCTGGCCGAGGAGCGGTTCCAGGCCCGGGTGCGGGAGCTTCCCCACCGCTGGGTGCCCTACCGGGAGCCTGAGGCCCTGCGGAGCTCCCAGTCCCTCTCCCCCTGGGGGGCCTGGCGGGTCTTGGCCCTGGACCCTCCCTTGCCCCTGGAGTGGGCCCCCCTCTTCGCCCACGCCGCCCGGAGGGCCCTCCTGAGCCTCCTGCCCCCGGGGGCGCCCCCAGAGCTCACCGGGCACGGGGCGGGAGGCGGTCCCCTAAGGGCCCCCCACCTGGCCCTGGTTCCCCTCCCCAACGTGGGCCACCGCTACGGGGACGGCCGCGTCCTGGGCCTGGCCTTCCTCCTGCCCCGGGAAGCGGGCGGGGCCGTGGAGCTCGCCCTCCTCGAGGCCCTCCTCAGGCTGGAGGAGGTCCGCCTGGACGGCCTGGCGGTGCGCCTCCTTCCCCCCGACGGGCGCTGGGCCCTTCGGGAGGGGCGCTGGCGGCGCCCCGCCCGCCGTTTCGCCAGCGTCACCCCCGTGGTCTTTGACCGTTACCCCAAGCGGGGGGACGTCCTCGCGGCCCTCCGCTTCTCCGCCCGGGCCGCGGGCTTCCCGGAGCCCGAGGAGGCCTGGGTCTTGCCCTACCCCCGGCCCCAGGGGGTGCCCCTAAGCCGGGACTTCCGCCTGCCCCCGGGGGTGGAAGGCTACGTGGCCCACGCGGAGGTCCTCTTCCCCGAGCCGGTTTCCGGCCCCGTTCTCCTGGGACGGGGGCGCTATTTGGGCCTTGGGCTTTTCGTCCCCTTGGAGGTGGAGGATGGAGGCGCTTGAGCGGGCCTTCGCCGAAAACCCCCTTACCCTGGAGGACTTCCCCGGCTTCTTCCTCGAGGCCACGGGGCACGAGCCCTACCCCTGGCAGGAGGCCCTCCTGCGCCGGGTGGTCCGGGAAGGGTGGCCTGAGGCGGTGGCCGTGCCCACCGGGGCGGGGAAGACCATGGTCCTGGCGGTGGCCCTGTTCCTCATGGCCCTGGACCCCAAGGCCCACCGCCGGGTGGTCTACGTGGTGAACCGCCGCCTGGTGGTGGACCAGGCCCACGAGGTGGCCCTGGGGCTCAAGGAGAGGCTGGAGGAGGCCCTGGCGCGGCCCTCCGGGGAGGCCACCCCCCTGGTCCGGGCGGCCCGCAGGCTGGCCGCCCTTGGAGGCGGCAAACCCCTGGAGGTGGTCCGGCTTCGGGGCGGGGTGCCCCGGCCCAGGCCCACCCTGCAGGACCCCGCCCGGCCCGCGGTGGTCCTGGCCACGGTGGACATGGCGGGAAGCCGGCTCCTCTTCCGCGGCTACGGGGTCCCCCGGGGGCTCCTCCCCGTGGAGGGGGCCCTCTTCGGGACGGACGCCCTCTACCTCCTGGACGAGGCCCACCTGGAGGCGCCCTTCCTCGCCACCCTGGAGGCCGTGGCGGGGTTGCCTGGCCCCTGGGGCCGCCCGGGGGTGCGGGCCGTGGCCCTCACCGCCACCCCGGAGGGCCTGGGGCGGGGAGGGATCTTCCGCCTGGGGGAGGCCGACGCCCGCCACCCCCGCTTGGGCCGGATCCTCACCGCTTCCCGCCGGGTGTGGCTCCGGGAAAGCCCCTCGAGGAGGCGGGGGAAGGACCTGGTGGCCCACGCCCTGCGGCTCGGCGAGGAGCTGGGGGGCCCCGTGGCCGTGGTGGCCAACCGGGTGGGGCGGGCCCTGGAGGTCTACCGGGAGCTCGGCAGGGCGTTTCCGGGGAGGGCCCTCCTCCTCACGGGCCGCATGCGTCCCCGTGAGCGGGACCTGAACTTCGCCCGGACGCGGGCCCTCCAGGAACGCCTGAACCGGGGGGAGGTGGCCTTCGTGGTGGCCACCCAGGCCCTGGAGGTGGGGGCCGATCTGGACTTCGCGGGCATGGTCACGGAGCTCGCCGACCTTTCCGCACTGAAGCAGCGCCTGGGGCGGGTGAACCGCCGGGGCCAGAGGGAGCGGGCCGAGGTGGTGGTCCTGGGGGAGAGGGAGACCGAGGCCAAGGAGGCCCGCCCCTACCTCCCGGAGGCCCTCCAGGCCACCTGGGCGTGGCTTGCGGGCCTGGGGGCGGAAGGGGGGGTGGACCTCTCCCCCGAGGCCCTGGCGCAACGCATGGAGGCCCAGCCCCCACCCTCCGAGGCCTTCGGCCGTCCCCGCCCCCCCATGCCCTTCTTAGAGGCCTTCCTCCCCCTCCTGGCCCACACCGACCCCCTGGTCCCCCTGGACCCCGGCCCCTTCCTCCACGGCCTGGAGCGCGCCGCCCCCGAGGTGGAGGTGGTGTGGCGGGCGGACCTCCCCGAAACGGCGGAGGAGGTGGAGGCCTATCTGGAGGCCGCCCCTCCCGGGCCCAAGGAGGGGGTGCGCCTTCCCCTCTACGCGGTGCGGGCCTGGCTCCAGGGCGGGGCCGCGGACCTCGCGGACCTGGAGGGCCAGGAGGAGGAGGCCCTGAGGCCCGGTCCTCCCCGGGAGGGCAAGGCCTTCCGCTTTGACGGGGAGGGGGTGGAGGAGGTCTCCCTCCGGGACCCCAGGCTTCGCCCCGGGGACCTCCTCCTGGTGCCCGCGGGGTTTGGGGGGCTTTCCGAGGGGCACTGGGACCCGGAGGCGAGGGAGCCCGTCCCCGACGTGGCGGAGTGGGGGGAGGAGAGGCCCCGCTTTCTCCGGCTTCACCCCAAGGTCCTGGCCCAGGCCCTCGAGGACCCCGAGGGGGCCGAGGGGTTTGGCCAAGAGCTCAAGGAGCGCCTCCTTGGGGCCGAGGGCCGCCGGGAGGCCCGGGAGGAGGTGCGCCGCTTCCTGGAGGAGCGCCTCTCGGACTTCCGCGCGGAGTGGCGTCCCCTGGTCCAGGCCTTTCTGGAAGGGCCCTTTGAGGTCTGGCCCTGGGGAGAGGGGTGGGGCTACGGGGGGTACGTCCTCCGCCTGCGCCAGGAAAACCCCCTCTACGGCTCCGGCAGGCCCGAGGCCCTCGAGGCCCACAGCCGGAAGGTGGCCGAGGCGGTGGAGGACTTCGCCCGGCGCCTGGGGCTGGACCCCGGGGTCCGGGCCCCCTTCCGCCGGAGCGCCCTCTGGCACGACCTGGGCAAGCAGGACCCCCGCATGCAGTTCTGGTTCCTCCTGAGCGCGGGGGAGGCGGTGGACCCCTCCTCCAGGCCCCTGGCCAAGAGCGGCACCCGCCTCACCCGGAAGGAGCTTGAGCGCCTGCGGAAGGAGGCGGGCTACCCTCTGGGCCAGCGCCACGAGCACGTGGCCGCCCGGCCCCTCCTGGGAAGCCACCCCCTCGAGGCCCACCTGGTGGCCACCCACCACGGGCGCGGGCGCCCCCTTCCCGCCCCTTCCCCCGACGCGCCGGGCTTTTCCGTGCCGCTTTGGGCCCCCTGGGCCTCCTGGCCCGGACCTCCCTACGGGGAGAGCGCCCACGGCCTGGAGCGGTTGGAAAGCGGCTACCTGGAGAACTTCCTCGGGTTGCTCAAAGGGATGGGGCCCTGGGGCCTGGCCTACGGGGAAGCCCTCTTGCGCCTGGCGGACTATCTGGCCTCGGGAGGTGAGGCGTGAGCGCGGTCTGGCTTGAGGGCCTGAGCCTCGAGGGCTTCCCCGTGGCCGCCCTGGCGGCTTACGGCGCCCTGCGGCTTTTGGTGGAGGAGGAGGGGATGGAGGGGGTGCGCCTGGTCTTCCGCGACCCCCAGAGCCGCCCCGTCCCCGGGCTTTTGGGGGTGGGGGAGGGGGAGCTCCTCTGCCGGCTGGCCCGGCGCTTGCGCCGCGTGCCCCCCCTACCCCCGGAACTTCTGGAGCGGGAGAAGCTGGAGGGCCTTTCCCCCGAGGAGATGCGCCGCCTGGCCTCCGCGGACCCCCGGGCCCGCCGCTTCCTGCCCGCCCTCCTCCTTCCGTTGCCGGGGGGCGGGGCGTTCCCGAGCCCCCTGGACACCTCCAAGGGGCAGCAGCGCCTCACCAAGACCCTGCGGGAGAACTGGGAGGCGGCCCGGAGGACCCACCTCCTCAAAGGGCTCCGGCGGGTCCTCTTCTCCGGGGTCCTCCTGGGCCCCGGGGAGGTCCTTTGGACCTGGGCCCGGGTCAGGGGCAGGGCCTCGAGGCGCAGGTCCCCCCTGGAGTTCGGCCTGGTGGGCTGGCACCCCAGCCAGTACCGCCAGTGGGCGGAAGGGGCCCGCGAGCCCAGCGGCCTTCCCTTCCACGAGAAGGTGCGCATCCACCCCGTGGCCACCCTCCTGGCCTGGGAGGCGGTCCCCCTCTTCCTCCTCTACCCTGCCCCGGACGGGGTGCGGGCCGCGGGGGTCCACGACCCCGAAGGCCGGCCGAGCCTCCTCCTCCCCACTCCGGGCCACCCCGTCTCCCTGGAGGCCCTTCGCGCCCTCCTCCTGCAGGCCCCCCTGGCCCTCCAGGACCCCAGGGCCTGGCCCCCGGAGGTGGCCCTCTGGCGCTCGCCCCGCCTGGGCCACCCTAAGCGGCAGAAGGACCCCTACCCCGTCTACGTGGAGGCCCGGCCCGTCCTGCGCGGACCCCAAGCGGGCGCCCAAACCCCGGGGGGTTCGCGCAGGGGGCGTTAGGCCCTTGGGGAAGGGGTTTCCTGGCGTTGGAAGGGGTATAATCACGGCGCGCGGCGAAGCCCTCTCAACCCAGGTTCGCGCGGGGAACCTTGAAAACCGGCTTCCAGAGGGACCCAGTCAGGGGGGGAGTTGCATCCAAGCTTCACAGCTTGGCTACGTTGCAGCCCTCCACCACCTTCCACAGGAGGCCCGCGTAGAAGCGTTGCATCCAAGCTTCACAGCTTGGCTACGTTGCAGGCTCACCAACGGGGACGTACAGGAGGGGGACCTCCTCGTTGCATCCAAGCTTCACAGCTTGGCTACGTTGCAGGAGCGCCTTCGGCGGCGAGGAAATGTGCCCGGCGTGCAAGTTGCATCCAAGCTTCACAGCTTGGCTACGTTGCAGGCGCTCTCGACTTCGACCGCCTCACCGGCATCGGGGGTTGCATCCAAGCTTCACAGCTTGGCTACGTTGCAGGAAGGTTCTGGAGGCCCACAGCCTGGAGTGCATTCCCTAGTTGCATCCAAGCTTCACAGCTTGGCTACGTTGCAGGTGGCCGATGCGGTGAACGTTTACAGGGGCGCGCAGGCCGTTGCATCCAAGCTTCACAGCTTGGCTACGTTGCAGGGTCTTCCTCGACCCCCCGTACCGGGGCTACGAGGACGGTTGCATCCAAGCTTCACAGCTTGGCTACGTTGCAGGAGGTTCGGGCAAGAGGTGGCCGACTACGTGGAGGCCGTTGCATCCAAGCTTCACAGCTTGGCTACGTTGCAGGGTTTGCGGGGGGGTATGGGGTTTGGGGGGTGAGCCCCGGTTGCATCCAAGCTTCACAGCTTGGTTACGTTGCAGGCCCGAGGAGGCCCTGCACGACCTCATGGTCTGGGCCGTTGCATCCAAGCTTCACAGCTTGGCTACGTTGCAGGTGCCCCAGTATGGCGATGGTCATGGCCCGGTCCGCCCAGTTGCATCCAAGCTTCACAGCTTGGCTACGTTGCAGGCAGGTCATGGGAATGTCGTAGTGGACCAGCCACTCGTTGCATCCAAGCTTCACAGCTTGGCTACGTTGCAGGCCCACGGCGGCTAGGGCCTCCCTAGCCCGCCCCAGTTGTTACATCCAAGCTTCACAGCTTGGCTACGTTGCAGGAAGGCAGGCGAAAATAGCGAAGAAAGGAGGTAAGGTGTGCGCGCCGAGGACCCAGGACTGATACACGTCACCCCCAACCGGGCGGTGGCCCGCAGGCTGGGGGTTCCCTACCGCACCCTGGCCGGGCTGGCCCGGGAGCTCCTAAGGGACGGGGGGCTCCTGGTGGCCTCCCCCTACCGGGCCCGCCGCCTGCTGGTGCAGGCGGTGCGGGAGGCCCTCGCCCCGAAGGACCCCCAGGGGCTGGCCGCGGCCCTCGAGGGCCCGGTGAGGACCCTCCTCCTGCTCGCCCAGGCCTCCGGCCAGGGGGAGGAGGCGCTTGCGCGCCTGGCGGAGGAGGCCTCCCCCCGGCTTGCCCGGGTGGCCCGGGCGGCCCGGCGCTACGGGGAGTTGCTCAGGGGCCGGAGGCTCCTGGACCCCGTGGAGGTCCTTCCGAAGGCGGCGGCCCTGGGGAAGCGGCTTCCCCTGAGGCTGTGGCGCTACCCCTACCTGGGGACGGGGGAGCTGGCCTTCCTGAAGGGGGTTGCGGCCCCGGGGAGCGAGGTGGAGCTCCTCCTCCCCGAAGGGGCGTGGGGAGAGGCCAACCGCAGGGCCAAGGAGGCCCTGGAGGAGGTGGGCCTAAAGGTCAGGCCCCTGGAGCTTGCTGGCCTGGGGAGGGCCTTTCTCCAGGGGGGAGGCGTGGGCCGGGTCCAAGCCCTCCGCTTCCCCGACATGGAGGCGGAGGTGCGCCACGTCCTGGCCTCCCTCAAGGGGCTCCTCCGGGGGGGACTACCCCCGGGGGAGGTGGCCCTGGTGGCCCGGGACGACCGCCGCTACGGCCCCCTGGTGGCCGCCGTGGGGTTTGACCAGGGCCTGCCCGTGCGCCTCCTCTACCGCGTGCCCGTGGGGGAGAGCCGGGTGGGAAGCCTCGCCGCCCTCCTGGCCCAGGCCCTCCAGGACTTCCCCTACGAGGCCACCCTGCGCCTCCTCTTCCACCCCCTCTTTCCCTGGGAGCGAAAGGTGGACCTGGACCAGGCCCGCCTGCGGAGGCCTTCCGGGGAGGCGTGGAAGGGGCTCGGCCTTCCCGGGGAGCTTCTGGAGCTCGCCCAGGGAAAGACGGGCGGGGAGCTCGTCCAGGGCCTCCGCCGGGCGCTTTCCCCCCTGAGGAAGCGGCTTGAGGGCTGGCCCCGGGAGCGGGCGGCCCTCGAGGCCCTCCTGGAAGGCCTCGGGGAGCTGGAGGAGGAGGACCGGGAGGGCTTCTTCCAGGGGATTTCCGAGCTCCTCTACCACCTCACCGTGCCCGCCCAGCCGGGGTACGGGGGGGTGGAGCTCCACACTCCCCTGGCCCGCTACGGAGGGGCCTTCCGCCACCTCTTCGTCCTGGGCATGGCGGAAGGCCTTACCCCGGTCCCGGTGGCCGAGGACCCCTTCCTGGGCCTGTCCGAGGTGGAGGAGCTGGAGCGGTTCGGGCTCTTTCCGGAGAAGCCCTGGGAGGCCGCCGCCCGGGAGGCCCTGGTCTTCGCCGCCCTTCTAGGGAGCTTGAAGGAGGACGGCGAAGCGGTCCTCACCTACCCGGAGGTGGTGGAGGGGAGGCCCGTCCCCATGAGCCCCTTCCTGGAGCGCCTGGGCCTGGAGCCCCGAAGCCCCGGGCGCACCCTGGTGGGAAGCCTGGTGGAGGCCCGCAGGCTTGGCCTGTGGGAGGGAGACCCCCTCCAGGAGGCCATGGAGCGGGCCCTCGAGGCCGAGAGGGCCCGCCTGGAAGGGGAGGCCTCCTCCCCCCACCACGGGGCCACGGGGAGGCCCTTCCTTCCCGCAAGCCTCAGCGTCTCCCAGCTTGAGGACCTGGCCACCTGCCCCTTTCGCTTCTACGCCAAGCACCTCCTCCGTCCCCGGGGGGACCGGGAGGCGGGGGACGGGGACCGGGAGGACCTGGGAACCTTCGTCCACCAGGTCCTCGCCCGCGTCTTCCGGGCCGCGCTGGAGAAGGACGCACGGAGGGGCGAGGAGGTGAGGGCCCTTGCGGCGGGGGGCCTTCTGGGGGAGGCCTTCTCGCGGGTGGAGGAGGAGTGGAAGGGGAGGCCCAATTCCCCCTTCTTCCTGAGGCGGCCCGACTGGCCTCACCGCCGGAGGTGGGTTCTGGGGCTTCTCGCCCGGGCCTTTGAGGACGACAAGCAGTTCCTGAGGGGGGACGTGAAGATCGTGGGCGTGGAGGTGGAAGCGAAGTTGGGAAGGGGGTTTAGGGGGATGGTGCCTGGCTACGAGGGCCTGGAGGTTCGGGGAATCATAGACCGCGTGGAGGAGCGCTCGGGAAGCCGCTTCTACTTGGACTACAAGCTGGGGAGCACCTCCCCCCGGGTGAAGGACCCGAGGACCGGGAAGCTCTCGGCCGACCTGCAGCTTTCCCTCTACATCCTCCTCCACGGAGAGGGCAGGGGAGCGGGGGTCTACTACCTCCTCGCTTCCAGAGAGGCGAAAACGGTAAATCTGGACCGGGGCGCGCTCTGGGCAATCTTTAAGGAGATTCGCAGGACGTTGAAAAGCGGCGCCTTTGAGCCCAGGCCCGACGCGAAGGCCGAGGCCTGCCGGTCCTGCCCCGTGGAGCTCCTTTGCCGCTACGAGGGGAGGTGAGGGATGGAGGCGAATCTCTACGTGGCGGGGGCGGGGACGGGCAAGACCTACACGCTGGCGGAGCGCTACCTCGGCTTTTTGGAAGAAGGGCTGTCCCCCCTCCAGGTGGTGGCGGTGACCTTCACGGAAAGGGCCGCCCTGGAGCTGCGCCACCGGGTGCGGCAGATGGTGGGCGAACGCTCCCTCGGCCACAAGGAGCGGGTCCTGGCCGAGCTGGAGGCGGCCCCCATAGGCACCCTCCACGCCCTGGCCGCCCGGGTCTGCCGGGAGTTCCCCGAGGAGGCGGGGGTGCCCGCGGACTTCCAGGTGATGGAGGACCTCGAGGCCGCCCTCCTCCTGGAGGCGTGGCTGGAGGAAGCCCTCCTGGAGGCGCTCCAGGACCCGAGGTACGCCCCCCTGGTGGAGGCCGTGGGGTACGAGGGGCTTCTGGACACCCTGCGGGAGGTGGCGAAGGACCCCCTGGCCGCCCGGGAACTCCTGGAGAAGGGTCTTGGGGAAGTGGCGAAGGCGCTCCGCCTCGAGGCCTGGCGGGCCCTCAGGCGCCGGATGGAGGAGCTTTTCCACGGGGAGAGGCCGGAGGAGCGGTACCCGGGCTTCCCCAAAGGATGGCGGACCGAGGAGCCTGAAGTTGTTCCCGACCTCCTGGCCTGGGCCGGGGAGGTCAAGTTCAACAAGAAACCTTGGCTTGAGTATAAGGGCGACCCCGCCCTCGAGCGGCTCCTGAAGCTTCTAGGAGGGGTGAAGGAAGGGTTTTCCCCGGGGCCTGCGGACGAGCGCCTGGAGGAGGTCTGGCCCCTCCTCCGGGAGCTGGCGGAGGGGGTTCTGGCCCGCCTGGAGGAGCGCCGCTTCCGGGCCCGGCGCCTGGGCTACGCCGACCTGGAGGTGCACGCCCTCCGTGCCTTGGAGAGGGAAGAGGTGAGGGCCTACTACCGGGGGCGCTTCCGGCGGCTCCTGGTGGACGAGTTCCAGGACACCAACCCCGTACAGGTCCGGCTCCTGCAGGCCCTCTTCCCGGACCTCCGGGCCTGGACCGTGGTGGGGGACCCCAACCAGTCCATCTACAGCTTCCGCCGCGCGGACCCCAAGGTGATGGAGAGGTTCCAGGCAGAGGCCGCGAAGGAGGGTTTGCGCGTCCGGCGCCTGGAGAAGAGCCACCGCTACCACCAGGGCCTGGCGGACTTTCACAACCGCTTCTTTCCCCCCCTTCTCCCGGGGTACGGGGCCGTGAGCGCCGAGAGGAAACCCGAAGGGGAGGGCCCGTGGGTCTTCCACTTCCAGGGGGACCTGGAGGCCCAGGCCCGCTTCATCGCCCAGGAGGTGGGGCGCCTGCTTTCGGAAGGCTTCCAGGTCTACGACCTCGGGGAGAAGGCCTACCGGCCCATGAGCCTTCGGGACGTGGCGGTCCTGGGCCGCACCTGGAGGGATCTCGCCCGGGTGGCCGAGGCCCTTCGCCGCCTGGAGGTGCCGGCGGTGGAGGCCGGGGGCGGGAACCTCCTGGAGACCCGGGCCTTCAAGGACGCCTATCTGGCCCTGAGGTTTCTGGGAGACCCCAAGGACGAGGAGGCCCTGGTGGGGCTTCTGCGTTCTCCCTTCTTCGCCCTCACCGACGGGGAGGTCCGCCGCCTGGCGGAGGCGCGGGGGGAAGGGGAGACCTTATGGGAGGTTCTGGAACGGGAGGGGGACCTTTCCGCCGAGGCCGAAAGGGCCCGGGAGACGCTCCGGGGCCTCCTCCGGCGCAAGGCCCTCGAGGCCCCAAGCCGACTCCTTCAGCGCCTGGACGGGGCCACGGGCTACACGGGGGTGGCCGCCCGTCTCCCCCAGGGCCGGAGGCGGGTGAAGGACTGGGAGGGCACCCTTGACCTGGTGCGCAAGCTGGAGGTGGGGAGCGAGGACCCCTTCCTGGTGGCCCGCCACCTCCGCCTCCTCCTCCGTAGCGGGCTTTCCGTGGAGCGCCCCCCCTTGGAGGCGGGCGAGGCCGTGACCCTCCTCACCGTCCACGGGGCCAAGGGTTTGGAGTGGCCCGTGGTGTTCGTGCTGAACGTGGGGGGGTGGAACAGGCTAGGTTCTTGGAAAAACAACAAGACCAAGCCCCTCTTCCGCCCGGGCCTGGCCCTGGTGCCCCCTGTCCTGGACGAGGAGGGCAACCCCAGCGCCCTCTTCCACCTGGCGAAGCGCCGGGTAGAAGAGGAGGAGAAGCAGGAGGAGAACCGGCTCCTCTACGTGGCCGCCACCCGGGCCTCCGAACGGCTTTACCTCCTTCTCTCCCCCGATCTCTCCCCTGATAAGGGCGACCTGGACCCCCAGACCCTGATCGGGGCAGGGTCCCTGGAGAAGGGCCTCGAGGCCACCGAGCCGGAGAGGCCCTGGTCCGGGGAGGAGGGGGAGGTGGAGGTCCTCGAGGAGAGGATCCAGGGCCTTCCCCTGGAGGCCTTGCCCGTCTCCCTCCTCCCCCTGGCGGCCAGGGATCCCGAGGCGGCCCGGAGGCGCCTTTTGGGGGAGCCCGAACCAGAAGGCGGCGAGGCCTGGGAGCCGGACGGCCCCCAGGAAACCGAGGAAGAGGTCCCGGGCGGGGCCGGGGTGGGGCGGATGACCCACGCCCTCCTGGAGCGCTTTGAGGCCCCGGAGGACCTGGAGAGGGAGGGCCGGGCCTTCCTAGAGGAAAGCTTCCCCGGGGCGGAAGGGGAGGAGGTGGAGGAGGCCCTGAGGCTTGCCCGCACCTTCCTCACTGCCGAGGTCTTCGCCCCCTACCGTGGGAACGCCGTGGCGAAAGAGGTGCCTGTGGCTTTGGAACTCCTGGGGGTGCGCCTCGAGGGCCGGGCGGACCGGGTGGGGGAGGACTGGGTCCTGGACTACAAGACGGACCGCGGGGTGGACGCGAAGGCCTACCTGCTCCAGGTGGGGGTGTACGCCCTAGCCTTGGGGAAGCCGCGGGCCCTGGTGGCGGACCTTCGGGAGGGAAAGCTCTACGAAGGGGCGAGCCAGCAGGTTGAAGAGAAGGCCGAAGAGGTCCTGCGGCGCCTCATGGGCGGCGACAGACCCGAGGCGTAGGGCTCCCGGATCAGCACCCGAAAGGCCCTGAGCAACGCCTTGGGCTTTGTCTCTTTTCCCACTCTACCTCTTCAGCCACTACTGGGAGGGCAAGCCCACGGAGTAGCCGCTGGGAGAGGGCATCCCAGGCCTCCTCAACGACGACCGCATGGGCCGCATGCTGGACACCCTCTACGAGGCGGGGTGACGGAGCGCTTCCTGGAGGTGGCCAAGGTCAGCGAAGCTCCCTTGAGGGCACGCCAGGCCTTCCCCTTCCCGGTGCGGGCCCTGCATGCGGACGCCACCAGCTTCCACGTGCACGGGCGGTACGAGGGGGGAGAGGAGGAAGTGGGGGTTCTCCGCATCGTCCACGGCGACAGCCGGGACCACCGCCCGGACCTGAAGCCGTGGGGGATGGGCCTGGTGTGCGCGGACACGGAGGGGCATCCCCCTCCTCTTCGCTCCCCAGGACGGGAAGGCCAGCGACGCCAAGACCCTGGTGGCCCTGTTGTCCCGCTTCCGGGAGGCCCAGGGCCTCTTGGCGGAGGTCTTTCCTGAAGGGGCCTGGACCCCCCTCCTCCCGGGGTACCAGGGGGTGGAGGTGGAGGCGGGGAAGGCCCTGGGGAGGCTTTTGGCCCGGGAGTTCTCTTGCGAGGTGGACGCCCAAAAGGCCCTGGAGGGGGTGAGCCGGGGCTTTCCTACCCCAGACCCCCTTCACCTAAAGGCCACCACAAGGTCCTTTTCCAGGGCCTCGGCCACCCTGCGCAGGGTGCTCAGGGTGTGGCCGAAGTACAGGGGGTCTAGAATCCGGGTCACCACGGAAGGGGGAACCCCCATGCGCTCGGCCAGGTCCTTCCGCTTGAGGCCCTTACGGCGAAGGGCCTTCTCGATGGCGAGGCTGACGGGGTTCACCGGGCTCGGCCGGATTTCCACGGGGATGAGGCGGTCCCGCTCCTCCTCCAGGTCCGGAGGGGGAGTGGCGCCGGGCCTGGGAAAGGGGCGCTCCTCCACCTCCAGGTGGGCGAGGTAGTAGGCCACTCCCTCCTCCAAGGCCTTCCGCGCCTCCTCTACGCTGGCCTTTCCCGCCACGAAGACGGGAAGGTCCACGCAGAAACCGCCGTAGGTGCCGGATTCGGGATCGTGCTCGATGTAGCAGGGGTAAGTTACGTCCCAAGATCTAACCATGGTTGAAAGCCTCCAGGACAACCACCTCAAACCGGCGTGCCCTTTTTGCTTCTGGACCAGGGCGCCGAAGCGCCCCGGCCGCGCCTACTGCCTCACCTCCTCTTCCGGTATCCCGGCCTGGCGGAGGATACCCTTGAGGGTGCCGATGGGAACGATATCCTTGTCGTGAACGGCGATAACCACTTCCATACCTTGCGGGTTGCGCCAGACCTCGTGGGATCCCTTTCCCCTCCCCTTGATGGGGGCGAAGCCGTGCCTCCGGAGAAGCCTGCGGAGCTCCCTGCCGCTCAGCCTCTTTAAACGGCCTATGGTACCTCCTTTCCGGGCCTGGGGATGGGACCCTGGGGCCCACGAGACAGGTTAGCAAAAATGCTAAAGCATGTCTAGCTCCTCTGACGAACTGAGCTCTCATAAGAACTCCCCCTGGGTTTTTGTATGGGGGTATGCGGCTGACCAAACACCAACGCCGCCCCCGGCTGGAGCTCAAGCTGCGGCCTCACCCGGACAACCTCGGACACAGGTTGGGCCTGAAGCCGGTGTACCGGCGGGTGTGGGCGCCCCGGGGGAAGACGCCCCTGGCCTGGGTGCGGCCGCGGTACCGGTGGCTGTACGTGTACGGCTTCGCGCGGCCGAGCACGGGGGAGAGCGAGTTCTGGCTTTTGCCCCCGGTGAACGCCGCGGCCTTCTCGGAGGTGCTAAGGCAGTTTGCCCGGTTGCGGGGGTCTGGGGAGAGGAAGCTCTTGCTGGTGATTCTAGACCGGGCGGGGTGGCACGTTTCGGGGCGGGTGGAGGTGCCGGAGGGGGTGGGCTTGGTCTTCCTGCCCCCTTACTCTCCCGAGCTCCAACCCGTAGAGCGGGTGTGGCCCTTGGTGAACGAGGCGGTGGCCGAGCGGTGCCTGGTCCTTGCCCAGGACCCCGAGACCCTCAGGCGGCGCACCCTGTTCCACTGGTGGCCCAGAACGAAGGCATCAGCATATACCCCTTCTTATTCTTAGAGGGGTCCAAATTTGGGGTAGCCCTTCAGGTCGCCTTTTATATGCTGAGGAGAGGGGCTAAGGTGGACGGTCAAAAGGCCTTCGGGGTGGTCCTTCTAGGGCTCATCGCCCTTTACTTCGCCCTTCAGGGGCGTGAGGGGCCCTCGGCTTCTTCTCACCAAGGAGAGGCCTCCCCCACGTGCCAGGCCCGGGTGTGGGCCGCCACCCTGGGCTACCAGGAGGTGCGGCTCCAGCTTGAAGGGCAGGCCTCCCTCATCCGCCTGGCGTGGCCCCAGGGGGGCCTCGAGGTGGAAACCCCCAAGGTGTGCTCGTCGGGGGAGTGCCGGGTGCCCATCCCCCCCGGAGTGAGGCCCGTGGAGGTGAGGGTGGACGCGTGCCCCCCTATCCGCCTGGGGGAGTGAAGGCCTGGGGTCAGCCCCTCCCTTCCAGGGGGGTACCCTTACCACGGTCAGGCCCTCCTTCTTGGCCGCCCGGTAGAGGGTTCGGTCAAAGGTGAGGAGGGCGGTGTCCGGGTAGAGCCCTTTGAGGAAGAGGGCCCCTTCCAGATGGACCGCATCCGCCCCCCTTTCGCATAGGCGGGCCGCCCTCATGTGGCCTTCCAGGGTGGGGGTGAGGACTTCCAGGTACTCCCAGAGCTCGTAGAGTTCCCGGAGGGCCTTGCGGTAGAGGGGACGGGTGAGCCTGCCGTCCCTCTGCATGGCGTGGAAGACCCCCACCGCTTCCGGGAGGGCGAAGGCGCTCGCCGCGTGGGCTTGAGCCTGGGAGAAGGCTTCTCGGGCCAAGTCGGAAAGGTCCTCCCGGAGGAGGACCTTGAGGAGGCCGCTGGTTTCCAGGAAGAGCCTCAACGCCTTTGCTCCTGGAGGTAGGCGAGGCTGGGCTTCCCGGGCTTGGGCGCCACGGGCTCAGGGAGGGGAGGCTTCCCCTTCTTGCGGGGAGGGGTGATGAGGAAAGGGGCCTCCTCCTGGGTTTTGGGGCGCGTCTTTCTCGGCATGTCCTTAGTCTACCTGGGCAAGAGGCCCGGGCGGAGTGCCGGGTCAGGGTGTTTCCTTCCGGTACGAGGGAAGCGCCTGTCCCGGAGCGACCTCGCCCGGCGCATGGGGGTGAAGCCTCCGGTGACCACGCCCATCTTTGACCCCCTTTACTTCGGCCACGGCCTGGCGACCCCGCGTGAGGGGCGAGGGCCCCCAGCCCTCGCCGAGGAGTCCAGGACCCCTTATCCCCGCTCCAGGTAGCCTAAGCCCAGGGCCTTGAGGGCCTGCACCCGGAGATCTCCTTGGCACCACCCCCGCGGTCACTTCCACCAGGGTCCACACCCTCTCCAGGTAGGCCGCCAGGGCCCCTGGCTCCTCTACGCCCCCCACCACGTACCCTAGCCCCGGGGGGCCTCACGGGCTGACGGCAAGGACCTGCGCACCAGTGTGGACTTGGGTTGACCAGTTGTGCCCCCGGATCATTCCCCTGGCCTCTTCGTCCAGCCCCACTCCAGCGGAGGCGTGCGCGGTCGTCCCCTGAGGGCGGGGTGCCTCACCCCTCCTCCCCCCACCCCGGCACCACGAGGCTCTTCATCCCGGTCCAGTAGGCCACCTTCTCCCTGGGGTGGCCTTCTTTGA
>ERZ795043.757-NODE-757-length-21717-cov-394.853338_pt1 | contig 21717 bp, 21 predicted proteins | sample MGYA00375127_ERZ795043 | MGnify/ENA primary metagenome ERZ795043 (study PRJEB30172, sample SAMN05518447) | compost metagenome | isolation source: Feedstock adapted compost from Newby Island compost facility, Milpitas, CA | place: USA:Newby Island compost... | reverse complement strand
TCTCCCTGACATTTTCATAGAACAGTTAACCTGACATATTCACAGACGCTTGACATATTTGCCTCATTCGTCCGAGGCCGTTTTCGGAAACATGCGGCCGCCTTGCCGGGCGGCTTCATGTCATTCGCCGACAGGCCGCCCGCCGCGATCACCCCTGTGCCCTAAAACCAAAATGTTATAAAATAATGATAATACTTCTAAAAACTAGCGCGCGGATCTTTGTGAGGAGGATTTCCGGATGCGGGAAATCACGGCGGAAAGGCGCGGCGGCGGCTTTATTAATGTATACGCTTTTTCTGTCAATTTCCAAAACGCGGCGCTCATGACCATCGTGGTTCCGGAAGCGTTGCTCAGGCTGGACTATGCGAACCATACCACCACGCTGGCCCGCCTTGCCGCGATCAGCTCGCTGATCGCCATGATCGTGCCGCCGGCCGCCGGCATCTGGTCCGACCGCTGGCGGATCCGCGGGATCGGACGCAGGGCGTTCATGCTGGCGGGCGGCGGCCTGAACGCGGCCGGACTGCTCGGCATGTCCATTTCCCCTTCTTTGGAGATCTACACGCCCTTCCTGCTGCTGGCCATGGTGGGCGGCGGCGTGGCGATTGCGGGCTACCAGGCCTTCTGGTCCGAATCCGTGCCCCCGGAGACGCGGGGCAGCGCGGCGGGCATGCGCGGGGCGGCGGTGTTGCTCGGCAACGTCGCGGGATTCATCTTCTCCGGCATAATGGGGGAACGAACGGTACTCGTCATGGCGGCCGTCCTGGCGGCGGGACTGCTTTTGACCGCTCTGCTGGTCCACGAGGACACGAGACAGGGTGCCGGGACGGGCGCGGACCGGGAGAGGGGTGTCGTCGTTGACCTTTCCCGCCCCCCGCTCGGACGCAGCCGGGATTTCATCCGGGTGTTCTGGGCGCAGGGCTTCGTCTCCTTCGGCATGATGATGCTCATGACCTTTGTGTTTTATTTCTTCACCGACGTGCTGCAGGTGCGGAACGCCACGCAACAGACGTCTTACGTCGCCGTGCTCGCCCTGGGCGGCGCAGCCTTCGCCAGCCTGTACATCGGACGCGTGTCGGATCGTACGGTCCGCCGCAATCTCGTCGCCGCGGCCAGCGTCCCGATGGCCGGCGCAGCAGTGGGGTTCGCCCTGCTGGGCGAAGAGACGTGGAAGGAACCGATCTGGCTGGCGATTCTTGCGCTGTTTTTCGGCATCGGCTACGGCGCCTATACATCCACGGGCTGGGCCCTGGCCATCGACAAGCTGCCCAATCCCAACAACGCGGCGCGGGATCTCGGTTTCTGGGAAATGGCCACCACCCTGCCCACCGTCCTCGCTCCCGCCGTCGGCGGCTGGGTGCTGAGCCAGTACGCCCACAACCTCCCGCTGGGGTACCGCATTCTGTTTATCCTTACGGGAGGCGCCATCCTGGCGGGGGGCATCGCCGCGCTGAGCGTGGGCCGGCCTGTCCGGCTGCCGGTCGGCATGCTCTTTTTGAGGCTGCTCGTCGCCCTCGGGCTGGTCGCGGCCCTGTCGGTCACCTGCCGTCTTCGGGTGTTCGGGCGTATCCCCGGGAACAGGAAAGGCGAACTGATCATTTCCAACCATCTGCACGACATCGACGGCATGTTCATTCCGCCCTGTCTCGCGCTGCGCAATCCGTTGCGACATCCCCTGTGCTTCGTGGCCTCGAAGCGGCTGTTTGAGCCGGGCTTCCTGGTCACGCGCGCTCCCGGTCTCCTGCGGCTGGTGAACCGGCTCAATCTGGGCGGCCTCTTCTATCTGCTGGGCGCCAGGCCGATCGAGAACATGCCCCTTTCCCGGCCGCTGATCAGCTACGCCTATGACGCCCTGCGCTTGCACGGCAATCTGCCGGCGGCGGAAGTGTTCGCGGAAGAGGCGCTTCGCCGTGTCGGCGCGCCGGCCGGGGCGAAGCTGAAGGACCTGTGGTCGCCCCGCGTGCTGCGGGCGGCGCAGCAATCCGCCTCCCTGCTCGATCTGCGGGAGCCTTACCGGTCGGAGTTCCGCGCACGCCAGCGGAGCGTGATCCGCGCCCAACTGGAAGCGTTGGAACAGGAGATCCGGAACGGGGCTTCCCTGTTCATGACGCCGGAAGGGCGCCTTAGCGACACCGGATATGTGATGCGGTTCCGGATGGCGCTTCCGCGTCTTCAGGCGCTGGCGCAGGCTCGGTCGCTCATCGGCATCTCCTACGACCCGTATGCCGGACGGCGGCTGTCCGTCTATGTGCGCTTCGCCCCCTGGCGCGAGGAGTTCGACGCGTTCACGCAGATCCGGGCCGTCCGGCCGATCACCGTAAGCCAGTTGCTGTGCGATTTTCTGCTCGGGGAAAAAGAAAAACCGGAGCGTTTCACCGCGGAAGAGGCCGAACATGCGGTGAACGTCCGGTTGAATCATTTGCCCCCGGGCGGCTTTGCCGTACCGGAATTGCGCGGCCGCCGACGCACACGCCGCGCGGTGCGCCGGGCGCTGCGGGAAATGGTCCGGCAGGGCGTATTGGCCAAGGACGGTGATGCGTTCCGACCGGGCACGGTGCGCACGTCCCGGAAGTTCCGCAACGTGCCGGACATGCTTCTGCACCTGCGCAACACGTACCGGGACACCGTTGCCGCCCTGGACGATCTGAGACGCGCGGAGGAGAAGGCAGCGGTCCCCGGCGCCGCGGAATGCGTTTCACACCTCAAATCTTGAAATGGCTTCCTGCAGATTTCGGGCCATCTGGAACAAATTTCCGGCTGACGAGGCGATCTGCCCGATGGAAGACAGCTGATCCCTGGTGGCGTCGGCCACCTTTTGCGTGTTGTCGGAAGCGTCCTTGGCGATGCGGGCGCTTTCATCCGCCGAGGCCGCCACTTCCTCCGTGCTCGCGGACAGTTCTTCCACCACCGCTGTGACGCCCTCGATCTTGCCGAATACGCGGTCGACGGATTCGGCGATCTTTCCGAACGCCTCTCCGGCTTTTTTCACCACGGCGACGCCTTCCTGCACTTCCCGCGTCCCCCGGTTCATCGCTTCCACAGCCTGTTCCATGTCGCTGCGAATGTCCTGGATCAGGACGCTGATCTGATTGGCGGATTCCCTTGACCGTTCCGACAGTTTCCGCACTTCCGTGGCCACCACCGCGAAGCCGCGGCCGTGCTCCCCGGCGCGGGCCGCCTCGATGGACGCGTTGAGGGCCAGGAGGTTCGTCTGCGCCGCGATGTCGGTGATCATTTCCACGATCCGGCCAATCTCGCCGGAACGTTCATCCAGCTTGCGGATAAAGGCCGCCGAGCCTTCCACCGTGCTCTGAACCGCCTCGATCTGGCGCACGGCGTTTTGCACCGCTTCGGTGCCGGTCTTCGCCTCCACGTGGGCCGCCTGGGCCAGCTCCGTCACTTCTCCGGAGGCTTCCGCGATTTGCTGCACGCCTTGGGCCATTTCGTTCACCGCCCGGGCGCTTTCTTCCGCCGTCCTCATCTGGCTCATGGCGCCATCCGCAATCCGTTCGACTTCCCGGGCCACGTCGCGGGACACCTGTTCCGTTTTCTCGCAAATCTGGGACAGCTCGCGGGAAGTGCCGGACACCCTGTCCCCCGCGTTTTTCACTTCCTGAATCAGGCCCCGGATTTTTTCCGCCATTTGGTTGAACGACTCGGCCAGGTAGCCCAGCTCGTCGCTGCGGCCCAGTTCCACCCGCTGACGAAGCTTTCCTTTGGCCATTTCCCCCGCTGCGCTCACCACCATGTCGAGCGGCTTCAGGATGGATTGCGCGACGGCCCACCCCACCAGGCCGGTCAGCAGCAGCGCCACCAGGACCAGAATGGTCTGCAGGGCGATTTGCGCGTTGCGTTGGCCGAGCACGGCCTGATACGCCTCTTCGGCCAACGCCGTGTTGGCTTCAACCCATTTTTCCAGGTAGTCGTTGAGCACTTCCACCTTGTTGTACATGTTCCTCGTGTAATAGCTTCTGGCCAGCTCAAGACCGGTGATTTCCCCGACCCGGCCGTTGCCCGTTTGCACCCCCGACTTGATCTGCTCCCAGTCCCCCAGAAAGTTGTTCCACACCATCTGGAACGAGGAGAAGTCCTCGGCATGGATGGCATATCGGTCCATGTCTTCCGCCAATGTCGTCAGCCGGCCGGCGATCCGTTCATGGCGCGACTCTACGTCCGACAGACGGGCTTGGGCGTCCTCCGCGGATTGCAACACCATGGAAGCCGTCGCCGCGTTCGCGGCATGGAATTCTCCGGCCAGCTCAAGAATTTGGGTGGCCGCCGTCAGGCGTTTCTCGTACAGTTCCTTGGTCCGATTGCCGATCTGGTTGATGCCGATCAAGTTAAAAGCGCTTACAATCACCAGAATCACCAAAATCACGGCATACGAACTGTAAAGTTTATTGATGAGACGCATGTCTTTTAACAAACGCGAAATCAGCTCCGGCAGGCCAAACCCGGCTTTCCTCAAAATCGCCTTCACCCGCGCCCGTTCGGCGTTCTGGTGCGACATGGTCATGCCTCCTGTAACCAAAAATAATGAATTCTTCTTCGTCTTTTTATCGACAATTCCTGATTTAGTTTTTATAGTAATTTCCATTTCTTGATCGTAATCAAAAGAAAAAGGGGCGTCAAGCCCCCCGTCCGGGCGCGGTCAGTCGTCCTTCTTCCGGACCTTGATTTTCCTGACCGCCGCGCTTTCCTTGTTCTTTGGAATGCGGATGTACAGCACTCCGTTTTTGCTTCTGGCTTCGATCCCGTCCGCCAGGGCGTTGTCGGGCAGCTGGATCGTCCGCTTGAAGACGCCGTACCTCCGTTCGATGGTGTGGATGTTGTCGTCCTTCTCTTCTTTTTCGATCTTTTTCTCGCCGCGGATGGTCAGGAGATTCCCCGCCACTTCGATTTCGACCTCGTCCGGTTCCACGCCGGGAAGTTCCGCCTCGACCACGTATTCCCTGTCTTTTTCCTTGAAGTTGATGACCGGGAAGAATCCCTCCGCCTTCTGATCAAGTTTCCACAGGCCGTCATCCAGGAACCGGTCGAACAGGCGGTTGAATTCCTCCTTGAGAAGGTCGAGGCGCTTCTCCACGTCCCTGTCAAAAGGGGCCAGCCAGCTCATCTCCCATACCTCCTCCGGATCGGTTTTTTCACCTCCGATGCTAATACATTCCTATGGGACGGAATGTAATCTATTTCACATCCGGACGGGAAAAGTTTGAAAAAGCCAAGCCCGGGTGCAAATCAAAGCGAAAACTGCAGGTTCGCCCACAGCGCCCCCGAGCGCCGGAACGTATTCGTCACTTCTTCCAGCAGCAGGATGAGCGCGATCAGCGTTCCCAGGGTCATCCCGCCGCAGAAAATCATGATCGCGCCGACGATGAACGCCCCGCCGTTGTTGATCCCGTTTTCATGAAACGTTTGGGTTCGCTGTTGGAAGCAACGCGGCATGCGCTCGGCGAACCCGCCGGGTCCTGCCGCTTGCCTGATCGACGCGATGTTCGCCCCTCCGCTCTCGAGAAGACGGAACGCGGCGCCGGTTCCGCTCCGTCACACCCCTTTGGACACCAGCCAATTCCAGACCGCATCCAGGGTGATGTCGAGATTGGTCAGCCCGCTGTCGTTCACGAAAGGTTCACGGTCGCGAAAATAGTCGGTGTGCCCCCCGACGATGAGAAGGAACACCGTTTCGGCCGACAGGTCGTCCGCGCGGAACGGACGGCCGGGCAGGCGCAGCTTGCGGGAGGCGAGGCCTCCGAACGTGGCGATGCGGCTGATCGCGTCACGGGTCCGAAACACCCCTCTGCGGCCCGGCGCGCCGGCGCAGACGCTCAGCGCCGAACCCCTGAGCCGGGCGGAAATCCGAAAACGGGGTGATCCGATCATCACCACGAGGGGCGGCACCGGCGCTCCCTCCAGCATCATGAGCTCCGCCGCCCGCGCCGCGGCGATCCCGCCGGCGCTGTGGCCGGCCAGCACGATCCGCCGCCCCCCGGACGGCCCGCCGCCCGCCCGGATCCATTCCCTAACGCGCCGGCCGCCGACGGAACGCCTGGCGTCCCTATCCGCAAGAAACAGATCCCGGGCCGCTTCGCGCAGCTGCGCGGCCGGCGAACGGCCCCAGTCCCCGTAGGGGAACAGCGTCTCCGAACGGACGTCGCGGCCGGCTTCTTCCAGCCTGCGGTGCAGGGCCGTCCGGAAGCCTTCCAGGAAATGGGGAGCGCTGCGCACGCCGTGAACGACATACAGATCCACATCCATTTCGGAACTCATCCCCCGCGGCGTTCCTCCCCGGGCCGATCCTTCCCTGGCCGGTCGTTCCCGGACCGCTCCTCCGAGAACCGGAGCGCCATGGCGATGCGTTCCAGATCGCTGGGATGGGTACTGTACAACCGGGACAGAAGCGGCGGATACGAATCTGACAGCGATGTTCTCGCCGTTTTCTGGATAAATGCGATTTCGGCCTCCGCGTTGCCCGTCAGTTCCAGGGCGTAAAGATCCGCCGCCCGCTCCGCTTCCCGGGAAATGGCGTTGGCCGCCGGCTGGCAGACGAAGAGCGCCACCGAGACCAGCAGCAGCATCAAGGGCACGCCGGTCATGTCGGATGGGCGGCGGATGCCCCAACGCCCTCCCCGGCTTGCGGCCAGGCGTTCATACAGCGTGCCGACGGCCGCGATCAGCACCAACGACCACAGCGCGTACCCCGCCGCGGCCCATTCCAAATGGCGTTTCACATAATGTCCAATCTCATGGGCCATGACTTGCAGCAGCTCTTCCTCGCCCAGCTGCTCCAGCGCCGTGTCCCATACCACGATGCGCAGCGTGGAGCCCAGGCCGCGGACCTCCGCGTTCACCGCGTTGGTCTTGGAGGACATCTCCGCCTCGAACACCCGGCCGGCATGGATGTCCGCGCGCCGCGCCAGTTCCAGGATGCTCCGCTCCAGCCGCTCGTCCGACATGGGCCGGATGTCTACAAACAGGGGACTGATGAACACCGGCTGGATGTACATATAGAACGCGATGAACGGGACGGACAGAAGCCAAAGCTTCCCTTTCCATCTCCCGCCCCGGGACATGAGCCACTGTGCGGCGCCGAGAGCCGCCAATACCGCCGCGTAGTCCAGCAGGAACGATACGGACCAGTCCCGCAACCAGCCCGGCACGGACTGCGTCGCCACGCCGTGGGCGTAGGACACCCGGTAGCTTGCGAAACGGAACGGAAAAGCCGCAAGGGACGACACCGCCCACACGAAAAACACAAAAACGGGATACCGGACCGCCGGCGGCAGGCGGGTCCGTTCCAGGGCCTTCCGCCACCGGACAGCCGTCCCGCCGGTCAGAAGCAGCCACAGCGCCAGCCATTGCAAGGGGGGAGTGACGAAGAAAACCCAGCGGAGCCACGGCCGCATCGACTCGATGTCATCCAGTTGCCCGTTCGTCATGTACACGGCCGGGTCGGCGGCGGTTCCGGCAAATTCCGCCGGAACCCGGACGGGCGCCGTGTACCAAAAATAGACTCCCAAGAGGGAGGCGTAAACGGCGAACACCAGCAGCGGGATCATGACCGGTTTTTTGCGAAAGTACATCATCCGCCCCCCAGGCTCATGCCTGACTCTGTTTTTCAGGCTATCGTACGCCCGGATCTTGCGTTCCATTCCGGTCTCCTTTTCCATCATGTCCAAATTCGCGGGCCATGACAACCGGCAATTCCTCCCCGGTCAGACGGCATCATCTCATTTGCCCTGCTCCTTCAGCTTCTCATATGCAAGGATCAACCGTTCCATGTCGGTCGGGTGGATTCTGAGCAAACGCTCAAGCAGCGGCGGGTGCGGATGATCGCCCCGCACGACCACCATTTTTTGAACGAACTCGATCGCCAATTCCGGATAGGGGTAAAGCTCGACCAAATACCGGTCCGCTTCCCGTTCGGTATGGCGGACGACCGCGGCATCCACCGGTTTTAAGGCGAAATTAAGGAACAGGAAAAGCGACAAAAACATGGCAATTCCCGACAAGTCCGCAAGTCTGCGGATGCCGAAGCGCGTCCCCCATCTTCTCACGAACCGCTCGTACAGCCACGCGCCGGCCAGGATCTTGGCCGTGTCAACGAGCAAATCCCAGGCGTAAAGAATGGGCACGTGCCTCCCGGCGTAATGTCCCAATTCATGGGCGGCGACGAGAAGCAGACCTTCTTCGCTCGTCTCCCGGAGCATCGTTTCGTCCATGACAATGCGCGTCGGCAAACCGATGCCATAATCCATTCTCGCGTTCATATCGGCCACGATTCTCTTATGCGTGACATAGACCCCTTCCAGTTGGATCCCCGCGCGATCGGCGAAATCGAGAATTTTTTGTTCAAGCTGTTTGTCCGGCAATGGCCGGACCGGCGTGGTATAACGGTCATACTCGAGATAGACAATATTGTAAATGAACAGAAACGGGACAAGGACAAACGCCATCTTCCATTTCCAGCGCCCGCCGCGGGCCATGAACCACCAGGCGATGCCGGTCGGGATCAGAAAAGACACGTAGTCTTCGGCAAGCACGGGAACCGCTGCGTTCAGGTAGCCAAGAAGCCACCTGAGCGGGTGATACGTGCCAATCCCCGAGACGTATTGCGCCAGGTACCAGCCAAAGGCGAAGAACATGTGCGCCAGGTGATAAACGATAACGACGAGCATCACATAGACGAGAAACAGCAAGAAGCGCGGAAGCCGCATCCGTTCGAGCAACGCCCGCATGCGGGAGGCCGCGCCGCCGGCGACGAGCAGCCACAGGATGAACCAGGGCCATGCCAGTTGGATGAACCTGAACGGATAATACCATGCACGGTGAGTCTCGATACCCCTGATCTGCCCGGGCGTCAAGTATGTATTTGGATCAACGGGAGTCCCGGCGTATTCCGGCGGCACCCGGATGGGCACCGTATATCGGAAATATACCACCATCAAAACGGCGTAGACGACAAACAACAGCATCGAGACGAAAACCGGTCTCTTCAGCAAACGCATTTCCTCTTCGCTCCTCCCCGAATCGCTGCGCGCGGAAAATCCGCGTCTGCCGTCGGCCAAAACACGGCCGGGTCATCGCTCCCCCCGCGCTCGGGCGCGGGAACCCCGGTTCGGACCGCTTCCCCGGGCTCATCCGTCCTTCCGCTCCTCTCCGAATTGCAGCGCGGCGGCGATGCGCTTCGAAATGCCCGGATGGTCGTCAAACCACTGGATGAGCGGCAGGCCCGCCAGATCGGACAGCCTGCGGATGCCCCACCGCGGCCCCCATCTTGTCACGATCCGTTCGTACAGCCAGGCGCCGGCGCCGATGACCGCGCCGGTCCAGAACACGCCGTTCGCCGCATACAGCAGGGTGTCGCGGTGCACATAGTGCCCCAGCTCATGCGCGAGAACAAACAAAAGCTCCTTTTCGCAGGTCCCTTCCAGCATCGTGTCCCATACGACAATCCGCAGCGAAGACCCGAAGCCGGAAATGGTGGCGTTCATTTCAGCGGTGACGGATGACATTTCCGCCTCGTACACCCGGTCGACGGGGACATCCGCCCGTTCGGCGAGAGCCAGGATGCTCCGTTCCAGCCTCTCGTCGGACACCGGTTTTACGGGGGTAAACATCGGGCTGATCAGCGCCGGATAGACATAGTCCAAGAGGACGACCAGCGGAACGGCCGCCAGCACCAGCTTCGCCTTCCACCGGCCGCCGCGGGACAGGAACCACCGGATCAGCCCCAGCGCGATGAGGATCAAAACGCAATCGAGCGCAAACGACAGGGCATCATCCGCGAACCATCCCCGGACGGACTGCGTCGCCACGCCGTGGAAGGCGGCAACCCGGTAATCGGCGAACCGAAAGGGCAAAAAGAGCAGGGAGACAACCGTCCAAACAAGCAGCACGTAAACGGGAAACCGGAGCATGCGGGGAATGCGGGGACGCTCGAGAAACGCCTGCCAGCGGGCGGCCGCCCCGGAGGCGACGAGCGCCCAGAAAACGAGCCATTGCCAGGCGGGGATGACGAAGGAAAAGAAGTAGGCCCACGGCTTGTACGATTCGACGAGATTCAGAACGTCGGGCGGCATGAACACGGCCGGATCGGCGGCGGTGCCGGCGTATCCGGGCGGCGCCTGAAGAGCCGCCGTATGCCGGAAATAAGCCCACGCCAAGGCGGCGTAAACGACAAAAAGCGCAAAAGCGATCCAGACGGCCTTCTTCCGTCCGCCGGCGGATATCGTGCTTTGGGCCGGATTCGCCGGATTCACGCGCTCCCCTCCCGTTTCCAGACGCGCGACCAAATTTTACATTTTTCTCTCTTTATAACCTTAACGAAAACGGCACAATTTGTTCAAGCGGAAAAAAACCGGATGTCCCTTGACTTTGCCTTGGCAACCGTGCTATGATGTTGATCGTTGACACGGCGGACGTGCCGGACGCCCGGACGCTCCCGTCCGGTGCCAATGGAACCCGTGCGGTCGTGGCGGAATTGGCAGACGCGCTGGATTCAGGTTCCAGTGGTGGCAACACCGTGGAGGTTCGACTCCTCTCGACCGCACCATAAGCAGGCAAGCCAAGACCCGGAAAGCCGGGTTTTTGTTTTTTCCGGGATGCGGGAACTTGGGCCGCCCCGGAGACGGGAACTCGCCGGAAGTTCACACCACCCCGGGACGGGGCGCGTCCGCGGGCACCACCGCGTATACCCTGGGAAGTTTCACCACGCGCCGGTTTTCCTTGCGGATGAGCATGTGCGAATCGTCCCAGGCCACCACGAAGCCGATGACGTCGTTCATCTCCAGGGCGTCGCGCACGACGCGCACCCGGGTGCCTTCCACGCGGTAAAGGTCCAGCTGTTCGTCCGTGACCACGAGATCTCCCCCGATTCAGTTGTTTCATGAGCCATTATTTCCGAAAAACGCGGGCCCGCGCAAGACGTTTGTCCTGTGCGGGCCCTTTCGCCATATAAGCCTTTCTTCGTCAACCCACATGCTCCCGAGACTGCGATTCGTTCGTCTCGTACCACTCGTCAAGCACCGTGCCGGACATGACGCGCTTGCGCACGTATTCGATCTGGCGCGGCGTAAAGTGTTCGGTCCACGGGATGCCCAGCTCTTCGCAGAGGCGAACAATGGTCAGCAGTTCGGACCAAGCGACGTAGCGCTTGTACCAGAAAAATTGCGGATGCTCGATCATGTACGGATACAGGTCGTCAAATTCGGTATGTTTGCAATCCAGCGCCCGTTCGAAATGCGTCTTGGCCTCCTGCAGCTTTTGGCGGAAAAACTCTTCCGTTCCGACCTTGACGCCCTCCATCATCGCTCGCCTCCCCCCGTGAAGGTTTAGATTTCATTACTTTAATTATAAAGCACCAGCAAAGAAGAGAAAAGATGAAGGTGCCGATCGCTTTCTGTCAATTCGTGAAAAAATTAGTCTTCAAATTCGATAAATCCTTCCCCCATCGCCGAGATCCTCACCAGCGACTCCACGCGGTAGCCCATCTCCCTCAGCGACCGTCCGCCATCCTGGAACGTTTTTTCCACGACCAGGCCGATGCCGGCCAGCTTCGCTCCCGCCTGTTCCACGATCCGGATAAGGCCTCTGGCGGCGTCCCCGTTGGCGATCATGTCGTCGATGAACAGCAGGGAGTCGTTTTCGTCCAGCATGTGCCGCGCGACGATCAGATCGGACACGATGCCCTTCGTGAACGACGGAACGCGCACCATGTACGAGCCGGGGTCGTTAAGCAGCGTGAATTTGCGCCGGGCGAACACGAGGGGGACGCCGAGCGCGCAGGCGGTGGCGAACGCCGGGGCGATGCCGGCCGATTCCATGGTGATCACCTTGGTGACGCGTTCACCGGCGAACCTCCGGGCAAATTCCCGTCCCATCTCCATCGTCAGCGCAGGGTCCGCGCCATGGGTGAGAATGGCGTCCAGTTGCAGCACCCCCGGGGCCAGCACGGTCCCTTCCCGGCGGATTCTTTCTTTGAGCGGTTCCATGTTTTCCTCCATCCCGTTAACCTTACTGAAATTGTATCGGTTTGGAACGGGAACTGCAATGCGCCCCGGGCCGCGGCCCGCATCAGGGAAACAACCGTCAAAAGATGTTCGAAAAAACTGGAAAAATAGCGAAACTTTCGACTGGGAAAAATCGTTTATTAGGGAGAGAATTACGGAGGAGAGAAACGCGATGTCCGGGCGGAAACAAATGATGGGGATTATCGTCGCCGCGCTGTTCGTTTTGTCCATGATGGCGTCCTGCGCTTCCCGGGACCGGCAGCCGGGCGCGTCCGGCACGGGAGGGGTGCTTGCGCCCTCTCCGTCAGCGGCGCCTTCCCCTTCGTCTTCCGCGGCCGCACCGCTGGCTTCGGCGCAAGTGTCGGCGCAGATTTCGGCCGCCGGCCAAACGGAGGAAGAAGCCGCCAGCGCCAGCCTCGAAGCCGATCCGGCGGAAGACGATCCGGGGGACGGAACTCCGCAGGAAGATGAGACTCCGGAAGATCCCCGCCCTTCCCTGAACGGCATCGCCCTGGGAACGTCCATTCATGAAACGACCAAACGCTTCGGCGCCCCCTTAGGCCGGTACACGCTGCCGGACGGCGGCCGGATCGTGGAAATGAACGAGTATGGCGGCTTCACGGTGGGATTTTCGGACGGCAAAACCGTCTACGTCGAGATCTACTCGCCCGAAGTCCCGACGGGCATCCAAGGGCTGGCCGTCGGGGGTTCCGCGGAGGACGCCGCCCGGGCCATCGGAGCCGCAAGCGATCCGTTCTCCAATGTGATCGTCGCGGAAGTGGAGGGCGGAATCCTGAAAGTCGATCTCGATCCGGAGACGCGAACGGTCATCTCCGTCCGCCTGATCGCCCAGGATGGACGGGCATAAGCCGAAACCCCAGCCGCGGCTTGGCGCCGCGGCTTTAGTTTTGCCGTTTTTCGTTTTTCGTCATGCATGTCCCCCCGGCGTCATATCCATGAAAGCGTGACGGACACCGACGAGGGGAGGTGGAGGCGATCGGGTCGTGGTTTCGCAGTCTCCAGATCGGGTTCGCCTTCGTCGGCACGGTGGTGGGCGCCGGATTCGCCACCGGGCGGGAAGTCATGCAGTTTTTCACCCGCTTCGGCCACTGGGGCGTCCCCATGATCGCCGTCGCCACGGCGCTGTTCGTCTGGCTCGGCGCCAGGACGATGCTGATTTCCGCCCGCATCGGCGCCCGCTCCTATGAAGACCTGAACCGCCATCTGTTCGGAGACCGGTGGGGCGTCCGGATCAGCAGCCTCATGCTCGTCGTCCTGCTCGGGGCCAATGCCGTCATGCTGGCGGGAGCGGGGACGATCTTTTCCGAACAGCTCGGCATGAACTACCAGCTCGGACTGCTGGTGACCGCCGTCGGCTGCTTCATCTTTTTGCGCCGCGGGATGTCCGGCATCCTTGCCATCAATACCGCCGTCGTGCCGCTCATGACCGCCTTCGGCCTGTACATCGCTTACCGCATGCTCAGAGACCCGGGGAGCCTCGAGAGGCTGGCGTGGCGGACGGACGCCTCCCCGCTGGGCGTCGGGCTGTCGCCTTTTTTGTATGCCGCCTACAATCTGACCATGGCGCAAGCCGTCCTGGCGCCCCTTGGCTCCGCCGTCCGGGATCCGCGGACCATCCGGCGCGGCGCCGCGATCGGCGGACTCGGCATCGGCCTGATGCTGCTCGCGGGCCATGTTTCCATGTCCGCGCGCATGCCGGACATCGCCCGCTACGAAATCCCGATCGGGGGCATCGCGCAGGAAATCGGCGGCTGGATACACAGCGTCTATGTCCTGATCGTTTTCCTTGAAATCTTTACGACGCTGGTGTCGGACCAGTACGGCATCGCCCTCCAGCTGCAGGCCCGTTTCCACTGGCCGCAGCCCGCCGTTTCCGCCGCGCTCCTCGTCGTTTGCTTCGCCGCCGGCCAGTTCGGCTTCGGCACGCTGCTTTCCGTGCTTTATCCGCTCTTCGGCGTGCTGTGCCTCGGCTGGATGTTTCAGGTCGGCAACGCCCGCGCGTCTCCCTGACGGCTTTCCTGGTCCGGCCGGTCCGATTTGACCTCCTGTTCTGCGTCGGTCATCCTGCCCCTTCCGGCTTGTCCAGCCTGATCAGGCCGGCCTGATCCCCCAGAGCTTCCAGCACCCGCTCCGCCACGTGGCCGTGACACGTAAACAGCACGACCTGCCTGCTGCAGGCGATTTCCCGCAGCGTTTCGGCGGTCCGGGCGAGCCGGCCGGCGTCGAAATGCACGAACAGATCGTCCAGCAGAAGCGGCAAGGGTTCAGGCAGGGCGATCGTTTCCGCCAGCGCCAGGCGCAGCGCCAGATACAACTGTTCCTGGGTGCCCCTGCTCAAAAATGCGCTGTCCACCATCGCGCCTCCCGCCGTTTCCGCGGCCAGCGACATCTTTTCTTCCGTCACCGCGACCCGCCGGTACGCGCCTTCCGTCATCCGGGCAAAATAGCGGGAAGCCAGACGGATCACTTCCGGCTGCCGTTCCCGTTCAAACAGCGTCCGGGTGCGCCGGACGAGTTCGCCGGCGACCGCCAGTTCCACATACCGCTCCAGCAGGCGTTCCAGCTCGGCCTCATGTTCTTCCAGTTCCTGGCGAATGCCTCCGGCGCCGGCCTCTTCCCCGAGCCGTTCCATTTGCTCCGCCAGGCGGCCTCTGAACTCCCGCAGCCTGTCGCGCTGCGCCTCAAGCTCCGCCGTCCGGTCGGCGGCTTCCCGCAGCAGGCGTTCCAGCTGCGTTTCGTCGTGTTGCTCCAGCAAGGCAAGCACCGCTTCCGTCTCTTGCGGCGTCCTGCCCGCCTCGAGGCGTGTCCGGGCTTCCCGCGCGCGGTCCATCAGCTGGCGCCTCCGCTCGTCGACGGCCAGCCTTTTTTCATACGCCTGTTCGTCCCGGGCCCCCGCTTCGGCCATCATCGTCCGCAGCGAGGCGTTCGCGGCTTCCCGCTGACGCAGCGCTTCTTCCTCCCGAGCCTGCATCCAACCGATGCGTTTGCGCAGCTCTTCCGCTTCCTTCCGCAGTCCGTCGTGCCGGGCCGCTTCCCGGTGCAGCGACTGCACCAGGCGTGCCAGCTCAAGGGGAGTTTTGCCGTCAAAGGAGGCGCGGGCAGAATCCGCGGTTTCGTCCGCTTCCCCGATCCCGGCCAAAACGGCGCGCGCCCGGCCGGCGAAATCCGCCATCGCCCGTTCGACGGCGGCCCGCCTCTCCTTTACCGACCGCAGCCGTCGCAAGGTTTCCCGGCCTTGCTCCGCGAGCCGGAACAGCTCCTCCCAGGCGTGCGGCGACAAGGGATCGTCAATCCGGTTTTGCTTTAGCCAGTTCCGCCAGCCGTCTTCCAGCTTTCGCAGTTTCTCCGCCGCCCTGTCCCGGGCTTGGACGGCCGCCTCCCGCTCCCTTAGCCAGGCTTCCATATGCCGGCGCGACTCATCGCGGATCATCCGTCTCCGCTCAAGCTCTTCCAGCCGCTCCATTTCCAGGCGCACCGCTTCGCGCAACGCCCGCCGCGTTTCATCGCGGAATGCGGCCGTCTCCGGCCCGTACGGTTCCATGCCTCCCGCACCCGCGCCGTACGTTCCGGCCCCGTCCGATCCGCCCCCTGCCGGTCCGGTTCCCGACAGCCGCGCAACAGCGGCCTCGGGCTGCTCAAGCAACCCGCGCAGAGCTTCCGCCGCCTGTTCTTCATAGAACCGGACGACGGAGGAGGGGGCCGGCCCGCCGAACCGGGTGTCGCCGCCGCGCCCGCCCGCGCGGGAACGGCCCCGGGAGCCGCCGGCCGTCCGCCGGCCCGCCGGCACGGCAACCGCCAGAAGCAAAAACCCGGCGCCCGCCAACAACCAGACCGTCCACCCGCTTTGGCCGATCGAGCCCAGAACGGCGGCGCCCGCCAGCGCAGCCGTTCCCGCCGCTCCAAGCATCAGCGACAACGCGCCGCCAAACGCCCTGCCGCCGGCGCGGGCGCGCTCCTCCGCCCGCGATCCCGTGCCTTGCAGCGACAGACGGCGCTCCATTTCGGCCCGCTCCAGCCGGAGCAAGGCATCTTCCAATCTCTCCCACGCGGCGGACAACTCCTGCCGGGTGCGCGGCCGAAACGCACCAAAGGGATGCGCCCCGGCCTCCGATGCCCGGACCGGTTCCGCCGCTTCCTCCGTTTGCGTTTCTCTCCGCGCGGCGGCCAGAAGGCCGTCGATGCGCTCAATTTCCTTTTCCGCAGCCTCGAGCGCCCGTTCCGCCTCGGCGTAAGAATCCCGGATTTGCCGCGCGTCTTCCCGCTGCGCCACCGTCCCGAACGATTCCAGGTCGCGTATCGTCCACCCGCGTGAAATCCTGGCCATCGTCATGCCGATGTTTTCCGTGAGCAGGCGTTCCTCCGATTCCAGGGAGGCCGCCTCTTCCGCCCTTGCCTCCACCGCCGCCGCTTCGCTTGCCAATGCTTCAAGTTCCGGCAGGACGGCGGCAAGCCGCCCGTCCCACTCCATGGCCTGCAGCTTGTTCTCCATTTCCAGGCGTTCCCGCCGGAGGCCTTCCAGCTTTTCTTCCGCTTGCGCGCGTTCCCGCTGGGCTGCCCGCCAGGACGCTGCCGCAAGCCCGTCCAGCGGCGGCGAGTCCGGAACGTCCAGCTGCCGGGCCAAATCCCGCTCTTCGCGTTCCGCCACCTTTCCTTCCAGCCACCATCCGCGCACCCTGACAGCAGCCTGCAGCAGGGCCTGGCGGTTTAGCGCCCCAGGCAGGAGTTTTTCCGCCTCCTCGAGTTCCCGTTCCACGTTCTTGAGCGCCTGGGCTGTCTCGTTGTACGATTCCGCCTCCCGGCGGCGCTGCCTCAGCTCCGCCTCCAGGTGTCGGATTCGGTGCAGAATGGTGTTGATGGCGGGCTGCGAGCCGCGGGGCCGGTACAGCTTGTCCAACTCCGTCTCCAGTTGCCGGATCGCCTGCGTCAGGCGCGCGCCGCCCGCCATCCCGGCATGGTACAAATAATTGCCCGCTTCGCCTTTAAGCGACTCCAGTTCCCGCAGATCGTCCAGCGTGACGGCGAACAGCTGGCGGAACATCGCCGCGGAGACGCCGCCCAGCGCGAAACGTTCCCACTCCGCCTGGGGCATGGTGCGGACCGCGCCCCGTTCGTCCCGCAGGGTCACCCATCCGGTGCCCCGCCTTCCCTGCTCCGCCGCATACCGCTCCAGCGTGAACCTCGATCCGTCCCGCATGGCAAAGACCAGCCGCCCGCCGTGCCTGCCGCCGTGCACCGGTTCGCCCCGATCCACCGGCTGGTGCCGGGTGGGAAACCCGTACAGCATGCAGCGCACGAAACGAAGCAGCGACGTTTTGCCGGATTCGTTCGGCCCAAACACCACCGCCACAGGCGTTTCAAACCTGTAGATCCGTCCCGTCAGCGGACCGAATCCGTCCACATGCCATTCTTCCAGGAACACCGGCCCGTCCCCCGTCAAGTCAATGTTTTTCTCCCCGTTTATTTGGAGAACCCGGAAAACCAATCATGAAATGCCCGAAGCGCCCACTTCCGGTCGAGCAGCGTGTTGTCCAGATCCATCAGGACGGCGGCCGGCTCCATCCGTTTTCTCTCCTATCCGCGGCATATCAAATGTTTCACCGTATCCGACGACAGGATTTCGTCAAACAAAGCCGCAGTCAAAAATGGGGGTACGACATTGTGTTTCTCAAGTTCCCCGATCCTGATCCACTTGCTGACGAGGTTCTTTTCTTTGCAGGCAAATTCCCCGTCCACGGGCCGCACCCGGTCTTCCAGTCCGATCAGGTAATACATCCCGATTTCATGAAAGTCCCGGCCATCCAGCCTGAAAAAGTTTTCGACCACCAATTTCAGTTTCTTGTCCCTGATACGCCATCCGTATTCTTCCGCCAATTCGCGGGCAACCGCCGCATGGCTGTCTTCCTGCATCTCCACGCGCCCGCCGGGCAGAAACCACCAGTCGCGGTCCGAAAACCGCTGAAACAGGACAAGGCCGTCCAACACCACGAACCCGGCGGACCGGAAGTTGAATTTCATGGATTCGCCGACATCAAACGAAATCATCATACTGCTCATTCCCTCCCGCCGAACACCAAATGATGAACGCCTCCATCAGGCTCGGATTTCATTAGTCATCGAAATGGACCACGGTATCGTCCAGATCGAACAGCACCTCCTTGATGGGACGCATGTCGATTTCACCCTCTTCTTTCGAATGATCCGAGGTCCAATCGTTTTTCGTAAAGATTGGCGCTCCAGCTTCCGGCATCCACTCTTCGGACAAATTGATAGCCATGGTCCCGGTAATATCGATTCAGCCGTTCGTTGTCCGCCATGCAGTCCAGTCTGGCCACCGTTTTGCCGTTTTGCCGAATCCGGTCTTCCGCATCCTGCAGCAGTCTTGATCCGATGCCACGGCCCCGATAGCGCCTGTCGACGGCAAGCCTGTGGATGTAGCCGGCGGCGGTGCTGTCCGATTCGCCCCAAATGGAAGGATCGGACCACATGATGACGTAGGTTCCGGCGAGGCTGCCGTCCATCTCCGCCAGATACAGGTCCGCCCCGTCTTTGAAAAACGCCTGGATTTCATCCAGCGAAAAACGTTCCGGCCTCCACATGTCGATGCCCCTTTCCCGGAGCCATTCACCGAGACGCTTCCACAGTTCCAGCATCCGCGGCGCATCATCGGGAACGGCTTTGCGGATGATCATTTGCTGAAACCTCTCCTTTATGTTCTTGTTGATCGCCATTTTCTCAACTGCGAAATCCCTTCGCCATCAACTCCGATGCTCGACGCAACCGTCCGGGTTTACAAAAAATGCACCGGAGCGGTCATCGAAGGCCGCGAGCAGCTTGATCGCCGGTTCCGTTCGTGGAACGGGGACGGCAATGAAGTGCTCCATTGGAACATCCACCGCATCGGCTATGACAGCCGGCAGCAATCGGCTTTCGTGGAGTGGACGTTCAAGTGCCGGTACGAGGGAAAAGCGTATGAATGGGATGGCGCCAGCATCGTGGTGTTCAGGAACTTCGGATTTTCGAGTTGAACGAGTACGAGATAAAGCGGGAAAAACACTTTCCCTACAGAATGTCATTCAAAAGATCATGATTTCGGGGAGGCGACGGAATCGATCGTTTTCGACATCGCGCCTCCCCATTGCCCCGCGGTCTTTTCCGTCAGTCCGCCCGCAACGCCGCTTCCATCTGCATCGCGTCAAACGGATCCACCGCATACCACGTTTCCGCTTCCCCGTCCCGGATCCGAATCCATTCCGGGTAAATGCTCATCACGATTTCCCGCCCGTACAGGAAAAACGAAATGTCAGCCAGCGAAGCCGCTTCGTCGATGTCCGGTTTGTCCGTCTCCTTCTTGTCCGCGCGCAAGAAACCGACCGCCAATATCCGGATGCGGGACTCATTCAAAACATAATACTGATAGCCGTCATGCCGGACCCGGAGAAATCCGCTGTCCAGCATCCGGCTCCCCAGCGATTCTTCCGGAAGAAATTCCGGCTTCGGAAGCAGCGCCTTGCCTATGTTGGTCAAATTCGTATCCACGCGGAAATAATAGCCGGGCAGAATTTCCGGAAATTCGACGGCGCCCTTTGCCAAGGCATGGATCAGAACCGTTTCGCGATTGGTTTTCAATTCCAGCGAAAACGGTTCCATGGTATACGGAATCGCGCCGCCCCACGAGATCTGATCGCCGATGGGCAGGAGATGCCGAAGCATCTCGATGAATCCCCGGTCCGTGACCGTCACGCGATGTTCCTCATTGAACACGGACACTTCATCCCAGACCGGCAGGTCTTTCATCGCCCGGAACCGTTCGAGCCTCCGGTATGCCTCCCGTTGTTCGGGCGGCATCCAGTCGGTTACGTCCGGCTGACGTTCACGGAGCTGCATTTGCAGCCGTGCGATCTCGGCCTTCAGCCGCTCCACCTCGGCCGATAGCTCCAGACCGGCTTCGTTGGATGGGGTTTGCATTTCATTTGGCGAAGAGGGGTTTTCGCCTTCGCAGCCGGCCGTCAGGGTCACCGACAAGGAAATAGCCATCAACAAGAGGAATTTCCTTGGTGTTGGCAACGATCATCCCCCCTTGGCGAGTTCCTTTCGCATTCACACGTCGATTTTGAACCCCAAATCGATTTCGCAGGCGGCCTTGCCGACGATGCCCCGGTATTCCGGCGGCGGCTCGAGCAGGATGACCATGATGTCGTGCGGTTCGATGCCCAGCGTGCCCAGGCTGCGAATCGGAATCTCCCGCCCTTATGGGTTCACGACCACGATGCCTTCCGCCCGATACGGATAGTCGATCTGCTTTTTGATCTGTTCCGCCGCCTCTTTTCCGGCAAACAGTTCGGTAAGATAGATGCCCATGTCGATTGACGCCGCCACGCCGCCGCCGGTGATGACGTTGCCGTCCTTGACGATCCGGGTTTTGACCACTTCCCGGCAATAGGGCTCCAGCAAGTCGTACGCATTCGGGTGCGTCGTGGCTTTCCGGTCCCTGAGAAATCCCGCCGCTCCCATGAGAAGCGATCCCGTGCACACGGACACTTTGTACGGCACGTCCCGGGCCGTTCCCAGCCAATCGACAAACGCGGGATCGTCCTTCAGCTTCCGCGTGCCCATCCCGCCCGGAACGAACAGCAAGTCGTACCCGGACAGATCGGGAGCAAGACGGTTCACCTTGACCCGCATGCCCAGTTCATCCGTCACGTCTTCCGTCAACCCGCAAATGTCCCAGGTCGTCCCCCGCCCGCCGGGAAAAAGGTTCAGCCGGTAGATCACGTCATAAAACCCGACAAAATCGAGAAACGTCACGCCGTTGAACAGAACAAAGGCGATTTTCATGAGCCCGCCTCCGGGGGTCAATGGACTTTTATAATCTCGGCGACGATGAACAAGCAATCGCCGTTGCGGCTGCAATAGTCCGCTGCTTTTTCTTCGAAAGCTCCCGAAGCACCTGGGCAAGACGCCCGCCGGCAGTGACGGCTTCGATCACGGGAAAAAACTTAAGGCGCGACCATGCCGAAGGCGCCTTGGTCTGTCCGTTCATGCCTCCACCTCAAAAAGGGAGTCCACGATGATCGGCTAATTGTCCCGCACGGAAACGGCGCCGAACACCGAACGCGCATGGCTGCCGTTTTCGCCGAAGACTTCCAGCATCAGATCGGAAAAGCCGTTCAGCACCTTGTGGTGCTCTTCAAAATCGGGCGTCGCGTTGACGAACCCCTGCACCTTGACCACCCGCTTCACCCGATCGAGGGTCCCCAGCGCCTGTTTGACCACGGCCAGCACTTCCAGCCCGGCGCTGCGGGCGAACGCATACCCTTCCTCCGTGGTGAACTCGCGCCCCAGCTTTCCTTTCGGACGGCCGCCCGGCCCCTTTCCCGAAACAAACATAAGTCCGTTCACGATGGCCGTGTTGGCGTACCGGGCCGCGGGTTCGCTGGCCTCCGGAAGCACGATGCCGAGCTCCCTCAATCTTTCTTCGACGCCTCTGTTCGACACGCTCTCCACTCCCTTGCCCCGATTGATTCGCAGAGCCGATGATTTGGGGTTCTCTCCCGCGCTTCCCTGCGAATGGAAAAAAGATATTAGTGTAGATATTAGCACGGCTGCACAAAAAAAGGAATACCCTCGTATTCCCCCATGTTGTTGTGCTGTGATAATGTCACGGTGTAACTGTTCTGAGAAAATGTCA
>ERZ795043.756-NODE-756-length-21816-cov-9.072147_pt1 | contig 21816 bp, 34 predicted proteins | sample MGYA00375127_ERZ795043 | MGnify/ENA primary metagenome ERZ795043 (study PRJEB30172, sample SAMN05518447) | compost metagenome | isolation source: Feedstock adapted compost from Newby Island compost facility, Milpitas, CA | place: USA:Newby Island compost facility... | reverse complement strand
TTCTTCGGCTTTAGGCGGAACAGTTCGTTCGCCATGTTGTAATTGCTCTCGAACTATTTTGGCGCATTAAATCATTTCATGCTGTATCAAAAACCTTGATTTTATGCGGTTTTTCGGTTTTGGCTTTTCATATTTCATCATTTCTTTTCATGCGTATGTGGGCAAAATGTGGGCAAGCGTTACCCTCGGCGATCCTTTCGCTCGAGGGCTTTTTGTTTTTCTCCCACCACAACCGCTCATACCCAGGTACGCAGCGGCCGCATCGCTGACAAACGAACACCCGTGGCCAACCGTCCCGGCTCCAACGCGGGCGCATGAGGGCTTTGCACGTGCATGTGTCAATTGGCTTGAACATGATTTTTCACCCTCAGCGTGCGCGGGCTGCTCGGCTCCCACTCGATCAGTCCCTTTTCCCGAAGCCGGCGCATATGTCTGTGCACTGTCCCTGTTGATGCCAGTCCGACCATCGCAGCGATCTCCCGGACCGAAGGCGGGTATTGGTGCTGGCGGATATAAAGCTGAATGGCTTCGAGGATTCGTTGCTGTGTCTTCATGGCTTAGATTTCCTCCCCCAAGTCAATACCAAGGTACGATGCCAGGATCACTTTCGCCTGTGCGTCTATATACGGCCATAACAACCGGCTCGTGTGCCTGTATCCTCTACACAGATAATGAGCCTCGAGAAAAGCATCCGTTTTCAACTGGTCATAAATTTTGATCCCACGCCGTCGCATTTCGGCACGTTTTCGGAACACATCGGCCAGTATCTTTTTGTGGACTTGGCTTAAATACCGGGCGTGAATGTCGCCGAGCTTAAAATCGAAATATCGTAAGCAGTCCCGATCATTCTCAAGCAACGCCAACAGATGTTCCAGCATCAGGACCTCGATCACCAACTCGTGTTCTTCGTCCGTCATCGGTGGCGGACCGACCGGTTTCACGCCGGCCTCACCGCCGGCAGGCACGCGAGGATCGCATCCGCGCGGAACGTTCGTGGTGCCTGGGACGTCATGCAGAACGCCCGGACAATGCCGCCTCTGACGCCGTGGACGAATATGGTGCGCTGCGTGAGGCGACCATCTGCAGCCTGGTAGATGATCTCGACATAGCGACCGGTGTATTTGGCGATTGGCATTGGAATCGCCCCCCCGAATGTATGTTCGTGTGATTCGATTATAATGGGAACATGTGTTCGGTGTAAAGGGGATAAAAATACCCCGCCCCAACTCATTCGGGCGGGTTTTCTTTTGCTGCGGCGTCGCGCTCCATCTTCTCCTCGATCGCCGCGATGATATATTCGTTCAGACTCATACCGGCCGCCTTCGCTGCCGCCTCATACACCGCTTTGCGGCCCTTCGGTACGACCGGGTACAGCCGGTCGTAATGCGCTGCGTTGTACTTGTTTTTGGCTCTTGTCGCGGCCTTCCCTTTCCTCTCCATATCGACCCCTCCGTCCCCATCATACCACGAAAAAATATACTTGTGCAAGTATAAAAATCTGTTGACAATATACTTACGCAAGTATATAATAGAATCAGAAAGGAGGTGAACAACGGAATGGATAAGAGGTTGGCGCTCCGAGCGATCGAAAAGCTCCAGAAACGGGAGCACCTCATCCGGGTGACGCACTACCAGCTAGTCACGGGGCGCATCACCCAAGAGGAATTCAAAAAGAAAGAGGCGGAAATCATCGAAGAATTCCGCCTCACACCGGAAGAGCAGCGGGCATATGAGCAGTATGTCCGACTGCAACAAATGAAACGGAGGTGACACACGGAAGGGGTGCCCGAGGCAGCGGGCGCCTCTTCTTTTTCACGCGCGCCGTCGCCGGGGAATATTTTTCATCACAAACCGCCCTGCTTCGCTTTCCCTGACCAGATACATGAACTGGTCAGTGTCGGTGACCCACAGAAGCGGAATGATGAGGTTTCCCCGGGTGACGTAATCCAGATGGCTGATGCGCATAACGCGTCACCTCATGATCATCGTACCACGAAAAAATATACTCGCGCAAGTACAAAAACACTTGAAAATGGACAGACAAAAATTCCTCACCAGTCCGTATGACAAGTGAGGATTCATAATTTTCCGAGTATCGCCATATTCTCCACCGAATTCTGCATATGACTATAAGAACCGGGGGATTTGATTTTTTCCGCCAAACGCCAGCAGGTATGGACTTATGCCTTTATTCCTGTCGGCATTTTTGATTCAGGAGTTTGGATTATAATAGCATTTCGCAACACATTCGACAAGCAGTCCGGCTTAATTGTCATTTCATCATAAGATCTACCTAACGCAGAATTTTCGTAGACATTATACACTATATTGCTGGAAGTTTGGGACTGGAACATTTTCATACCTCCATCCTTCAAATTTCCGAGTATCTTGTATCGCAAATTGAGTACCTCCGGGAGTGTTAATTGTTATTCTTTTTGATTCACCTTCACTAACAAAATAATGTGAACCCCCAGAAACACTTTCAATTAGGCATCGCTTTATTGTATATTGTATTTCATTTGAACTACCCAACATTCCTTCCTGATCAGAAGGTTCGTTCAATTTTAATTCAGATGCAATGCTATCGTAAATACGTTTAATCACATTATATTCATCATAAGTGGGTTTGATAACGTTCAGGCCTAAATTTTCTTTGGCTTCTCGTCTGTAAATGGTGTAATCATGGCTCCCGGAATCACTGACTAAAAATGAAATAATTTTATCAAGCCTGTCATCGCTTATGTGTTGATGAGTTAACAATTTCCTCGCCAGCATTTGTATTTGCGATTTTGCACGATATACTTGCCCTAATACTAAAGGATGAACCATGTCAGCTAATTTGATTAAGATATTGGCCAAACTTTCGTCATCTCTGATAGCAAGTTCAGTTTTTGCCCATTCAAAAAATCCTCTGATCGCTTCGACACTGACTGAAGCTTTTGCCCCGGGATTACTTCCCGGAATTTGCGGATTTAATGGGGTATTAATACTCGGATCAATTGGTCCAAGAGTAGCCTGTTTAGTCATAATAATCGAATTAGCGCCCAAGCACATAAGTGTTCCGGCGCTATGAGCTTTAGAAGGAACAATAATTTGCAATTCATCGCAAAATTGTCTAATTAGATTAACGAGACTCCACGCCGCAAGAGTATCGCCTCCCCTTGTATATAAGTACAATGAAATTTTTTTCACTACACCAATTGTATCTAAATGATGCACAAATAGATCAAGCACATCGGAAGCAATTTGTGTTTCCCATCCTCGTCGATCTCCAGTTACATACACTAGCAATTTAGTGTCCAGCATCTCTTCCAACAATTTATAATCGGCTAATCGTGCTGCGTACAAACCAATTAGCCTCCTTCAACGTATTGACGTATTGTTTTGCCTACTTCTACAATTTTCTATGATTTTCCTTCCAAACAAATGTTCTAATTTTTTTTTTGATACAAATAAAAAATCCCCGCCCAGCCACACGGCCAGGCGGGAATTTGTTTTTATTCTCGTTCTTTGGTTTGCTTCACGACCTGGTGACCATACACCGCGAACGCGCCGCACAGGACGCCCTGGATGACCGATTCCGTGGTCATCCCCTGCAACGCCACCACAAGCACGACGGCCAACACTGTGACCACATAGACGATCGTCCAGTCCGGCACCCGAGGCGTCTGCTTCAGGATATACCCGAGCGCCCAGCAAGCGGCCACAACCAGCATAAGCGACGGATCAATAAGTGCAAACAGAGTGTCCCAATCCACGGTTATTTCGCCTCCTTGGGAATGAGTCCGGCCCGGTACAAGATCGTAACAATGCGGTAAAAATCATAAGACCCGCCATCCGGCGAGTCGATCAATTTAGCCCTATTAGCTGCTTCCACCGCCGCCTTGGCCCACGAAGGTACACTTTCCATGCGGTCGCGGTTTCGCAGCGTTTCTACTTCACGCTGGAGCGCCGCCACCTTCTGTTGCAATTCTTTCAGCGCCTCCACGGCCTTTTTCGCCTCCTCATCGTATTTCGCCAATCCGTAGGTTTTTCGGATTGAAATGATTTTGTCCGCATACAAGGGATCGGTCGCATACCCGCACGCCCGCAGCGCCCGCGCCTGGCTCTCCGGGTCCGGCGCATCAACGACGGCACGATACCGGGCGTTATTGAGAAACAACAGCGCCTGATCCTTCAAACAGTGTTCGATGCTTTCATATGCGCGGAAATCGGCCGCGGTCTGCACGGTGCGGCCGTCGTACACCTCCCACGTGCCTTTGCGGACGCTCTTGCCGTCCCAGTACGGCGTGCACCGACCGCTGCCGACTTTGTAACCGACAATGTTGTTCCAAGCCGGGATGCGCCCGCCGGTCTCCAGTAGCGCTTGCGCGACGCTGACGGACGGAAACAGCGGGCCGCCGTCAACCCGGACCTTGACGGCGACCGGCGCCACCGTGGCGATAAATTCGGATCGGGTCATCGTTCATTCCCCTCCAGTCGGTCGATCCGTCTGTGCGCCTGCTTCGCGGATTCCTCGACGCGCGTCACACGCTCGGCCAACATGTCGTAGCGCTGTCCCTGCGCTCGGAGTTCCACCCGCAGGTCATCGACGCCCTGGCGGATGTAGTTGACGGAGGCTCGCAGCTCGCCGTCCTCCGCTCCGTCCTGCCGCACGGTCCGGGACCGGCCGAGCCAACCGAGAACGATGCCGCTGATTGCGGCTGCGGCGGAAATAAGTGCTGTGATCGTGATCCCGTCCAAACGCTACACCCCCAAGTGAAAAGGCCCCGCGCTGGGCGGAGCCGTTACGGTGATGCGATGATACGATAAACATCAGTATGTCGTAATGTTGTTGACAATCCCCTTCGGCAAATTCTTACGTAATAACTTCCTGATAAACCGGAAACGTTAAGTTTTTGAACCGGGGTGGCCGAAGAGTATAAACTAACTCTGGCAGTATAAGTGTCCATATTGCCCATTTTCTGATCTGAAACAATTAAGTAAGAACCTGGGGCCGCGTCTGAATCTGCCATAAATTCAATGAATATATAGTTTATATTTGTAAGGTCCACAGGAACATCTGTGACCCAAGTTCCCTCGTCGCTCGTGTCATCTACTGCTATATATAGGTTGTCGGTTTTTTTGCTTAGTATTGGGCTACCGCTTTTGTACCCCTGCACCCACGGCACATACTCCACACCGGCGATGTAGAGCGGCAGTATATCACTCCCCTCACCCTGTAAGATAAAATTTCCCGTGCTGGCGTTGTAGCGGAGCGTGACAATGCTCCCCGCTTTCAGCATTCCAGCTGCCACGTCCAGACCGTTCGCACGCTTGATCGCCTTCGCCCCAAGGCCGTTCACATTCAGAGTGCTGGCACCAGTGTTGGTTGTGTTTATCTTGACGGCCACGGCCATGCCGTCCACGTAAGCCGTCGGCGCCGGGTTGAGCGTGACGGAATAGGCATTTGCGGAGCCGCTTGCCGTCGCATAACCAGGCTGTCGGACATAGTCGGCGATATGATTCGTGAGGGTCGTCTGCACCGCATCTACTTCCTGCTTCCGTGCGGCGTCGTCGCTCGCCGACGGAGCTGCGAATTTCGCCCGACCGGATGCGTCACGGATGACCAGACGGTTCGCCGTCGCTGCCGATGTGGCGCCATGCACGCCGGCGGTGGCCGCTGTGTGAGTATCCAGATCAGTTCTCAATTGCGCAGTGTTCCCTTCCATCCGGTTCAAATCTTCATCCATGATCGGTTTTTCCGGCGTCCAATTTGTAAACGGTGTCTGCCATGCCATTTATGTCACCTTCCTGCCTGTGAGCCGTGCACTCATCGCCCCGGCCCATGTAATTTCCTGCCTGATGATCTGCACATCCTGCCCGACGACTTTCACGGCGTCTCCCAGTTCTAGTACCGGGTTGCCGCGCCATTCGACTTCGATGTCCCTGCGCGGGTCTTTTGCGCTCGCCAGTAGTGCGTTCGCGATCGCCTGCGCTTGCGCCAGCGTTTGTACGAGCGGGTTGGCGGGGAATTCGTAGCGTAGAACGCCGTTTTCCGTGATGCTCGCCTGATCCCGGGCAACCACGCGCTGGCTGCCCTGCACGGTGAGCGGCTTGCCGGTGATGACCAGCGTCACGTTTGCAGCCGATCCGCTGGTGTTTCTAATGCTCACGTCTGCGCCCCATGCGTAGTAGGTCACGTTGGTGATGCTGACAGCAGCCGGCGGACTGTCGAGGCTGGCTGAAGTCTCGATGACGGGCTGTTTCGTGTAAAATGCCGTCACAGTTACAGTCTTCCCAGCCGGAACGCTGATCGGTTCAGTCGAGCGGTAGACTTCCTCGGGAGCCGATGCCGGCCGCAGGGGTTGAGTCGTCACGACGATCTCATTCGCCACCTGGTCCTGCCTGGATGGCGCCTGCAACGGAGGGAAATAGTCGTCCTCGGTGATCTCCACGACAGGAGTTGGCGGCGTGCTGGTCATGCTCTCGATGCGGATCACGCCGTCCCGGTCGGTGTACACGACGGCAAGTGCAGCCTCGGCGATGATCCGCAGTGCTTCACGGTGCGACGTGGGCGACAGCCACGCCCAGGGCACGACGATGGACTGCAACGCAGGGTCAATCCAGTAGTCGCTTGGCGATAGGCCGGCGTCCTGCAGCACCCGCTCAGCCAGTGCGTACATGCTATCGTTCTGATGGACGGTGCTGGTTGAAAAGTTCGTTTTCCGCAGACGTTCCAGTCGGTCCCGTGCCACGGTGACAGCCTCCAGTTGGTCGTCCGGTGCGTCCCAATCGAGCGACCAGAAGGTACCTAGCGGGACCCATTCGTCGTCGACGCCGAGATATGCATGTATACGTCGGTTCGGCTTCAGCAGCCCGGCCAGCGGGCTGTTCGGGTTCCGGACGTCGAATTTCCTGCCCTCGTTTGCAAGCCGGATACTGATTTCGTTCGCGCTGATGTTCCCCACAGGAAGGCTTCCCTGCGACGCCTCACGCTCCTCTATCATCCGGATCTCGACGATATCACCAGACAGATACGTCTCCTGAATCGACGAGAAAAATTCAATGATCTTCGCCTGCCGGCCAGGATGCGACCATCTCGTCACGGTAAGCACCTGTTTCGCCACGTCCAGAACTTCTGGCATCAGGGACATTGACCATTCTATTGAATCGTTCCCGTTCACCGTTTGAGTCCGCAGGAGCGTGTCGTCGGGACCGTAGAGGTCGACCCTGAAATCGACCGGCCACTCTCCACGAGCACTGTCGCCAACTACACGGAGATATCGCACGGGGCGGATGGCGTGCGTAATCGTGAGAGCCGGATACGGTTCCGAAAAAGCCCCGTCTGCTCCGGCTAGTTGCGTGCCCCACCAGCCCATTTGGTTTTCGGTGAGATCGTCCGGACCGGGGGCGGGAAACCAGGTTCCATCCGGGTATGTCGATCCATCGCAGCTCGCCCATTTCCGCGTCGTGCCTGTCACTCCGTCCGCCGTCTGCTGCGGGTACGACGTGCTGGCCTGTTCGTTCGCCGTGACCTGGATCGACTGGTCCAGGTCCGGGGCCGTCCAGTCGATGACCAATTTCGCGTCGACGCGGCGCAGGTCCGCACGCATCTTCTCGAGAAAATCCTGCGACACAGGATACATATGACCACCTCACGGGATGAGGAGCGCCGCCACGTCCACGCCTTCCGCCGTTGAATAGTCGATCCAGACCTGTGAAGTCCCAGGCTGGTTATACACCTGCGGGTCAAGCGGACCGATAAAAACGCAAGTGGCAGGCGGAATGACCACCTGCCGATCCTGCAGTTTGAGCCCGCCCACGGTGTAGCCGGAGCGGATGGTGACCGTCACTTCCGTTTCGTTCGTGTTGCAGATGTGTAACACTACTTTCCCCGTCGAATTTTCGACGCTGTGCCCGTCTTCGGCCGCCGGGGAATATGCCGGAATCAGTCCCGCATCAGAAACCTGCTGTCTTGCGATACTCACGCGTGCCATGTGCCTCCCCTCCATCACTGTTCGATGAATGAGATTGAAACCTCAGACCATCGACGGACTCCGTTGATCGTGTGCCATAATGATGTGTTAATATCGCCGGCGTAGCAGGTCATTGTCTGCTGCCCGCCGGCGTCCGGATATTCGAGCGTGAAAAACGGCTTGTTCGCGGCCAGCAGGTTGAGGATCACCTGCAGATCCGCGTCAGGGATGTAACGCCAGACGACGTCCACCCGGCGGACACCGGCACGGACTACTTCCATGACCATGCGGCCGGAGGCAGTCCGTTTGGATTTGGTGAGATCGAACCGACCGACTTTCAACTCTGCCGGCGGATATACCTTTGTCCCCGCGATATAGATGTCTGCCATGCATCACACCCCCTGCGGCCGGACGACCAGCGGCAGACCCTGACGCTGGCCTTCCGAAATGATGGCCGGAAGAATCGCCCGGGCGAATGTGGCGCCGTCGATACGCAGCACGATTTCCCGGTCGGTGCTGGATTGAGGTCCACTCGCCGCTTGCCCGATCCTAATCGCTGACAGCATAGCTTGATAAACTGCTTTTCCAATGCCGTCAACCAGAACGTTGTCACGTTCAAGCGGCACAACAGCCTCCCTGCCAGCCTCGCCGATCATAGCGAGGGTCGGACGGTCGACAATTCCACCAGTGGCAAGTTTCGGGATCTTCGGAATATTGATTCCGAAGCTCTTTCCGCCGAGCCCCGGAACCCAATCGGGAATGTCGATGCTAATGCTGTTCAGGCCGTCAATCAACTGATTAATCCCGCTAATAATCAAATTGAGCGGGTATTTCATGATTCCCCACAGCGATTCAACGATCCCTTTGAAAATGTTCCGAACGCCCTCCCAGGCTCGTTTCCAGTCGCCCGTAAACACACCGACGATGAAGTCAATGACGCCATCCAAGACCGTGAGCAGGCCGGAGATGACGTCAGAAATCGAACTGATTGCATTGCTGACAATGTCCAGCACAAATTTGAAAGTTTCGACGAACACGGGAGACAAAACATCAATGAGCCAGTTCACGATCGGGGAAATGAATTTGTTGTAGATTTCCAGCGCACCGTTGACCAGTTTCATGACGAGCTCCCCGACCCGAGCCAAAATACCCTTGATATGCTCATCCCATGCCCAACGCAAGGTCTCAAGGAACGGGGTGACGATAGGCTCTAGGATCTCGGTCCACAGTTTCATGAAAGTGCTCCGGATGTTCTCGAACAGCTCCGAGAGATTGGCCAGAAGCGTCGCCCCGTGTTCCTGCCACAGATTTTGCACTACTTGGAGCGTCTCCAGAACGATCGTCTTGATTAGATCGAAGACAGGGCGGATAACAGAGCTGTAAATGTTATTGATCAGGTTCGCGCCCCAGCGGAATGTCTCCGCAAATTCCCGGATCGCCCACGAGGCCGTATCCGCGAATATGGGCACGAACGTCCGATTCATTTCCGCCGTGATCGGAATGATGAAATCGTTCAGGATGTAATCCACGAACGGCTCGATCGTGCCATCCAGAACCGTCTGAACCGCCCCGGCGATTGTTGGGAATGCGTCGAGAAAAGCGGCTTTGATTTGTTCTGCGGCAGGCAGCCATACTGTATTGAGCAGATCTGACACTGTCGTCGTAACATTTTGGAATGTCGTCGCAAACTCTTGCCACGACCATACCAGAACATCCGCGAATACCGGCGCAAAGGATTCCGTGAACCCCGTGACAATCGACGGGATGAAATCCAGAAGCAGATAGGCCGCCAACGGCTTAATAAACGTCTCTTCCAGCTGCTGCGCCGTCTGACCGATCTCTGTAAATGCCGCAACAATCGGCCCGCGTGCATCAGCGATGGGTTGAAGTGCAGGAATGATTCCAGAGAACGCCATACCGAGCTGCTGCCCAAATCCTTGCAGTTCCTCCCGCAGGCCGGCGAAAATTCCTTTTACCTTGTCTGCGATCTCTTGCACTTTGGATGGGATCGCATCCGTATCGATTTGCTCTCCGTCCAGCGCCGTCTGGATGTCAGGAGTAACGCCAGCTGCGATTCCCCCAGCAGCCGCCCCGGTACCGGCGGATTCATCCATCACCTGGTGGACTTCGTCAAAACTGGCGACAGCCCCCTGAGCCTGTTTGCCGGCTTTTTCAGCTTGTTCACCAGATTGCGCGATCGCATTCCCGACAGCCGTCTGCGCCTGCGCGGCAGCTGCGGCCTGCTGCGCTACATTTTGATTCGCGCCGAAAAGTGCGCGCGTGAAAGCGGCGACATACCGAAGCACATCAGCGAGCGCCGCGGCCATACTGGTGAGCGCCGGCAGAACGGTGTTGTATATCGGCAGGAAAGCCTGCCCGAGTGCGAGCTGAGCGTCTTTCAGCTGTGCGATAAACGCGGCTTGACGAGAAGCAGTATTCTGAGCGATCTCAATGCCGTATTTTTGCGCGGCCTGTTCCAGAATGGCAAAATACCGAATCGTCTGCTGCGTACGAAAATCCAGCTGTTCCCAAGACCGTCCATTGGCGAAACGTTGAAACGCCTGCGTTGCCTCGATCATGGCAACGTTGACGTTGATCCCGAGATCCTCAATCGCCTCGGTATTCCCGAGCAGACCGGACCGGATACGGTCCAACACATCCTCCATCGTGCGTCCGGTGTAGCTGGCGACCACAGCAGAAGCCTGCAGCAGATCCTGCGTGTACTGCGCGGTCTGGGCCGTACTAGTCGTAAAGTTGCTTACCAGGTTTGCGAACACGGCGCCGTACCGGACCGCTTCCGCCCGGGCCATACCAAGCGCCGCCGCATTTTCATTTGCCCATTGCTGGAATTCCCCGGCATTACTACCCATCAAGCGCCGGATCTGCTGGACGGCAGCCTCAAACGCCATCGCCTCCCTGGTTGCGGAGCGAATTGACGCACCGATCCCAATGGCAGCAAGGGTCGAAGCGACACCCTTGAATGCGGTTTTGATACTGTTGGTGACTGATTTCACGTCTCTGTTGACGTTGTTGAGCTCCTTCTTTACGTTAGAGAGCTCTTTCCTTAGCCCGGACGTCTCAGACGTGATTAGGATCTGCAGTTCTTCCAGCGTCATCGCCATGCTGCTGCTCACCCCGCTTTCGGCGTTCGGCTGCGTACTCTTCGATCCGCGCTTTCATGACGCGCCAATCCTGTTGCCGCGGCATCTCCGAGAAAATGCCCGGAAATGCCTCATAGATCCTCGGTGGCTTTTGTTTGCTTCCGAACATGATCCCGACCAGATCCGCGATCAGATAACTCTGCTGATAGGCGATCAAAGCCTGGTGCTGCAGCTCTTCACGCTTTCGCTTCTGAGCTCCCTCGATCGCCGCCAGGATTTCCTTGAACGTCATGTCCCAAAAAGAAACTGCATCCACGCCGTTCTGCACAGCGATAGGATGCAGTTTCTCAAAAAGCTCGGTTAGATTGTTTACTGCTTCGCCTTCTTGCTTGTCTCCGTCGTCGGAGCCGCTTTGAAAAAACCCGATATTTTCAGCACTTCGACGAGCTCACGCATCATTCCGGCATAAGATCCGCCATTTTCAATGTATCGGTCGTAAATTTCATAGGCGTCGTCCATCGTGATGCCGTGTTGATAAGCTTGCAGGCTCCCGTGCAGAACCGTAACGACCGTTTCGATACTCGGAAGATCACTCATTTTCCCCTCTCCAAATACCATCAACAGGGATTTTCCGATCTTCCTCTCCACATCGACTGCGATTTTGGCCGGCAGGCGCAACTTGTATTCCTGATTGCCGACTTTGAGAGTCGTATACAGCATTAATGCTCAGCTCCTTTTGAGGCGATATAAAAAGCACCCTCGTAACGAGAGTGCTTTGAATTCGATATACTGTTTTTTACCTGCTCTTGATAGCCTGAATCAATTCCTTGTGCCGTTTATCGGCATAATACTTATTCACGACTAAAATCGCGTGTATTACGCCTGGAATGTAGAAAAATAGCGTCAAAATGCAGCTAATCAAAAAAGATCCGACTTTCCCACATGATAGAACAGCCAATGGGGGTAAGAAACACAAAAAGTATCTCATAAACAAGCCCTCCGTCCGTATGGTACTTTTGAATTATTTTACCATAGGACGGAGGGAGAAGTAAGTCGTTTCAATCGCCAGTCCTTACGGTGTCGGATTCGTCACCGTGATTTCCGATTGCAGGAACATCGTGGCCGTGAAAGTCAGCGCCGCATTCACAGTGCCGGAATCCATTTTCACGGAAACATAAGCATCGAACTCATGCCCGGTGCCGTCCGGGTATTCGACTTTGAACGTTGCAAGCTCGTTGTTTTCTTGGAGTCCGCGCAAAATGCGGTAGTTGCTGGTCGGGCCGCTGTTGTCGTACAAAAATTTGAATTGAAGATCGCCCAGATCACGAACGCCGGAAATGTATTTCCGCACGCTGTCCTTGAGCGTCGTCACGTCGACCTTTTCCGGATCTCCGCCGAGCTCAGGCACTTCCATGAGCAGGTCGATCTCGGTAAAATCCGACATTCCATTCGTTTTGTAAAGCAGCTTTGTGTCTTTTGAAAGAATCCCGGACACTTCACATCACGCTCCCTTATTGATGTACCAGATTTGTCCGCACATCCACGACTCCCCGGTATCGCATCGTTTTGTGTATGATGCCACCCGGATCCGGTACGTCGGCCGCAAATTGCCGACGAAAACCAATGCTGTTCATTTTCTCGTCCACCTGTTGTGCCAAGGCGCCGGTTGACTTGTTATGCCAAATGTCAATTTGAATGCTGATGTCGCTGAGCGGGCTGCTACGAATCCCCAGCGGGTCGCTGTTACCTATCTCGTAAAACGAGATGACAGGCAGTTTTTTAAAATCCTTCGGGTACGCATATGTCACGACCACGCCCGGGATGGATTCAAGCAGCGCGTTTATTTCGGTTTTCACGTCATACATCAGCGCTTCACCAGCTTTCGGATCTCACCGCGAACGTATTGCGCGATGATCTTCGGCACAAGCGATTTGTTCTGCTGTGCAGCCGGAAAGAGGAACGGCTGCGCGGCCATGCCTGCCCAGTCCTGGCGGTATGAAAGATTCCCGTCATACTTCGGAGGCGACGGCGACGCCTCGCCGCGCTGGCCGGTACCGAATTCGACATATGGCGCATAATGAACGTTTGTCGAAACCTTCCCGACCACTTTTCCGCCCCTTTCCTCCACCGAAGCCTGGATACTGTTCCGGAGAGTCCCGCCGTCAATCTGAGCCACCGGAGCAAGATCTTTCGCATCCCCCTGGACCTTTTTCGTAGCCTGGAAGAGACCGGTCCGTAGAGCCTTCTGACTGCTCCCGCCGAGCCGATCCAGCTTGCGGAGCAAGCTGTCAAGTCCTTGCATACCGCTCATGCTCTCACCTTCTCCAGGTCGACAACGGTATGAGCGCCCCACGGACGAACAGCAACAACCCGATAATCCGGTTCCAGACTGTCAGCTGGAATATCCACCCATGCCCCGGCACTCTCGGTGACGGCGGGCTTACCCTCCACGTACATCGTCAACATGTAGGCGGCGCGCTCTCCGTACATTTCGGCCACGACACGGCCGCCGGCCGGTTGCACGTTGCCAAGGATCGTCACCGGATCACCCCAGGTTTCGATCGGCGTGGCATCAGGATCTTTCCCGGATATGCGAGGCCGAAACACGACCGGCCGTTTGTCACGCTGACGGAGACGCATAGCGCACCACCTTCAGCAGACGATATTGGGCGACGGTGGCGCGGATGGACTCCGGAAGCTCGTCAAACGACCGGCTAACGCCACCCTCGGAGTGGGACGTCTGTCCCTCCACACCGCGCATGTTGTAGCGGATCACGGCGATTTGCCGCTGCGTCGGCTCCAAGGCTGGCGGAAGTGTAGTGCGATTTGTCCAGGCGAGCAGGTCGGACTGAACGTCATCGAGAAGCAGCTGAAGGTCGGCATCCTGGCTACTGTCAGTGATGCCGAGCATCTGCTTCAGCTTTTCGAGCTGCGACATAACACCACCCCCATAGGAAAGGGGCGGTCAGTCGCCGCCCCTTGCATCGTCCGTCTTTTTGCCCTTTCTCGCCGCGGGCTCAGGTTCACGCTCCGCGTTCTCTATCCGTTGGAAACCTTGCTGTTCCAGCGCCTTGGCCTTGTCCTCCGAATCAACGATCCGGACAACATTCAAACGTTGCAGCCTGATCGTCATCACCCACTCACCGCCACATAGATTTCCCGAACCTTGTTGGCCGGGATAATCAAATCGTGATATTTCCGGTAGTCGATTTTCCATGCGTTCGCCTGCTGATTTGTCATCGGGTCAAAGATCCGCACCACGTCGGTCTTTTGGATAGCTACCGGAGCGCGGCGGGACGACACGATCCAATGCACGTCTTTTGCGCCTACATCCGGCACAAACCCGCCAGCTTCTTGGCCGCTCGTTTCGCCGTCGTAGAAAACGAACGCCGTTTTCATGCGTCTCGAAGAAACCGGGATCAGCGGGATGCCGTCAAAGAACCGGATGCGCAGGTTAATTCCACCTTGCTGGAAGTCGCCGACGTCGATACGCTTTTGGATACTGGTGTTATTGACCAGCACAGAATAGGCCGGCCATGCAATCGAGATGACCAGTTGCCCCAGATCCAATCCACGATCGGCCAACAGGTAAATATGGTTTTGCAGCTTTTCCAGAACGGTCGCCGGATCCGGCGTGTACGTCTCGCTGTTGCCGGCTGCAATCGCCGTGGCAGCCAACTTGCTGTAACGGTATGCATCGATTTCCGGAATGACCTGCATCCGTTGGAATTCGCTCATGACGTTCGCAGCGGAAGCCCCGAAATTCGTTTCGTCTACGTCCTGAGCATCCAGGTGGAACGTCCGGCCGCGGTCCATCGTCAGTTTGTGCGTTTGGTATTTGTACGTCACAGCACCGCGCACAAAACCGTTGTCGCGGTCGTAATTGGCAAGCCCTTGCACCACGATGTCCGGGATTTTGATTTCGTCGCCACCGTTGTAACGGACATCGCCAGCATTTGCTTCCATCCACCCGGATGTAGATTGCTGTTCAGCTTGTTGGTCCAGCTTTTGCTGGAAAATCTTCGCGTATTCGAGCGTGTTGATCGGCATTTTTCATTTCACCTCTGTGCAAAAATGTTTTTGATTTTTTCGGCATCGGGTACTGCGCTGCTCGCACCGCCTCCACTCTTCGGCGGTTCACCTTTCAGACGCTCGTTGACAGCGGCCTCCACGGCTTCGCGGAACACCTTTTCCACGTTCTCGATAGACTTTTGACAAGCTTCCGCATCCGTGTACACAAGGATGTCCGCGAGCTGCTTCGGCAGCCCTTTTTCGGCCAGCGTTTCGAGCGCCGTTGCGCGAAGCTCCCGACGCGTAATTTCGGCTTCACGCTCCGCCAGCTTTTTCTCGCGCTGCTGACGTTCATACTCCGCTTTCTGCTCGACATTCATTTTGGCGAGCTTTTCGGCTTCGGTTTTGGCTTCGGTCAGCTTGGTTTCGAATTCCTTTTCCCATTTCTGACGCTCTTTCGCAAGCCGGTCCTGGATGATTCGGTTTACATCCTCTTGGGTGAAGGTTTTTGCGCCTTCTCCGCCTTTCTCTGCGCCCCCAGCGCCTTTGCCTCCGCCGCCTGCACCATCACCATTACCCCCGCCGTTATTACCGCCAGAATCGCCGCCAGAAGCCCCACCGTCAGCGTTGAAAAGAGGAATCATGAAAAGATCATCGAACATCGTTGCAACCTCCCGTTTAACGCCCGTCGGCTAAATTACCCTGACAGCTTTTAACGTCATCAGCAGGTTTTGGACAAGTGAAAAGCGGCCTTATTTTGGCCGCTTAGCAACGTGATTCAGGATGTTGATGATTACGATTGTTGAGCAAATGATGAGTGTGATCAAAACACTGTTGGACACGTCCATCACCCCGCTTTCACGAACTTTGCATACCATTCCTGGTATGGCATCGACGCCGGAACCAGGTACGTTTTTCCGGTTACTGGATCGAGCGCCCTGCGCTGGATGCCTTCCAGCGTTTCCGGACCGAAATATGCCCGCGTCGTGCTGCGGCAGTACGGATGCAGCGGCGGCATGTTCACGCCGGGCCTTGCATCCTTCACCAGGTACACTTTCCGGTCGTGCTGCCGACATTGTGGCGATGTCCGCAGGTCGAGCGTTGCGACGAACACGTATCGGTCGATCTCGGCCTCCTCGTAGCTCTCCATCTCAGCCGCATTCGCCATGTAGGTTGTTTCGGTTCGGACCAACCTGGCTGCGGCATGTCGGGCGACATTAAAGCGGTCTTCGATCTCCTGGATCATCTTTCTGATCCCGATTCCCGACATGAACCCGGCCGTGACCACCTGCGACAGCATCCTGGCCACCTCGTCCGTATTCGCCCAGACGCGGTTGCTGAAATGTTCACCGGACCAAGGACGCTTTAGGATCGTCTCAATCGTTCGCTGCGACATCATGGCGAACTCAAACCCGACGCCTAGCCCGCGTTGGATGTCGAACATGGCACGGTAATAGGCATCGTTGATCACGTCGATGTATCCGTACGTGCTTAGCCGGATCTCTGCGTCGGCGATGATTTTGCATTGCAGGTAAATCCGTTCTTTAAGCGCCTGCAGCCGCGTAATGCGTGCCCGGTAGGCCGGGGCGTTAAGCCGGTTTAGGAGCCGACGCCGGATATGAGGGTCTTCGATCTCCGCAATCTTTGCCTTTATCTCTTCCCATTCGCTCCGGCTGATCGGCTCATTCAGCAATCGCCTGGCCTCCGCCGGAGAGAGCTGACTGTCTCTGGCGAAGCGATTGAAAATGCGCTCGATCTCTTCGGTGATGTCGCGAAGTGCACGATCGTATGCCAGCAAAATCGTCCGGATCGTCGTCTCGGCGGATCGATGGTAGGACGCCATCCGCTGCCGCGCCCGCCGCTCCCAATAGGAGTCATTCGGCATCCTCATCGCCGTTCACGTCCTCGCCAAACGGCACGCTGAAAGCGGCTTGTTGACGGCGGATTTCAGCCTCTTTTTCAGCTGCTGCTTTTTTCGCTTCTTCGGTCGGGTCATGAACAAACGAGAGCTGTGCAATCAGCGTTTCGCTGCTGACCATTTGGCCGCTGCCCAGCATAGAGATTATTTGAGCGATCTCCAGGTCATTCGCCGGCAGGTTTCGCGTCATCGTAATGGTCACATCAGACACGTCCACCGCCTTGCCTTTGACACGCAACACGTTGGCAAACAGTTTCAGCCGCTCACGCAAACCCTGGATGAAATACCGCTCCTTGATCTTGGCGAGCTGCTCCAGCCCGAGCAGCTTGTATTTCATCGCCACCCCGGAAGCGTTGGCAGCGAAATTTTTGTCCGTCAGGTTCGGCACCATAGCGAACTGATGAATGTCGTCCCGGATCGCGTTACGAAGCACCTCGATGTCGTTCTCGTTAAGGTTTTTGGTCAGCCACTCGGCGTCTGCGTTTTGATCGGCCGGCAACTCCAGCACCTTGTATTTTTTGAGCAGCTGAATGACTTGGCTCGCCTGCTCCTCGTCGTCTCCCAAGACGACACCCTTCAGCTTGAGGATCGCATCTACGAACTGCTCTTTGTCGTTCACGCGGTCACTCATCAGCACGTTATAAGCGTCGATCAGGCTGATTTGCTGCTCAAAATCGCCCTGCTGTTCCTCGTTATTCCAAAACTCCACGATCGGCACGCCACCGAAATAATGCGGCTGCTGATCAATGAACTGGTAATCCACGCTGTTGATGTCCCGGGTAAAATACCGCGTGATGTAACCGGCAGTGTACACGTTCACGCTGTACCCGATCACTTGGTTGTTTATATCCCGCTTGGCGTAGTAGTGCAACCCGAAAAGCGGCTTATATTCGACCGTGTCGTCCACAACGAGGAAAATCTGCCGCGGATCAATTACGGTCGCCTTCGGGATCGGGTTGTCGTCGCTCGTCATGAAATACAGTTCCCGTCCGACGCCGAAGATGGAAAGATCCTTCGCAAGCTCCGCATCGTGGGAAACGATGTCGATTTGCTTATAGACATCGAGAATCGGCTCAATGCCGTTTCCCTCGTACTTGACCGGATTGCCGGTGACGTACCCGACCGCGATGTCCGTGATATATTTTGCGTGATTCGCAACGATCCGGTTGTTGGGGAGCCCCTTGTCTCCCAGATTCCTCTGTAGAATCGGGTGATTACCGAGATAATACGCCTCCAGCCGGTCCAGACGCGAAATCGTTGTCTGATGCTCTTTGATGCAGCTGACGATCATCTCAACCGGTACGTTGTTCCAGTCCGCAACGAGCGCACGATCGCGTATGATTGCCATGTGCTCACCTCACCCCCAACACCGATTTCTTGCCTACCTTCAACCGGGCCGCACGCATTTCGTCCTCAAGCGCATACCGCACGGCGTCGATGCTGTGGTTGTCGCGGTCCGGGAAACCTTCCTTCCAGCCGCCGTTACCGTTCGGCTCGAGCTCGTACCCTTCGAACTCGCGTGCTGTGTTCGGGCAGCGGGCCGGGTCGATAATAATCTCCTCCAGGTCCTGCAGGAACTTGATGCCATATTCCACGCTGTCGGGGCCTTTCTTCGCCCCGACGATGTTCACGCCGAGGTTCCGTAGTTCGCTGATCGTCCGCGGCTCGGCGCTGTCCGCCGTCACCCGGGCGTTGCTTTTGTTTTCGGCCTTGACCGCGTCCGCCAGCGCGCGGTTCGACATTCCGACCCTATGCAGTTCGTGGAAGATGTAAAGCCGGCGCCGCGTGGCGTCAAAGTGCATGACCGCGTAATGGGTCGGGTGCGATGCAAAACCAAAGTCAAGACCCCGCTTGATCCGATCAAACCTGGCGATCTCTTCGTCGCTGATCCGGCGCAACGTAAGGTTGCGGAATACCTCGCCGCCGGTGCCGACGTCTTCTCCCAGGTACTCGTGCCTGTATGCAAGCTCATTCCGCTGCCTCAGTGTCTCGGCTTCGATGAAAAACTGCTCACCGAGCCACTCACGCGGAACGTCAAGATACGTGCTGTGGTGCACGAACCAACCGACCGGCGGGTTATTCTTGTATTCGTGGACCCACTTCTTGCGCGATTTCGGCGGGTTGTAGGTGTAAAACACCTTGTAGCCGGCTCCGCCGCGCAGCACCGTCTGGTTAATACTGCGGATGTCCTCGAGGCTGAACTCGTCGGCCTCCTCGTACCAGACGAACTTAAAAAAGCCTTTGCGAAGCCGCAAAGACTTGATTTTGATCGGGTTATCAGCGCCCCGGAATATGATCTTTTGGCCCGTCGGCTTGTATACGATCTGCATCGGCGACACGCGGCAATCAAACAGATGCGATATGCCGAGCTTTTCGATCGCCCAAACGAACGATTCGTACACGGATTCCCGCAGCGTGTCCTTCACTTTCCGCAGCGCGATCGCATTTGCGTTTGGGTCGGAGATAATGCCGAGAACGATCTCGGTCGGCGTAAACGACGATTTCGTACTGCCGCGGCCGCCGCCGAGCAGGAAATGCGTCGCTGCATCGCTCTTTACTGCATGGTGAACTTCGTAAAAACTCGGTGCGATGATTTCAGTCAGCGCCACCCGCATGCTGCACCGCCACCGCCTTCAGACATGTTCACAAAATGCAGGATTTTGTACATATGTCTGCGTGCTCGATCCCCGATTTTCGGCAAAAACACCCGTTTTCGCCGATTTCGTTTTCATGGGGTAACGGGAAAAACGGCTTGAAAACGAAAAATGCGATCTCCGTTTTTCTCGTCATTGCTCCGTTTTTCTCGGTCTTTCATTCGGGATGTCGTCGACGATTTGGACAGCGCCCTGGACGTCTACCTGTTGCTTGTCGATCCACATCCCGAAGCGCTTACCTAGCAGCTCAAGCGCTTTGATCTTGTCGGCGAAACGGATCTCTCGCTCAACGCCAGTGCCGTCTTGTGTTGGGATCGTCTTCACCTTAACGCTGGCGATCGCAGCGGTATCGTCTTCCGTAGCCGTTGGCCGCAGTCTCGCCAGATCCATATCCACGACGTCAGGCGGATTTACGAAGGCGATACGGGCGAGCTCGCGGATTATGCGCTCCTGCGTGACACCTGTCCGACGGCTGTGTTCGGCCATCCGTTGGTCCAGATACGCGCGAACCTTCGGATTTCTCAATAACGCGCTTCCCTGCTGCTCCGCTGACTTGGGGCTGTATCCCGCCCGGATCGCCGCTTGCGTCGCGTTCAGGTCGATCAGGTATTCATCCGCAAAACGCTGTTGTTTCGGTGTCAACTTCACCCGCATCACCTCCCGGATAAAATTTCATTGACTGGACATGTCAATTTCTGGTATTATCTCATTGACCGCTCGGGAAGCACCCGGCGGTCTTCTTTTTCGCAAAACACCGGAAGCCGCACCGTTCCGGCCACGGCGAAGGAGTCTTTCAGGGAACCTGCCGTTCAGTCTCCGATCAGATCGGACACCATACTTGGCTGCCAGTTCCGCTATTCGACCCAGCGAAGCGGCCAACGGAAATGAGAAAAGGCCGTCCGTTCTTAGGACGACCTTGTATATCTACACGTTTGGCACGATACCATTTTAACACGCAAATTTTTGTTTGTCCGGCTTTTCACCGGCATATTTCCGGCATACTTTCGGCACATTTTCGGCATGATTCCGGCATCAACCGGCCAAACTGGCAAATTCTTTCTCAGCCTTCTCTTTCCAAGACCTAAACGTGCGCTCGGCGATCCCCAATTCCGCTGCCACCTCCGACGGTTGTTTCCCTTCCACGTACCTGAGCCGCAGCAGCTTCGCATATTCCGGCCGGTATCTCTCCAGTGCTGCCAATACCGTATCGATCCTCGACAACTCCGCTTTCAGATCCTGAAACTCGGCCAACCGTTCCAAGACCTCGTCAAGATCGTCCCGATCCCAGCCGCGGGCTGCGATCACTTTCCGGATCTTCTCTCGCAGCTCCCGCAGCAATTTTTCGTCCTCGGGATCTGCACCTCGCGTCGGCACCGCCGCCAACTGCGCCCGGGTCCCGGCCGGGTATCTGGTTAAATAGGCGTGCGCAATAGATTCCAGCTTTTGCTCATGTTTGGTCAAATACATGTACGTCGGCAGACCCCGCAGCTTTCTGTGCAGTTCCTGCAAATGATCGTCCTCGTTCAGCCGGCTGATGGTAATCCCGGCGCCCACGCTGTACGTGGACAGCACCTGCAAACGGGCCTGCATCTGGCGGTATCGACTCAGCAGCTCAACGGCTTGTTGCTCGGTCATTACCACCAACTCCCTCCACCGCTTTCCTCGCCAGCTCCACAAGTCCTTTCCAGGGATTCGGACGCTTCTGTCCGGATAGCCGATTCAAATGCACCCAGATCGCGGCCCAATACCCGAACATCCAGAATTTGTATCGAGCGAGTGCGTCCCAGGCTTTCTGCTCGGCCTCGTCCAGCTCGGCAATCAAGTTTCGTTCGACATTCAAAACTCACACCTCCCGCCGCGGCAGTCGACGCCGTAGGCAGCTGACTCATCTACCAGATGCACATCGTTTCCCGTCACGTCCGTGCTCACCTCAAAAACCCCGTCCCACAGCTCCCGGATCTCCTCCGCCTTCGCCACCACGGCGGCCTTTTGCTTCGGTGTCAGCACAATGTCCATCGCTTCCTGGTAATGCTTCGCGGCCAGCTGATACGCCCGGGTGTGCATGGCATCCATCACACGCCAAAAATCGTGGTAATTCAGCCGGCGGACCCGCTGGTAGAAGGCTCGTTTTTCTGCACGGCTCACGACATCTTCACCCTTTCAATGCGAGCTTT
>ERZ795043.749-NODE-749-length-21953-cov-13.527308_pt1 | contig 21953 bp, 21 predicted proteins | sample MGYA00375127_ERZ795043 | MGnify/ENA primary metagenome ERZ795043 (study PRJEB30172, sample SAMN05518447) | compost metagenome | isolation source: Feedstock adapted compost from Newby Island compost facility, Milpitas, CA | place: USA:Newby Island compost facility... | reverse complement strand
CGAGGCGATGAGCAAAGTTGCTTAGCAGCGTGTCCACGATTTCGGGGGAAGATCAGCTTGGTCCTTGGTGACGTACGAGAGATCATCGAGGATCAACAGATGGTACTTGTCGAGCTTTGCGATCGCCGCTTCCAAGGTGAGCTCCCGCCGCGCAACCTGGAGCCGTTGGACGAGGTCGGTGGTGCGGGTGTAGAGCACCCGATACCCGCCCTCCACAAGGGCGAGGCCGATGGCCGCGGCGAGGTGGCTTTTGCCGACGCCGGGCGGGCCGAACAGGATCAGATTGGCTCCTTCGTCAAGCCAGCGGTCCCCGGCGGCGAGCGCCATCACCTGCGCTTTGGAGATCATCGGGACCGCCTCGAAGTCGAAGTTCGCCAGCGTTTTGCCCGGCGGCAACTGGGCCTGCGTGAGGTGGCGTTCGATGCGGCGTCGGGCTCGATCGGCCAGTTCCTGCTCGGCGAGCGTGGCCAGCGTGTGTGCCGCCGGCCATCCTTCCTGATCGGCCTGCTCGGTGAACTTCGGCCACATGGCTTTGATGGTCGGTAGGCGCAGTTCCGTCAGCATGATCGCGAGCCTGGCGGCATCGACGTGAGGGCTCTTGCGGCTCATGCTCCACCTCCCACGGCGGCTGTGCTGGCACCGTGGTGCTCGAGGAGCACCTCGTAGTCAGCGAGCGAACCCAGTGGCACGTGGATGTGCGGCAGTGCCGCCGGATCGGGACCGAAGCGCTGTCGCAGGACCGCCATGTCGGGCAACTGGCCAGCCGCGAGCAACGCCTCGAGCTCAGCGGCGAGCTCCGCTTCACAGCCGCGCTCATGCGCCAAGCTGAGCAACTCGGCGGTCCGCCGGCAGGCGGCGCGCTCGCCAAGCTCAGCCAGCAAGAACTCGAAGGTGCGCCGGTAAGCCTCCCTGGGGAAGAGCTGATCGCGGTAGACCAGGTTCAGCAGCGCCATGGGCTTGCGCCGCAGAGCGTGGATCACGTGGCGGTAGTCCACGACGTGACCGCGTTTGCCATCCGCCGGGGCTTTGCCTCTCGGGAGCGTCATCAGCGCCGTGGCACCGATGAACAGCTCCAGCCGATCATCGTACAGGCGCACCCGCAGCTGATGGCCGATGAGTCGCGAGGGCACTGTGTAGAACACCTTGCGCAGCGTGAAGCCTCCGGAGGAGGTCACTCGCACGAGTGCTTCTTCGAAGTCCTGGGTCCGTCGCCGAGGTAACGCCCGCAGCCGCTCGCGCTCGAGATCGATCGGCCGTCGGTTACGGGCATTACGGCGGCTGACGAGCTCGTCGATGAACCGTCGATAGGCGTGCAGACTTTCGAAGTCGCGCGAGCCACGCAGCAGGAGCGCATCACCGATCGCGCTCTTCAGATGACCGTGCGCGCTCTCGATGCTGCCGTTCTCGTGCGCGGCGCCCGGGTTGCTGCGGCTCGGCGTCATGCCGTAGTGCGCACACAGGGCTTCATAACGGCGAGTGACATCGTCCCGCGCCTCCCGGTCGAGGTTGCGGAACGTCGCCGAGAGGCTGTCGGTGCGGTGCTCCGCCGGCGCGCCGCCCAGCGTCCAGAGCGCGTTCTGCAGCCCTTCGGCGAGCGCTACGAAGCTCTCACCGCCGAGGACCACATGAGCATGCTCGAACCCCGAGTAGACCAACCGGAAGTGATAGAGCCGGTGATCGAGCTGCACTCCGCCGACCGTGACAGCCAGATCGTTCATGTCGGTGAAGTCCGATAGCCCGAGCCGACCCGGCGCGTGCACTTGGCGGAAAATCACCTCCTGCTCGGCGCCGTGCAGGGCTCGCCAGGTCCGCACCCGTCGTTCCAGCGTCCGGCGGATCCTCGGCGACAGTTCCGGATGCCGCCGCATCAGCTCTTCGAAGATCGTCACCGGACGCAAACCCGGCGCACGCTCGAGCATCGGCACCACCTCCTCGTCGAAGATCCCGGCCAACGGGTCAGGTCGGCGGCGAGTGCGCCGTGCCGCCTTCTGGGAAGGCAGCCGCCTATCCTGCTCGAGGCGATAAGCCGTCGCCGTGCTAAAGCCCGCTCTGGCTGCGGCGGTGGAGGGGCTATCGGTTCGTCGAAATTTCATGTAAAGCCTCACTTGGTGATCGGTTATGTGTCGCCCCGGCACAAGGTGTTCCTTCTTTGGTCGGAAGAAACAACCTTAGCGGGATGGCCGCGATCACCCGGCGGGGCCGCTCTTGGCGGCCCCGCCGCCTCTGAGCTTCTAACCGCTCAGAGGCTTCGGCTTTCTCATCTTGATTGTCGCTGGCTTCTCACCCTGTTTGTCGCGCCACACTCCGCGAAGCGCTGCAACGCCTTCCCGAGGAGCGCATCAGCTCCAAAGACCGTGACAGGGTAGTATGAAGAGCCCACGAACGCAGTCTCCGCAAAGTCCAGAATGCTTATCGGGACCTAGCCAAGCGACTTGCCAGCAATAGCGAAGTCTCGAGCCGTGCCTCACTTCTTGCATCAGTCACGTGGCTCACCGCTGGATCAGCCTCTGCCCGTGTTTCAAGTCGACGAGCGGGGCAACTACAGCCTCCTCGGAAACTTGAATGCTACCGAGCCGCACGGCTACGTGCTCGACTGGGCCAGCAATTGTCCTTGGCCGCTTATCGACGAGGAGCAGGAGGGCCGGTTCGAAGGCCTGCCGTACTTCCTGCAAGATCTATGGCCCGAAGGCTTCCTCGGCCAAGCGTTCGCGCGTGCCTACGGGCTCCTTCTCGGCCTCGCCCCGGACCCCGGAGAATGGACGGAGGAGGATGCGCTGCAGGCGTTGTCTCGCTTCGGGGCTGATGCGGTCGGTAACCACATCATCGGCAGTGCCGCTTTGGAGCTCTACCTTGATGGAAAGAGGAACCCTCGGCAGCCGCTTATAGAGTCGGACGTTGCGGCCGCCTATACAAGGCTTGCCGACATGGCAATGGCCGGCGCCAAGTCGCACGCAATCGTGCCGGGTGTCTTCCCCAAGTTCACAGCTTCTCGCGCAGTCGACGGCACCTGCCTCCACGTACTGGTGAAATTCTCGCGCTCGGAGGATTCTCCAAGCTCTAGGCGCTGGTCAGACCTCCTTGTCTGCGAGCACCTGGCAAGCCGCGTCCTCCACGAGTTCGGCGTCCCAGCCGCCGAAACTCGGATCGTGCAACACGCCGGACGGACCTTCCTTGAAAGCGTACGGTTTGACCGGCACGGAGCTCACGGCCGATCCGCCGTATGTTCCTAGGCTGCAATCAATTACGCGTGGCTTGGCCCGCCAGGCAGAGCATGGACCGAGGGGGCTGCCGCGCTTCTCGCTCGGGGACTCATCGAGCCGACCGTGGTTGAGACCGTAGCGCGGGTCTGGTGCTTCGGGAAGCTGATTGCTAACTCGGACATGCATGACGGGAATCTAAGCTTCAAGCCGCATCGGATCGGCTCACGGCGAGGCTTCGAGTTGGCGCCGATCTACGACATGCTGCCGATGCAATACGCGCCAGTACGTGACCAGGTCCCGTTGGTAAACTTCGAGCCTTCGCTGCCCTCGCCGTTATCGTCCGCGGGGCAAGCCGCATGGGCGGACGCTGCAGCGGCCGCCCTGCAGTTCTGGGATGCGGTCGCTCGCGACCCGCGCATCAGCACCGACTTTCGCGCCGTCTGCGCAGAGAACCGTGATCGGGTCTACCGCGCGATCCAAGTAGTCGGTGGCGCCGCTCGCGCATAGCATCGCGAGTGCAGCTCTACTAGCAGCTCCGCTGGCCTCAAGGACTTGAGCCAGCTCTTCTGTTCGCTTTCGAGAGTCATTTCTCGCCTCGTCGTCAGCAGGGGCGTGTGCGATCAAAGGCAAGCGCGAGGATACGCCCTCAACGTATCGGGCCTCCGGCTAGTCGAACGTCCGCTTTGTCTTAGGTTGCCGGGCGCCCTCGGTGCAGGCGCGGTTGTTCAGGTACTCCTCCTCAGATTTTTCCGGCAATGAGCCACAGCGCACACTGGGGAGCCCCCGGGTCCATCTTCCCCAGGCGCAAAGCTCCTTATGGCCGCGCAGGTGCCCCCTGGGCCACCAAGGCCTCGTGGTCTGCGCTCCTCTTCACGCTCAGTCCACCTGGATACAGATATACTGCAGATGTGAGACCAAAAATGTCGGCAAGTGCGGCATTCTGCCTTGTGCCGCAGACTGCACAAATTTGTGACGTCCAACCTAGCGCCTGCAGCAGTAGGGTTCATATCGTCACACAAAGCACGGGCACCTGCCGCTCAGTCCGCTTGAGCGCCGTGGGGAGCACAAAGGGTCGGTGAGCCGATCGCCGCGTGCGGTGCCGGCGTTCTCCTCGGCAACGGACGCAATGGCTTGCCACGATACTGTTCAGTGGGGGTTCAACGGTGCTCCGAATCCACTTTCTCAATGTTGGCCACGGCGACTGCACAATCATTGAGCACCCGTCTGGCCGCATCACGATGGTTGACATCAATAACGGAGACGACCTCGACGACACCTCCTACGACGAGATACTCAACGAACTCGGCGCCGGCTCAACAGACCGCCCAGTAGGACCCTCGAGGTTGGCAGACGTGCTCCGTGTCGGATCCACCAACCCTTTCGCTAGTGCGTTGAGCGCACTCGAACTGTCACGTCGGGGCGGCACTTTCGAACGCTCCCCCTCAAATGCCTCCGGCTTACGTCAAAGGGCACTCGCTGTGCTTCGCGAGCATACGAAACGACGGCTCCGAGAGGCTGGATACACTGTGGGCTTAACCAACCCTGTCGACTTCTTTATCAGGAAATTTCCTAGACACTCAGTTTTCCGGTATATCCAATCTCACCCAGATCTAGACCATATGCGGGGGCTGGTAGCCATGCGAAACGCCGGGATTCACATCCTGAACTTCTGGGATACCCAGCATGACAAGGTGCCGGAGTTTCGTGGCGAAGAGGACGAAGCTGAATGGAACGCCTACGAGATGCTACGCCAAGGGTCATCTGGCGCCCGGGTTCTTCGTTTGTACCGCGGCGATACCGGCGCATTCTGGAACCAGGATCCCACCGGTTACGGCGACCATGACAGCATCGAGATTCTATCTCCCACTCCCGCAATAGTTCAGGAAGCCAACAAGCTAGGCAAGTCGAACAACCTGAGCTATGTGCTTCGCATTTCCTACATGGGTTACCGCATCGTTCTTGGCGGCGATGCAGAGACAGAAGTGTGGCAAGACCTCGTCGCACACTACGGCACGGATCTCCGCTGCGACGTATTGAAGGCGAGCCACCACGGTAGAGATTCGGGGTATTACGCCGATGCAGTCAGATTGATGAATCCGGACTATACGATCGTCTCTGTGGGTAAGAAGCCCGCCACCGACGCGAGCAATAAGTACCGAAGGTACTGCAGCAACGTATGGTCGACCCGTTGGTACGGCAACTTGACTCTAGAGATTAGCCGCGAGCGACGTATGACGTGGTTCGCGGAGCATGTCGATTAACGAAATGACGATAAGAAACTTCGACTTTTACGAGTTCGCAGGAATACTCGCTCCAGGCGCGACGGCTCTTACCGGCATATTGTTGATCGCACCGAACTTCACGGTGCCCGACCTCATTAGGGAATTGAGTGTCGGCGGACTCGGCTTATTCGCTATATGCGCCTACGTTGTTGGACATCTCGTCCAGGGTCTTGGTAACGGCATTGAGTGGGCTTGGTGGAGACTGTACGGGGGGCTACCGACTGACTGGGTGCGCACAAAGCCAAACAGGTTGCTGGCGCCGGCGCAGCTCAGTGCCATGGAGGGGTTGCTCAAGAAGCGCCTCGACCTTGGAGACATTGAAATCTCACGGACCACGGAAGATCAGTGGGCCGCCCTCACACGACAGATCTATGCAGCGGTAGCCGGAGCGGGGCGTGCTGGGCGTCTGGACGTTCTTAATGGCAACTACGGCTTGCATCGGGGCATAGGAGCTGCCCTATTGTTGGTGCTCGCTACGGGAGTAGCTAGTAGGTCGGTGAACTGCACGTTCGTCGGCGGAACTCTCGCCGGATTGGCGCTGGCCATGTTTCGTATGCATCGTTTCGGGCGCTCCTATGCACGCGAGCTATTCGTGCAGTTCCTTCAGTTGTCGCCCAGCGAGAGCGACCGAAAGGGAACCTAGGCGGGTTGGCGGCACAAGTTGCGCATTGCGCGTGCCCGGGCCTTCAAGTACTCAAAGTAACTATGCCATGTAGACGCGATGGAGAAGCGGCGGCGCGGACACCAGCTAGCCCGCATCTGACCTGCCTGGGGATTTTCGGACCAGTTGAATCTTGAGAGGATGGCTTCCGGGCGACGAGGAAGCCATGAAGAAGAGCCGATTCAACGAAGAACAAATGGTGAAGATCCTGCGGGAGGCGGACCACGCGCCGGTGGCCGAGGTCGCCAGGAAGCACGGGATCAGTGATCAGACGATCTACCAGTGGCGCAAGCGCTTTGGCCAGCTCGAGGCAGTGGACGTGAAGCGGCTACGCCAGCTGGAAGCGGAAAACTCGAAGCTGAAGAAGCTTCTGGCCGAGAGGGACCTGGAGATCGAGGTCATGAAGGAGATCGGTCGAAAAAAATGGTGAGCGCACGCGTACGTCGGCACCAGGTGGCCTTCGCCAGAGAGCGAGGGATTTCGGTGCGGCGGGCGTGTGCGCTGTTGTCGGTGGCCAGATCGGCGCTGAGGTACGAGTCGCGCCTGTCAGTGCGCGATGCGCCGGTTCTGGCGGCGATGCGCGAGCTGGCGGCGCAGTACCCGCGTTACGGATATCGACGCATCCGGGTCTTCCTGGGGCGTCGTGGACAGATGATGAGCGCCGACCGGGCCCATCGGCTCTGGCGGCAGGCGGGACTTCAGGTGCCGCGCAGAAGGCCACGAAGGCGCGTGGCGAGCGGTTGCCCCCGACCATTGCCCGCCACCGGTGTGGGACAGGTCTGGGCGTACGACTTCGTGTTCGATGCGTGCGCGAACGGCCAGCAGCTCAAGTGCCTGACGGTGATCGACGAGTACACGCGCGAGTGTCTGGCCATTGATGTGGCCGGCAGCATCCGCTCGGCCCGCGTGATCGAGGTGCTCTCCAGACTGGTCAGCGTTCACGGAGCCCCGAAGTATCTGCGCTCGGATAACGGCCCGGAGTTCGTGTCAAGGGCGGTGCTGAAGTGGTTGAACAGTGCTCACATCGACACCGCACATATCGACCCCGGCAAGCCGTGGCAAAACGGCTCGAACGAGTCGTTCAATGGCAAGTTCCGCGACGAGTGCCTGAGCATGCAGTGGTTCAAGAACCGGATCGACGCGAAGGTGATGATCGAAGAGTTCCGGCGCAGCTACAACGAAGTGCGTCCTCACTCCAGTCTTGGCCAGCTCACGCCGCTGGAATTCAAACGGAAAGTGTCGCAGTCTCGCCCGAGCTCTGAACCAGAGCTTCTCCCGGCCCTCGCGGGCCGTGAGACTGCGTTGCGCTGAAGACGATTGAACCATCCATCAACAACAGAGCCCGGCAAGACCGTCCTCCAAGTTATCGATGGTCCGAAGAAAGCCGGCAGGTCACATCGCCGGCGGCCCGATGTTTGACGGCAGGCCCTTCTCGCGACGAACCGGTGCGGCACCGTAAGGCATACGACGGAACAGCTCGATCGGCGCAGAGGTTAAAGCTACGTGGCTCGCCTTGTACCGGACGCTCCGACTCGTAGCCCTGTAGAACGAACGGAAATCGCTTGTTACGACTTGGTGAAGCTCGCCGCTACCACCGCGCGTTGCCATGTGCAACTGAAATTCGTCCGCCTATGGTTGGTGACACGCCGCCGGGCTCCACGTAGGTCGTTCCCACGCTTGCGTGAATCCGAGTCTCCGTTGTTCGGGGAACGAAAAAGCAGCCTTCAGGACTCTACATCCGACGCGGTTATCCGCTGGCGCAAGAGCCGGGCGTTGAACCTCTCTTCGGGTGCAGCCAACTGCCAGGCACTGCGCGGTTGAGCATGCAGGAAAGCGTTTGGTACGGATAGATACCTCGCTCGACAACTACTTAATACCGGAGGAGGCTGGACCAACTGCGTCAATGGTTGAGAGAACTTCCAGAGCGGCTGGATATCGGACCTATCGAACCGCTGCCGTAGCGCCTACGTCATCGAGCTACGCGCCATGGAGACGCCTGCGCCCGCTGCGCCCGGTTGCCGTACCCTTTCCTCGAGCACGTCCTCCCGCGAATCGTTAATGCAACGCCCGCGAGCTCGCCGTCGCGTACACCGATACCGCCGGCTACTCCCCGACGAGTGGGAGTCAGTCGGCAGTTTGCGGCCTCCTCTCGCGGTATATAGCATCTTGCCGCTCTTTTCGGTTGCACCCGGGGGCCGTCCGCTTTCCCGTCGGACGGGAGACCGGTGAACAGAGGCGAAGGACGGACGCGAATGGCCGAGCCGGAACAACAGGCGCGCCAAAAGATCGACGAGTTGCTGCAAGCCGCCGGTTGGATACTGCAGAACCGCGATCAGTTTGACCGCACTGCGGGGCTGGGTGTCGCGGTGCGAGAATTCCAGCTGCCGGCAGGTCCGTGCGACTACCTCCTATTTGTAGATGGGAAAGCCGCTGGTGTCATCGAGGCCAAGAAGGCTGGTGTGACGCTCAGCGGGGTGGCCGAGCAGTCGGCCAAGTACATGGTCAGCCTACCGCCCCACCTCGCGCGCTGGCACGACACGCTCGTCTTCGAGTACGAAAGCACTGGCGAGGAGACCTTCTTCTGCGACCTGCGCGACCCGAAGCCCCGTTCGCGCCGCGTGTTTGCTTTCCACCGCCCCGAAACGCTGCGCGAGTGGCTGCTCCAGCCGGAAACCCTGCGTGCCCGCCTGCAGAAGTTGCCACCGCTAGACACGCATGGCCTGCGTCATTGCCAGGTCGAGGCCATCCAGGGCCTCGAGAGCTCCCTGGCTCAGGACAAGCCCCGCGCCCTGATCCAGCTTGCTACTGGCGCCGGCAAGACCTTCACGACCTGCACCTTCTCGTGGCGGCTACTCAAATACACCGGGGCCAGGCGCATCCTATTTCTCGTCGACCGCAACAACCTTGGCGAGCAAACGCTCAGGGAGTACCAGAACTTCCAGCCGCACGGAGCGGCCAACCGGTTCACCGACACCTATATCGTTCAGCACTTGCGCGGCAACCGTATCGATCCGGACGCAAAGGTGGTCATTTCGACCATCCAGCGCATGTACTCGCTGCTGCGCGGCAAAGATCTAGACGAATCAGAGGAGGAGCAGTCCGGCTTCGAGATGTGGACGGGAACAGAGGACGAGGTCCTGCCGCTGTCCTACAACCCGGACATTCCGATCGAGACCTTCGATTTCATCGTTACCGACGAATGCCACCGTTCCATCTACGGGCTGTGGCGCCAGGTGCTCGACTACTTCGACGCTTACCTGATTGGCCTCACCGCCACACCGTCCAAGCACACGCTGGGCTTCTTCAATCAGAACCTGGTGGCCGAGTATCCGTACGAGCGCTCGGTGGTAGATGGCGTTAACGTCGGCTACGAGGTCTACCGCATCCGCACGCGCGTCACCGAACAGGGAGGAAAGATCGAGGTAGACGAGGCCGGCTTCCAGGTGCCGGTGCGCGACCGCCGCACCCGCAAAGTGCGCTATGAGAGCCTGGACGAGGACTTGGAGTACACCGCGCAGGAACTGGACCGCTCGGTGGTCAATCCCAACCAGATCCGCGCCGTGCTGCAAGCGTACAAGGACCGAGTGTTTACGGAACTGTTCCCGGAACGCAGCGGCAAGTGGCTGCCCAAGACCCTGATCTTCGCCAAGGACGACAATCATGCGGAGGAGATCGTCCACGCAGTACGCGAAGTGTTCGGCGAGGGCAACGACTTTGCTAAGAAGATCACCTACCGCAGCACCGGGGAGGATCCCAAGGAACTGATCAAGGCCTTCCGGGTAGACCCGATGCCCCGCGTGGCCGTCACCGTGGACATGATAGCCACCGGCACCGACATCAAGCCGGTCGAGGTCCTGATCTTCATGCGCGACGTGAAATCGGAAGGGTACTACGAGCAAATGAAGGGTCGCGGCGTGCGTACCATCCCGGATGCTGACCTCCGCCAGGTGACCCCGGACGCCCAGACCAAGACCCGCTTCGTCCTGATCGATGCGGTGGGCGTGTCCGAGTCGAAGAAAAACGCCAGTCAGCCGCTGGAGCGCAAGCGCACCGTCAGCTTCGACGCTCTGCTCGAGCAGATCGCGATGGGGCGGCGCGACGAGGACGCCGTGTCCTCCCTGGCTGCGCGCCTAGCAGCGCTCGATCGCAAGCTGGACGACGAGAACCGGCAGCGGGTGGCGGACGCCTGCGGGCTGACCCCGCGTCAGCTCGCCGGACGGCTGCTCGATGCAATCGACCCGGACATGCAGCAAGCGGCGATCGTCGACCGCTACGGTCATTCCGCCACACCCGAGCAGGAGCAGGAGGTGGTCGCGCAGCTGATCGACGAGGCCTGCAAGCCCTTCGACAAACCGGAGCTGCGGCAACTGCTCAAGGACATCAAGCAGAAGACCGACATCGTAATCGACGAGGTCACGCCGGACGAGGTCATTCACACCGGCTTCGATCTACAGCGCGCCGAGCAGACGATCAGGAGCTTCAAGGAGTTCATCCGCCAGCACCGCGATGAGCTCACGGCGCTGCAGATCATCTACAATCAGCCGCTCGGCAAGCAAAAGCTGACCTATGCCGCCATTCGCGAGCTGGTGCAGCGTCTGACCGACCCGCCGCTGTACCTCACCTGCGCCACTGTCTGGCAAGCCTACAAGCGGCTGGACGCGGCGAAGGTCCGTGGTGCACCGGTAGACGAGCAGCTGACCGAGGTCGTGAGCCTCGTGCGTTTCGCGCTCGGTCAGATTGACACGCTCGAGCCGTTTGGCGTCGTGGTCGAGCGGCGCTTCAACTTGTGGATGGGCCGAGAGAAGAAGGCCGGACGCACGTATACGCCTGAGCAGGAAGAGTGGTTGCGTGCCATAGCTTCCTACATCGCTGCCAATGCCGAGATCACGCCGCGGGATTTCATGGAAGCACCGACACTGGCAGGAAAAGGCGGCATCGTGCGGGCACGGGGAGTGTTTGGTTCACGACTCAATACGATGTTGAGCGAGTTGCAAGAGGCATTGGTGGCGTGATGGTTGGAACTGCGGCCAACATCCCAAATGGCTGGATCCGGGTGCGCCTTGGAGATCTGATTAAAGCACCAAGGCCAAAGATTCCACCGGATCCAAACAGTCACCTCCCATTCATCGGTATGGATCATATTGAAGCGCGGTCGTTTCGCCTGGTGGGGCAGGATGAATTCGCCAAGATGAGGAGCGCTGGAAGCTACTTCCAGCCGGGCGATGTGCTGTACGGGCGCCTGCGACCCTACTTGAACAAAGTGCATCGGGCTGGCTTCGAGGGCGTCGCGTCGGCAGAGTTTATTGTCTTCCCTGATTCGCCATTTCTTGATGGCGATTTCCTGAAGTTTCTACTTCATCAGCAGGCTTTTGTCGATTTCGCCGTGAGCCGAAGTTCTGGCGATCGCCCCAGAGTGAAGTTCGATGCCTTGGCTGCATTCGAGTTTCTGCTGCCCCCACTAAACGAGCAAAGGCGCATCGCTGAGAAGCTAGAGTCCATATTTGCCGACCTCGACAAAGGTGAGGAATCCCTGCGGCACGTTCAGACGTTGTTGGACCGGTACCGTCAGTCTGTGCTAAAGGCGGCCGTTACCGGCGAGCTGACGGCCGAGTGGCGCGCTCAGCGCGTCGGCCAATTGGAGCACGGCCGCGATCTGCTGGCTCGCATTCTCAAGGCTCGCCGCGAGAACTGGCAGGGGCGTGGCAATTACAGCGAGCCCCTCGCGCCGGATACCAGCGGTCTGCCGAAGCTTCCAGAAGGATGGGTATGGGCTTCGGTCGGCCAAATTGCACACGTAATAGGTGGTCTGACCAAGAATGGCAAACGCCCTTCTATGCCGCTTCGTCGACCAATGCTGAGAGTTGCCAACGTTTACCAGAACCGCCTCGACCTTTCCGAGATTCATGAGACCGGGGTAACGGAGTCTGAACTTGAGCGCGTTTTGCTGAATCCACTTGATCTCCTTGTCGTTGAGGGAAACGGAAGCAAGGATCAAATTGGCCGGATGGCACTATGGCGCGGTGAGATTCCAAATGCAGTTCATCAGAATCATCTGATCAAAGTTCGGTTGGTCGAGAAGCGATTGGTGGAATTCTTGCTCTGGTGGTTTCAGTCTCCGAATGGCCGACAGATGATCGAAAATGTCGCTTCGTCCACGTCCGGGCTCTATACGTTAAGCATCAGCAAAATCGAGTCTCTCATTGCTCCTGTGCCCAGCGTGGAAGAGGCGCAGGAGATTGCCTGTCAGGTTCGGGAAGCCTTTGCGCGCATCGATCAGCTGCACGCCTATACCGAGACGGAACTACGGCGGTCAGCCGCGTTGCGGCAGTCAATTCTCAAGGATGCGTTTGCTGGCAAGCTTGTACCACAGGATTCGAACGACGAGCCTGCCTCCGAATTGCTCGCGCGCATCCGTGCACAGCGCGAAACTGAAAGCCGCAAGACCACCCGGCGCATGGCCACCGCATGAGTGATCTCAAGCTATTTCGTGTCCAAGGCGACACCCTAGCAGAGTTGGATGCCGCTTCCGCGCCGCTGGAGAAGGGCCTACAGAGCCTGTTCGAGAAGAACCTCGAGGTGCTGCTCGGCGTGCGGTTCCTCGCTTCGGAATACGTGACGAGCAACGGCGGGCGCATGGACACGCTCGGTATCGACGAGAACGGATGCCCGGTCATCATCGAGTACAAGCGTGATCGCTCCGAAAACGTCATCAACCAAGGGCTGTTCTACCTCGACTGGCTAGTGGATCACCGCGGGGACTTCGAGCTGCTTGTGCTCAAGCGCTATGGCAAGGAGCTGGCCGAGCAGGTGGAGTGGAGCTCGCCGCGACTGATCTGCATTGCCGCCGATTTTACGAAGTACGATGTCCACGCGATCAAGCAGATGGCGCGCAACATCGAGCTGATTCGCTATCGTCGCTTCGGCGACGACCTGCTGTTGTTGGACCAGCTGACCAGCGTATCGCCGGGTAACGCCGTCCCGGGTGCAGCTGGTGCCGCTCCGGAAAACACGTCAGCGCAGAAGTACAAGACGATAACGGAAAGCATGGGAGATGCGAGCGAGTCGCTAGCCAACCTGTACGCGGACGTAGAGAACTTTCTGCTGGGGCTAGGTGACGATGTCACTAAGAAGACACTGCGCTTCTACATCGCCTTCCGACGGATCAAGAATTTCGCTTGCGTCGAAATCAAGCCGTCGCTGGATGTGGTTCGCATTTACCTGAAGTTGGATCCAGAGACCCTGCAGCTGGAGCCGGGCTTCACCCGAGACGTAAGCAACATTGGCCATTTCGGGACTGGCGACCTCGAGGTCACTCTGCGATCCCACGATGATCTGGAGCGTGCCAAGCCGCTGATCGTCCAATCCTACGAAGCGTCCTGATGAGTAACGAGCAGCTAGTCGCCAAGGTTTGGAACTACGCGCACGTGCTGCGCGATCAGGGCGTCTCCTACGGTGACTACATTGAGCAGATCACCTATCTGCTGTTTCTGAAGATGGATCAGGAGCGGGTGGATCTGCTGGGCGAGCCTTCGATTATTCCGCCGGAGTGGCGCTGGGAGTCCCTGATCAAGCACGAGGGTGAGGCGCTGGAGCGCCAGTACCGCCACACGCTTGAGGCACTTGCGAAGATGGATGGCTTGATCGGCACCATATTCCGCAAGTCGCAAAACAAGCTCTCTGACCCGGCCAAGCTCAAGCGCGTGGTGAGCCTGATCGACAGCGAAGGGCCGTGGATCGGCAAGAGCGTTGACGTCAAGGGCGAAATCTACGAGGGCCTGCTGGAGCGGAATGCGGCCGAGGTGAAATCCGGCGCTGGGCAGTACTTTACGCCGCGCCCGGTGATCGAGGCCATCGTCAAGTGCGTGGACCCGAAGATCGGGGAAACGGTGTGCGATCCGGCGTGCGGCACCGGGGGCTTCTTGCTGGCAGCCTTCGAGCACATGAAGGGCCAGAGCCAGGACCGCGAGAAGCTACGGAAGCTGCGCAATGGTGCCCTGCATGGCGTGGACATCGTGGACGAAGTCGTGCGCCTGTGCGCCATGAACCTGTACCTTCACGGTGTGGGCAACGGCGACAGCCCAGTGCGGCAAGGTGATTCGCTGGCGGCCGATCCAGGCGTCCGCTACGACGTGGTATTGACCAATCCGCCGTTCGGCAAGAAGTCCAGTTTCCGCGTGGTGGGTGAGGACGGCGAGGTGAGCACCGAGCGCGAGAACTACGAGCGCGACGACTTCAAGTTCACCACGTCGAACAAGCAGCTCAACTTCTTGCAGCACATCATGACCATCCTCGACACGAAGGGCCGGGCGGGCGTGGTGATGCCAGACAATGTGCTGTTCGAGGCCGGCCGGGCCGGCGAGGGCATTCGCCGGCGCCTGCTGGAGCAGTTCAACTTCCATACCCTGCTGCGCTTGCCAACCGGCATCTGGTACAGCCCGGGCGTGAAGGCGAACGTGCTGTTCTTCGAAAAGCGCCCGGCCTCCCGCGAGGTGCAGACGAGAGAACTGTGGATCTACGACTACCGCACTAATGTCCACAAGACGCTTAGGACCAAGCCGCTGGTCCATGGCGACCTGGACGACTTCATCCGTTGTTACAAGGAACGCAAGGAGACCGAGCGCTTCCGCTGCTTCCGCTACGAGGAGCTGATCAAGCGCGACAAGCTGAATCTCGATATCTTCTGGCTCAAGGAAGACAGCCTTGAGGACGTCGAGAACCTACCGCCCCCGGATGTCCTCGCCGCGGAGATCGTAGACAATTTGGAAGCCGCGTTGGAACAGTTCCGCAGCGTCAGCGCACAATTGGCTACCGAGGACGCAGGTGCCTCTAAGTCATAGAGATAGCAGAGCACTGGCCTCTCGGAACGTGATGCAGATAGTGCGTATAAAGGACCTTTATTCAGCGCGAAATCGTCGTCGCCGGTTGAAGCGGCGTAGACACGAGGGAATGGCTTCCCGAGTCCGGCGACCATGCGGCTCCAGCGGCGGTCGAGAGCGATGACATCTGCCAGGACAGATAGATCAGTCGATACCGGAACGACTTTATTGTCCGCATGCCAGGCGTTTCAGTGGAAAGACTTTAATGCTAGCCCTTCCCGGGACGCGTTGTTCCGCCAAGCGCCCACAGCAACGACTTTAATGTCCGTGCCCAACGCCCCACGCTGGTAACGGCGTTTTGGAAACAGGCGGAATTGGCGTGGTAACCCGTCAACCATTTACGTGAAACTCAATAATAACCATGAAATCTGGAGCCTGGGGGAAGCTGCCGCCGGTGGAAGGCTTCGTTGCGTGTCTCTCGTGTGGATGCGGTGCACATGAGACGCTAGAGCTCGATCGGGAGATCTCGGTAGGTCTGGGTCGTGCGAGCTACTCGCGCGACGGTGAGATCCTTTGGGAGGATCCGTGCAGAGACGACGTGACACCGCCCACGGTTGAAGACGTCGAGAAGCTCGCCGCCGCGAAGGATGGCCCGCTGCAGGAGATCGCGGCACGCCTGCGCAAGCTTGCGGGAACCGAACGGCCGCTTGCCGTCGCGCGGCTCCGCGGCGGCGTGTTCCGCGATGATGGATGGGCACGCCTGCCGTCACAACCCGCGATCATCACCTCGACGGTCGATCAGCTCGGCTCGCGGCTCCTCGTTCGCGGCTATGGCCGGAGTCACCTCGCGGTCCCGATCTTCGCCGGGCTGGCCGCCCATGACAGCCTGGTGCTGCTCGACGAGGCACACTGCTCGGTTCCTTTTGTTCAGACGTTGCGTGCGATCGAGCGATACCGTGGCAAAGGTTCGGCCGAGGTGCCGCTGCCCTCTCCGTTCGCTTTCGTCGTCATGTCGGGCCGCCGGCTGATGTGCCGGAGAGCGAAGTCTTTCCGGGCGAGTACGAGCACGGCTTTCTGCCGAAAGCGCCCGCGGTCAACGACGCCGAACACCACTTGAACAAGGTGATCGAAATCGTCGCTCAAAGTTGTGGTGACGAGAGGGAGTTCAGGCGGCGGATGGAGGAGTGCCGGTTCGCGACGCTCGAACCCGCGCGGCCAGGCTGAACGCGAACGGTCCTTGTGCTCGGTTGTTGCGCGGATCTACGTCGTTCCGGGCTACCCGATCTGCGGGCACGAACCTCTTCGGCGCGCACTCGAGCTCCCCGAACGACGTGGAACCCCTGTGACGAATCGCGACTGACTGGCTGAGGCAGTAACATCGCCTCACCTGATAGCCCCTGAACCGGATCGACCACGGGTAAAGCCAGCCGCGTCAAACGAGAACGTCGTCATGCGAAGCACGATCTGCTCGCTCGCATCCAACCCAGTCCCGCCGGAAGGATGCAGCCGCGAGCAAACGCTCGAGGCATGCCGAAAATCTCCGCTTCACTCGGCGAGCTTATCCAGCCGTATGTGCGCGACGACATGGGTCTCGAGGCGTACCGCAAGCTCGTCACACTGGGGGCGACCGCGTGGAACTGCGCCGTCGAACCCGATCTGCTCTCGAACGACAGGCTGCGTGAGCTTCTGATGTCGGCGAACATGTCCGACCCGGAGGCTCTCGATGCCGCATGCCGTTTCGTCGAGGAGCTGAAGCAGCGCAAGGATCACTGCTTTCCCGACGATCGGCGCTTTATTCTCGGCACCGAGGTGCGGCAACAGAGCGATGGCAGCTTCTATCTGCTGGCCGCCGTGGCAGGACAGGAATGAGACCCGGGCTGACGAAGGCGTCATCGCGGCGGAGGATCGGGAGCTCTACTGGTATTGCGAGACGGCCGAGGACATCTGGCGCACGATCCTCGAGTGGCACGAGGCGAACGGCACGTCGCTGTTGTGAAGCCCGGGCGTTCTCGCAACGGCACAAACGTTGCAGAAGTAAAAAGTACCGTTTCCGGGAAGGAGGGTGCTCCGATGCGAATCGCGGGTCTCGTCGGCTGGTTCCTCGTGACCTTCGCGGCTGCCTTGATCGGCAGCATCGCGAGCATTCGCGCAACGGAGTTCTACGGCGCGCTCGAAGTGCCGAGCTGGGCCCCGCCGGGTTTGGTGTTCGGCCCCGTGTGGACGGTGCTGTACGTGCTGATGGCGGTCGCCGCCTGGCTCGTCTGGCGAGCGCACGGCTGGCAGGGCGCTCGGACCGCGCTCACGCTGTTCTTGATCCAGCTCGCCGCGAACGCGCTCTGGAGCTGGCTGTTCTTCGCGTGGCGCCTCGGCCTTGCGGCGTTCATCGAGCTCGTCGTTCTATGGGGGCTGATCGTCGCCACGATCATCGCCTTCTGGCGCCTGCGCCCACTCGCCGGCGCGCTGCTCCTGCCGTATCTCGCCTGGGTCACCTTTGCCGGTGCACTGAACTTCGTGGTGTGGCGCGATAACCCGGCGGCGCTCGGGTGACGGCAGGCCCCGCCGCTAGAGGATGCGGTGTACGCCCGTGACGTTGTGGGCATCTCCGAGCTGCGCGTAAATCTCCCGGCGCCCCAGGCGGCGAACGCCAACGACCGTAGCTCTGCCGGCCGGATAGAAGTTGCGGCCGAACACGATCGGCCGAGTGGTCGCGAGCTGCCCCTGAAATTGGGCGCTGTTGATGCGGCTCGTGTGAAGCTTCGAGCCGTCGAGCCCGCCGGGGCACCACGCACGTGATCTTCGAGCCGGAGGATTTCATTGCACGCCTCGCCGCGCTCGTGCCGAAGCCCCGCGCGCACCTGATCCGCTATCACGGTGTGTTCGCGCCGGCGAGCCCCGATCGGCCCTGGGTGGTGCCCGCAACCCGCGCCGCCGCCAATGATCATGGCGAGGCATCAGTCAGCGACCCGCGACGGGGCCTGACGTGGGCGCAACGCCTCAAGCGGGTATTCGCCCTCGAGATCGAGACCTGCCGGCGCTGCGGCGGGCGCCTTCGTGTGATCGCCCGCATCGAGGCGCCCACAACGATCGAGCGGATTCTCGCGCACCTCGGCCGGGAGGCAGAGTCCCTCGACCCGGCGCATCCGAGCCGGGCGCCGCCCCAGGGCGATCTGTGGCTCTGATCTCTCTGGCATCCTCTGCGCCGCCGAGTCACTGCGCCGGGGACGGGCGGGTCCTGGCTTGCGGCCGGATGCGCGGGCATTTCTCGATGGAACGCGAAGATTCACCATACCGAACCACGACAGACCTGGGCGGCTTGACGCTGATGCCACGCTCGGCGGGCGCGCCTTCCAGGCTCGCCCGCTCCGCGTCAGCTCACATGAGGGCCCTTATACGCACTATCCGCCGCCCTTGACTCGACTCAGATGTAATAGTATTGGTTACATCGAGAGTCCGTCATGAGCGCAAACAGTCGGCTGACGATAGCGATCCATGTCCTGATGTGGATGGCCCTTGTGGCAAGGAAGCGATCGGATCCCGTGACATCCGACCGGATCGCCGCGAGCGTCAACACCCATCCGGTCGTGATCCGGCGGACGCTCGGTCTGCTGCAGAGAGGCGGGCTCGTCAGGAGTCGCCGGGGCCAGAACGCCGGATGGACGCTTGCCAGGAGCCCGTCGGAAATCACCTTGCTCGACGTCTTCAATGCCGTCGAAGAGGGATCCCTGTTCGCGCTTCATCATTCTCGGCCCAACCAGGCATGCCCCATCGGACGGCGCATTCAGCCCGTGCTCCGGAAGGTCTACGGCTCCCTGGAGAAATCGTTCCGGCAGCACCTGTCGAAGATCACGATCGAGCAGGTGCTGGCGGAGACGGTCGATTGACCTTTCAGACACGTCCCACGGCAACGGCTGCTTCACGGCTCGTGAACATGCATTGAGTCGGAGCGAACCGGCGCGCAAGGAAGTCATGACAGCAGGTGTAACAGGCTCTGTTACGTCCAGAGCGACGAACCGAATGAACAGCCGTCTGCTAGTACTTGCGCTGGGCACGTTCGCGATCGGCACCGACAGTTTCGTCGTGGCCGGCATTCTCCCGGATATCGCACGGTCTCTTCAGATCAGCATCGGCGCCGCAGGCCAGCTCATCACGGCGTACGCCTTCACGTATGCCATCATGACTCCGCTGATGGCCGCGCTGACCGTGCATTGGCCCCGCAAGCGTGTCCTTCTTGCCGGCCTTGGTGTCTTCATCGTCGGCAATGTTCTGACTGCTGCTCTACCGAGCTTCGAGCTCGTTCTTGCGAGCCGTGCCATGGCCGGCGCCGGCGGTGCGATGTTCACACCGGCTGCCAGTGCAGCCGCGGCCGCTCTGGTGCCGCCTGAGCGGCGCGGCCGGGCGCTCGCCATCGTCCTGGCGGGCCTGAGCGGGGCGACCGCATTGGGCGCACCGATCGGCACCCTGGTCGGGAGCGCAGGTGACTGGCGCATGACCATGTGGCTCGTGGCTGCGCTGGGCGCCGTTGCCGCACTCGGAGCAAGCACGAGTCTCCCGCACGTTCCGACGCCACCGCCGTTGCGATTGCGAGAGCGACTGACTCCTCTGGGCGACGCCCGCGTGGCCGCCACTCTGCTGACGACCTTCTTCGTCCTGGCCGGCCTCTATGTGGTCTACAACTACATCAGCATCGCCTTCGATCGCGCGACCGGTGGTGACGGAAAGACTCTGGCTGCCCTCTTGTCCATCTGGGGTGTGGCGGCAACCATCGGTAATCTGGCAGCGGGCAGTCTCACCGATCGCCTGGGAAGTCGCAGGATCATCAACCTCGCGATACTTGCCGCCGCGCTGGACTTCGTGCTCTTGCCATGGAGCAGCATGACGCTGGCCGGCGCAGTCGTCGCCCTCGTCGTCTGGGGCCTGTGCGGCTGGGGCCTTCTCGTCCCACAACAGCATCGGCTGGTTGGCATTTCACCGACGCTTGCACCGATCCTGCTTGCGCTCAACGCCGCCACGATCTACATCGCGGTGTCGTTTTCGGGCGCGCTGGGGGCGATCGCGCTCCGGACGATCGGCCCCTACGATCTGGGCCTGGTCGGAGCGGCTCTCATTCTTCTCGGGCTCTGCGCAGCCGAGCTGGCCTGGCGGCTGATCAGAATGCGTGCGCCGCCCTGATGCGACCGATACCGATGACTGGTGCAGCCAGGCTCGATGACTCCGGTACCGCGTGGCTCCGCGCAGAGCCTGCACTCCTGCCGACGGCACGCGATCGCGCGAACATCCCCAAACTCAGAGCGAGGGAACCGACCATGAGTGGCCTGTATCTCGAAGACTTCTTCGTCGGCCAGCGCTTCAGCGCCGGCGGCTTCCGGATCGATGCCGACGACATCAAGCGGTTCGCGGCCGAGTTCGATCCGCAGCCGTTCCATCTGGATGAAGAGGCCGCGGCGGAATCGTTCTTCGGCGGGCTTGCCGCCAGCGGCTGGCACACGGCGGCCATCACCATGCGCCTGATGGTGGAAGGCGCGCTTCCGATCGCAGGCGGCATCATCGGGGCCGGCGGTGAGGAGCTGAAATGGCTGCGTCCCGTGCGCCCGGGCGATGTCCTGAGCGCCCAGACCGAGGTGATCGAGGTCAGTCCCGCGCCACCGGGCAAGAAATTCGGCCGCCTCAAGGTACGCGTAACGACGGTGAATCAGAGAAACGAGGCCGTGCAGGTGTCAGTCGGCAACATCCTGGCGCCCATGAGGTCGCGCATTCTCTCCCCGAGCCGCGGCGAGCCCGGCGAAGACCAGAGCACGGACGGGACGCCCGGCGAGCCCGGATCGGGCCCGGGTGGTGCCCAGAACGCGCGCCACCGTCGCCAGTGAGTGCGGCGAAGGCTCCGTCACCGACCGGCAACGGGCCCTGACGTGGGCGCAACGCCTCAAGCGGGTGTTCGCCCTCGACATCGAGACCTGCCGGCGCTGCGGGGGGGCGCCTTCGTGTGATCGCCCGCATCGAGGCGCCCGCAACGATCGAGCGGATTCTCGCGCACCTCGGCCGGGAGGCAGAGCCCCTCGACCCGGCGCATCCGAGCCATGCGCCGCCGCAAGGGCGATCTGTGGCTCTGATCTCTCTGGCATCCTCTCTGCCGCCGAGCCACCGCGCCGGGGACGGGCGGGTCTTGGCTTGCGGCCGGATGCGCGGGCATTTCTCGATCATTTTCCGGAGGAACACATCCCCGAAAGTCGCCCAGGCCGCAAGCCGGTACCCACGCGCAAGGTGCTCGAAGCGGTGCTGTGGATTCTGAACACCGGCGCGCAGTGGCACATGCTGCCGCAGTGCTATCCCAACTACAAAACGGTGCATCGCCGCTTTCAGCAGTGGTGCCGAGAAGAGGTACTGCGCAACGTTCTGACCGATCTTGCGAACACGCTGCGCGAGCAAGGTGAGATCGATGAACGGGAGTCTTTCATCGACGCGATGTTCGCTTCGGCCAAGGGTGGCGGGGAAGGGATTGGTCTGACGAGGCGCGGCAAGGGCGTGAAAATCATGGGAATTGTGGACCGCAACGGGCTGCCGCTGGCGGTCAGCACTCATGCTGCGAATCACCATTAAGTGACGCTGGTGCAGCTGAGCTTTGAGTTTTACATGATCGAGGCGAAGCCCGAGAAGCTGATCGGCGACCGCGCGTACGACAGTGACAAGCTGGATGAGGAGCTTCGAGCCGAAGGGATTGAGATGATCGCGCCGCATCGAAACAATCGGCTCGAGCGGAACAAGACGCAAGACGGCCGCCGGCTGCGACGTTATCAGCGGCGTTGGCTCGTTGAGCGGTTTTTTGCGTGGTTGCAGTGGCATCGTCGTCTGCTTGTGCGGTGGGAGTTCTACGCTGCCAACTTCCTCGGCTTCGTACAGCTCGCTTCCATCGTCATCCTGCTAAAGCGGTTTTGAGATAGGTTCGTGTCTCTTTCGCCGAGAGCTACACCGCTCAGAGGAGTAGCTCTCGAATGGCCGC
>ERZ795043.748-NODE-748-length-21975-cov-37.859900_pt1 | contig 21975 bp, 17 predicted proteins | sample MGYA00375127_ERZ795043 | MGnify/ENA primary metagenome ERZ795043 (study PRJEB30172, sample SAMN05518447) | compost metagenome | isolation source: Feedstock adapted compost from Newby Island compost facility, Milpitas, CA | place: USA:Newby Island compost facility... | reverse complement strand
ACGCCACCGGGGAAGTGGTCGCGGCCACCTTCCGCCCGACCGAAACACTGGAGGCGGCGATCGACGAATGGATGAAGGACATCGCACCGAGCCCGGAGCTAAGGCAATGGTTCGGCCACCGGCCGGAGCGGTATGCGGCCTTTGCGGAAGCGTACGAGCGCGAACTGGCGGAAGATCCGCTCCGGCGGCAGTTGGCCGACCGCCTGCTGACGATGGCCCACGGGCGGAACGTCACACTGGTTTATGCCGCCAAGGGGCCTGATCATCACGCCGCCGTGCTGCGAGAGTGGCTGATCCGCCGCGCCGGCGCCGCGCCGGATTCATGAGTGCGACTTGCCGCCAAGCCCAAGGGCTGCCTGCCGCCGAAGCCACAAGCGCGGCCCACCGCCAGATCCGCTAGCGCGAACCCGGCGATCATGATGGAATAGGCGATTTCCAGCATCCCGCTTTGTTTGGCGGTGATCTTGGTGTGCGGCGACCAGACAGCGCGCACGAGCAGCACCGCGAGCGGCGCCAGCAGCGCGGGAAGAAACCACGGCGCGCCCGCGGCGAGCAGGGAAACATGATGATCAGATTCGAAGTTCTTCTCCGAGCGCCGCCGCGACGGCGCTTTCGGCATGGTTCAGCGTGGTATCGAACACTGGCAGCGGCGAATCTTTGGGTCGCAGCAAAAGCGCAATTTCCGTGCACCCCCAGATAACGCCCTCCGCCCCCTGACCTGCCAGCCGCTCAACGACATCCATCATGCGCCGGCGGGACTCGTCCAGAAACACGCCTTGGCACAGTTCCTCGAAAATGATCCGGTGAACCGTCTTCCGGTCTTCCTCCGAGGGAACCATCACTTGCAACCCGTGCGCAGCGAGCCGGCTTTTCAGAAAGTCATGCTCCATCGTGTACCGGGTTCCCAGAAGCCCCACCCTGGTAAGACCGGCTTGCCAAATGCGGGCGGCGGTCGCATCCGCCACGTGCAGCAGCGGAATGCGCACAGCCCGTTGCACCGCGTCCGCCACCCGGTGCATCATGTTGGTGCCGATCAGGAGCAGGTCAGCTCCCGCCCGCTCCAGCGCCTGCGCCGCCTGCGCCAGCGCGCGTCCGGCACCGTCCCAGTCGTCCGATCGCTGCATCCGTTCGATGTCGGCGAAATCCACGCTGTACAAAAGCAGCCGGGCGGAGTGCAGACCTCCCAGCCGCCGGGCCGTCGTCTCGTTGATGTGCCGGTAATAGGCAAGCGTCGAGTGCCAGCTCATCCCCCCAAGCAGCCCGATCGTCTTCATGGCGGACAACGCGTCCATGGTAATCTCCTCCAATCATACCAAGTCCGAATTATACCAAGTCTGACTTTTCCTTGCCAGCCGCGCATCCGCACCGCGCCGGGCAGCCGAAGACCGGGAGCGGACCGCCGGATGCGCTTGGTCAACGTGTAAAGGTTTCCGCACCTTCCTCATGTGATCCGGGTCTCAGAAGAAGACGGCATCGCGCACAAAAAAAAACAGGGTCTTGCGCGGGCAAAACCCTGTCAAATCCCGGTCGGCTGCGGACGCCGGGCGACGATCATGATTTTAACATCGTCCAGGGACGTGTCAACGGCACGGAAGGCATCCTGTCAACCTTTCCGCCGCGGCACGGGCGGCACATGGGTGTAGGAACCGATGGCCACATCCGGCAGTTCCTGCCGGAAAATCTCCAGCAAGGTCTTCATGCCGTACGCTTCGCCCCGCGCTTTGGGAACGAGCGCCATATAGGCGTCGGGATCGATGTTGAGGTTGCGCATTTGGATCATTCTCAGCCCCGTGCGCCGGGCAAATTCGATCATCGCCTCGATTTCCTCTTCGCGGTCCGTCACGCCCGGAAACACCAGATAATTAATGGAGGTGTACACCCCCTGGGCCGAGGCGTACTTCAGCGATCGCTCCACGTTTTGCAAGGTATATCCGCGCGGCCTGTAATACGCGTTGTAATGCTCGTCCAAGGCGCTGATGATGCTGACCCGCATCAGATCGAGCCCCGCGTCGGTGATGGCGCGGATGTGATCGGTCAGACCCGCATTGGTGTTTATGTTGATGTATCCGCTGGACGTCTGCGCGCGGACGCGACGGATCGCTTCCACAATCGTCGGCGCCTGAGTCGACGGCTCCCCCTCGCAGCCCTGCCCGAAGCTGATGATCGCATCCGGCGCGCTGCGCAAATGCTCCAGCATGATCTGCACGACCTCATCCACCGTCGGCTTGAACTTCAGCCTCGTCTGGGGCGCCGGAAAACCGCTGTCGTCCGGCTGCTCGGAAATGCAGCCGTAGCAGCCGGCGTTGCACGCGAAAGACACCGGCACCGCACCCTCGAGCCGCCGCAGGAACGTGTTGGAGGCCGTCAGGCATTCGTATTCCAGCGCGCAACGGGCCAGGTGCTGATACAGGCGATTGTCCGGAAAGGCTGCGAGCATCCGGTCCACCTGGATTTCGAGTTCGCGCCGGTCGCAGTTTTCCGGATTCCATGGTTCCGGATCGTCGGTGGCATCCGCCGCCACGTAAAAACCGCCGTCTTTCCAGACCACGGCCGTATAGCCGAACAGCGGAAACAGCTTGGATTTGTCCTCTTTGAGATATCCCGGCACAAAAAGCCGCGTAAACCCTTGCGGCAGCAGAGCGCCCACCGCCTGGTGACCGGATTTGAGCGCCCGCATTTCCCCCGTATCCGGGTCGATGCCCACCGCCCGCGTGCCCGGCAACCCCACCAGCGTCGCGCCGGCGGGCAGCGGAATAAGGTCTTCCTCCATCAGCTCCACCAGGGTGTCTCCGCTGCGGCCGACGCCATAAAGATCGGGATGATCATAGACGCGGCCCTTCTCATCCGCATAAACCAGATGCATGAAAAACTCCTTTCTTGCCGCATGAGCGGTCCGCGCCGCCAAACGCTCCGGCGGCCCAAACCGCCCATGCGGCCCTAGTCGGTCAAGCCCCTTAAGCCCTGGCAGCCGGCGGTCAGGTCGCCGCTCCCCGCGCGGTCTTTCGGCCGGCGGTGCCGGATCCGGCGCCGAGCAGCCCAGACGCATCCAGCGAATCGAGAAACTCCCGGTTCGTTTTCGTCTCGCTCAGCTTTTTCAGAAACATTTCCACAAACTCCGGCGTGTCATTCATCGCGCGCCGGATCGCCCAAATTTTGTCGAGCTCTTCCTTGGTCATGAGCAGCTCTTCGCGCCGCGTGCCGGACCTGCGGATATCCAGCGCGGGGAAAATCCGCCGCTCGGCCAGCTTCCGGTCCAGATGCAGCTCCATGTTGCCCGTGCCCTTGAATTCTTCATAAATGATATCGTCCATCCGCGAACCGGTATCGATCAGCGCCGTGGCCAGAATCGTCAGGCTGCCTCCTTCTTCCACGTTGCGCGCCGCCCCGAAAAACCGTTTCGGCCGGTGGAAGGATGCCGGATCGATCCCGCCGGACAGCGTCCGGCCCGACGGCGGCACCACGAGATTGTATGCCCGCGCCAGCCGCGTCAGGCTGTCCATCAGGATGACCACATCCCGCTTGTGCTCCACCAGGCGCGTCGCCCGCTCCAGCACCATCTCCGCCACCTTGATGTGATGCTCCGGCAGCTCGTCGAAGGTGGAGGCCACCACTTCGGCTTTGACGGAGCGCTGCATGTCCGTCACTTCCTCCGGGCGCTCGTCGATGAGCAGCACAAACAGGTCAATGTTCGGATAGTTTTCCGAAATGCTGTTGGCGATGTCCTTCAGGAGCAAGGTTTTGCCGGCTTTGGGCGGCGCGACGATCAGGCCGCGCTGGCCGAAACCGACCGGCGCCAGGAGGTCAATAATTCGTGTGGACAGGCGGGTGGGCGATGATTCCAGAACCAGTTTCTTTTGCGGATAAAGCGGGGTTAACGCGGCGAAATGGAGGCGTTCGGCGGCCACTTCAGGCGGTTCGCCGTTGACGGCGTTGATTTGCAAAAGACCGAAATATCGTTCGTTTTCCTTTGGCGCCCGGCACTTGCCGGAAACGAGGTCGCCCGTGCGGAGATCGAACTTGCGGATTTGCGAAGCGGATATGTAGATGTCATCCGAACTTTGCAAATATCCGACAGGGCGCAGGAAACCGTAGCCCTCCGGCAGGACATCCAGAATGCCTTCCATAAACATGTGCCCGCTTTGTTCCGCTTGCGCCCGCAAAATGGCAAAGATGAGCTCTTTTTTCTTCATCTGGCCGTAAGAGGGGATCTGGTATTCCCGGGCCAGTTTGTACAGTTCGGTGAGCTTCATCTCTTCAAGATCGGACATTTGATAGTCGGTCAATCGTATCCCTCTCCGATTCCCAAAAATCTGAATGGATCTTATTGACGCCACACTTCAGCGCCCAGGTTGGTCAGATGCGTCACCAGCTTCTCGTAACCCCGGTCGATGTATTCCACGCCGGAAATCTCGGTGATGCCGTCTTCCACCGTCAGCGCCGCCGCCACCAGCGCGGCGCCCGCGCGCAAGTCCGCGGCCCGGACCTTCGCGGCGTTCAGCCGGCTGCCTTCAATGATGGCGGAACGGCCTTCCACGCGGATCTGCGCTCCCATGCGGAGCAGTTCCGGCACGTGCCGAAAGCGGTTGCTGTACACGTAATCCGTTAAAATGCTGACCCCTTCCGCCTGCGTCAACAAGCTGGTCATGGGGGACTGAAGATCCGTGGCAAATCCCGGGTACACGAGAGCCTTGACATCCACGGCTTCATAACGGGGCTGTCCGACGACGCGGATGGATTCGTCCATTTCGTACACATGGACGCCCATCTCCTGCAGCTTGGCCGTCAGCGCCTCCAGATGTTTCGGGATGATGTTGTCAATGGTCACATCCCCCCGGGTCGCGGCGGCGAAAATCATGTACGTTCCCGCCTGGATCCGGTCCGGGATGATGGAATGCCGGCAGCCGTGCAGCTCGCGGACGCCCTCAATGCGAATCGTCTCCGTTCCCGCGCCGATGATCTTGGCGCCCATCGCGTTGAGCAGCGTGGCGACGTCGATGATTTCCGGCTCCTTGGCGGCGTTCTCGATCACCGTCACGCCTTTGGCCCTCGAGGCGGCCAGCATGATGTTGATCGTCGCGCCGACGCTGACGACGTCCAGATAAATTTTGGCGCCGCGCAGCTCCTTGGCGCGCAGCTTGACGGCTCCGAATTCGTTGGTCACTTCGGCGCCGAGCGCCTCAAATCCCTTGATGTGCTGGTCGATCGGGCGGGGCTCGAAGTTGCAGCCGCCGGGCAGGCCGATCACCGCTTCCCCGAAGCGGCCAAGCAACGCCCCCATCAAATAATATGAAGCGCGCAGCAGTTTCACGCGCCCGTTGGGCATCGGCACCGGCCGTATGCCCCTCGGATCGATCGTCATCCGGTCTTCCGTCCAGGTCACCTTGCATCCGAGCTCTTCCAGAAGTTCGGCATACACGGCCACGTCCGTGAGCTGGGGAAGATTGTCCAAGTGCACCTCGGAATCGGCCAGTATGGCCGCAGGAATCAAGGCGATGGCGCTGTTTTTGGCGCCGCTGATTTCCACCGTTCCGCGAAGCGGCCTGCCGCCCCTAATCATCAATCTCTCCATGAATGCAGGGTCCTCCTCGTGTCATAAAGGACAAAGCCGCCACCCGGCCATGAAGGAACGGGAAAACGCCGGACGGCGTTTTCCCGTGCCTGATAACGCCCTATAACAGCCGTAAAGCCATCAGGCCTTGTTGCTGCTGCCGAACAAACGGATTTTTTCCTTTACGACCTCTTTCATCGCTTCACGGGCAGGGCCCAGATATTTGCGCGGGTCATAGACCTTGGCGTCCTTGGCAAAAATTTCCCGGATCGTCTTGGTGCAGGCCACCTGGTTTTCCGTGTTTACGTTGATTTTGCCCACGCCCGCCTGGATCGCCTTGCGGATCATGTCGTCCGGAACGCCCGAACCGCCGTGCAGCACGATGGGCACCGGAATTTTGGAAGCGACGGCTTCAATGATGTCATAGCGGATTTTCACTTCGCCCTTGTACAAGCCGTGGGCGGTGCCGACGGCAATGGCCAGCGCGTCCACGCCGGTTTCCTCCCAGAAGCGGATGGCTTCCTCGGGTTTGGCCAGAAGGGCGTCGGCGTCGTCCACGCTGATATCATCTTCGGTGCCGCCAATGGTTCCGAGCTCGCCTTCCACGGAAACGCCCATGGCATGCGCCGCCTTCACCACTTCCTTGGTGATGCGGATATTTTCTTCCAGCGGATAGTGGGAGCCGTCAAACATGACGGAGGAGAATCCCGCCCGGATGCAGGCCATCGCCACTTCAAATGAGCTGCCATGGTCCAGATGCAGCGCGATTGGCAGTCCCGATTTTTTGGCGGACGCCTCGGCCAGCGCCACCGTGTATTCCACGCCCATATATTTGAGGGCGCCTTCGCTGACGCCAAAAATAAACGGCGATTTTTCCTCCATGGCCGCTTCCGTAATCGCCTGCGCAAATTCAAGGTTATTCATGTTGAACTGTCCGATGGCATACTTGCCTTCTTTGGCTTTCTGCAGCATCTCTGTCATGGATACCAATGGCATCGTAAAAATCCTCCCGATTGCGATATCACGAAATTCACGAAAACTTTATGTAATTGCCGCGTTCGCCTTTCACACTGCGTTATTATACCACAAATTCGCCGCGATAAAGAAGAAGGGTCTTACGACCCCGCAACCATACGGGATGTAGGACCTTTCCCCAAATGCAGATTCACGGCCATTCTCATCTCGTCGATGTCAAAGGGCTTGGTAAAATGCATGAGGGCGCCGAGCTCTGTCGCTTCCTTGATCATGTCCAGCTCGCCGTAGGCGGTCATCATGATGATCTTGATGTCACGGTCAATTTCCTTGATCTGCTTCAGAATCTCGAGTCCGTCCATGCCGGGAATCTTCATGTCGAGCAGCACCAGATCCGGGCGGTGCTTCTTGACGATTTCCAGCGCCGTGCGGCCGTTGGCGGCCTGATACGTCGCATAGCCTTCCGACGAAAACACTTCCATCAGCAGAATCCGAATGCCCGGCTGATCATCCACAATGAGCACCTTTTTCTTATCCATGGATTTCCCCCTCGCCTGACAGACTTTCCAATCACCCCAAAACATGGACCTTCCATATATTCGAGATAATGGCTGGTGAATCCTTCCGCTATTCCTAAAAACTTTCCAATTATTGATGGCGCGGACACAAAAAAACACGCGGCGGATGCGCTCCGCCACGTGCCTGAAAAAGCCGTTACGCGCCGTTTTGCGCGCCGCCGTATTCCAGCGCGGCCTTGACAAATTCCCGGAACAGCGGCTGCGGCCGATTCGGGCGGGAGGTGAATTCCGGATGGAATTGCACCCCCAAAAACCAGGGGTGATTCGGAAGCTCGATGATTTCGACGAGTCGGCCGTCCGGTGAAGTGCCCGAAATGCGCAGGCCCGCCTTTTCCAGAATCTCGCGGTATTCGTTGTTGAATTCGTAGCGATGGCGGTGCCGCTCGTACACCAGCTCTTCGCCATAGCATTTTGCGGCCAGGCTGCCGGGTTCCAGTTTGCAAGGGTACAGCCCGAGGCGCATCGTGCCGCCGAGATCTTCGATGCCTTTCTGCTCAGGCAGAAGGTCGATGACCGGATACGGCGTCGCCGGATGAATTTCCGAACTGTTGGCGCCGTCGAGGCCGCACATGTTGCGGGCGTACTCCACCACGGCGGTTTGCATGCCGAGGCAGATGCCGAAAAACGGAATCTTGTTTTCGCGGGCGTAGCGGATGGCGGCGATCTTGCCTTCGATGCCGCGGTCGCCGAAGCCGCCCGGCACGAGGATGCCGCTTACGCCTTTGAGCAGTTCCGCCGCGTTTTCGTTCGTCACGTCCTCGGCCTGAACCCAGCGGATGTTCACCTTCGTTCCGGCATGAATGCCCGCATGGCCCAGCGCTTCGGAAACGGAAAGGTACGCGTCATGCAGGGAGACGTACTTGCCGACGATGGCGATTTCCGTTGTCTTCTCCAGCGATTTGACCCGCTTCACGAGCGCTTCCCATTCCGACATGTCCGGCTCGCCCGCCTCCAGGCCGAGATACTGGATCACGTAATCATCCAGGCCTTGCGCGCGCAGCGCCAGCGGCACGTCATAGAGCGTCTCCGCATCCAGACATTCAATGACGCCCTTCACGTCGATGTCGCAAAACAGCCCGATCTTGCGTTTGAGATCATCGGACAGCGGTTTTTCGGTCCGGCAGACGATGACGTTCGGCTGAATCCCGATGCTGCGCAATTCCTTGACGCTGTGCTGCGTGGGCTTGGTCTTGAGTTCGCCCGCCGCTTTGATGTAAGGAATCAGCGTGACGTGAATGTACATCACATTTTCCCGGCCGACATCGCTCCTGATCTGGCGAATGGCTTCCAGAAACGGCAAGCTCTCGATGTCCCCGACGGTGCCGCCGATTTCCGTGATGACCACATCGCAGCCCGATTCCCGTCCCGCCAAAAACACGCGCTCCTTGATCTCGTTCGTGATGTGGGGAATGACCTGCACCGTGGCGCCCAGGTATTCTCCGCGGCGCTCCTTGCTGATGACGGACGAATAAATTTTGCCCGTCGTCACGCTGCTGTTTTTCGTCAGGTTGATGTCGATGAACCGCTCATAATGCCCCAGGTCCAGGTCAGTTTCGGCTCCGTCGCTGGTCACGAACACTTCCCCGTGCTGATAAGGGCTCATCGTTCCCGGGTCGACATTGATGTAAGGGTCGAATTTCTGGATCGTCACCTTGAGCCCGCGGTTTTTCAGCAGGCGGCCGAGCGATGCTGCGGTGATGCCTTTGCCCAGTGAGGAAACGACTCCGCCAGTTACAAAAATATATTTGGTCACGCTGTAAGAAACCTCCCGCTTGGAAAAAACAAAAAAGTGTCACCCAATGAATGGGGGCACTTTTTCTTATTATTTCCATATATATTGGCTCATTCTGAAGCCCAAGCCTAAGTTTACAGTTTGGCCAAAACGGTGTCAAGAAGGAACCGCGCGGGGCGGCTTGATCCGCTCCGCGCGGGCTTTCGGTAACGCTCAGCGATCTTCTTCGTCCTCGTCGAAGAGAAAATCGTCCGCGTCGGCATCGTCCAGATCTTCCGGCAGATCCTCGTCGCCGCCCACATCCAGGTCTTCGTCGTCCAGCACCGGCTCGTCGTCATCCAGCACGACATCGTCGTCCAGGTCGACGGCGTCTTCGCCTTCGCCGAAGATTTCCTCGCGGTCTTCGTCGAACAGGTCGTACGTTTCCTCGTCGGACACAAAGCTTTCTTCTTCGTCCTCCGCGTACAGATCCTCGTCATCGTCGTCATCGTCGTTGATGATGCGCAAGCCTTTGCCGCCGCCGACGCTTTCGGCGTCTTTTTCCACCGGATACCAGCGTTTGAGGCCCCAGACGTTGTTGCCCACGCAGGCAAACCGGCCGTCGATGTTGATTTCCGTATAGAGCTGAGCGATGACTTCATTGATCTGCTCTTCGGTGAATCCCCTGAGCTTCGCCACCTCGTTCATCAGGTCGCGGTAATAAAACGGGGTATTCGCCGCTTTCAGCACTTCGAAAGCGAGGTCCACCATCGGCATTTCCTTGATTTTCTCGGGATCGAGCTTCAACACGTAATCGGCGCTCAAATGACTTCCCATCCTCTCCGTATGTACAGGCATGTGTCGCTCATGCGCGCTAATTTCCGTCAGCCCAGGTATCAACCTATAGTAAACCTTATTTTTTTCAAAAATGCAAGTTGACGCAAGGCGCTTGAAAGGGCCCGTCGCGGCCGTTTTTTGGGGGCGCAAATTCGAAAAAGCGAAGATGCGCCGCGGCCTTGCGCGCGAATCGCACCTTCGCTTTTCGACTGTATCCCCCCGGCCGCTCCGCGGCGGAGGAACCGGCATGGCCAAGAGCCCCCTCGCGGGAACTCTCCCTTCATCCTATGCCCCGCCAAAAGGATTGACACGGCCAGGAGGCCCAAATCCGCGCAAAAAAGGCCTTTTCCCAAGCTTTTCCCACTCCCCCTTCATACAATACTGAAGCACTTTTGGCCGGGGGAGGAAACGACATTTGGACGGATACGGATTTCTGGATCTGCTGCTTTTCTCCCTGAAGGCAGGCGCGTCCGGCAAAAAGCGCCTTATTCTCCGCTTTGGCGATTCCGCTTTGTACCGGCAAATCCTCCGCATCCTGCAGGAGGCGAAACGCCGGTCCGGACTGCTTCGGGATGTCCGGCAGCTGACACTCATCCGGGGCATTTCCTGTTACGCGGCGCCTGATGCGTTTACGCGCAAATGGAGCAGCATCATTCGGATGGAAGAAGACAGCAGCGTAAAAATCCATGCCTTGTCGCGCAGCGCCGCCGCGCTGGAAGACGGCATTCCGTGGGGCGTCCGGCACATCCAGGCGCCTGAGGCCTGGAGCATCACCACCGGCCACAACGTGCGCGTCGGCGTCATCGACACGGGGGTCGATAACAGTCATCCGGATTTGCAAAATTCCGTCAGCCGCGGCATCAACCTGATCTACCGCTCGGTGCCGCCCCACGACGACAACGGCCACGGCACGCATATCGCCGGCACCATCGCCGCCGCCAACCGGCTGCACGGCATGATCGGCGTCGCGCCGCGGGCCACGATCCATCCGGTCAAAGCTTTTGACCAGAATGGCACCGCCTTTGTCTCCGACATCATTCTCGGCCTCGATTGGTGCGTCCGCAACCGGATGCACATCGTCAATATGAGCTTCGGCATGCAAAACCGAAGCAAGTCGCTGCAGCAGGCCGTGCAAAGCGCCATCCGCGCCGGTGTGGCCGTGGTCGCCTCCTCCGGCAACGACGGCCGGTCCAGCGAGATTGACTATCCCGCCCGCTACGGCCAAACCATTGCGGTCGGCGCCATCAACAAACAGGGGCGGGTCGCCTCATTCACGAACCGCAGCAGCCTGATCGACATTTATGCGCCCGGGGATAAAATCGTCTCGGCCTGGATTGGCGGCAAATACCGCGAAATGAGCGGCACCTCCATGGCCACGTCCCATGTCAGCGGCGCCATTGCCCTGCTCATCGCTTACAAGCCCGGCCTGACCCACGAACAGATCAAGGAGCTGCTGCAGACTTCCGGCAAGCCCCTGAAAAGCTCGAAAGCTCCCCATCAGGTTGGGGAGCTGAATGTCCTCAGGCTTTTGAGCGCCGCGGACAAATTGTACTGAATTTGATGCGGGCGTGTTGGCGCAGCCGGCGGATATTGCTGGCCGCGGCCACCCGCGCTTTTTTTTGTTTACATGCGCTCCGGCGCGGATACGCCGACGATACGCAGGCAGTTGGCGATCACCTGCCGAACGGCCGCGACCAGCTGCAGGCGCGCCTGGGTTTGCTCCGCATCCTCCGTAATGACCCGTTCCGCCCGGTAATAGCTGTGGAACAGGGACGCCAGCTCATACACGTACCGGATGATGACATGCGGCGCATAGGTGCGGGCCGCATCCGCCACCACCTCCGGCAGCTGGCCCATTTTGCGCAAGAGCTCAAACTCCTGCTCCGCCGTCAAGCGATGAAGCGGCGCCTCTTCCCAGGGAAGCAGCGTGATGCCCTGCTCTTCGGCCTGGCGGAAAATGCTGCAGATCCGCGCATGGGCGTACTGCACGTAGTACACCGGGTTTTCGTTGGAAGTCGATACGGCCAGGTCCATGTCAAAGTCGAGATGGGAATCCATGCTCCGCATCGTGAAGAAGTAGCGGATCGCGTCGACGCCGACCTCGTCCATCAGCTCTTCCATCGTCACGGCTTTGCCGGTCCGTTTGGACATTTTGACCTTCTCGCCGTTCTGATAGAGGCTGACCATCTGGGCAATGAGCACCGTCAGCTTGTCCGGATCGTTGCCCAGGGCGGCCATGGCCGCCTTCATCCGGGGGATGTAGCCGTGGTGGTCGGCGCCCCAGATGTTGATCATGCGGTCGTAACCGCGGCGATATTTGTCCATATGGTAGGCTATGTCCGGCGTAAGGTACGTGTAGGTGCCGTCGTTTTTGACAAGCACCCGGTCCTTGTCGTCGCCGTATTCGGTCGTCCTCAGCCAGACGGCGCCGTCTTTTTCGTAAACTTTGCTCTTGGCGCGGAGGGCGCTGAGCGCTTCCTCCACCTTGCCGCTTTCATACAGCGAAGTCTCGCTGAACCAGTTGTCGAACCGGACGCCGAAGCGATCCAGGTCCCGCTTGATCTTGTCCAGTTCGCGATCCAGGCCGTAGCGGCGGAAATAAGCGATCCGTTCGTCTTCCGGCAGCGATAGCAGCCGGTCCCCTTCCCGCTCGGCCAGCTCACGCGCAAACTGAATGATGTCTTCGCCGTAATATCCGTCTTCCGGCATTTCGGCATCCAACCCGAGAGCCTGGCGGTAGCGGGCTTCGATGGACTTGGCCAGGTTCAGCACCTGGTTCCCCGCATCGTTAATGTAATATTCCCGCGTCACGTCATAGCCGGCAAACTCCAGCAGGTTGCACAGCGCATCGCCCACCGCCGCGCCCCGCGCGTGCCCCAGATGGAGGCTGCCGGTCGGGTTGGCGCTGACGAACTCCACCTGGACTTTTTGCCCGCCGCCCGCGTTGACGCGGCCGTAGTTGTCACCTTGCGTACGCACGTCGCCGATGACCGGATGCAAAAACCGCTTGTCCAGCCTGAAATTGATAAAGCCCGGCCCGGCGATTTCCGCCGATTCGACCCAGGCGCGGCCCTTGTCGAAATGCTCCAGGATCTGTGCGGCGATATCCCGCGGATTGCGCTTGGCGATTCTCGTAAGCTGCATGGCCAGATTGGTCGCCAGATCGCCGTGCGCCTTCTCCCGCGGCACTTCCAGCACGATGGCCGGCATCTCCTCCCGGCTGGCCACGAGGCCCGCCGCCAGCACGGCGTCGGCCAGCGCATCCTTCATTGCGTTTTGATGCTTCTCCATCACATTCATGGCAAAGGTTCCTCCCGAACTTCCATCTGTATCCAAGACCGGCCCAGATCCGCATCCGCAGCCTTCAGCACATATTCCCATTCCACCGTTCCGCCCGCAGCGGACAAGCCGTGGCGCATGCGGGTGGTCAACGCTTCCAGAGCCAGCGTCCCGTACGGCGTGCCGAAGGTCCCCGGCACCCATTCCCCGAGGCGGAAATGCTGCTCCTGCGAAACCGCCCCTTTGCGGCGCATGCGGATTTCGCCGTCGCGGACCACCAGCAGCATTTCGGACGGCTCGCTTGCTTCCGGAACGCCGCCCGGGCTATCTTCGGCTTCGGACAAAAAACGGCAGGTGACCGCCCAGCCCGCATTCAGCCTGTGCAATTTGCCGGATGCGGTCAAAACCTGCTCCCCTTCATCCCGTTTGATGCGGAAGACGACGGAAACGCTCGTGTGCTCCGGCATGTTTTCTTCTCCCGATTTTTGCAGTCTGCGTTCTTTATACATATTATTTCTACTACATGCGGAACGCAAATGGCAATGCAAAATGGAGGATAGGCGTCTCCGGCAGCGTCTCGTTCTACTCCAAGAGCTAAAGTGCACTTCATCGGGGGCATTTCCCTAGAAATTTCAGCATTCAGGTGCCAAAGTGCACCACATTTGTCCAAAATTCGGGCATTTGCCGGGTAACTTCCCAAATCAAGTGCACTTTGACGCTTGAGCTAGCGGAATGGGCCAAAAACGGGCGTCGCGAAGCGCACTTTGGCACTTGAACCGATTTTTCAGCCAAATCTATAGGAACGCGCCGTGCAACTGTTCGAACGCAAAAAAGCCTATGAACCTCGATGGCCGGACATAGGCTTTTCTTTCGCGCATATGTTTTTCACTTCGTCAAATCTTCCACAAACTTCGGCAGCACAAACGCCGCCTTGTGAAGCTGGGGCGTGTAGTATTTCGTGTCCAGTGCCGGGATGGCATTTTCGTCCACGTCCAGCGGGTCGTATTTTTTGCTGCCCAGCGTGAACGTCCACAACCCGCTCGGATACGTCGGCACGTTCGCCCAGTACAGACGGACCAAGGGAAACACTTCCCGGACGTCGCGGTTCACTTTGCGGATCAGATCGGCCTTGAACCAGGGGTTATCCGTCTGGGCCACAAACAGCCCGTCTTCCTTCAGCGCTTCGTAAATTCCCTGATAGAAGCCCCGCGTGAACAGGTTCACCGCCGGGCCCACCGGCTCGGTGGTGTCCGCAAGGATGACATCGTATTCGTTCTTGTGTTCGTGAATGTGCATGAATCCGTCGCCCACGAGCACCTCGACGCGCGGGTCGTCCAGCTTGCAGGCGATCTCGGGCAAATATTTTTTCGAATATTCGATGACTTTGCCGTCGATGTCCACCAGTACGGCTTTTTTCACTTGCGGATGCTTGAGCACCTCGCGGATGACGCCGCCGTCCCCGCCACCAACCACCAGCACGTTCTCAGGATTCGGATGGGTAAACAGCGGAATGTGGGCCACCATCTCATGGTAAACAAACTCATCCCGGGTTGAGGTCATGACCATGCCGTCCAAAATCAGCATGTTCCCCCACTCTTCCGTCTCCATCATGACCAGTTCCTGATAGTCGGTCTTTTCGTGCACCATCGTGCGCTTGATCTTCATCGTGATGCCGTAATTTTCGGTCTGTTTCTCCGTAAACCACAATTCCGCCATGGCCATGGGGATTCCCTTCTTCCTTATGTAATGGGATCAGAGGCCTTGAGAGGCCTGTCGGTTGCCTGATGCAAATCGGACAAAAAGTATTATATGTCATGAGCGGCAAAAAGCAACAGGAATTGCGCCTCATGTTTTGCGAAAGCTGCGCTGTCGAATAGCGGGCGGCACGTTTTTCCATACTATCCATACGACCGGAAAAATGAAGGCGCCGGAACCGCAAAGAAGGAGGCGACAGCGATGGCGGCAAAAGCCGGACAATATGCGCGCCGCATAAAAGCAAGGCTATGGCGGCTGGGAAAAAGTCTTCGCCGCCAGATGGGCTGGCTTTTGCTCATCAGCCTCATCGCCGCCGCCGCAGGCGCCTATGCGATCACCGCTTACGGCTCCCTGCCCGCTTTTGCCGTGCCCCAGGCCACGCAATTTGTCGATGCGGAAGGGAGGGTCATCGCCACGATGGCAGGCGGGGTCAACCGCCAGCCGGTGGCGCTCGGCGACATTTCTCCCTGGCTGATCAAGGCGACGCTGGCCGTCGAGGACCGCCGCTTCTACCGGCATGCCGGCCTGGACCTGAAAGGCCTGGCGCGGGCGGTCTGGGTGGACATGCGGCACATGTCCAAGCGTGAAGGCGCCAGCACGCTGACCCAGCAGCTGGCCCGGAATTTGTATCTGAGCCATGAGCGCACGTGGGCACGCAAGCTTAAGGAAGCCTGGTACGCGATCCGGCTGGAGCGGGCCTACAGCAAGGACGAAATATTGCAGATGTATTTTAACCAGATTTATTACGGCCATGGCGCATATGGCGCGGAAGCGGCGGCGCATATGTATTTCGGCAAGCGCGCCAAAGACCTGACCCTTTCGGAAAGCGCGCTTCTGGCCGGCATTCCGAAGGGGCCGCGCTACTACTCGCCTTACCTGAACCCCAAAAACGCCGAAAGCCGCCGCCAGACGGTGCTCCGCGCGATGGCCGAAGCCGGGATGATCACAGCCGAAGAAGCGGAGCGGGCGATCCGGGAGAAGCCAGAGGTGCGGCCTCCGGCGGAAGAGCCGGTCCAGGCGGCGCCTTATTTTGTGGACTACGTCAAGAAGGTGGCAATCCAGAAGCTCGGCATCGACGAGCGCCTGCTGAACGAAGGCGGGCTCATCATCCGCACGACGCTGGATCTGGATATGCAGCAGGCGGCGGAAGAAGCGGTGAAGAAAGTGCTGCCGGAAGAATCCAAGCTGCAGGCCGCCCTGATCGCCATCGATCCCCGGAACGGGCACATCAAGGCGATGGTCGGCGGCCGCAATTACAAGATGAACCAATACAACCGGGTGTTTACGAAAACCCGGCAACCGGGATCGTCGTTCAAGCCGATTTTGTACGCCGCCGCGCTGGAGCGCCGCGTGATTACGCCTTCCACCCGTTTCCGCAGCGAACCGACGGTTTTCTATTACGACAACTACCGCGAAATTTACCGGCCCAGCAACTTCGGCGACCGATATGCCCACAGGGACATCAGTCTCCGGCAGGCCATCCGGACGTCGGACAATATCTACGCCGTCAACACGATCATGCAAACGGGCCCGGAGGAAGTGGTGCGCATGGCGCGCCGGCTTGGCATTACCTCTGAGCTCAAGCCGGTGCCGTCTCTTGCGCTGGGCACGTTTCCGGTGAGCCCCATGGAGATGGCCAGAGCCTTTGCGGCCTTTGCAGCCGGGGGCAAATTGCCGGAGCCGCTGGCGATCCTGCGCATTGAGGATCCGAAGGGCCGCGTGCTGTATGAAGCGAAACCGCGCTCCGTCCAGGTGATGGACCCGGCCGTCGCCTACGTCACCACTCGCCTGCTGCAAAGCGTGCTGGAGCCGGGCGGAACCGGGCACCGGATCGCCGGCATGCTGAAACGCCCCGTGGCCGGCAAAACGGGCACCACCGATTCCGACGGCTGGTTTGTGGGGTTTACGCCGGAGCTGACCGCCGCCGTATGGGTCGGCTACGACCGCGGCCGCGCCATCTCCTCCAACGAAGCCCGCCGCGCCGCGCCCATCTTCGCGAACTTTCTGGAAGAGGCGCTGAAGGAGCGGCCGCCGGCGGATTTTGAAGCGCCCGAAGGGGTGGTCAGCGTCTACGTCGATCCGGAAAGCGGCCTGCTCGCCGGACCCGATTGTCCCAAACCGGTGCTGGAAACGTATCTGGACGGCACGCAACCCGCGTCCTTCTGCCCGCTGCATGGCGAGCATGCGGAGCAGGCGCCCGCTCCCGCGGACAAATCCGGCAGCAGTGGCGGCGGCTGGTGGCGAAAGCTGCGCGCCTGGTGGCGGGGCGGATTTTGCGTCCTCCTCGCGAAAAACGCCGAATAAGAATATCGCATTCTCTTTAATTTTTGAAATTTATTAATGTAACCGCTTACCGAAAATAATAACAATATTTTCATATTTTTATCCGCACTATTTTCGATGCCTTTGTCCAAAAGAAGGAACATTGAATCGTCTTATTCGGTTTGGACACGGGCATTGTTCCTAATATGGGACCCCCTCACCAATCATGGCATCTTTTTGGCGCAAACTCAAATTGGCGACCACGTCACCAATCAAGACGTCTTACCGACACAGCCTCCCAAAAGGGCAGCTCTAGGTGTTTTCCAAGGACCGTTTGCCATGACAGCGGAGAAGAAGCATTGACCAAGGCAAGCAAAAAAAGGAGCCAAATCGGCACATGGCGATTGGCTCCTTGATTTTTTTCACGACAACTTCTCTTTCAGCTCGTCCGGCGAGCGCTCCCACCATTCGGGGTTGTGCTCCATAAGCAGCTTGCGAAGAGCCGCCTTTTCTTCCGGGCCGATGTTGTCGAGCACGTATTTGCGCTTCAGCGCCGCATCCATCCGGTTCACGTGATCGGCCAAAATCTTCCAGCCCACGCGCGCCTCCTCATCGATCAGCATCTCGCAGGAAGCGACGCCGGCATAATACCCTGCGCTGCGGTCCACCGCCACCCACACAACCCAGCAAGGCCGCCCGTTGGGCACTTCATCCTTGTTCGGCTTAAACCGGATGCCTCGCTCGATTTTGCTTTTGGCGTGCATGGCCCCGATATCGATATAAGCTTCGCCGCGGTCGATGATGACGCTGGCAACCTGGCTCAGATCAATCATGCCCGCGCCAAATCCCCGGTGCGGCTGGCTGCTGACCACATTCAATGAAAGCTTCTTTTTTTCGCCCGGTTGGTCCCGGTTTTCCACGCCGTTTCGCCTCCGTCCGTGCGCTTTGCCACCAGAATCATATCAGAAAGCGCCGCCGAAGTCCACGATATGCGGGCCCGCACGGCGCTCAAGTCCCGCCCGTGAGACAGGCAGATATAATCCTGGGACAGCCCGCATATAGATGTCCCTAGACGCTTGTCAACGGGAGGTTATCCGCGATGCCGAAGCGCCCATTGCTGCCTGTGCTCCTGTCCTTCATGGCCTTATGCGCGCTTATTTTTTCGATCCGCTACGGTTTTGCCGACGCATGGGCAGCCCAGTATCATCTGTCCGCTTCCGCATGGGCCGAGGAAAAACCTCCGGCAGCTTCCGTGCCCGCCCCGCCGCAGCAGGAGGCCGGTCCCCGGCCGAAGCAGCCGGCAGCCCTCAGTCAACGCGTTGCCGAATATCACATTTCCGTCACCTTGGAGGAAGGCGGCGTTCTTCTGGGCCAGCAGACGGTTACCTGGAAAAACCCCGGCAAACAGGAGGTCACCGACCTTTATTTTCACTTGTATCCCAACGCTTTTGCACCCGGCAGCACCTTTTTGCAGGAATCGGGAGGCCGGCTCCGTCAGGACAAAATGGTCCCCGGCGGCTACGGCTACATGGAGCTTACCGGTTTGACCACCGAAGACGGGGAAACGCTGCTTCCCCGCCTGCATTTCATCCAGCCCGACGACGGCAATGCAAAGGACCGCACGCTGGCCGCGCTGCGCCTGCCCAATGCCGTCAAGCCGGGTGAGTCCGTCACGCTGAAAGTAAGCTTCCGCGTGCAGCTTCCGCCCGTGTTTGCTCGCATGGGCACCGCAGGCGACTTCGTCATGGCCGGGCAATGGTTCCCCAAGCTGGCGGCCTATGAAACCGCCGGCACGCGGGGAAGGGCCATGGAAGGCTGGAACCTGCACCAGTACCACGGCAATTCGGAGTTTTACGCCGATTTCGGCATTTACAACGTCCGCATCAACGTTCCGGAATCGTATCTCGTCGCCGCCACCGGCTTTCAGACCAAGCCGGCCCAGGTGTCCGGCGGCCGCAGAATCTTCCAGTTCTACGCCGAAGATGTGCACGACTTTGCGTGGGCGGCCTCGCCGCATTTTATCTACCATGAGGAGTCGCTGTCGGCTCCGGGCATCCCCGGCGTCCGCATCCGCCTGTATTTGGACCCGCTGCACGAAAAGCTGAAGGACCGGTATATGCACGCGGCCAAATCCGCCCTGACCAAGCTGGCCGCCTGGTACGGGGAGTACCCGTATTCCACGCTCTCGATCGTCGTTCCTCCGGCCGCGGCGAGCGGCGCGGGCGGCATGGAGTACCCGACGCTGGTCACCGCCGCGGCCGCCAAAAGCGAAAATCCCGGCTACATCCTCGAACGCACCCTGGTCCACGAAATCGCCCACCAATACTGGTACGGCATGGTCGCCACCAACGAGTTTGAGGAGGCCTGGCTGGATGAAGGGTTCGCTTCCTATACGGAAGACAAACTGATGACGGCCATCTACGGTGTCGTGCCCAATCCCGCCATTGAAGCGAGCTATGTGACAAACCCGGAGTCATTGCGCCAATACTCCTGGCATTTCCACGGCCGCGAAGGCTACGCCGACAACGTCTATTTGCGCGCCAAACTGATCCTGACCGCAATGGAGCGGCAAGTCGGCGAAAAGACGATGAACCGGATCCTGCGCACGTATTTTAACCGGTACAAATTCAAGCATCCGGGCACGGCGGATTTCAAGGCGGTGGTGGAGAGCGTGACCCGCACCAAATGGGACCAGTTTTTCGAGGCTTACATCCACCGGGGAGAGATGGCCGACTTTGCGGTGACGTCCGTCGAAACGCGCCCGGACAAAAGCGGCGGCTACCAAAGCCTCATTACGCTGCAAAGAAACGGCGGCAGCCCGCAGCCGGTGACCGTGCTGCTCGGCTTCGCCGACGGCTATACCGTCAAGCAGACCTGGGACGGTTCGCAAAACCGCTTGCAGATCAAGACGGAATCCAAATCTCCGCTGGCGTATGCCGCCGTCGATCCGGATATGCGGAACGTTCTGGACAACCGGCGTTATAACAATTTCCTCAAAGCGGAAGTTCACCAGCGGGATAAGGTGAAATGGACAGCCAGCGCCGCGCAGATTCTGGAACTCTTGTACGGCACATTCGCATGGTGAGGTGGTAACCGGTGAAAACATGGCTCGGGAAGGGATGGCGCATCACCTTGCGGCATAAACGTGCGGCCGCGATCCTTTTTGCCTACCGCCTGCTGTGGGGATTCTTCCTGTACCGGCTGATCGACGGCGTCGTGACGCCCGTGCTGGCACGATACCCGGATTTGCATCCGAATGCGGACGCCGTCCCGCTGTTTTGGATCGAAGCGCAGTTTCGGCTCCTGCGCACGGACATGGCGGATTCGCTGCTGTGGCTTCTGGCCGGCCTCCTTGCCTTGCGCATGGTCATCACGCCCCTCATCAATGCGGGCTTGTATTATTCCTTTTACCATACGGATCAGGGCACCCAAGGCGGGAGGTTGATGAGCGGCATTCGTCTGGTATGGAAGCCGGTCTTCCTGCTGCACCTTCTGGAAAATGCGCTCGTTTTGCTGCCGGCCCTGGTGCTGCTTGGCGAAGCGCGAAACCTGGTGCAAGACACCGGTTCCGTCACGCTGATGCTGCAGAAGCTTTGGCCCTATGCCGCGGGCTGGCTTATCTGGCTTTTGGCCCTGCGCCTCCTGTTTCGCTGCCTTGAGTTTGGCGCCGCCTCGCGGCTGGGCCTCAAGGCGGGCTTGAGCGGCTTCCTGCACCGGGCTCTGCCGCTTATAGGCGTAACGCTGCTTCTGGCCGCCGCCGGCCTCGCGGCTTCCGCCGCCGTTTCCGCTTCCGTTTATATTTGGTCCGGCTTTGCGGCGGTGCTCCTCCATCAGCTTTCCCATCTGGTGCGCACTTTGCTTTCCCTTTGGACCGCCGCTTCGCAATTTGCGGTGTGGCAGGAGCGGGCGCCCTAATTTTCACAAATTTTTTCCGGTGTTTTTCTCATTTTTGCAAATCCCCGTCCTTACGGCTTTCATCGGCCCTAAGGACGGGGATTTGCCGTTTTAGGATGAGAATCATTAACGTTTTTTAATTCCTTCCCGGCAGGACAACGGGCATAAAGATCGAATACATTGGGCTGTGTCGAAAAAATGCCGAATTCCCGCTCATAGCGTCAGCGGGAAGCGGGGGAACCACCATCGGGGCGAATTGGCTTCACTCGCGCAAGAAGCCATAGGGGACTTCCGACCGAGCCCATCAGCTAACCTCGCAGGCAACGGAAGGAGCAACGTCGTTTTGCGCAAAATTACTGTGACTTTGCTGGCTTTCCTTGCGCTGATGCTGGCTGTTCCGGCCGGCAGCGCATGGGCAAGCTCCAAACTGGAAGATACCATCGCGCCTTTGATCGGCACCAAGTACAAATATGGCGGAACGACCACCAGCGGATTCGATTGCTCCGGCTTTACCCGCTACGTCTTCCTGAAGCTGGGGCTGGAGCTGCCAAGATCCTCGAAAGAGCAATTCCATGTGGGCGTTAAGGTGTCCAAGGAAGAACTGAGGCCCGGCGATCTGGTGTTCTTCAACACCAGCGGCAAGGGCGTCTCCCATGTCGGCATCTACGTCGGGAACGGCAAATTCGCCCACGCCTCCACCTCCAAAGGCGTCGTGTACACGTCCATGAACGACAAATATTACTCCCAACGTTATCTGGGCGCCAGACGCGTGATGGATACGGCTACATACCAGGCTTTGGCCGTGGATCTTCCGGAAGTGGCGGCAGAGCCCACGGAAGCGGATGAAAACGCAGAAGCGGCTGATGACGCGGAAAGCGTGGAAGCTGCTGATGACATCGAAGTATCCGCGGATGAGGGGCTTGCCGAAGAAGAGCAGCTCGCTGAAAATGAGCAAACCGCTTAAGGATTATGGCCGGTTCGGCCCAACAACCGTCAGGGATGCGTTTCTCCCTGGCGTTTTTTTATTGCGTCCGAAAATAATTCCGTCCTTTCTGGCCGGCGCGGCAGGCCGCCGTTACCCTGCCAAATCGGGTAAGAGGGGACTCAACTGAGTCCCCGTCTCCCCACACCACCGTACG
>ERZ795043.747-NODE-747-length-21980-cov-4.199681_pt1 | contig 21980 bp, 19 predicted proteins | sample MGYA00375127_ERZ795043 | MGnify/ENA primary metagenome ERZ795043 (study PRJEB30172, sample SAMN05518447) | compost metagenome | isolation source: Feedstock adapted compost from Newby Island compost facility, Milpitas, CA | place: USA:Newby Island compost facility... | reverse complement strand
TACACATTAGACAAATACAGTTGTAATATCTGACTAGAAAACTCTCTCACGTCCATTTCTTTACCTACAACAACACTCTTATATGAAGGGTCCGCAACAAACACATTAGAAAATACTTTGTTACCCATTTTCTCAACATTTATAGATAACATACGAAGATATCTTTTAACATCTTCAGTAGTAGAACAAGTGATATTTATATTCTCCATGTCTAGGCCATCAAATTTTAAGTCCACACAATTATATTCACTATTACGAAGAACAAAAGATGGCTCTCCTAAATAAATGCGGTCAGGATTACCACCTATCTTATCAATAAATTCCCTATATTCATCTTCATCTAATACTTTTTGTTCGTCATAGAAAGAGAGATTTCGTACAAATCCAAATCTATCTCCAAATTCTTTCAATTCATACCTGCACTGTTCAAACCATTTAGACCCCTTATACGGAACTTGAAAATGAATATTATCTTTTTTATCCTCTGCAGTCGGTTTAGTGTTTACTATTAACCTACCTTTAATACCGAAGTATATTTTAGCTTCGTCGTTACCTAATATTTTCTTAGATACTTGCTCGTCACAGCCCAAAGCTGCTCTAATTTGTATATTTCTAATAGTGGTAGCAGGAATTGGTCCCGGAGACTGACTACATAAAACTAAATGATATCCAGTATTACGTCCAAGTCTACCAAAAAGATCAAATAACTTTTCGATATAACTAGCTTTCCTCTGAGCTTGGACGAACATAGTTTCAAATTCATCAACAACAATAACATTTCTAGGTATACATAAACCGGTGACCTTCCTGAATTCTTCAATATTAGAAACCCCGGCCCTAGTAAATACACTATTCAGCATTTCCATTTCTCTCAATTTCTCAGAAAGAACACTAATTATATAATCTGCGTCACTAGTAGCAGCTATAGAGGAAATATGTGGAGGCGTAGCACCCATAGCATATAATTTAAATTCTACAATCTTTGCATCTGCTAGAGTAAAATTAAGTTCCCAAGGAGCATATTCATAACAAGCAGACATTATTGCTGAGTTCAATAAAACTGACTTACCTTGACCAGTAACTCCTGCTATTATTGCATGTACAGTACGGTCGTCTAGTCTAATGTCACAGGGATATCGACTATCCCCATTTCTATAACCAAACCCTCTAAGATATACTCCCTTAGTTGTATCCCCAGCCCACATAGGAAATCCTTTATCATTCATGATAGGCGCTTCTACTCTTATTACAGCTGAAGGAGTAAAGTCTCCTCTTAACATCCTATCCATAGAAGGGGGTAGTTTTACCTCTTTAGGGTACTCCAAATTACCACTATAAAGACTGTTGTATGACTTAATTAAAAATTTTTCAAGGTCGAGAGGGGCACTCCCGACCTTGAGGTAATAATGCTCAATCTTCTGTGTATTTTCTATTATGTCAGAATCCTCTATTTTTATCACATTTTGTACCTCCTGTTGTTAAACTATTTCTTACTAGAAGCCTGTCTAGCAGCTGCTTTATTTTGTTCATTCAAAAGATTAGTGTAATACTTAATAGTTTCAACATCATGAAACTTAACCCTAACTTTTTCCAAATCTCCCATAAGAATTTTATGCAAAGTGTCCAATATAAGAGGGAACAAAGCTTTGACGGTATTGGCAGAGGGTCTAGTGTTTGTCGTAATAGTATCCTTACCGCCAATAACAAATGTTTTAGTCTCTCCTTCTCTTACAACAACAGTACCAATCATATTATCTCCATCCATAATACCCAGGGTATTTTCATTAGGATGGATGGGAGATATTACGGCCCTATTAGCTCTGGTTAAGAAATCCTCACTATTCTGATCTGCCTGTTCATTAGGCTTAGAAAACGCCATCATACTGCTCATTTTTTGCTCAGTTTCAGAAAATACCTTAGAAGTATATTCTCCTCCATTACCTAAAAATTGACCTTCGCTTACAAAATTAAGTTCATCCATAACGTTTTTATATACGTTAAGGACATTATCCATAGTAGGTAAATTATCTCCAAAAGTTTCAGAAGCCTTTAAAACAATGGGTACGATTAGATTTGCCACATTAGTACGAACTAGAGCTTCTGCAGGGAATGGATTAATTGAAACTTTACTGATTAACTCTTCCTTACTACTAAATTTCAATTGAGGGTACCAATTTGTAAGCTTATTCTCTGAAGGAAGAAACTCGTTAAGAATACTAAGATTCTCAATACCTCTAACATTCAAAGTCAGCATAAGTTCTTTTGTAGTGCAAGAGGTTCGATACACGAAAAGACTATCCACATCAGTAGATACCCTTTCATTTGCTATCCGAAGAGTTACAAACTCATTAAACTTTTCTGCTGGAATATCCGAACTAAATTTATTCCCATCAAAATAAATGCCTTTAACCAGCTTAATATTAGGATCTCTTCTAAATTCTTGGATTAAATCAATGAAACTAAAATAGACTTTCTGGCTAGCTCCACCTTCGAAAAGTTTTTCACATTCTAATCCTACAGGAATATTTACTTTGGAACCTGCACCATATTTATTTCTAAATTCTGTATCTCGAACTCTATCATCGAAAATAATAAACGATTTAAATTGCAATTCATAACCATCTACAAGTACAGGTTTAGAATTTTCCAAATTCCCTGTAGTATTCCTCATGTACAAGTTATTCAAGTCCAAATACCAATTGAACTTTCCAATCTTCAATACACTAGGTTTAACTGAACCCCAGCGAGCCAATTTAATAATAGCTTCAACATAAGCATCAAACCCCATTCCTGTATGTGAAGCCGCATATACAATAAAATTATGAGTGGTTTCAAGAGCATCCCTAGTAAGTTCATCCAAATCTTGTCCGATATGGATAAATCCACCTTCTTCAACTTCTCCTTCTTCATCTTCGTTAAAGTCAGGGATAGAATAGTCCTTGATTTTACCTGTGTGTTTCCAGTTAAGAAGAAGTAAAGTTTCTAGAATACTTCTAAGATAATACAACAATCTGGGAGAACATTCGCACCGCTTATATTTATCGTCGATATCTTCTTCCTTATTAAGCGAAAACGCTTGACTAATATCAAACCTAATATATTCTCTAAGTGCCTCATAATACTCTCGCTCATTAGACTGAATATCTAAATCATTATTCGAGGAAGCTCCTTCTACCCTACGAATATCTATTTTAGGTACATCATTTTCCTGTTGAGTAGTAATCTCTACAAACTGCCTAGCCTTATCAATCACAGCCCTTCTTCCAGATGCAGTTGTTTCACTAAAATAAGTTTTATAGAAAGGTGTATAATATATGGGATGCGGATAGGGCTTAGCAATTTCTTCCGGATCTGGTACAAGAGCATCTACAGAAATATCGGAACTTTGGAGTCTATCATAGTCAGGAAATTTAATAAAAAATTGGTCTGTTTCAGAATTCATAAAATTCGTCTTATTGATTTGGGCATTTATATGTACGAATTGATGCCCCAATCTTCCATTATGGTCTCTCACAGCAGCTAAAGTTCTAACCGCATTTAAGAAGAAAGTTTCAGGAGCATTAATTTTGAAAGAAAGCTCCCCTCGAATGTATTTGTTAAAATCAAGAATAGCACCTTTAAGAGCTTTCAATGCAGTTACGTCAAAATTAGGATTATTGACTTTCTCCTGCATAGCTTCAAAATCTGCAAAATTTGGATTAGCCATAAAAAACTTATAAAAAGGACCACAGTTAATTGGGGTGATAGGGTTATTGTCAGGTACAACTGGTACGATAAAAACAGAGTTATCTGGCAAAACTACGCTATCGATGTTAACCCTATCCCCATAACGCATTATATAAGGTATAACACTGTCGTCACCCATGATAGCCTTAAAATCCAAAAATATTGGTTCACCGTCAAGTTCCACTTTAGCCAATAAAACAGATCTGACAACTGTTCCGGGGGCCAATTCTACTTCGGTAGTATAAAGCACTATTCTATACCTCCTAAATAAAAAGGGGAAAGAGGCCGTAGCCCCTCTCCCCTTTCCCAAATTATTGAATTGCTTGAGAAGCGTCAATGTTAGAATTTGCAAAACTAACATCTTTCTTCTCTACAGTACCAACAGTTGCTCGATGCAGATAGTGCTCACCAATCTCAACAACTTCAGACATGTCCTTAATTGCCCCATTGACCGAGTCCACAAATTCATTGTAGACAGTCTGGAAAGTTACACATGCCTCGCGGAGTTCTTCCGTAATCCGGTTAGAATCCGTTTGATTGTTCAGAATATTTGCAAGCGGCACCACTTTTTCCAGAACTTCTCCGTTAGCCTTGTTCTTCAGCACTCCAATAGAGTTACGGAGCAGTTCCGGGTCCAGTTGAATCTTACCACCAGCCATTTTCTACTCCTCCTCTTTAGAGTGCTTCTCCCAGATTTTGATAATGCGTGAGATAGTTCCTTGCACACTCAATCAAATTTTGAGTGACAGCGGCGAGTTTCTCAGACGATTCCGTTTGTCGCTCAGCAGTAGCGAGCAACTTAGGAGAATTCGTAAATTCGGCAGCTTCACGATAAGCTTGAGCGCCTTTACGAACAGCGTCCGGAATCTCTTCCAGCGCAGAAATTGCATTACGTACACTGTCAATGATTTCCAAATCAAAAGATTGACCAGCCATACTATCACTCACCCCTTTCACATTTATATATGAAAATTTTATTAAAATATAAGGTTTTATCGTCCAAACTTAAGAAGCTCTTCTAACACCCAATTACCAGCTTTCTTTTTAATTTCATCGCCTTCAAATCTAAAAAATCTACCCTCTACTTTAAAATAGGGTATATGATCTTTATCTAGCTCATGTAAAGATAAAAACATAATAGGATATATACCTACAGAAGATCCAACAGAGAATAATTGAATAAGCTTGTCTTTCTTTATCACTTGATCTGGGGGATCTATCATAAATAAAAAATGATAGTACTCTGTGGCAGAGTCTATCTCTTGCATATATTTATTATATTCATCTATATTTTCAAACTCTCTACGAATTATTTCAACTCTTTTTATCGTTAAATCACTAAGGGTATCAAGTCTATCCTCTATTGACTCATTATTTATAGCAGTTAAAAATAAAGTTTTGTCTTTTGAGTAAAATTGAGTAAACCTAACGCCTAACTCTTTTTTATCCCATACCTCTATTTTAAGACTAAATGGATTCAGACGTATCCTCAATTGCAATGCTAATAATCTTATAAAATCATATACCACACTGGCATCATCATATAAAAATATACAAGGTTGTTTTGGAAAATCAAACAAAATAGGTGTGTTATCTTTAACATCCAACAATATAGAAGTATTGTCAAATATCCTAGATTCCCCAACTTTATTGAAATCTAAATAAGTCAGCTTAATACTATCGACTACGCTTTTAACTTTAATGTCTAATTCAGTTATTTCCTCTTGTAATCTGGTTTGTTGCTCTCTTATCGATTCTAGATCACTTTTTAGAGAAGAGATTTTCCGGTCAAAATCTAATATAGTTGATGAATATTGATTGCGATAAGCTTGTTCGTCAAAAGTATATTCCTTAAAAGCTTTATCCCTAGCCATTCGTATTTCATTACTCAAATGGTTTTGCTTTTCATTCAACTCATTAATAGCAGATTCAAATTCTGTTTTTATTTCAAGCAAAATCCGTTGGCATTCTTCTTTTGCTCTTTCTCTTAAAATAGCATCTATTCTGCTGAGATTATTTTCAGCAATCTTATACTCTATCATTGCATTTGAATACACAGAACCTCTTCTAACATTAATAGCTATAACTCCCAATAAAATCATTACGTAGATGGGAAATATAACCCAAGAAGCTAAAACTATCGCTAAAATAGAAATACCTGCAAAAATAATAGGTCCTTTAGGGTTCCCTGCTAGTTTTGTTCTAACTAAATAATCTATATTATCAGACATACTGTCTAAGAAAGAAAACTTTCTTTTGGAAGATATCTCTTCCACTCTAGATTTTATTTTCAAAAACTTTTTGAAAGTATAGGACAAATTATTGCTATCGACAGTAAGATGATCCACTTTTATTTGACTAATAAACTCATTTGCGAATCTTTCCCCAATATCGGACACTATTATCTGTTTCACATCAGAAATAGCGTCCTTAATATTAGATGAAATAGAGTCTCTCTTCTTTAATTCCTCATAAATAACCTCTTCACTACAATTGTTAATTTCTTCTTTATAATTGTTATTTAACTCAACTAATTTAGCTTTAACAGAAGATAAATCCCTCTCTAAAGGGGCTACTGCAGAAGATATAAATGCCTCCCTCCCTTCTGCCTTAGCCCTTTCCACCATAGCATCTAATTTATTTAAAAATTCCTTCTTAGAAGTTTCTACCGTTGCTATAGTTTGTTCCAGTCTTTGAGCCTCTCGTCTTAACTCTAAATTCCTTCTCTTTCTAGCTGTGATCTCATTGTTATACTTATCGTAGTCACTCATATTATCACCCGTACATATACACCCTGTTCTCTGCCATAATAAGCCACATAATAAAAGCATCAAACAAGGCATCATGATGTGCTTTTTCTCTAGTAGGAACCTTTAAAGTGCTTGTCATATATTTATACATACTAATTATCTGATCCATAGTATATTTTGTCTTCTTATAACTATAAGTCTCCAGCTTCCACTTAATATTATTATTCAATGCTGCAGCAAATAAAGCACAAGCGTCTAGATTAAATCTTCCTGAGGCTTTTCTAGGAAGACAGTGGACTTTCTTGCCAAAATCAATACCGTCACAATTATTCTGAATTAAAGTTTGATTAATAAGACGTTTATCAAATTCATCATTATAAGCTACAAATATTATATTTTGCTCTTCTCTAAACCATCTAAGTTCGTTGTCCATTATTTGTTCAAGATATCTTCCATTAGATAACTTATACACCGTATTAATATCTAGACCATGAACTTCTCTAGCCCTCGGGTCTATTGGACAATTAGTGAATGTGAAATAATTAAAAGCATTGTGGATTTTTAGATCCCAAGAGGTTATAATTCCAGCGATTTGGATAACTTCATCTTTGGGTCCAAATCCAGTACTTTCTACGTCATAAAAGCAAATTTTGTGGTCCATTAAAATCCTCCGCTAAAATCTTGATTGGCTTGAACTTGAAAAATATCTTTCAAATACCTCTTAGTGTCATAATAAATATACGGGCCTTCTCCATCCCATGATAAAGTCTTTAGGGAGTCCGTTTCTAGAAGAGTTTTAAATTGCTTTTCAGATAAAATGACATAATTTGTCATATGATTAAGAGAATATATCTGATACCTTCCATTGGAAAGAATATATGCAATAATATGATACTCACTAATATGTTTTATTCTATTTACATAAGACAGCCCACACAACTCAAACAATTCTTTTACAGTTTTCCCCAAACAATGAGCCCAATCAAGTAACCTCAAATATTTACCTGTAGTATTATCTAGCTGATAACTTGTTGCCTCTTTAACAAGATAAAAATATACTTGTTCGGGAACATCTAAATACCTTATTAAGGCATGAAGAACTGCATTATCAAGCACTTTATTAAAATCTTGTTTATTTAATTTAACAGGTACAATTAAACATCCCTGAGAAATCATAGGGGTACATCCTTTAGAATATGCGACCTTACTAGGAATTGAATGTTGTAAAGCTATTTTAAAGTTAGGATTACTAAGAAGTTCTTCTAAACTTTTCCTACTATCTCGAAATCTTTTAGAGAAAATATATTCCGAAGCAAAAAATGAAGTAGTTTGAGTATGAAGCAAAACTTGCTCATTCTTAATTAGGTAATTAGCTAAAACTCGAGAAATACTATCTAAAACTGGATTAGTAGAAATTTTAGGTCTAACAAGTCCTCTCTCTGACGCGCACTCTAATCGCCTCATTACCTCAAAAAGTTCGGAATGTTTCGAAATTCTAAATATCCGTTTTAATTCTTGTGTGTTCCCTTCAGAAGCTAACTTCCTATAATAATATCTATCCTTAGCAGATAAATTCCCATCAGATTTATAGCCTAGTAACTGGTATAAATAGTCCACAGGATCAGACTTGCCTGCATGTTTTTCTACAAGATACATATATGGAAAATTCTTAAAATTTCCCTCAATTTCATAATGGGTCTTGACTAACTTCTCTAATAACATACAATTACCACTCCTATTGAAGAATAGCATCTTCCATAGTCATAATCAGGAGGTCCAAATCATTAAAACCGTGATCACTGAACTCTTTGAAATTTTTTATCAAAAAGGTATTATAAGAAGTTGATTGAACATAAAAACTCTTTTGATAATCAGAAGCAGCTTCATACTCCTCTGGAGTAATTTCATAAGGAAACTCTGATGGTTCATTAAGTCTGTAAACTATCTTATTTTTATGTGGATAACTATCAGGCAGCTCTTCCGGAGTTAGTAAAAACCCAGCTAGTATTTGAACTAAAATTCTAAAAGTTATCGGCACCAATCTAGATAACCCTAATGCCTTCGATATTTGATAATATGATAAATAGGTGACAGATATATTACACTTCTGATAATAAAATGCTCTCTCCTGAAACAATTTTATAATTTGTCTATCAGCTAAATTATTTTGCATATACAAAATCTGATCATGGAAAAACGGATTATACAAATTTTCCTCTCTGAACATAGCCATAATAAATGGGCCAGAAGGTGAGTAAAATTTAGGAATTTTTACTTTATATCTAATTCTTGAATTTAAATCTAGTTTGTGCATGTCCAACAAACTATTGAAACCATTAACTCTGAACTTTGAAATCAAGAAACTAAATTCGTCCATAGTCAAACTTTTACCAGTATGTTCTGCTATTGGAGTAAAAACAAAGTTCATTCCAGACCTACTAGCAAGAATATCGCGTACTATTGCATACATAGTACTTTCAAAATATATAAACTTTAGTGCGTGATTCGCTTTAACTTTAACTCCAAAAGTACCGGATTCTCTCTCGCGTTGTAATACCCAAGATTTAAAATCGAATCCATGAAGAGAAGTAGAGAGTAATTTTTGCATAATACTGTTTTCTATCTCACTACTTGTATATTCCACAACCTTACCTTCATGTATAGATCTAGTAAAAAATACTATATCAGGACTAGATAAATCTCGATTTACTCTAACAAAAACATTAGAGTCATTATGTTTAATCGGTCTTCCATTTATGAAAACTAAATAATCAGAACTACCAGCATAACTTAACAATTGTTTTATTAAAAACTCTCTAAATTTCTGTTCTCTTGTACTCATTAACTAATAACCCCCAAACCCACTTTCTTTACCTGTGTATAGAACTTAGTTACGCCTCCAACTATTTCACAACTATCGGCATTATGAGGAAGCTTATAATTTACAAGACACATAAAAGATCTTATAGCAAAAAGTTCCAGATCTAATCTCAAAAGATTAATTAAAACTTCCTCTCTCGTATTTTTAATTATTTCCAAACGGCCTAAAATATTATCGGCCTTTCTAAGCAATGCCATCAACAATACAAGACAGGCAAATTTTCTATGAGGATGGTCGCTTCTCTTAATAAAGAAATCCCTCGCGTTCTCAAAAGACCAACCATCTTTTACTACCTTTTCATGAACATCAATGCATAATTTTAAAGCTTCGTATTTATCTGAAGTGTTCAATCTCTTTCCAACTAATTTAAAAAACACACCCGACTTATCAGTATCATAGTCTTCTACTTTCTTTGTAGGAAACGTCGGTTTTTCTTCTTTCAGTAAGGCTTCTATTTCAGAAGCATACAATTCTAAAATATCTGCGGCTACTTTCCATTGCTCTGAATGATACACTTTGTAATTAATAACCGGATCTATAAACCTGAAATGAGGTTCAAATACCGGATAGGGCGTTATATCACTACTTACCCTAAAAATAGAGAAATTCACTCCACCCAAATTTATATCTCTCACCCATTCTATAAAATCTGTAAACTCTAAAGAGTTAACTTTTGTCTTATCTATCATGAAATGAAATTGCTTACATTCAATATTACCATTATTACTTGTCACAATAGAACGAGCACGATAACCTTCTTCAGTTAAAACTACCATATAAACTCTCATAGTAGTTTTCGACACACGCAAATTTATAAATTTGCTAATACCCTCTTTTGGGAAAGTTACTTGAGAATCTAGTTCATCAACAAGTTTATAGTCCAAGTAATAGGCACCTTTAACAGCCAACTCGTACAATAGGTCATAAATAGTTTTCTTCACCGTACGATGTACAACAGCTCTATTCAAAAAGTTATTAAATAAAGATTCGCTAATAGAAACTTCAGGACCTGCCCAAAAAATGAAATAATCATCACCTTCTACTTGAATCTTAAAATCAAAGTTATATTTATTTTCAAAATATAACTTTTTAAGCCCATCTTTATTTAGATAACGAAGTGTGTACTTTAGAACTTCGGAGTCTTCAAACTCTGCTACTTCATACAAGTTCTCCTTAGGGCTATTGTATATCGCAGCAAGAAAACAGTTTGTAGCCACATTTCCAACCTCCTGTACCTAGTCTGAACTAGTATTTTCATTATTGATGGAAGCTACTGGCTTTTTTATATCTAAAGGATATACTCGGAAATCATTTTTATTGGTATCCAGCCTCCAACTGTAATAGCCCTTGTCGCACCCAGAAAGCATAAGCACAACAAGGGCCAAATATACTACTCTAACTACAGTCTTGATAGCTGTTCACCCCCAATTTGTTTTGAGGAACCGATAGGAATGAGAGAAGCTTCATAACAAAAATTAGTGAGATTCCGAATATTCTCCATTGTCTTCACGATTAAATGCGAATAAAGAATCGACGGTTTTCCAAGACCTACTAGAGCACTACAAGCGTCCACAACTGTGTTAGTGCAATTAACGTTTTCAATAGGTAAAACCATAGTATAAATTTCTTTTAATATCTCAGATTTCAAAGGAGCATCGATTCTAGCATAAGTATTCAAATATCTAGAATAAAATCTCAAAACGTAAAAAGTTGATTCTACAAGAACTCTAGGTACTACAGTTGGCAGTTCAAAAAACTTACGCAAATCTTCCAATACTAACTTAGAAAAACGAGCATAGCCTCCTGATGCTCCATGAAAAAGTTCCACATAAGAATCAACCGTATATTCATAAGGTAAAGTTATATTTGATTGTACATACTCATTAATAAGTTGCTCTGCTACTTTAATATCTTCGCTAGCTGTTGAAATTTTACCAACAAATCTTTCAATCTCTACAGGACCATCATAAATAGTAATAGATTCAATATGTAGAGATTTTCCTCCGTCAAAGTTGGCTGGAGTTCCTACTATCTTAACAGCTCTACGACGAAGCTGAGCTAACTGCAGCCCAGATTCAATAAAGTTTTCTACAGAAAACATTCTACCTACTACGAGACGACTCATTTCATCTTTCAGATAGAACACAATAAAGCCGCCGGCTCTCTCTGTAAAACGTGTTTTTGCATCCATGAGATAAGCAATAGCTTCGAACCTAACTCCAATAGTAACTTGATCAATATTAAGATTCTTAGTATCCCTAACTTTTTCCAGAGACATTAGAACTCCTCCTAGAAACTTTTTCATATTTATATGTAGCCTTATCCATTAACAAAATGAAAATAAAAACTACATCTAAAAATAAGACAATAGCGTAAGGAGCCCAATTGAATGAAGCCCAAGGCATAAATACATACCAAAGAGTTTCTAATATTCTAACTATGACAATTTGAACTATAGGTATATTTTGTTTTATAAAAACCCCTACTCCATTCAACATCCCATACAAATGGACTGCAACAACTATCCATTGAAATACACTAGTTATACCCAATCTAGCTGGATAATATAAAGGTAAAAACATATTAAACAATACAATAACTATAAATACACATTTTATCAATGTTAAATTAAATAAAATCGCCCTCTCATACTTATTATATTTTTTAGAAGACATAAAAGTTACTCCTTACCATAGATCGAACTAATAGCCTCTAAAACATCATCTTTAGAAGCTTTTGAATTAGTGGCATTGAAAACTTCCGAATCAATCTTTTCTTCTTGTTCTGCTGCATCATTTTTAACTTCCAAGTCTTCCTCCTCTACATACAAAAGTCTTTGAAGTCTTTCATCTAAAGCCAATCCGGACAAATCCAAAATACCTACTACTAAAGCTACAATAACAAAAATCATAAATGTCTCCTTTCCAAGGAGAGCATATCATTGTCCCTTGTTATTTGTTTTATTACCTTTTGAATTCATAAAAATGCCCACGATAAATGCTCCTACAATCAACACGATTAAAATCTTTGTTCCAAGACCTTCTCCCCAAAACCAATCCATCATAGTAGATCACCTACAATCTGATAAATTTTACATAGATGTCAGGATTATCATCTAAGATAATATCCCGGCCATCCGGTAAAGCAAGCTTTACTTTATAACCCAAATATCTTAATAAAAGCAAGTTATCTAAACTCAAATCAAACATGCAAATTTTGAAAGGATTACCTTGAAAAGAAATGTATAAAGGTACACTTGTATCGGTAATACTTCCTTTAGATACCAGCAACTCTACTTCTTCTACAAACTCTACTCCCTCAACAAACAAATGAGGCCTTTCGATTTCCTCTACAACATCTTCAATAACACTTTCATTAAGATAGAGGTCCTCTTCTTCCTGAATTGTAACTACGGCTGGTTGGATATTAACCGACATAATCGCCCGCCACCAAATAAAGACCTTTTACCGAAGTGTCAATATCAACTAGTTTTGCACTGTATTTGTCTAAGAAAGACATGAGATCTTGAAGTTCACTAGGAGATATTTTAAAGGTAATTACGCTTCTGCCTTCATACATAAACTCTTCAGCAACCGGCCATTTAATTATTTCACCGTTGTTCATTTTTTCAGCAAAATTGCGGGCTAACTCTTCTACATATGAACTACTATTTACAGGGGCAAAATATCTTTTATTTCCTACCATAAATTGTACGTGATTAGAAGGGTTTGCCCATTCCGGTATATTTAGGACATCTTCTGGCACAATTCTAATGTTAAATTTTGAAGCAAGTGTATCTATAATGCTGGAAAATCTAACCCCTACATTTTTGTCTGGACTAATAGGTTCCTTAGTTAACCTATCTAACTTAAATACATTAATTTTAAGAGGGTCTTCTATTCCAATAGGGGTCGCTAAAAGCACTTTCTGCGTATCTGTTAAAAGTTTATAAGGGCTAGCTTCCATGCACTTAATAAATTCATTAGAACCAATAAAATCGGCTACAGAATTAAATGGCAAACCATTAGCACTAATTTTAGAAGCTGCTGGATTACCTACACTTATGTCGTGATTATTAGATTCGGTCAGCTCCTCTTTAAGAATGGTCATAGTCTGTACCTTGGTTTGTTCCTCTTCACTGTCTTCAAGTACAAGGTCATCGTCTGACTTTGTATTGGGCTCGCCCATGGTAGATTCTACATTTTTTCCCGAGAAAACTCTTCCAAAACGTTCCGTCAAACTAGCCATGTTTAAGCCTCCACTTAAGTTTGATGTGTTTCAAATTGTTCTACATCTATATCATCAAGATCATTGAACACCAAAAGCTTATTCAACTTTTCCAACAAAGAAGCCAGAGCCAGAGTTCTCAAAAATGGAAAAAACATGAATATATAATGAAATCTCTCAAAAAGTTGCATAATCTTTCCATGAGAAGAAAATCTTTGTCGATATTCCCGTTCAACATTACGTTTCATTTCAATAAAACCTACACCACTAACAATCATACCAAAAATCAAATAAAGCGTTAACAAAATCAAAATCGAATAAAATACGTAGTTCATTGCAAATCTATCTCCAAGAGCGTAAGCAACAGTTTCCATAAAAGGCACTTGAAAATATGATAAAAGCAAGGGAACTAAAATAACTGCAATTACTATACCCCCAGCTAACAATAGCTTGCTTGGACCCGGAGGAAACACCATGACCATATTCCACCAAGGAATCCACAGTTTCCAATTTACTGGAGCTCCATACAGTTTACTATACTGCACACATACTTTGGGAAGAACCCTTCCAAAATGAAATAAAGCTACAGCCCCACCTAAAATCCACGGACTTACTTGACTTACAAAGAAAGCAAAAGCTGCAGCTAACCCTGCGAAGAAGATTCCGTAAGCTAATAAAAATAACTTTACCTTATCTTCTTTTTGCACGTTACCTCTCCTCCAAATAGGCGATCAACTCGTTCATAAACATAGAAACTACTTGAACTTCTCCAAATCTCCAAAATCTTTTTAGAACAACTTTCATTGCTTTACGGAAATCTCTATCGCTCATAGAATCCAAATACCTCATTATAGCATTAAATTCTTCAGTGGAACTGATAACCTCCTCTCTCATAGGACGTCTTCCTGTAAACAGAAAAATTAATTCCTCTAAACCTTCTCTAGCTTGAAGAATTCTAGAGATATCTCTCCCGAACACATTATCAACTATCCGCACTGCATTTCCTTCCACGTTATTATAAGGATTTTCCTCATCTTTTGCGGGTTCTGACGGAAGTGTATTATTTTTTGGTTCTCCTGTGTCTACGTTCGATTTTGGTTCTTCTGATTGCTCAACTTTCTGAAGGATGGGAGTGGTTAATGCATTACTATCTGACAAGGCTTTAGATTGGGCCTCAAGGTCATTAGGAATATTATTAATTTGACTGTCAGATAAAGATGCTGACAAATTTTTAGGAGTACTTTCAGGTTCCTCTTTAACTTCTTCGATTAAATCACTTTTAGATAAGTCAGGAATGTCTTCCTCTATTACATCATCTTTTACAGGTTGGATTTCTTCATCAGGGATAATTTCTTGTGGTTCTTTATTATCAGGTGTTAATACGTCTTGTAAAGTGGAAGGTGCAGCCTCTTTTTGGATCTCTTCGAAATTTTGAATTTCATCTTTAACAGCATCATTTACAATAATAATTTCATTTTCAATGTTAGGCTCCCATACCAGACCAAACGCTGAATAAACTTCTTTAGGAGATTCAAAATATTTTAAAAGGGTAATAGTGTAAGGCTGTTTATCTAGATAACTCTGAAAAAGGATCATATCTTTACCAGACGTATCGAAATTTGCTATAAAGTTTTTAAACCCTTCTTCATCCTTTGCAAAATACCTTCCAAGCTCTTCTTTCTTATGCAAAGGGAAGCATAACTTAGCACCTGACAACTCCTTAGAATAATTGCCGCAATCCTCTACCTCAATATAAAGAGAGGGGTCTATAACAGACCCCTCTACAATAGTTAGAAAGTTTGTTATAAAATTAATTGTATTATTCATACTAGACCTCCTAAAGAGAGATCAGTCCTCGAACTCTTTATTAAGAATATCCAATTGTCGATTACAAATATCTTTAACCTTTGCCAAAATTTCCTCCGGCTGCATTTTTTGTTCAAGCTTGTTGATAGTTTTAAGGATCCTTTCAAGTTCATTCTTAGACCGTTGAAGTTCTCGATCCCTAGTACGGAAATAATCCCAATCCACCATGACAGCGTCCCCTCTAGAAATTTTGAGGAAAACGTTACGTAGAGGGAGTTCTTCCAAGTTTGCCTCTTTTACATGATTGAGAAGTTCTTCAAACGGTTTAACTTCATAACCGGAAATCTTGGCAAGGTAGGTGTCAGTCAATTTAGTTTTAAGGTAGCCTGCCGCTTCGAGTGCCGGAGCCATAACATAGAAAAGATATGCAGCTTGAATATAAAGATTACCCCTATTGTCCCTATTAAACCGCACTTTCTTAAGGGCTTCGAGCACTTCCGGATGAATTTTAGATTCACCTTCTTTAAAAGCAGAAATAGCTTCATCCGTCAAAACTGCGGCAAACTTTCTAGACATTTGCCACAAAATATCCTTCTTGTTTACGTTTCCTTCTGCAAAGAAATACTTCTTCATAGCGGTAAAACCGCCGAACAGCATATCCTCATTGATAGCATAAACAACCTTGTCAAAAGTTTCGCATGTAACTTTCAGACCATTGATTTTGTATTGGTATTGTTTATACAGCTCTTCAAGTTGGGTGAAAAAGACATCAGTACTACTAAGATCGATTTGCCGAATTTCTTCAAGCAGCGTAGTATACGGAAAATTATTATTCTCACCATTAGATTTTACACGGTGAAGAAGTGACACTTTGAATTCACCGGTCTCTTCTTTAGATACCGTAAGGAGGCAAGGCTTAGTTAGAGGAAGAATCGCAATTACACCAGTTCTGGTTTCCCAATTAGGTTGGATAGACACATTGGCTCTAACATTCTTAGACAGGCCATCACTAAAAACAGCCGGTACCAGAACCATTTCATTAGACTTAGTTGCAACTACCATAGAAATTCATCCCCTATTATTATTTTGAAATTCTTAAAAGACTTAAAACCCCTATGAGGGTCGGTCCCTCTTTATACTCTCTCAAGTACATCTGATAAAGCATATACAATTTCTCATAAGACACAACATCGAAGGATCTGACAGCACTTTTAAACTGCCACTCTGTCATAGTTTTGAAATTAGAATAATTCTCAGAAAAATACTCAGTTACATTAGATCTAGACAACTCTCCTTCAATTATAAGATCATAGATTTTTAAGTAAGATTCGAATCTATCAACTAGAAACTTAACCACAGACTTTACACCATAACGATACCTATATAGCGTCTTCAATACTTTTACATAAGAAACACGCTCCTTTATACCCCAAGGAGTGCTGACCTTATTATCCCCTAGGATATAACTAAAAAGATCATCATAAGATACTAGAATATTTCTTTCCGTGTACCTCATGACATCCTTTCTAGTTACTTTAGGGAGTCCAGATAGTACTTCTATGGACTCCCATATTTTTGAGAGAGAGCCTTTATGCCTATTGTATATATAGGTCGCTAAAGGCTTACTCACCTTTAACTCTTTTGAGATATGAGATACAACTACCTCCTTGGGGGGTACTAAATTATCCACTATTTTATAAGAAATATCGTGCGATTTCAGGGTTAAGGCTAGCAAATCTAACTCCCCCTTATTGCGCACGACATAAATAAATAAATGATTATATTCTGATAATCGTTTTATTATATCTACAGAAATACCTTTAGCTATAATTATAACTAGCCAGTAATCAGAAAATACTGGAGGTTCCTTGACTATCTTCAATATTTCACCAATATTTTCTTTATTACCTGATAGTATACTTCTGCGAGGGAACCCTTCTTTGACTTTATCCAAAAAACTACCTATTGGATATCTATTCGACTCTGCTAATATAATGTTCATTTACAAATACCTGAAAATCTTTAAAATATTTTAATTGCTCCATAAACAATTCTGGCTCCCTCTCCGCAAAAGCAAATATATCAGGATACTCTTCATCCCCTCCAGAAGCAATGATATTTGCTTCAACCGTAGGGAAAATTAAATTTTTCAAAAAGAATTCAATCTTTAAACGGTTTTCATCATATTCAGGCAAATCAATAGATCTAATCGTTCTATACATATCCTCTGTAGGTGGGTCTATACCAAGAACCTTGTACATATACTTGCCGCCATATAAATAAGCGTATAGAGCTATATCATTCATAAAAATTAAATCATGGCTATCTTTATTAGTAGTGAATTTCAAATATTCAAAAGTGCCTAACAATTGAGGCACATACTCATAAACATCTGCTAACTTATCTGCTCCCGGAACAGGTATGATTTTGTCAGGATCATACTCACTATTTTTCAGTCTATTAATATAATTAATAAACGATTCTCCTTCTTCCCTATTAATAAGGAAATTTTTCTTTATCCTATCTCTAATATATTCAAGTCCCTCTTTTATCTCTTCATCACTAAATAAATGTCCATAGTGATACTTGTAATAATTAAAGTCACTGTCTTCTTTAATCACATTTTTAACGAAATCTTCTACCCTGTTTTTCATTATATCGAAAAACTCTTTTAACCCATCAAAAGCTGTTGCTCTAAACTCAGACAAATCGACATACTTGAATGCTTTACAAAATCTGTAATAATCCAAGTCATCTAGAGCTAACTTCAATTCTCGTATAACAGACAATAATTCACTTTCTGGATAATACCTAGATAAAAATTCTCTGCTCTTAGTTATAGGAGAATCCTTAGCCCCTAACTTATTTAATTCGTTGGTGTACTCCTTTAAAAACCTATCTACTCTTTCAGAAAATAATTTACTTGACGCTTTATTAAAAATACTTTCATTTCTGAATTTACCTAACTGCAAAACTCTCCAATAAGATAGAAATTTATCAGCTACCTTATTTATAATTATCAAAGGCACTAAGCGGGATATCCACTCTTTTATCCTAGCATCTACTAGAACATATTTTAGATTATCAATATCAACATCTTTGGTAGCCCTTACCTCTAAGAATCTAAAAAATGGTAGCACCTTATACAATAAAGAAATAGCTTTTTCTCTAGATTCAACAACTTTAGGATATTCCGATTTTATTTCAGAAAGTTTATTCTTCAATTCTACTAAAGTGTCACTACTTACACTACCGTCTTCACTAATTTCAAATTTTATGCCTAGTTGCTTGCACAAAGACTCATACACATCAAAAGTTGCAGACTCTAAGTCTGCTTCCAAATATTGTTCGTACATAGATATAAGTTCGTAATTATAAACTCTCTCTAATGCTAAAGACGATACTAGGACAGAATTGTCATTAAAATATAACAAAATAGAATTTAAAGCTTGCTGTTTCAACAATTCATAATTTTCATTAAATAACTTACACAACACTCTTGCCGTTAAATAAGCGCTGTTATACATTCCCAATTCGTTTATGAAAAATTGTCCGTCCCTAAACTCATAAGGATCATCATTAATTAACTTAATAGCTAGTTTTTCAACTAATTCTCTAGTAGAATAATACCACTGATTCATAAGAGAATAATTAACATATTCTTGCTGGACATGTTCCACTTTTTCCTTAACAGTCTCATAAAGCGACCTATACTTAGTCATTTCATCTATAGATGGGTAATAGTCTATAATATTAACTGTTCTGGATAACTTCTCATTAGAGGTCTTGCCCCATCTTTCTAATATTTCCTTGTAGTTAGATTTGTAATCACTACTTATTTTCAAATGTTCATCAAAAGTTAATATATTAGTTTTACCACAGTGAGAGCATGTCTTACCTGAAGGAAACAATGCACTATATTCATCTTTCTCTTGTAAAGCTTCACACACAATAAATCTTACAAAATCTCGATCAGACTCATTTTTAGCGGAACAATTTCCACAGACATAAGTAATACCACTTGGACGTAAATATATTTTATCAACATAACAGATATTATTTCTATTCGCTTCATGAGCTAGATATGACAAATCTTTTTCTATTTCTGGGAGAATTCTGCTTAAAACATTCCTATTGGCACGCTTATAAATGTCCTCCATAAGGCGTAATCTATTTACAAATTCTTCATACCTAGCTACAGCAGTTTCGACAATACTATGAAGTTCCACTAACTCCCTATTAGAAGTGTCTTTAAAGGTTTCTAAATAAACTTTTATTATTTTGTTAGTATCTTTTAAGCTTAAACTGTTGATTATTTTTGATTGTTTATTACTGGGTAAATCCTTCAAATCCAAATACTTATACAACTCAGAATATGGTAGTTTGGGGGTCGTAGTACTTACTATGGCAGCTAACTTTCTTAAAGCATCACCATAAACCTTAAGATACTCTTCTACACTAGATATAACATCCCTATTAAGTCCGAGTCTTTCTTCTCTTATCTCTTCTGTATCAAGCTCAAGACTCAAATCCTCATCTTCAATAAATAGATCCTTACCTACACCTAGATCTTCATCATCTATATCTCTATTTTCAATAGAAACTGTATTTTCTTCATACAGCACTGAGGTACTAGCAGATTCTTCAGGAAGAACTAGTGTCTCTTCAAATCTCTGCTCTTCCTGAATATTTTCGCTAGGGAGGACTAAAATATCTTCAGAGATATCGGAGTCTTCCGAGTCTTTTAAGTTTTCGCTCGGAAGAAAAAGGTTAATGTCATCGGACATATTATCCTCCCTCTCCATTACTGTTATTGTCGTTGTTGCTATTACCGTTATTAAAAACTTTCATGTTTTTAAGCGCTTGTTGTTTCAAATCCATTAACATTTGAAGGAATTCTTCTGAAGTATACAGAAGTTTACGACCTTCTAAAGCTTCTCTTTCTTTAGCTTTAAGATACTTATTACTTGTAGATTCATAATCTGCAATGAAATATGATGTAGTCTCTACTTTTGTATTGCGTTCTACTTCAAACAGTCGTTTGGTAGAAGTTATCATCCCTACCTCATTACATAAGCGAACAAAACCATCTTTTGTAATTCTAGTTCCTTTAAAATATAATTCTCCCGTAGGAACTATCTCAAATTTAACTAATCCGGGTTGTACAATTTTTCTAAATACTTTATGTTCTGCATAGTTTATATCTTCTAAAAATTCATTCAAATAAAACAGCTTCATAGGGTCATATACACTTCTAGATGCCAAAAAGAATCGCAATTTTTCCGGTAAAGATTTACCTTCTTGACTGGCCACTATATCTATAAATTGATCCACACCCTTTATACCATCAAATACTTTTAAAGCTGTATTATCCCAACTAGGGATAGCTAATTTGCTGATCATTTCTGGAAAAGTTAACAGACTTTCTCTTATCCTAGCTATTCCTTGCTTAAAATGCATAAAAGCAGTTCCAGTTATTTCAGTACTAATATAAGAATCAGGCAAATTCAACAATTCCAAATGACTTTTCATTTCCAACTTATTATATGCATATCTAGCTATCTCTAAACAAGTAGCTTCCCCAACATATTTAATATCAAAAGACTTTAACATATGGGAAAGAGCATATCCTATTTTTATCTTACATCTTGGATTACAGCACATAAATTGAGTAAGATCTGCACTTATAATCCACTCAGAGCCACATTCGCATCTATCTTCAAAAACTTTATGATATTCTTCTGGAATAATGTTAGAAATCTTAGCTTCACTTACAGAATAATACCCCTGAAAAGCTCCTATATCTCTGTCTTTTTCTAATAAATGAGAAAACTCCATTAAATACACCCCTAATTATCTACGACGCTCTAATGCATCTTTGTAATCAGTTCTAACAGTGAACCCTGTAACTATTTCTCTAACAGAATCTCCCTCTCTAACTTTAACTACTTCGACATCTACAACAGTAACTCCTACAGGGTCTAATTCTTTAAATATTTTAAAAGGTACTTGTATTTTGGCTTTCTTTCCCTTATATACAGCTTCCAACCAGTATAACTCAATACCTTCATCCGTTATTGCTCGTTTCTTTTCATAGCTTACAAAATCTACCACAGTTTCAATAGAAGATATAGTATAATTAACTGAAATAGATTCACCATTCAAATCTTTTACAAAAGAATCTTCACTCACAGGAGTGTCATTAACTTTTACCGTATCTTTAGATATATCTTTTATTCCAGTTACAATTCCATCTTTATTGCTGTCTGTCACAATAGGAGAGGGATCATTAGTTAAAGAATTATTAGAAGAAACCTCTCCACTTAACCAAGGTCTGTCCCCATCAGAAGAAATTTTAGGATTTGAAGAAGTTTCACTTAAATTATCTGCAGACCTGTTTCCAGAGGATTTATAATAGAAAATTAATATGACAACTATTATCACAAATGCAACTGCCAAAGCCCCAAGAACAATCTTCTTAAAATTCCCTGTGGGAGTTATGGAAGAGGAGGAGGGCTTTAAATCGCCCTCCTCAAACTGATCTGATTCTTTATTAAGACGATCAACTATTTTGGATTTTTCTCCCGACT
>ERZ795043.746-NODE-746-length-21982-cov-31.734300_pt1 | contig 21982 bp, 21 predicted proteins | sample MGYA00375127_ERZ795043 | MGnify/ENA primary metagenome ERZ795043 (study PRJEB30172, sample SAMN05518447) | compost metagenome | isolation source: Feedstock adapted compost from Newby Island compost facility, Milpitas, CA | place: USA:Newby Island compost facility... | reverse complement strand
CCCCCATTCCGGACTCTCACCGTATAGATGACGCCCATGCTGGGCGTACAAAAAAAAGGCAGAGGCTTGAAGCCTCTGCCTTATCTTATTGTGCGCCGATTTCGCCACAGCCCTGTTCAGATCGCGAATATGGAAGGTTCTCTCGCCGATGGCGTAATCAATTTCGATACAGTGGCGCCCAACGCAGTCGCGGCTTGCGTACCATTTTGGACGAACACCTTCGCCATCATCGCGGTGTTCGACTCCGTCTTGCCGACGAGCACTTTCGCGTTGATGCTTTCGCCCGCATCCAAGGTGGAGCCGCAGCACACCGACGCGTCATGCTCAAACCGGATTTGCTTCAACGCATACAGATCGCGGGAAATCACGCCCTCCCGCCGCACGACGATGCCGCCGTTCGACTTGATCTCGCCCTTGTGGAAATGGAAGAACCGCTCTTCGGTCCGGACTTCCTGCATTTTGGCCACTTCGATACGCGTTTCCTGCAGCTGCCGATAGCCTTGCACGTTGGGCAACTCCGGGATTCTGGCCGGATGGAGATATACGGCGCCCATTTCATCCATTTTCTTCATTCTTCTTTCATGATACGCCGGATGATTTCCAGCACTTTCATTTACATGGCGCAAATGGACAAAAAATCTGACGGATCGAAACATGCTGCGCAGCGGCTTAATTCACTGCCATTAAATTGCGTATGCTTCCAATGTTTCTTTGGCGAATAATTCTTCCACTTTCAGTGGTTTAGAAATTAAACCATCCTGGTGGGCATAGCGGATAAACGCTTCTAATGTTTTCCGGTTGTTTTCTGTTAAGCCGTAAGGCCAGAAATCTTCCCCGAGAATATGGCGCGTTTTCTCCACTTCCACGAGCAGCCACGGCAGCGTCACTTTCAATGCCGCCGTCTGCCGCAAGTTTTCGTATACTTTCTGTTTCGCTTCCACAAAGGCCTGATAGAGGTTTTGCGCCGCCCAGGGGTGTTTTTGCAGAATTTCGTCTTTGACCACCACAACGTGCATGATGGGGAAAATGCCGGTGCGTTTGTAGTAGTCCTGCTCTACTTCCACGAAGTTGGGAAACAGCCTTGCCACATTGGGTGAACCTTTCATAAAACAGGAGGGCGCCCGCGGTGCGATAAAAGCGTCGATTTCGCCCGCATCCAGCATTTCATTCAGCGTCCTGTCCTCCGGTATTCGTGAAACGTGAATGTCCGGCGGGTACTGAATGGAGATTTTTTCCACCCGACCGGGAGTTTCCTGGCCGCCTGTGAACCAGTACAGATCGGAGGGAGAAACATCGTAGTCGTCGCGCAAAAATCCCCTGATCCATACGCAGGCGCTCAGCTGGTATTCGGGAATTCCCACCTTTTTCCCTTTCAGGTCTTCCGGTTTGCTGATTCCTTTTTGCGTATGAATATAAATCCCTGAATGCCGGAACATCCGCGACATAAACACCGGCAGTGCGGTAAATTTGGGATATCCCCGGTCTTTGGCGATCAGATAGGAAGACAGGGACATTTCGGCAACATCAAATTCCTGATAGCGCGTCATCCTGAAAAACGTTTCTTCCACGGGCATATTGAGCCAGTTCAATTCAATCCCCTTGACTGAAACATCGCCATTAATCAATGGGCTGATCCGGTCATAGTCCCAGCATCCGAAAGACAAGTTTAATTTGCCCATTTCTCTTCCCCTCCTGTTAATTCACAATGACGTTGACCGTTTTTATCTGTGTGAAGCTGTAAAGTTCCTCAATCGACTCTTCGCTGTCCAGACCGCTGTTTTTCTGCCCGCCAAACGGCATCCCGGTATAATGCCGCGCGGTCTGGTTGACCCAGATCACGCCGGCTTTTACCGCTTTGGAGAAGCGGACCGCTTTTTGCACGTCCCGGGTCCAGATGGAACCGGTCAGGCCGTACTCGGTATCGTTCGCCTGACGCAGGACATCATCTTCATCTTTCCAGGAAAAAACGGATAACACCGGACCGAAGATTTCTTCCCTGGCGATGCGCATATCCATATTCACTTGAGAAAACACGGTAGGTTCGACAAAGAATCCATCTTTCAGATCGGGATGCTCGGGATGTTTTCCGCCGCACATGAGCTGTGCGCCCTGTTCTTTGCCAAGGGCAATATACTGCATGACTTTGTCATATTGCGCGCGCGATACGAGACAACCCATATTTGTTTCTGGATCGATGGGAATGCCCAGTCTGATCTGGTTTTTCATCCTGGCGAGCAGTTGTTCCACGAACCGGTCGTGGATGTCCTCATGCAGAAACAGACGGCTGGTTGAACCGCACGACTGTCCCTGCACCATACAGAAATTCATTCCCGTAATGACGCCGTCAACCGCTTTTTCCAGATCGGCGTCGGGGAACACGATCATCGGGTTTTTTCCGCCCAATTCCAGGGAAATATGTTTTACTGCGCTTTTGGCGGCCATCTCCTGAATTTTCATTCCCGTGGTGACGCTGCCGATCAGCGAAACCCGCTTGATGAGCGGATGCTGCACCAACCGGTTTCCGGTGACTGCTCCATTGCCGGAAATGATATTGACAACACCGGGCGGAAACAGATCGCGGATCAGTTCGGCAAAATACAGGACACTCAGGGGATCCTGGTCAGGGGCCTTGAGGATGACGGTGTTGCCCGTCAAGATCGGAGCGGCGATTTTTGATGCCGCAAACATAAAAGGATGATTATAAGGAATGATGCGGGCGACAACTCCATACGGCTCGCGCACGGTAAAATGCCAGTTTTCCTCCGTGGAGGGAATGGTGCTGCCTTTCACATCGTAGACGGCACCGGAAAGAAAAGACAAAGTTTCGCAGGCAATATCGACGTCTTTTAACATGCCGGTATACGGGTTTCCCGAATTAAGCGCATCGATCAGCGCCAAATCTTCTTTGTTTTCGCGTATGATTCCGATCATCTTGTGCACAAGTTCCACTCTTTTGCCAAGCGGCGTTTGATGCCAGGTTTGAAAAGCCCTGTGCGCGGCATCCACGGCCAATTCCACGTCCTCTTCCTGGGCAAAAGGAACTTGCGCCAATACGTTTTGATTGGCGGGATTGATCGTTTCCATCACCTGTCCGGATTTGGCTTGCACCATTTTTCCGCCAATGAGCATGTTCCAGGAACGGTTCAGGAGTTCTTCCGCCCTCTTCACGTTAGCTGCATAATCTCGAATCATCCACATTACCCCTATCCTGTTTATTTTGCGCCAATCGGAGCCAGTCCCGCCGGCAGCCCCTCAAAACGGTCTTGAATGACGTCGAGCACGGCAGGTTTGCCGGAAGCCATCGCTCTTTCCAGGGCCGGAACGAGGTCCTCCGCTTTTTCGACCCGTTCCCCGTAAGCGCCCAGCAGTTTTGCATATGCGGCAAAATCGGGATTGTTGTAAAACACGCCCAAATAGCGGCCGTCATACGTCTCTTTCTGCCGGTCACGGGTGTTGCCGAAGGCGAAGTTATTGATGATGATGTTGATCACCGGAATGTTTTCCCTCACCGCCGTTTCCAAGTCCTGCGCCACCATCCAGAATGACCCGTCGCCGCTGACGGCAATCACCAACTCTTCCGGACGGGCAAGTTTGATCCCCATCGCCGCGGGAAAACCCCAACCCATCGATCCGCCGCCGCAGCCGTAATATTTGTCTCTTTCGCGGATCGTCAGATAGCGTTGCGCCCAGACCCCAAAAGTAGGCACATCCATAACCAAGGCCGGAGAATGGCGGTCGATGACCGTTTGCAGCGCTTTGATGATTACCGCCGAAGGAACATATTTTGCGCCTTTCGGCGTATCAGGAAGCTGAATTTCCTGCGCGAGCCGGGCGGATAACTGCGCCAACCTCTTCTTTCTCTGTTCCAACCGTGCCGCATCTGCATTTTCTTCCTCCAGCGCCTGTACCAGCTCGCTTACGGTTAAAGCGGCTTCTCCGCACAAACCGATTTCCGGAATATAAATTTTCCCGATTTCCTCCGGGTCAATGTCCGCCTGAATGATTTTGGTAGCGGCATCAATCAACGTCCATTTTTTTGTGGTAAACTCGCTGAAACGGCAGCCGACTGCGAAAAGCACATCCGCCTCTTTGACGATTTGCTCGCTGACGGCGAACGCGCCGTAACCCAAAGTGCCGAAATACAGCGGATGATCGTTGGGAAAGACGTCTTTTCTCAGCCACGTTGTCACCACCGGCGCCTGCAGCAGTTCGGCGAGCAGGACAACTTTCTCTCTGGCCCGGCGTCCCCCGCCGCCCAGCAAAATGGCCGGTTTTTCCGCCTGGCGCAAAAGCCGTGCCGCTTGTTTAATTTCCGCTTGGGCCGGAAGCGGATGCCTGCTTCGGAAAGCGGGCAAAAGCGGAACATTTTCTGTTTTTTCCTGCAGCACATCAAAAGGAATGGAAACCATCACCGGCCGGGGCCTGCCGCCAACCGCGGTGCGCACCGCCCGCTGCAAAAGCTCGGGAATCCGTCTCGTATCGTGAATTTCCAGAGACCATTTGGTCACCGGTTCAAAAAACTTGACCAAGTCCATTTCTTCAAACGCTTCACGATGATAAAACTGATCCGGAACCTGGCCGACCAGGGCGAGCACAGGAATGGATTCGGCAAAGGAATTATGCAGTCCGATGGCCATGTTCGCCGCCCCCGGCCCGCGGGAGGCCAAACAAACGCCGAGATCCCCTTCCCTGCAGGCGCGGGAGTATCCGTCGGCCATAAAAGCCGCCACCTGTTCATGGCGCACAGAAATATAGCGGATTTGATCCTGGCGGTAAAATTCGTCCAGGAGAGGCATGATTGTTGTGCCCGGCAAGCCGAATACATATTTGATGCCTTCCTTTTTTAACGCTTCTACCGTTAAAGCGGCTCCGCTCGTCGTTTCCTGCATCTATTTATCTCCTTACCAATTCAAATTGAGGATTAGCTAATTCATCACGAATCTGGACAACCACAATGCCGTTTCGTCCACATAGGTGACAATCAGCAGCACGATAAAGGATACGATCATAAACGGCACGGTCGCCCGCACTAAACTTTCAAAGCGAATTTTGGTAACAGAAGAGGCAATAAACAGCGCCGCGCCCACTGGCGGTGTAATGACGCCAATCACCAGGTTCAAACAAACGATAATTCCAAAGTGAATCGGATCGATGCCGTACTGCACGGCCGCAGGCAAAAGGACTGGCACGATAATGATCAGCGCTGCCAGGGAATCAAGGAACATGCCGATAAAAATAAGCAGGATATTGACCAGCAGCAAGAATACAAAAGCACTATCTGAAACCGCGCTGATCTGTTCGACAACCAGCTGCGGTACTTTTTCAAACGTTAATACCCAACTGAAAATCCCGGCTGTGGCTAAAATGATTGTAACCACCGCAGTATGGATGCCTGTCTGATACAAAATGTTTGGCAGATCTTTCAGTTTGATTTCCTTGTAAATAAATGTGCCGATGATAAAAGCAACGAGTACAGAAACAGCGGACGCTTCGGTGGCAGTAAAAAACCCGCTCAATATGCCGACAAGAATGATGACCGGTATGGCCAAAGCCGGCAGAGCCTGCATAAACGCCCGACCCATCTCTTTTAACGGCTGCCTGTCCGATTTCACGAAGCCTTTTCTGATTGCATTAAAATAGATAAGAATAATGAATCCTGTTGCAAGCAGAATCCCCGGAATAATACCGCCGATAAACATTTTGGCGATGGACACTTCCGCCACCACGCCGTAAATGATGAACGGAATGCTTGGCGGGATCAACGGAGCAAGCATCGCCGAAGATACTGTCAGCGCCCCGCTGTATTCTTTCTGGTAGCCTTGCTTTTCCATTTCCGGCACCATCACTTTGCTCATCATCGCCGTTTGTGCGATCGGAGACCCCAGGATGGAAGCCAAAAACATATTGGCCAAAACGTTAACGTAAGCGAGACCGCCCTTTACGTGACCAATCAGCACGTTGGCGAAATGAATCAGGCGTGTTGTGATCCCGCCCTGGTTCATCAGTTCTCCGGTTAAGATAAACAGCGGAATGGCAAGCAGTCCGAAATGAAGCAGACTGGATACCATGAATTGCGGTGTGGAGGCAAACATCCGGATGTTTTCCGACACGTACATATAAAATACGGAGGTGAGCCCCAGTACATAAGCGATCGGGGTTCCGATAATCAGCAGCACCAAAAACACGATGCCGACAATCCACATCTGCTGTCACCACGCTTTCCTATGATTGTATGCCCATATCGTTGCTACGTGAAAACCATGGACTGAACAGGAGAAGAATATTGTGCAGCGCAAAAATCGCCGTCGTTAGCATGGAAAAAGGAAAGATCACGTACACCAGCCACAGCGGAATCTGCAGCGAAACAGAACTCGTATTCAATGTGGAAGGCGCAAACGTCCATTTGTATCCGTAATACAAAAACAAAATGCTGAACAACAGTGCCAGCACCTGAACGACAAACTGCAGCACTTTTTTCAAAGTTCCCAGACGTTCCACGAAAACCGTGACCGCAACCATGTCGTTTTTCTTGATGCCTATGCTGGTCCCCAAAAAGGTAACCCAGACAAGCAGAAACATGGCTGCTTCATCCATCCCCACCACCGGCGTGGGCAGAACGTACCGCGAGGCCACCCCGATCAACAGCACTGCGGCCAAAAGGGCGACGCTGATCATCAGCAAAGCTTTCAACAGCGACTCCAGCCAGTCACAAAATTTGTCCAGCCATGCAAATGTTTTTCCTTCCATAGCGCTCATCCTTTCGGAATGATCTGACCCGGATTCAGAGTCAGGTGCCGACAAAGAATCCGGGCAGTTGAATGATGTCAATGTATGGCGAACGGCTTGCAATATTATTGGGCAGCAAGTTCTTCCGCTTTCTTGACAAACGCGTCAATTAACGGATCGCTGCTGCGGTATTGGGCAATAAAATCTGCGGTCACTTTACGGAAGGCAGTGTCATCCGCAATTTCGTTCACCACGCCGCCTTGAGCCTTGAATTGTTGCAGGTACGCTTCTTCGTCAGCAACGCTTGTTTGTGCATTAAACTCCTGCGCGGCGGCAAAAGCTTCTTCGATCAGCTTCTTGTCTCCATCCGGCAGTTCATCCCAAATCGCTTTGCTGAAATAAGCTACCCCTTGGTAAGTCATATGGTTGGTCAAGGTTAACTGTTTGCCGACTTCGTAAAATTTTTGCGATGTGAGCGCCAGCATATCGATGTCGATGCCGTCCACTACGCCGGTTTGAAAAGCGGTATAAACTTCGGACAGCGGCATGGAAGTCGGTTCAGCGCCCATCTTTTTCCAAAAATCCACAATAACGGGGCTGTTGCTGACCCTGATTTTCATATTTTTGAAATCGTCCGGATTGACAATCGCATCATCTTTCATCAACACATGGCGCATGCCGACATGAATATATCCAAGCGGATGAACACCTTCCGTATTTTCGTCGAGGGATTTCAGCACAGCTTGCGCTTCTTCGGTTTTGGACATTTCATACACATGGTTGAGGTCAGTCAAAAGGAACGGCATAAACCACGCATTAAACGTTGTGGAACGATTTGTTAATTCGGCTGCGGGAATAAAGGCCATATCCAGCACCCCGGCCTGCATTTGCTGCATCATGTCAGCGTTGTTGCCCAATACGGAGTTGAGGTAAATATCCAGGCTTAAACGGCCGTTAGAACGTGCTTCCAGTTCTTCTTTAAATTTCTCCATCGTTTTTGACCAGACGTGCGATTCGGAACTCGTGTGAGCAATTTTGAAGACGCGTTTTTCTCCTTCAGCTGCGCTGCCGCCCGCTTCACTGCCTGTCCCGCTCTGTTGGCCCTGGTTCGTTTGCCCTCCTTCAGTGGAAGAGTTTCCAGATGAACCGCAGGCAGTCATCAATACTAACAGAAATGCCATGGAAATGAGAAGAATGAAACGTGAGAAAGATTTGTTGTGCAACATGTGTGATTCCCCCTAATTCAAATTTTTAAAAATGAAATGAAATACAATCAGTTGCAAATGCGCTACGGTTGGAAATCCATTCTCACTCGCGACGCATCACCACCTTTTCATCATAATCTTGTCCCCGGAACTGCCTGTCTGGGAAACGGGCGACGATTGTTCACCTGACTGAAAACGTTTTACCTGATGTCAATAAGATTTCCAGTTTTCGTTCTGCATCTGTCTGTTCATAGATATGCGGCCGCTGCTCTCTTTTCTCTTTAATAACTGCGCTTTTATTTGAGAGAAAAGAGTGGTAAACGTTTTCTTATTGTTCTTGTTGCTGCGAATTGCGGTTCGCCATAGCATCCCGCGATGGGGCTGATGGCTCTTGCCCGCCCATCCTTCTCTTAATTTAGCCATGCAATCGCTTGCACTTTTATTGTATCTACCCGAAATGTTATAATTCAATTAACAATTTATCATACCTCGATAATAGTTTGTTATATAAGGAGGCCGTTCAAGTGGATATCGAACATATCAGAAGTTTTGTAGCTGTCGCTCATACGAAAAGTTTCCGAAAAGCCGCTGAACTGTTGAACATTACCCAGCCGGGGGTCAGCCGGAGAATCAAGAGTCTGGAAGATGAACTGGGCGTCACCTTTTTTCTGCGCACGCCGCAGTCGATTATGATGACCAAACAGGGGAAAGAGTTTCTTCCTTACGCGGAACGGGTGATGCATATTTTGCAGGAAGGAACGGAGAAAGCTTTAAAAGAAGAAAGAGCGGAAAAATTAACGATCGCCGGCACGCCGACGATCAGTTCCAAATTGCTGCCGAAGGTGATCAAGGAGTTTCACCAGCACTACCACACACCCATTCAGATGCACACTGCTTCCTCTCATGAAGTGTTTGATATGATGCTCGACCAAACGATCGATTTCGGTTTTACTTCCAATATTTTTCCCAACCCGCTGCTCAAATACGAAAAAATATGTACGGAAAAAATCTATTGTGTGGCCAGGCCCGATTTTATTGAAGAATACGTGCAGGATGGGAAGATCGTCCGCTATCCCATCCCCGTCGTATATACGACAAACCTGAAGTCTCCGCCATGGAGCCTTGTTTATCAATACTTGACGAACAGCCAATATTTTCAAATCGTGGTGGAAGCACAAACGGGGCCGATCGTTCTCGATTTGGCTAAAACGGGCAACGGAGCAGCGTTTTTACCTTACTCCGATATCGCTGAGGAATTAAACAACACGCTGGTAACCGTGCCTTTGCCGGACTTTGAACTGCCGGTCCGTTCAGTTTTCCTGTTGTCTTACAAAGACAAACCGCTAACAGACATGGAACTGTGTTTTAAAGAATCGGTATACCGGCTGTGCCGCGAGGTTACGCTCCCGTCCGATGAAAACCGTCGTTTTCCGCCGACGGTTCAGGCAACAGCAGATTAAGGATCGGCGCGGCGATCAGCAGAATGACAGAGGCGCAAAACGAAATTTGGCACCATTGCAGTTCCCTTCTTGCAAGCTCTGCAGAATGGGCATGATTGCTTCTTTCAAAAGTGCCCCGTCGGACAGCGCCCGTTGATTTTCAACCAAAACTTCTATCCGTTTGTTTTCGGGAGACGGTATAAAAATCAATCTTCTTGCGGCCATGCGGAATTTCCAGTTCAATTTGAGTCAAGTCAACGCCCAGGATACGTTCCAGCACATCAGGGTATTTTTTTGGAATACAGGTTTAAAATCATCTCTTTTTCCGAACGTTGTTTCGACATTGTACTCCCACCATTTCATCATGACTGAGAAGGGAGAGACAGTCCCCGTCCCTCCCATCTGAAACTTTTCAAACCGCAAGTTTGAATTGGTCAATCAGCTCTGCCAAAACAAAGATATCACGGACTTTCGTGTCCGAGTTCCATTGGCACTGGACAATATGCTTGACAATTTTTGAGCAGGTTTTCCTTTACCGCCCTAGTTAGCTCTTTACCGCTCAAAAGGAATTCATGCTTGATCAAATGTTCGGAAAAAGAGATTTTTTCAAAAGCCTGCGGCTCCTTGATGTTAATCGCCGCTAACAACACTGAACTCGGGATATCCAATACCCCTGCCAGCATCAATATAACGGAAATACTCGGCGATCTCCTTTCCCCTCTTTCCAACCTTTTGATGAGGCAGAAACTCCGCACAGGTCCTCCATTTGCTTCAAAGAAAGATTCTTCAGTTTCCGATAATGCTTCAGCATGATCCCGAAAATGCCGGAAACCGTGAGACCGTCTTCTTTCTCCTCATCTACTGCATTCCACACATCCACGTCTTTCAGCATGTCTTCAATCATGATGCATTTCTCCTTCCTTTCCATCTGATTCCCGGTCAAGAAACCTTTTATTTGGGGGATCAACATATCTTAAGCGTTCCACTCCAGATCAATTGGCATGGCAAATGACTGTTCCAATTTGTAGTTTTGTTTCGTCCATATATCCCTCGTTTCCGCTTTTCCGTGCCAGCCACCGTGATCAGAACCAACCGATTTCCCATTCCATCGGCAACGATTTCGACGCCATGTTGCAGTCTCCTTTTAGCTACTTCACGAATGTTCGGTATTTCTTCTTTCAGCCCATTGGTTAAGTTCCTGGGATCCAGATTCTGCTTCTTGCAACGTTTCAATAAATGCAATATTCGCATGTATATCCGCTCCTCATCAGAACGAATGTTCTGACTATGCACATGTTTCAGTTTTCGCTTCAAGATACGAACATATGTGTGGTATAATAAGTTTACCAAACATACGTTCGGAGGTCAAAAACATGGCTCAAGCTTTGCCCATGTCCCTGATCCAGTTTCAAAAGGAGTTCGGTACCGAAGAGAATTGCGCCCAGTACCTGATGTACAAAAGGTGGAAAGATGGTTTCGTATGCCCCCGATGCAAACATAAGGAATACTACTACATCAAAACCCGTCAACTGTTTGAATGCCAGTCGTGCCACTATCGGGCATCTTTGCGACACCGGCATCTTACGCATTTGATTACGATGTCACTTCGCGTCCACAGGTCTCCCCGGATAAGAGCGTCATCCGGCCTCGCGGCCGGCACCCTTGCCTTTGGCTGATGGCGAACGTTCGCCACCCCCATTCCGGACCGTATAGATGACGCCCTTGCCGGATGGACAAAAAACGGCCCGCAGTGCAGATTTCATTCTGCCTGCGGGCCGTCCATGGAGAATAAGTTCGCCATCTCAGAAGGGGAACTCGCGGTATTCTTTCTGCAAGGAAACCCACTTCATGACTGTAAATTCTTCCACGATCCACGGGTTGCCGAAGCGGCCGGTTCCGCTGGCTTTGTTGCCGCCGAACGGAATGTTGGGGGCGTCGTTTACCGTCTGATCGTTGATATGGGTCATGCCGCTGTCGATCTGCAGGGCGAAGCGCTCGCCTTTCTCCAAATCTTTCGTGAAAATCGCGGAACTCAAGCCGTATTCCGTGTCGCCCGCCAGCCGGACGGCGTCTTCGTCTGACTCGGCTTTGATGATCAGGGCGATCGGCGCAAACAGTTCCGTTTGGGCCAACTTGCTGTTGTTGTCGACATCCACGAAAACGTACGGCGTGAGCACGTTGCCCTCGAGGCGGCCTTCCAGCGCGATCTTCACGCCGCTCTTCTTGGCCTCTTCGATCACGTTCAGCGCTTTTTCAAGCTGCCGCTGGTTGATCAGCGGGCCGATGATGTTTTTCGGATCGCGCGGATCGCCGCAAGGAACCTGTTTGGCCCGGATCGTGAATTTTTCCACGAACTCGTCGTAGACGTCCTTGTGCACGATGATGCGGTTAATGGCCATGCAAACTTGTCCCTGGTGGACGAATTTGCCGAACACGGCCGCATCCACCGCGCGGTCCACGTCCGCGTCGGAAAGAACGATGAAGGGGCTGTTTCCGCCCAGCTCCAGAATGGTGCGCTTCAGATTTTGTCCGGCAATGGCGCCGATATGCCGGCCGACCGCTGTCGATCCGGTAAAGCTGATGAGCTTGGGGATCGGGTTGGTGAGCATTTCGTCGCCGATTTCCGGAATGTCGGTCAGCACGACGTTGAATACGCCTTTCGGCAATCCCGCATATTCAAAAGCTTTGGCCAATACGGAGCCGCCAACCAGCCCGACCTGGATGTCCGGTTTGTGCACGACGGCGTTGCCCAGCGCGATGGCCGGCGCGATCGTTCGCATCGAGAGATTCAGCGGGAAGTTGAAAGGTGAAATGGAAGACACGACGCCGAGCGGAAGGCGGTAAATATGGTTGACCTTTCCCGGAATGGCCGTCGGCACTTCGCGGATCTGATAGATTTCGTCCGCATAGTTCAAAGCTTCCTCCAGCACTTCCAGGGTGAGGTGCACTTCGACATTCGCCTTCAGATGGCTGCCTCCGGTTTCCCGGATGATGAGATCTACGATGCTCTGGCTGTTGTTCCGCAAATACTCGGCCGCTTTGCGAATGACTTCTTTTCTTTGTTCCGCCGTCGACTTGGCCCATTCTTTCTGCGCTTTCCGGGCGATTTCAAAGGCTTCCCGAACCTGTTCGAGCGAAGCCAGTCTGACGGTTGCAACCACCGAATTGTCGAACGGATTCAGAATGTCGTAAGTTCTTTCGCTGGCGCCCTCCGTCCAGGCGCCGTTGATGTAGCTTTTGTTTGCGCTTTCAAATGCCGTTGCGGTTGTCATCATCCATGCACCTCCATAGAAATATATGTTCAGGTTTTCCAACTGTCTGCTAAAATTTTTCCAGCCTGTGCCATCATCATACCGCAAACCGCTGGCGGTTGAAACACCATTGTTCCGCTATATTGAACCGCCGCAGATTTTTGTAAGCGTTATTGGATGAGCAGCACGTCCGGATGAATGCCGGTTGCGGTCAGAAAGTGATATAATAGGTGTTGCGCCGAATCATCATTTCCATGCGAGGAAAACCGATGAAAACAGGGCATAAAAAAGATTATACGCTGCATTCCGTCATCAACGCGATGCGCATTCTGCGGCTTTTTACCCCGCAGCGGCCCGAACTGGGCGTTACGGAAATCGCCAAAGCGCTGGGGTTAAGCAAAAGCACCGTTCATTTTCTGATCACCACGCTGACGAAAGAAGAACTGCTGGAAAAAACACCGGATTCGAAATACAAGCTGGGACTGGTTTTTCTTCGCCTTTCCGGCATCATTGAAGAACAGATGGAAATTCACCGGGAATCGCTCCCTGTTCTGATCAAATTGCGGGACGAGTTTGATGAAAACGCTTATATCGGCATCCTGGAGCAAAACAAGGTCGCTTACCTGCAGAAAGCGGAGTCCCGCAAGCCGGCGATCGTCCTGTCGCAGATCGGCAACCGGAATCCCGCTTTCTGCACCGGAACCGGCAAAGCCATTCTCGCTTATCAGAAGGAAGAGCTGATCGCGGAAATCGCCGCGGACTTGCCGTCTTACAACCTCGGCCCCAACGCCATCCGGGACCCGGCGTTGTTCAAGCGTCATTTGCAGGAAGTCAAACAGCAGGGTTATGCCGTGTGCATTGACGAAATCGACATTGGCATCGCCAGCATCGGAGTGCCCGTTCGCAATTACACGGGAAAAGTGGTGGCGGCCGTCAGCATTGTCGGGCCAACGGAACGGATCCAAAGCAAGGACATGTCGCTGATGATCCGGAAGTTGAAGGAAGCCGGGAGGGAAATTTCGGCAAAATTGGGGTATTATCCGTGACGATTCGGAATGTACGAAATGAATACGCGCGGCCGAGGGGCTGCCCTTTTGGGCAGCTCCCCCTGGTTTTATGACACGCGCGATTGGTATGATCGCGTTTGTTCCATCATGCGGATCAAATGATCGATGAGTTCGTTGCAAGGGACGGGAATGCCGTGCTGCCGGCCTTTCGCGACAATGGCGCCGTTGAGGTGCCCGATCTCCGTTTTTCTTCCGCTTCGCATATCCTGCACCATGGAGGCCAAATGATGGGCGGCCGTTCGGGAATCAAACTGTTGTCCGATCTTCGCCAAAATGGGCTCGCGGCGGAGTTCAATGTTTTCCGCTTTGGCCACCAGGACAATTTCGTCCACAATCCGCCGGGCCAAATCCATCGTGCCGCTGTAGCTGCCGACGGCTCCCACTGTGCTGTTCATCAAGGTGCACAACGGATTGAGCACGCAGTTGAAGGCGACTTTGTTCCAGATGCTGATCAGCGCATTCGGCGAAACGACGGCACGCAATCCCGCTTCCGCCATTGCGCGGGCGATTTCCTCCACCTCGGCGGTATTTTCTCCGTCAACCCGGGTAATCTCCGTATCCCCGGAGCCCAATGCCTGAATTTTGCCGGGCGCCAGAAGTTCCGCCGTCCAGGTGGTCACCCCCGCGAGAATGCGGCGTTTGGGAACGTAGCGCCCGATCGTTTCGATATTCCCCAAACCGTTTTGCAAGGTCAGCACCCAGGTGTGTTCCCCGATCAGATGCAGACAGCTTTGCACCATGCTTTCCGTTTGCATCGCTTTCGTAAACACGATCAGCAAATCCGCCGGTTCCTTGCTGTCGTCCGGGAAGGAGGCCGGGATTCGGACGATGCTGCTCCCGCTTTCGGAGATCACTTCCAAACCCCTGGCCCGGATCGCCTGCACATGGTCGGGCCAATGGTCGATCAGCCTCACGTCGTGACCCGATTGATGCAACCTCCACCCAAACCGGCAGCCCATAGCTCCCGATCCCGCTATGTCAATCTTCATTTCAGCCCATCCCTTGGTTTACGGATCGGTCAGCCGTTTCTGACCTTCTCGATTTCCGCCAGCAATTCGTTGACGATTTCTTCGCCGATTTCGCCTTTGAATTTGTCGATGACCGGCCTGGTCAAATCTTGCATTTGCTTCAGCACTTCCGGAGACAGTTCGGTCACCTGCATGCCGTGCGATTTGAGCGTCTCCAGCGATTGCTTTTCTTTCGCCCTGTTCGTTTCGCGGGCGAAAACACCGGCTTCTTTCGCGGCATCTTTCAGAATCTTTCTTTCTTCTTCCGACATTTGGTCCCACAGCTTCTTGCTGAAGATGAAGGCGAACGGGCTCCACAGATGGCGGTCGAGCGTCACGTATTTGTTCACTTCGTAGACTTTCTCGTGGTCGATAACCTGAATCGCGTTTTCCTGACCGTCAAGCGCTCCGCTTTCCAGAGCCGAGAACACTTCCGGCCACGCCATCGCCACCGGATTTGCGCCCAACGCTTTGAAGATTTCCAGGTGGATCGGGTTCGGCAGCGTCCGAATCTTCAGACCTTTCAGGTCTTCCACCTTTTCGATGGGATGCTTGCTGTTCGTGACATTCCGGAATCCGTTTTCCCACAGGGCCAGGCCGATCAGGCCGTGCGGTTCCAGTTTGGCCATCAGTTTGTCGGCAATGGGTCCGTCCATGATGGCGTCCGCTTCTTTTTCATTTTGGAAGATGTACGGCAAGTCGAAGATCCCGAATTCTTTGACGGTTCCGTAAATCGTCGGGCTGGTGATGACCGCCATTTCTTGCAGGCCGGCTTGCGTAGCCTCCATCATTTTTTTGTCGTCGCCCAGCTGTCCGGAGTAGAACACTTGGACTTTCATTTTGCCGCCGCTTCGTTCCGAAACCAGCTGAGCGAATTTGTCCAGACCTTGCGCTTGCGGAGCGCCTTGCGGGGTGATGATGCCGACTTTCAGGGTGCGTTCCTTGATGTTGGCGCCGGCGTCCGCCGCCTGGGAAGGCGAACCGCTGTCCTGCGGCGCGCCGGATACGCCGGCCCCTCCGCCGGAGCCGCTTCCGCCTCCGCCGCAAGCGGTTACAACCAGCAACATGACGGCGAGCAAGCTCAAAAGCATGGTTTTGATCGACTTCTTCATGTTAATCCCCCTCAAATGAAAGAATGTATATCAAGAAGTGTGCAAACATGGGTCATCCTGCATGGGCCATCCTGCGCATTACGTCATCCATTCCAACGGAACGGTCACGATTTGCGGGAAGAAAATGAGCAGGAGCAATACGATCGTTTCCACCAGCAGGAACGGCCACACGCCCTTGATGATATCTTCCATTTCCATCTTGGCGACGCCGCAAGCCACATTCAGCACGGCGCCGACGGGCGGCGTAAGCAGGCCGATGCTGCAGTTGAGCACAAACAAAATGCCGAAGTAAACCGGATCGATTCCGGCCTGGACCACCACCGGCATGAGGACGGGCGTCAGAATCAGAATCGTGGGCGCCAGGTCCATCACCATGCCGATCAGGAAAACAAACGCGTTGATGACAAGCATCAACAGCATCGGTCTGTCGATAAGCGGCTCCAGCATTTCCATCATCGTGGCCGGAATGTTGGCGATCGTGATCAGCCAGGACGAAACCATCGCCGCCGCCACCAGAAACATGACCACGCTCGTCATTTTGGCCGAAGCGACAAAAATTTTGAACAGGTCTTTGATTTTCAATTCACGATAAATCACCGCACCGACAAACAAGGCGTAAAACGCGGCCACAACCGCCGCTTCGGTAGGCGTGAAGACGCCGCCGCGCAATCCGCCGATAATAAAGAGCGGCAGGAAGAGCGCCCAAATGGCATTTTTGAACGCGATCAAAATTTCTCGGAATGACTTGCGCGGCAACACATCCACTTTCGCATTTCGTATATAGAAGCTCCAAGCGACGGCAAGTCCAACGGCGATGAGCAGGCCGGGGACGATGCCGCCGATGAACAGCTTCGTAATGGACACGTTGGCCGCTACGCCGAAAAGAATCATCGGGATGCTCGGCGGTATGACCGGCGCGATGATGCTGCCGGAAGCGATCAGGCCGGCGGAACGATTCTTGTCGTAACCGGCCTTCACCATCATCGGAATCAGGATCGCGCTGAGCGCGGCGGTATCCGCCAGCGCCGATCCGGACAAGCCGGCGAAAAGCACGCTGGCGATGATGGCCACATAGCCGAGGCCGCCTCGAATATGCCCGACGAGCGCCTTCGCAAATTCGATGATGCGAGTGGAAATGCCTCCGGCATTCATCAATTCTCCGGCCAAAATAAAGAAGGGAATGGCCAGCAGCGGAAAGCTGTTGGCGCCGCTGACCAGGTTTTGATATACGATCATGCTGTCGAAGACGCCCAGATAGAACATGAGCGCGATCGAGCTTACGATCAGCGCGAGCGCAATCGGCATGCCTATGGCGATTACGCCCAATAGCGACCCGACGAAAACCGCAAATGCCATCGTTATCTGTGTCCCCCAGTCGCATCCGGCTGCTCGATCAACGGAGCAGCCGTCGGCGTATGCAGAATGTCTTCCTCGGTTTCCTTCTTCGGAACGAGCAAATCGATGGAGCCGGCTTGAAACAGCGCGCGGCACAGATTGAAGATCACGATCAGGGCCATGGCCGCGCTCATGATCATGCCGACCGCATGCAGATAGGCGTACGACATGCCGGTAGCCGGCGCATAGCTCTCCACATTCAAGACCGTCATTTTCCGGCTTCCGTCAAAAATCAGCCACAGCGCGTAAAGGACCATCAGATTGCTGAGCACGTACAAAATTTTTTTCCATGGGCCCGGCACTCTTTTGATCAGCATATCGACGCCCAAATGCTCGTTGTCCTTCAGCGCGCCGATTGCGCCCAAAAAGATCATCCACACGAACAGAAACCGGGAAAACTCTTCGGACCAGGTGATGCCGGAATTGAAGACGTAGCGCAAGACCACATTGCCGAAGACCAGCACGCACATAAACGCAAGAGAAAAAGCCAAGAGCACGTGCAACAATTTTTGCAGAAAAGTGCTGATCTGTTTCATCCAATCCCCCTTTCTTTTGTTTTTTAATTTTTATAGTGAAAAGGCGCGCTTATCCGCGCTCGTCAACCTTACAACCGCTGCTGGGATACCTGGGGCAACCGCACGTCCAAAACGGCGGACCGTCCTCCTTTGACGGCTTGCAGAGCGCTTTGCAGCGCCTCTTTCAACTCGGCCGGTTGCTTCACCGCTCTTGCATAAGCGCCACCGGCGGCTTCCGCAATCTTCGACAAGTCGGCGGAAGGCTCGAAGTTGACCCAGAATTGGTCCGTTTGGCTGGCCACGCCGTTCGGATGCACGCCCAAAGTCGACGCTTTGGGAGCTCCCCATCCGCAATTGTTGTAAATGACGGTCAGGAACGGAACGTTGTATTTGCGTGAAACCCAGTGAACGGGAGTCGGATTGCTGAAAATATAGGAACCGTCTCCCGTGAGGGCGACCACCGTCTTGTCCGGCGCGGCCAATTTGGCGCCGATGGCGGCTCCTCCATGCCAACCCAGGGAGCTGGCCCCGCTGCCGAAGAACGTTCCGGGTTTGGTGCGGGCCAGATGCTTGGAAACGATTTCATAGTTGGTTATCGTCTCGGACAAAACAATCGTATCGGCGTCAATCGCCTCACGCACGCAGGCCGTAAGATATTCGGGAGTGATCACGTTCGGATCGAGCAGCTCTTCCCGGCGGCGCCATTCCGCTCTTTGCCTTGCGTGAATCCCGGCAAACTCCGCATGGCGGTTCGCGACGGCGTTAAGATCGATCCATGCCGAATCGAGATACGCATTGATCTGCTGCAGCGCCACCAGCGCATCGGCCTGGAAGTACCCTTCGGCCGGGATATACCAAAGCGGTATGTTTTCTTTTAACGGATCGACGTCAATATAATAGATTTTGCAGCCTTCACGCGGCTTGTTTTTTAGCGGAATCCACGGCACATCGCTGTCGATGACCAGCACGAGATCCGCTTGCGCCAGCACTTCGTTTTGCACCGGCGCGTTCCATTGGTACCCGACATGCAACGGATGATCCGCGGGAAAATTCATGTGGGACGGCACGGATTCGAGCACCGGAATGGCGAGCCTGTCGCACAACTTGACCAATTCGCCCACCGCATCCCGATTTCTTCCGATATAGGAAGTGACGACCAACGGCCGCTTCGCTTGCAGCAGCGCTTGCGCGATTTCTGTGACTTTTTGCGGCGGGATCGCGCTGGGAGAAAGTTTTCCCCAACGGCCGGCGTCGAGCGAAACGGGATCGGTCTCTCCCTCCAGCACTTCGCGCGGCGCGACCAGGTAAACGGGGCCTTTCGGATCGCTTTGCGCGATTTGCAAGGCGCGATACACCATCTGTTTGACGTTCTTGCCGGTCCGCAGTTCGTATTCGTATTTGACGTACTGCCGGACGATGCCGCGTTGGTCAAACACATCCTGCAGCCAGTGGATATATTCGTTGCGGCTCCCCGTCAGCTCCCCTTCCTGGGTAAACGGGGATGCGCCGGCAAAAATTAGCACCGGAATTCTGCCCCTTGCCGCGTTGTGAACCGCTCCGCCCAAATTTTGCGTTCCGCATTCCACGTGCACCAGCACGGCCTGCGGTTTTCCGCTGACCATCGCATGGCCGTGGGCGGCGCTCAAAGCGACCATTTCGTGCGGACAGATGATAATGTCCGGCATATCCTTCCGCTCGATTTGCGACTGGGCCCAGTTTTCAATAATGGCCGGATGGTCGCTGCCCAAATTTGCAAAAATGTACGATACGCCGGATTCTTGCAGGGCATCCATGAAAGAAGAGGCGCCGGAATAAATCTTTCCGGCCTTTCTTCCTTCCGCATTCGTTAACGTCGTGGTTTCTTTTGGGTTCATACTGTTTCGCCTCACCCGCTTGAATAGATGTCCGTTTTCGATTTCCTTCATAAAAAGGAATTTGAAACGAATTTAAGAGAAATTTTCCCTTTCATAAAGTTATGTTAGTATGAGATTAAATCCCGATAAAGCGCTTTATTCTTCTATATTGAACAGCCATAAAATTCATGGGATGTCGGAAGAGGGGAACAAAGATGGAACGGAACATGGAACCGAGATACAGCTCCCTGCAAAATGCGATCCGGCTCTTAAATACGTTTACGATCGATGAGCCGGAACTGGGCATCAGCTCGCTGGCGGAGAGACTCGGCCTCGCCAAAAGCACGGTTCACCGCCTCGTGACTTCCCTGGCGCAAGAAGGGTTTATCGCCAAGGATGTCAACACCAATTTGTATCGGCTGGGCATTTCCATCCTGGAACGGGGCAACGTTGTGACCTCCACGATGAAAATTTATCAGGCGGCTTTGCCGGTGCTGCATGATCTGGGGAAACTGGTGAACGAATCCGTGCACTTTGGCATTTTTCGCGAGGACAAGGTCGTTTTTATCAACCGGATCGATTCTTCGCGCTCCATTACTTCCCTCTCTATCATGGGCAGCCAAGTTCCGGCGCACTGCACAAGCTCGGGTCTCGTATTTCTCGCCTATCAGCCGAAAGAAACCGTTGACCGCATCATCCGCAAAGGTTTGACCGCCTACACGGAAAAAACCATCACGGACCCGCAGCGGTTGTATCAGGTGCTGGAGACGGTCCGAAAACAAGGGTATGCCGTCAGCATTGAAGAGTATCAAAAAGGCGTCGCTTCCGTGGCCGCCCCGATTCTGAACGCCCAGGGAAAAGCCATCGCTTCCGTCAGCACTCCCGGACCGGTCAATCGGATGCCGAAGGAAACGATCGCGCAAATCGCCAAGTACGTCACGCGGGCTGCCCAGGAAATCTCCCGGCGCCATATTCAGGGAAGTTGAGCCAGGTCGGCGGACAAAGTCCGTCCTTGCCAAAAAAAAAACCGGCCCGCAGTCTGCGTTCAAGACACAGGCGGGCCGGTTTCATTTAAAAAGGGTCTATAGCGACTATGATTTTATCGCTGATTTTGACCCTCGCTTGCTGGATGGTGAAACCCTTGCAAATTTTCATAAAACCTGGCTCGAGGAGGCGATGAACTCCCTTGCCATTTTACCTTTAGCGATGATACGGTTCACCACGCATGATCTTGAACGCGCGATAAACCTGCTCCAGCAGGATCACCCGCATCAGCTGGTGCGGATACGTCATACGGCCGAATGAAAGGCGTTTGTCCGCGCGGGAGAGGACGGCGGGAGAGAGGCCTAGAGAACCGCCGATCACGAAGGCGACATGGCCTCCGCCGTAGATGGCCTGCTTGTCCAGGTGCGCCGCAAACTGCTCGCTGGTCCACATTTCGCCGTCGATGGCGAGTGCAATGACGTGCGCTTCCGGTTTTAGCGCTGCCAGGATGCGCTCTCCTTCCCGGGCGCGCACCTGCTCTTCTTCCGCTGCGCTCAGTGTCTCCGGCGCTTTTTCATCGGCAACCTCGCGAATGTCCAGCCTGGCATACGGGCTCAAGCGCTTGGTATATTCGGAAACGGCGCTGATCCAATGCTTCTCCTTGAGCTTGCCGACACAGACCACCTGGATTTGCATGGGCCAAAACCTCCTTACTTCCGAAATCATAACACGAAAGGGGTTGTCCCAAAAGTCACGCAAGTGACCGGGACAACCCCTTCATGCGCCGCACGGAAATTTTGCACCTAAAGACGCAGCCCCCCACCGGAGCGGGCCGCTCGCCTCCCGCCACGTGAACTGGAAAAACTCCAGTCTATTTCAACGATTCGACCAATTTTTAAAAATAAGCTGGAAAATCTCCAGCTTATTTCGCTTGTTTTTTCAAAAACCCGCTTTTTGCCCAAAATAAACGGGAGAAATTCCAGCTTATTTTAAAAAAGCGGATTTGACGAAAATAAGCTGGAGATTTTCCCGTTCATACACTATACCGCTTCACCTGGCGCCCTCACACCTTAAAGCTGCCGATCAGCTCCTGCAGCGCATTGGCCCGGCTGCTCAAATGGGCCGCGGAAGCGGAGATCTCTTCCACGATGGCCAGCTGTTCTTGGGAGGTCGCCGACATATCCTGGGCGTGCTTGGCCGTCTCCCTGGCAATGCCGGTCATTTCCTCCACCGATGAAGCAACCGCCTCGGACTGGGCGGACATCTGCTGAGCCAAAGCGGACATTTCCCGGATCTTGCAAGCCACTTCTTCCACCGCCTGATGGATGGCCCGGAAGGCTTCACCTGTTTTTTCCGCCGTTTCCATCCCGGTTTGCACTTCCTGGCTGCCATGCAGGATCGACTGAACCGTGGCGCGGATGTCTTCCT
>ERZ795043.745-NODE-745-length-22037-cov-34.952871_pt1 | contig 22037 bp, 10 predicted proteins | sample MGYA00375127_ERZ795043 | MGnify/ENA primary metagenome ERZ795043 (study PRJEB30172, sample SAMN05518447) | compost metagenome | isolation source: Feedstock adapted compost from Newby Island compost facility, Milpitas, CA | place: USA:Newby Island compost facility... | reverse complement strand
TCGCGGTCCCGGCGAGCAGTACGGCGAGCAGCCGCGGCAGCCGGGACTCGACGAGCAGGTGGAGGTCCTCGGCCCGCCCGGCGAGCAGCCCGGCCGGGGTCACGTCGCCGACGCCGACCAGCAGCGAGGCGGCGGCCAGGACGGTGAGCGTCACCACCCCGGCCGCCAGATGCCACGCGCGCAGCCGGCCGGCGGATCGCCGGCGCGCCATCACGACAGGCTGTCGGCGACGGCCTTCACCATGTTCTCCACCGAACCGAGCGCGTTCGGTGCGACGTACCAGGTGAAGGGCTCCAGGTAGACGATCTTGTTGTTCTTCGCGGCCTTGGTGCCGTTGACGAGCGCGTTGTCCAGCACCTGCTGCGCGGCCTGGCCGTTCTCGCCGATCGCCGAGTCGCGGTCGATGACGTAGAGGATGTCGGGGTCGGCCTTGGCGATGAACTCGGCCGTGATCGCCTCGCCGTGGGTGTCGGCCTTGATGTCCGGGTCGGCGGGCTTGACGCCGATCACGTCGTGGATGAGCCCGAACCGGGAGCCCGGCCCGAACGCGCTCATCTTGCCGCCGGTGGTGAGCACGATCAGCCCGGTGCGGTCGTCGGCCTTCGCCTTGGCCTCCTGCACGGCGGCGTCGATCGCGTCGAGCCGCTGCTTGACCTCGGCCTCCTTGCCGAAGATGGTGCCGATCGCCTCCATGCGCTGCCGGAAGCTGCCGAGGAAGTCCGTGTAGTCGACGCTCAGGTCGACGGTGGGGGCGATCTTGGACAGCTCGCCGTACGCGGCGGCGGAGCGGGCGGCGACGATGATCAGGTCGGGCTCGAGCGCGTTGACCTTCTCGTAGTCCGGCTCGAACAGCGAGCCGACCTTGGCGTACCCGTCACCGGCGTACTCGGCGAGGTGGTCCGGGAGGTTCTCCACCGTGGGCACCCCGGCGACCTTGACACCGAGCTCGTCGAGGGTGGCGAGCACGCCCACGTCGAACACGACCACCTTCTGCGGGTTCTTGGGCACGTCGGTGTTGCCCTGGGCGTGGGCGACGGTGACCTTCTCCGCGGCCTGCCGCCCGCCCGCGGCGGTCTCCGCCGAGTCGGCGCCCTGGCCGCCGCACGCGGCAAGGACGAACAGAGCAGGCATAAGCAACAAAGCACACAAACGACGCATTACGGGCTGGGAGCGCACGGAACCTCCAAGAACGGACCCAATTAGGTAAGGCAAACCTAATGCCCTCTGGATCCGCTGTGGTCACCGCCCCCTGTTTACGTGGATCCGCGGCCGTGCCGTACGGCCTGCCGACCCGGTCACCTCGCCCCGGGCGTCACTACGGGGAGCCCCGCGGCCGTCCACGCGGCCATGCCTCCGGTGACGTTGTGCACGCCGGTGCGGCCACGGTGGGCGAGCAGGCTCGCCGCGACCGATGACCGGTAGCCGCTGCTACAGATCACGGCTAGCGGCCGGGAGCCGGGCACCTCGTCCATGCGCTCCGCCAGCTCGGCCCCGGTGACGTGCACCGCGCCGGGCACATGACCACCCGACCACTCGGCGGGCTGGCGCACGTCGAGCAGATCGGCCTCGCCCCGGTCGAATCGGCCGTACAGCTCCTCGACGGTGATCTGCGGCAGGAACGCGACCGGCCGCCCGGAGGTGCGCCAGGCCGCCATGCCGCCTGCCAGCCACCCCTGCGGCGGCGGGTACCCGATGCGCAACAGCTGCCAGACCGCCTCCCACAGGTCGCCGGCCCGGTCGAGCACGAGCAGCACCCGGGCCGCCTCCGGCAGCACCGTCCCCGCCCAGGTTGCGAAGGCCGGCCCGAGCCCCACGTTGAGCGCCCCGGGAATGTGCCCACCCCCGAACGCCTCCGGCGCCCGCGTGTCGAGCACGAACGCCCCCGCCAGCCGCCGCCGGTCGAACTCACCCACCTCCAGCGCGGGCGGCTCCGGAACCACCCCGAGCGGCGCGACCCCTGCGAGGTTCTGCGGCCGCATCCGCCGCCAGTACGGCGGCACCGCGGGCAGCTCACCCAGCGCGACCGGCCGGCCGATCGCCGGATTGGTGAGCCTCTCGTACCCGACCGTCGTGGACAGCCGCCTTCCGATCCGGCCCCCGCACAACGACCCGGCCACGTGCGTCGGATACACCAGCACGTGATCCGGCAGCGTGAGCAGCCTGTCCACCGTCTCCCGCAGCGCCCGCGCCGCCTCCCGCACCTGGTCCGCCCCGCCCAGCAGATCCGGCCGCGCCACATCCCCCACGAGCAGCGACCCACCGGACAGCACCGCCACCGGCACGTCGGCCGACACCGCCCGGTCGTACAGCACCAGGCTGATGTGCTCGGGCGTATGCCCAGGGGTGTGCCACACCTCCACCCCCACATCCCCGACCTCGACGACCTCCCCGTCCCGCAGCGCCCGGTGCGGATACCCGAGCTCGGCCACGGCCGACCCCCACAGCTCGGCCCCGGCCCGCCACCGCAGCTCGATCAGCCCCGAGAGACAGTCGTTGTGCCCGTGCGAGTCGGCCGCGTACGCGATCCGCACCCCAGCCGCACGCGCCGCCTCCAGATAAACGTCAACGTCCCGCCGCGGATCGAACACCAGCGCCTTGCCGGTCCGCTCGTCCCCCACCAGGTACGACGCGTGCCCCAGCGACTCCAGGTAGAACTGCTGGAAGAACACACCCTCACCCCCGGCCCCGGCATTTCGCACCCGGCCCGCGCCGGGCCGTGTGGTGCGGGTCTCCCTCTACCCGCGAGGCGGCCTTCATCGCCCCGTCAGCGAATCGCGGCGGAGGTCGGTGGACGTGTTCGCCGCGGAAGTCCCAGGAGTCACAAATCTTCACGAAAGTGAACCGATTACCCTGTTTCCGCACATCCCTTATGCCTCTAACGTCAGCCCTCTATTCGCCCTGTCATTACAGTCAGTAAAAAATGCCTGGTCACTGCGTTTCGGTCCGCCTATTGTCCATAGGTGACGGCATTCGTATCAGGCGAGGGACGAGTGGCTGAAATCGGAACTCCCAACGGCGAACTCCCTTCCTCTCGGAGACTCGCGCGCTTTCCGCCGCTGCGGATCATGATGGAGCTGTGGGAGGAGAGGCGCAGGTTCATCGAAGAGAAGAAGCGTCTTCTGAGCGACCTCAGAAGCGCTGTCGATGACGTGACAAGAGCCACCGACGAGCTGAGATCAGCGACCGACGAAGCCATCAAGAAGATCGAGAATGCAATAGCCAGGCTGGACGCCAAGGTACGGGAACCCAATGCGGCCGAGTCGCTCTCCATCGAACTTCTGAAACACTGGAAACAGCAGGCGAACTGGAGTCAGCACGCGCTCAGGAGCCTCGAAGAGCTCGCCAAGAAGGGTTCCGGCAGTCTCGCGCAGTGGGCCGCCAAGGAGCTCCTTCGCGGGGCCACCATCAAACTTAGCGACAAGGAATACTGTACCTACCAGAGACTTACCCAGTTGGCGCGTGACGGAACGGTTTACGTTCCGCCGGACGACAATACGAACACCGCTGGGATCGAGGCCTCTGAACGCGCGTATGGCAACGACCCGGCAGCCGAAGCCACGCAGCTGGAGACCACGGACCGGCCGGAGGATTAGGGATTCGCTCTACCGAGTTGGTCCGCCGCCCATGTCGTGAGATCCGGCCAGGGTGAACGACCTGAAGATCGACCTTGACGCGCACTGGTTCTACGCGACGTCCAATAAGGTGGGCGTTTCGCTCTGAAGCATCCCTTGCTGTACAAAACCCCGGCCGGGCGGGGCGTGGATCGCCCCGCCCTCACCGAGAGCTCGTACTCCTGGTTGAACGCGGGTCGGCCGAGGATTCGGCCGCTCACCACGCGGTCGTATCAGTGATCCCGGCCACGACCGCGTCCGATATCAGACGTACCCGAACTGCTCCAGCCGATACCGGGCTACGTCGATCTCCTTCGGGCTGAACAGGTCGGCGAACCGTTCCTGGATGACCAGGGCCTCGACGGTGAGGTCGAGGCGTCCGCGCTCCCACAGGGCGGCGAAGCCGTCGGAGACCGCCGGGGCGGAGAGCAGCTTGCGCGCGGTGGCGACGGCGCCGTACTCGGAAAGCATGCTGCGGAAGTAGGTGGCGTGGTAGTTCACATCGTCCTTGGCCCGCGTGTAGATCTCCCACATCGCCTTCTCGAACTCGGCCTCGGACGACCCCGCCGCGGTGACGGGCTCCTCCGGCTCCTCGGCGGCCGCCCTCGTCTCGGCCGGCGTCTCCCCGGCGGCGCTCCTGTTGCGTCGCTCCGCGTAGCCGAGCAGGGCGTCGACCGAGGTGAAGACCTCGTACCCGAGCTCCTCGAGCCTGGGCAGGTCGGCCGCCTCCGGGTCGAGCTCGAGTACCACCGGCTTGCCCTGGCCGGGCTGGAGCCCGTGGGGCCAGAACGCCTCGGCGACCGCGAGCGCCCGGCCGGTGACCGGGTCGGCGATCTCGCTGTCGAGCTGGGGCTCGGCGTAGCCGAGGCGGGTCAGCTCCTCCACCATCGCCTTGATCTGGGCGGCGCGCACGTCGTCCTGCTCGTCCGCGATGACCACGACGCGCTCGAGCGAGGGCGCCTCGGCCGCGGCGACGCCGTCGCGCAGCCCGGTGAGGAACTCCTGGGCGGCCTTGGCAAGCAGCTCGCGCCGGGCGGCGAGGAAGTCGAGGTACCGCTCGGGCCCCCACAGGTCGGGGTCGTCGGGGATCCACTGCGAGGCGAGGACGCCGGGATGCATCCTCTCGGCCTCGGCGAGGTACTCCTGGGGCGGCCGCCGGCCGACCTTCTGGCCGATGTCCTCGAACAGGGCGAAGTTGTCCCGGTCGCCGTCCTGGGTGAGGAAGCAGAAGTTCGCCACCGCGTTGACCTGGCCCCGGTCGAAGCCGGCCCGGTACAGCAGCTGCTTGGGGAAGATGTGGCGCATCTCGAGCGGGGCCTGGCCGCCCGACCGGGTGACACCGAGCCGCAGGCCGGTCCCGAGATCGCGGGCGCCGGTGACCCGGGTGAGCATGTAGAGCAGCGGGTAGAACCGCGAGCCCCGGGTGGAGCCCTCGAAGTCGTGCGGATTGATCTCCAGGTTGCCGCCGCGCCACCGCTGCAGGGCGGCGATGAGCCCGTCGATGCCCGCCCGCTCCGCGGTCTCGTAGTCCTTGGCGAGCTGGGTCTCGGTCGAACCGGCGAAGCGGCCCCACAGCGCCGAGTGCACGTACCAGAAGAGCACGCGGTCCCGGTGCGCGGCGTCGGTGAACCGCCCGCCGGCGGTGAGGTGGAGCAGGCGGGAGATGACCGGGAACGCGTAGCGGCCCATGAGGACCTGGTCGTGGTCGAGGCCCAGGCGCGCGGACACCGTGTCGAGCGTGTAATCGATGTAGCCGACCGCCTGGTTCAGCGCGGTCTCGAAGGCCTCGGCCGAGACGGAGTCGAGGGCGGTGAACACGGCGCGGCCGGTGGCCACCGCCGTGATGTTGCGCAGCAGCCAGTCGAGCGAGAAGTTGAACCCGGCCTCCTTCCACCGGGCCAGGTGGTCGCGCATCGTCTGGCGGGCGGGCGGCCACTGGGCGCAGATCTTCGCCAGGGCGAGGTCACCCTTCGACAGCGCGGTGCCGCCGGAGTTCACCCGGTTGAAGATGTCGACGACGACGTCGACGTCCTTGTCCGGGCCGGTGATCTTCTCCTCGTGGAACTCCCGGTTGAGCAGGTTGAGCAACCGGTTGAGGCGCTCCAGGTAGACCGGGAGCTTGTCCGGGTACGCGCTGAACTCCCGGATGAAGGGCTCGAGCCCTTCGGTGAACAGCCGCGTCACATCGACCCAGCGGATGTCGTCCCGCATCTTCAGCGGGGCGTAGAACTCGAAGGACTCGTCCTCGACGTTGAACCGCAGCCCGGTGAACGCCGACGTGTCCCCCTCGAAGAACGCGGGCGGGCGGCCGCGGATCACCCCGTACAGCGAGGTGATGCGCTGCTGGCCGTCGAGCAGCAGCAGGCGGACGCCGCCGTCCGCGGACCCGCCGCGGACCGAGGTCTCGGTGGGCACCGTCTCCCACAGCAGCAGCCCGCCCACCGGATAGTCCCGGTACAGCGAGCGCATCAGCCCGCGAACCTGGTCCCGGTTCCACACGTATCCGCGCTGGAACTCGGGAAGCAGGACCGTTCCGTTATCGATCTGGTTGAGGAGAACCGAAAGAGTCGACACCTTGTGCTCCCCGGGGAATGGCGGTCACGCTCCGACCGCTTAATCTACGCACGGCACCCGGCATTTCACCGGCGGTCAGCCGAGAACGCCGGATATGAACGGGCTCGGCCGTCCGTGCCAGGACACGTACAGCTCCTCGCGGGCTCGGGTGCACGCCACGAACAGCAGGCACCGTTCCCGCTGCAGATCTTGGGTGTGGGTGAGCTCGTCCTCTTCTGCCGGGGTGACCGCGTTGGGCGCGGGCACCTGGTGCTCGCCGACCCCGACGACGGCCACGCACCGGAACTCCAGGCCCTTCATCCGGTGCATGGTCCCGGCCCGGACCACCCGGTCGGCGTCTGAGGAGCGCGCCAGCGACCCGGCCGGGATCCCGGCGGCCCTGAGCGCGGCCGCGGCCGCGTCGGCGAGCATGTTCGACCGGGCCGCGACGCCGATCTCCTCGGGGGCGACGCCCGCGTCGAGCCACTCGCGCACCTTCCGGCACAGTGCGTCGAGCTCGTCCTTCTGCACGGCGAACCCGGCGAGCCGGGGCGGCGGCCCGTGCACCTCGGAGCGGTACCCGGCGACCGTGTCGAGGCCGCCGTCCATGTCGTCGACCGGCTCGCCCTCCAGCATGCCGAGGCTCCAGGCGAGGATCTCCGCGGTGGTCCGGTAGTTGATGGTGAGCCGGGCGGACCGCCCGGCGACGTGGACGCCGACGTCGCGCAGCGAGACGCGGCTGTGGTAGATGCGCTGGTGGCTGTCTCCGGCGATGAACAGGTCGTCGGGCCCTTCGGCGACCGCGGCGCGCAGCAGCCGCCATTGCACCGGGTGGAGGTCCTGGGCCTCGTCGACCACGATGTGCCGGTACGGCTTGTCCGCCCGCTCGGCGAGCAGCCGGGTGGCCTCGACGCAGACGGTCTCGTAGGTCCACAGCCGCCGCCGCTTGAGCTCCTCCTGGAACTCCCACACGGCCTGCCACAACTGGGCCTTCTGCCGGGCGCCGAGGCGGCGCCCGCGGCCCGCCCGCTTCGCCGCGAGATAGTCGGCCGCGCTGCCGACCTGCTGGGCGAGGATGACGTGCCGCCACTCCTCGGCGAGGAACGTCTCGGTGAACGGCAGGCCGAGGTGCCGGATGATGCGCCGCCAGATCGCCTTCTCCTCGCTGTCCCGCAGGATGGCGGGCCGGCCGTGCCGTTCCGCGAAGATCTGGTACGACAGCTGGTCGACGTGCCGTACGTGGATGCGGCCGAGCACCTCGGCCGAGGTGGCGAGCAGCTTGAGCCCGGCCTCGAGGGAGTCGGACAGCGTCGAGGTGAACGTGGTGACGAGGACGGGCCCCTCGCCGCGGAGGGCGAGCTCGTGGGCGCGGTGCAGGGCGACGACGGTCTTGCCCGTGCCGGGCCCGCCGGTGACCCGGGCCGGGCCCGAGTAGGTGGCGTGCACGATCCGGCGCTGGGTGGGGTGCAGGTAGATGCGCCACAGCGCGAACGGGTGCCGGAAGACCTCCATGAGCTCCTCCGGCCCGTCGACGAGCACGACCCGCTCGGGGGTGCGGGCCACGGCCGCGGCGATGTCCTCGGTGTCGTACGGCTCGGCCGCCTCGGCCACCCCGAGCTCCGCCCACACCTCCTCCGGGGTAAGCCCGGCGGCGAGGCCGTACAGCGCGTCCCACTGGTTCTGCGGCAGGAACCTCTGCAGGGCTTCGAGCTGGGCGACGTCGGTGAGGACGCGGGCGAGGGCGAGGGTCTGCTCGTCGATGCCGAGCCGCCTCAGGTCGGCGTCGCTGATGTCGTCGAACAGCCGCCGGGGCGCCTTGCCGGCGGTCTCGACGAGCCGCGGCAACGCCTCGTCGATCGCCACCACGTCCCGGAGCTCGATCCGCCCGGTGACGGCGTTCACCGAGACGCGGTGCCGCTGGGCCCAGTCGTACGCGTCGTCGTGCGGCAGGACCCGCAGCAGCGTGTAGACGTCACCGCTGTCGGGGGCGAGCACGACGCCGCGCCAGAACTTGTCGATCCGGATCGTGCGGAACCGGGGATCGCGCGGGTTGTTGAGCTTCTCCAGGTGGAGCCCGGCGTGGGTGTGGTGCTCGAACTTGGTGAAGACCTCGATCACGCGGTCCTGCACCGAGCGTTCCAGCCTGGCGAACTCGCGCAGGAACTCCCTGTGGATTCCGAGCCTGGCCACGTCAGCCCTCACCCTCCAGCCCGTCGAGGATCTCCTTCACCCGGTGCAGATTGGGGTTGTCCGGTCCGCTCCGCCGTTCCAGGTCGGGCAGCAGCTCGCGGAAGGTGCGGGCCGCGCCGGCGCGGTCGCCGGAGCCGAGCTGCAGCAGCCCGATCTGCCGCCGCAGCTCGAGGATGCGGTCCTCGTCGACGCCGTACCGCTTCTCGTCCTCCAGCAGGCCGGTGAGCTGGGTGAGGGCGAGGGAGGTCTCGCCGGCCGCGGCGTGGCAGTTGGCCTCCATGAGGCGGAACCGCAGCACGAGGCTGTCGTCGGGCCCCTCCCGTTCGGCGAGATCCTCGGCGAGCCGCCGGAACTCGGGGGCGGCCCGGCGGTAGTCGCCGCCGAGGAAGAGCACGTCGGCGTACTCGATCCGCAGGTCGATCACGCCGGCGTCGTGCGCGCCGAAGGCACGGGTGGCGGGCTCGACGACCCGGGCCAGCACCTCCGCCGCCTGGCTGAACCGGGCCTCCCCCTTGAGCTCCTTGGCCTCCTGCATCGCCAGCTCGATGTCGGTGCGGCCGATCGAGGGGGTGGGGGTGGTGGGCTCGGCGGTACGGCTCCGCGTCGGCACCGGCCGCGGAGGCGGCGGCGTCTCGACAGCGGACCTCCCCGACGCGGCGAGCGGCGGCAGCACAGAGGTGTACATGCGTGCCGGGCTGCGCCGGGACTGGTCGACGAAGCCGGGCAGCGGCGGCAGCTCGCGGCAGAAGCCGACGAGATGGTCGTAGACGGTGGCGGCGTCGGGCGGACGCCGGTCCGGGGTCTTCTCCAGCAGCCACAGCACGAGCCGTTCCAGCTCCTCGGGCACGTCCGGGCGGCGCTTGCGCGGCGGGGTCGGCGGCGCGTCGAGGTGCCGGCGCATGGACGCGAGCGGGGTCGGGGCGGAGAACTGGTTGCGGCCGGTGAGCATCTCGTCGAGCACGACACCGAGCGAGTACAGGTCGCTCTGCGGGCTGGTGGTGCCGCTCAGCGCCTGCTCGGGCGCCATGTACTCGGGGGTGCCGATCGCCGTGCCGGTCGCGGTGATCTTGGTCGCGTCGGGCGTGAGCGCGGCGGCCACGCCGAAGTCGAGCACCTTCACCGAGCCGTCGGGGCAGATCATGAGGTTGGACGGCTTGAGGTCGCGGTGCACGAGCGAGTTGGCGTGCGCGGCGGCGAGCACGCTGCACACCTGCGCGGCGATGGCGGCCGCCCAGGGCACCGGGAGGGGCTCCACCTCGGCGATGAGATCGGAGACCGAGCACCCCTCGATCTGCTGCATGACGAGATACAGCTTGTCCTCGTGCGTGCCGCAGTCGTAGACGACGGGGACGCCCGGATGGTTCATCCGGGCGGTGATCCGTGATTCCCGGACGAAGCGGCGGGTCAGTTCGTCGTCGGCCCGGCCGTCGGACAACCGGTCGATCCGGATGAACTTGATGGCGATGGGACGGTCCAGGCGTTTGTCGTAGCCGAACCACACCTCGCCCATGCCGCCCCGCCGCCGCGACGTGGGATCCAGTTCATACCGACCGGCAATCGTTGTCCGCCTCGTCACGGCAGTGACCCACTCTCCCCCAGACAACAGGCGCTCTTTACAGAACCCTCTATGATCATGGCCCCGGTTGCAGTTCGCCAAGAACGATTCCGTCACGGATTCGTTCCGCCAGACCGTGGCCGTCGGCCGACAGCCGGGCCAGCGCCGCCTCGAACTCCTCCAGCCGCCGGAACGCCTCGCCGTACCGGCGCTGGTCTGCGATGGGCAGCCGCGGTACCCGGGCCCGCCGCAGGTCGACCCGCCGGCCGCGGGAGGACAGGGCCGAGCCGGGCGGCGCGGTCAGGCGCAGGAACCCGGCGAGGAAGTACGGGTCGAAGGCCCTTGGGTCGGCGCGCACGAGGTACAGGTGCGGGCCGAGCAGCACCTCCTCCTCCACCACCCGTGCGGTGACGCCCCGGGCGATCACCGGGATCACGATGTCCCCGGCACGGGCGACCACGGCACCAGGCTCGGCCGTACCGGTGCCGGTGGGGCCGCGGCCCACCACGACGTCTTTGGCGGTGAGCACCGGCCGGTCGCCCGCGTCGGCCCGCATCCGCATCGGGGTCTGCTCCAGCCGGACGGCCCCGGCGCGGGCGAGCTCGCCGAGGGTGGTCATGGTCAGCTCGCGGGTCCGGGCGCTTACGGTGGGTAGCAGCTCGGCGATGCCGGCGCCGAGGGCGGCGAGCTCGGCGCGGGCCCGCTCCAGGTCCGCCACCGGGGCCGGGGGCGGGGGCGGTGCGGGCAGGTGCCGCGCCGGGGTGAGATCGACCTCGTCGTCGAGCAGCTCGACCACCGGTACGGCCCGGGCCGCGCCGGTCGGCGCCTCCTCGTGCAGGAACGACCGCCAGGTGGGCACGACCTGGTCGAGGGCGCAGGCGGCGAGCAGCACCCGTGGCGGCACCTCGTCGCCGGCCCGGGGACGGCGCAGCACCCACAGGTGGGGTGCCGCCGCCGAGTGCGGGGCGGCGCCGGGCGGCAGCGCGATCACGCCGCGCAGGGTGCCGGTGCGCAGCAGCCGGGACCGGATGCGCCGCCCGGAGCGGCGGGACGCGGCCGCCGCGGGCATGAGGACGACGGCGTGCCCGCCGGGCCGCAGGTGGGCGAGGCAGTGCTGTACCCAGGCGAGCTCGGGCTCGCCGCGCGGCGGCAGGCCGTGCAGCCAGCGCGGGTCGTTGGTGAGCTCGTCGTGCCCCCAGGCGCGTTCGCCGAACGGCGGGATGCAGAGCACGCCGTCCGCCTCGGCCCCGCGGAACGCGTCCCGGGTGAGCGCGTCGCCGGGCCGTACGTCGTGCTCGCCCGCCCTGGCGGCGGCGAGGCGGGCGGCGGCCAGGCGGGCGAGCGCCGGGTCGCGTTCCTGGCCGAGCAGCCGTTCGGCGCGGGGCGCGGCGGCGAGCAGCAGCGGGCCGAATCCGCACAGCGGGTCCAGCACGGTACGGCACGGCCCGAGCAGCTCGGCCATCACCGGGGCGACCTCGGGCTCGACGCTCTGCGGGCGGCGCGGTTGGGCCTCCGCGTACCTGCGGCAGAGGAACTCGACGGTGGCGGCATCGCCGCGATCGGCCGCGAGCTCGCCGACGGCGCGCAGCAGGGGCAGCGGGGTGTCGGCGAGGTCCGGTGGCAGTGCGTCGCGGAGCTCGGCGTCACCTGCCTGCTGAAGCCTGCGGTGGCCGACCGCGACGAGCGCGGCGGCGAGGGCCGCGACGAGGCCGAGCGGGTCGGCGTCGCCCGCGGCGTTCCGGATCCGGTGCCACACCCGCTCGTCCTCGGGCAGGTGGACCGGTTTCCCCTGGCCGCGCAGCCACGCCTCGACCTCGGCCATGGAGAACAGCGGGTTGGACGGCGTGCCGCCGACCGGCCGCGGGAAGTCCGGGAACCGGCGGCGCCAGTTGCTGACCGCGGTCCGCCCCACGCCGGCGAGCCGGGCGATGTCGGCCGCGGCGACCCTGGCCTCCCCTGTCATCACGTGTCCTCCGCCTGATCCCTCCGCACGGCTAGCGCAGCCGCTGCAGCACTCCGGTGGCGCGCAGCCGGTCGATGTGCTCGGCGGCCCGGAGCGGCGCGGTGCCGCCGCGGACGATCACTCCGGCCTCGATGTTCCGGGAGACCCCTGCCGGGGTGAGGTTGGCGCTCGACACCCACAGCGCCCGCGCGTCGGCGACGGCGAGCTTGGCGTGCATGCGCGCCCCTCCGTCCCCGTCCGCCCCGTTGCCGCTCCCGGCCCGCCGCCCGGCCGGCCAGTGCCACAGCTCGATGCCGGTGACCTCGGCGAAAGCGGCCGCGGGCTCGGCCCCGGCGAGCGCGGACCCGGCCCCCTGCAGCGTCTCGACCACCACCCGCACGGTGACGCCCCTGCCGACGGCCGCCGCGAGCGCGTCGATCAGCGGCCGGTACGGCACGGCCGCGTACGTCATCAGCGTCAGCTCCCGGGACGCCTCGCCGACGAGCTCGACGAGCGCGTTAGCGGTGGCCCGCACGGGCACGGCCAGGCTCCGGGGCCCGCTCCACACCATCTCCACCCGCACCGGGTCGGCGGCCTGGGCCCGCCCCGCGGCGATGCCGCGCAGGTAGGCGGCGAGCTCGGCCGGTGACGCCGTACCGGCGGGCGCGGCGTCGAGCACGGCCGCCGCGGCCCGGCCGAACCCGGGCCGCGGCACCGCGGCGAGGATCCCCTCACGCGGCCAGCCCTGCTCGATGCGGTCGGCGAGCACCAGCAGGTCCCCCGGGTCGAGGGGCGCGACCGCGGCGGCGACCGCCTCCTCCACGTCCCGGCGTCGTCTCACGGCAGCTCGGGGAAGAGCGCGAGCTTCGGCTCGTCTCCGATCGGCACGATGAACCGCCGGTCGAGGTACCGGTTGCCGCGCTCGCACGTGGTCTCCGAGACGAACAGGCACACGTGGCAGGCGGCCCCGTGCAGGAAGTCCTCCGGCGCCTGCGGCAGCCGTTCCGCGCACAGCGGGTCGGAGGAGCAGTGCCGGGCGTCCCGCAGCGCCCTGCGGGTGATCTCGACGAGCCGGTCGGGCTCGGCGAGCGAGACGAGCCCGCCCAGGGTGCCCTCGGCGTCGGGGACCGCCGTGTAGATGAGGATGCCGCTGCGCGGATCGTCCGGGGTGCCCGCGTAGATGCGCTCCGTCAGGCTCGCCGAGCTGTACCCGCACTCCAGCGCGATGGTGCGGATCAGCAGGTGCGACAGGGTGTGCAGGGCGTAGTACCTCGGCCCGGGCCAGCCTCGTTCGGGGTCGAACGGGCCTTGGATGCGGGTGGAGAAGCGGTGCTTGCGGAACCGGATGTACGCCTCGCGGTGCTCGCGCACCGCGACCGACTCGGCGACCCGGTCCTCCCATTCGCGAAGCAGGTCCTCCGGCAGCCGCAGGAAGATGCCCTCGCCGCGCACCTCGGTGGCGGGCAGCCACTGCGGGCTGCCCCGGGTGACCGGCGCCCGGGTGACCAGATCCGGGTCGTCGGGGTCGGGCGCGTCCAGCCGGGTGAACCCGATCAGCGTGCGCACCTCGCGCAGCCGCTCGGCCTGCACCACGTCGGCGTAGATGCCGCGCAGCGCGGCCGGGATCTCGGTGAGCCGGCGGACGGCGAAGTCGTCGTTCTCCTCGGGCAGCGGATGGCCGGTGAACGCCTCCCATTCGGGGGTCCGCAGGTCGGGGTAGCCGCCGGAGGAGGCGTCCGTGCCGCCCTCGCGCCGCGCCTTGAGCCGCTCGACCGCCTCCCAGATCTCGTCGTCGCTCCACTTGGCGAGCTCACGGAAGGCGCCGACGTTCTCCCGCGCCCACGGGTACATCGACTTCGGCAGGGGCTCCAGCGCCTTCCAGTGTTTCTCGACCGTCGCCTCCACCGCCCGCGCCCCGCTCTGCGGTACGGCGAGCGCGGACAGCGTCTGCGGGAACCACTGGTTCGAGGCGCCGACGACGAGCACGTACAGCTGCCGGTCGCAGCCGCCCTCGGCGAACCACGACAGGTGGGGGTGCCGCCCCCGGCAGCGGGGCAGCCGCTCCAGGTTCCGGTCCCCCATCCACTCGCGGATGTTGCGCTGGGCCTCGCAGCTCCTGCACTTGATCGCGACGTTCGCGCCGAGGTTGCCGCCGCGGTCGTCCATCTCCAGCGTGGGGTGGCTCACCTCGGGGCACGGCTGGCCGCGGTGCACGAACTCGACGTACGGGAAGTCGTCGAGGTGCCCGGCCGTGCAGGCGAGCACGAAGCGGGCGGCGACGGCGAGCGGCTTGCGCCCCTTGCGCTTGCGGCAGTTCTCGTGGAAGAACCGGGCCTCGTGCGGCTTGCGCGGCTTGTCGTTCTCGAAGCCGAAGACCTTCGAGTCGATCGGGGCGAGCAGGTTGCAGGCGGTGCAGCGCATCCAGCTCGGGAACGGCAGGGTGGGCACGCCGACCCGGGACGCCGGCCCGGCCGGGTTCTGGTCGAGCCCGGCGAGCCACGGCGCGGGCCGCAGCTCCTTCACCTGCCGGAAGTCGAGGTACTCCGGCTCCCCCTTGCGGTACGGGAGGGACTGCACGGCGGCGAGCAGGCGCGGCTCGACGAGCGGCTCCCAGCCGTGCGCCCCCTCGTACCGCCACTCGTCCAGGCCCTTGACGAGCACGGAGAAGTTCGGCAGGTCGACGAGCGCCCCCACCCCGCTGGTGAACATGAGGTGGCTGGGCCGTACCGAGCCGACGCGGGTGCGGTACTTCTCGCTCGCCATCGTTAGCGCCTCCTGTTCAGCGCGGACTCGCCCAGCTCGTCACCCTCGGGGACGTCCGGCGAGGCGGACGGGGCGTCCAACGGGGACATCGTCCACGACGGCGCGCCGTACAGCGGGGTGAAGATCTGGCCGCCGCCGGGGAGCAGCAGGTTGATCTCGTTCTCGGTCTCGCGCATCGACTGGCCGACGGTGAGGTCGCCCCACTTGCCGTCGCCGGCCGGGTGGAGCAGGCCCACCAGGGGCTGCTTCTTGAAGGTGCCGTCGCGGTAGCCGAGCCGGGTGGAACCGGTCTTCTTCTCGTTCCACAGATCCCGGATGACCTTGAGGCGCTCCTCCAGGTAGCGCCTGGCCCGCTCCTCGCCGATCGCCTGGGCCCGGTCGAGGAACCGTTCCTCGATCCGCTTCACCCGGTCGTCGTCGAGCGGCACGTCGTGGGCGTCGACGTTGCGGGAGAACTCCTCGTACGCGTTGCGCACCGCCGCCACGTACGTGGCGGTCGCGCCGCGGTCGAGCGCCCGCCGGGTGAACGGGGTGACCGACAGCGCCTCGACCTGCCGGTAGAAGGTGGCGTGGTAGTGCTCGAAGTCCTCGTAGTGCGCCAGGTCGCGGGGCCGGGACCAGTTGTAGAGGGTGACCACCAGGCCGGGCCGCCTGGGGTCGCGGCCGACCCGCGACGACGCCTGGATGTATTCGGCGGTGTTCTTCGGCTGGCCGACGACCATCATCAGGCCGAAGCGGGGCACGTCGACGCCGACCTGGAGCATCGAGGTGGCGAGTGCGACGTCGACGGGTACCGCGTTTTTCTGGAGGCGGGCGCGCCACGCCTTCGCGAGCCGGTGCGGCTGGCGGCGCTTGCCGGTGTCCTTCTCCTTGAGCACGTCGGCCCACTCGGCGACGATCTCCTCGCGACGGCGCGAGGTGTCCAGCTCGGGGTCGAAGGCGTACTCCAGACGCCGCAGCACGTCGCTGATGTCGCCGGAGGAGATCCGCGAGGTGAGCTCCTGCACGTTGAGCATGTCGGTGCGGGACAGCCGGTTCGACAGGTCTTTGCGCGTGCCGTGGCTGCGCACCCGGGTGGTCACGTCGTCGTCGACGTACCGGCGCATGCCGGCGAGCTCGCGGGTGGCGTTGAAGTAGCCGACGACCGTCATGTACGGGTCGGCGTACTCGCCGTACTTGTCGAACAGCGTCTGCCCGGCGAGGAGCAGGATCTCGGCGAGCCGGATCTCGGCCGACTTGAGCCGCACGCCGTGCGCGCACAGTCCCAGGTAGCGGCGGCCGGGGTGTTCCGGGGAGACCGGGACCTGCCGGGAGAAGAACGTGTCGCCGACGTCGATCACCTGCGGCGGGAAGACCGCGAGGTTCTTGCCGAACACGCCGAGCACCTGCTGCGCGGCCTGCTTGGTCGTCGCCGTCGACGCGACGATCTTCGGTCCGGTCTCGGTGCCGTCGGGGAGCCGCCAGGTGCACAACTCGGCGACCGCCGCTTCGAAGAGGCCGACCGTGGTGCCGAGCGCGCCGGAGATGAGGTGGAGCTCGTCCTGGATGATGAGGTCGGGCGGGCGGAGCCGGACCACGGGCTCGCTGTACTTCACCGCCTCGAGGTCGCCCTTGGCGTGGTGCCGTTCGGCGCAGCCGGTGTGCTCGTCCAGGTCGTCGTGCCGGTAGCCGTGGCGGGGGCAGCGCCGGGTGACCCGGCCGAACAGGATGCCGGCGAACCCCTTCCAGGGGAGCTGGGCCAGCTTGTCCACGGTGGCGATCACCAGGCCGGGCGCGTACCGGTAGATCTCCTCGTCGACGGTGAGGATCGGCAGCCCTTCGCGGCTCACCGCGAGCAGCGCCCGCGTCCGGAACGCGATCAGCTCGGCGCGCTCCGCGTCGCCGCGGGCGGACGGGGCCGCCTCGGCGGCGATCCTCTCCAGCCACGGGCGCAGCGTCGCCTCCTCGCCGCGCTTCGAGAACGGGCAGGGGTCGTCCCCCTCGCCGCGCGGGCAGTAGAGGAAGACCCGGCGGAGGTCCTCGTCGGGGTGGAGATCCTGGTGGCCCTGCAGGCGTTCGCCGCACCACGGGCAGCTCAGCGTCTGCAGCACGTTGGTGCGCTTGCCGTCGCCCGCCTCCCGGGCCTCCTTGATCTGCTCGTAGGCCTCCTCGAACCAGTTGGGCGACATGCCGCCGCCGACCCACAGGCCGATGCGGAACGGCTCGCGCCCCCAGGTCTCCGGGTCCTCGCGGCGCAGCACCTCGGCGGCGCAGATGAGCGCGGCGGCCCGCTGGAACTGCTGCGCGGTGAGCAGCCGCAGCGTGTAGCGCATGAGCACGGCGACACCGGCCGAGCCGTCGCGGGCGTCGGCGCCCTGGCCGATCATGCCCTGGAGGCGGCGGATGGCAAGGGTGTATGCGGTGAGGCCGAGGTACGCCTCGGTCTTGCCGCCACCGGTGGGGAAGAACAGCAGGTCCACCAGGCCGGAACGGTCCGGGGCGCGCTCCGGGTGTCCCGGGTGGGTGAGCGCCGGAAGGTTGAGCAGCACGAACGCGAGCTGGAACGGCCGCCACTTCGCGGCTTCCGGGCCTTGATTTTCCACCTTGCCGAGCGCGGTCCGGTAGTCCAAGCCGTTCTCCTCGCGCAACCGCGCTGCGGTCGTGTGTCGCCGCTGCAGCGCCATGGCCCGGTTGGCGAAGTGGAACGCCCGCAGCGCCTCCTGGTGGCGGGGCTGGGCCGGGTCGGTGAGCAGGGTGATGCCCGCGCGGATGCGCTCGGCCACCTCACGGGCGGCGTGCACGGCCTTCTCCGCCGTATCGCGTAGCGGGGCGGGCAGCTCGGGGATGCGGTCACGCTGCCGGTCAAGCCACGCTGAGTAGCCGTCGGCGAGCGGGGCGAGCCCGGCCTTCAGCTGCTCCGGGGTGGCCTCGGCGAGGGCGTCCATAGACAGCTCGATGCCGTCGAGCCCTTCGCTCGCGGCCACGGTAGCGGGCACCTCGTAGACGGGGACCCAGGTAGTGCGCAGTTCGTGGGCCAGGCGCTCGCCCTCGCGCACCGAGGCGTGGACGGCGACGTTGCGGCCGTTGGCGTAGCGGCGCTCGTTGCGGTAGAGCAGCCGCAGATGCTTCTCCTCGAGGTCGTCGCCCTCCCAGTCGGTGTCGTCGAGCGGGTCGTCGATCGGCAGGAAGATCGCGCTGTGGCCGTCGAGTGCGCGGACGACGAGCTCGGACTGGAACAGCCATGCGGTGTCCGGGTTGGTCTGCGGCTCGGGCTGCGCGTTGATCAGCGTCAGCTCGACCACCCGCCGGCCGTCCTGCTGCGGGCGTACGGCCACCGCGAGCAGGACGCCGTTGTCGCTACCGGTGAGTGAGACCCGGTACGAGGGATCGCCGTCGAGCCGGATCTCCTTGTCCAGGCGGACCGGCTCGCGCGCCCAGACGCTCACCGTCTTGCCGTCGTCCTGCTCCACCCGGGCCTTGGTGTAGCGGCCCCAGGAGGCCGTGACGGCGACAGCGTGCACGTCGGCCCCGACCGCGAACGCCAGCCCCATCGAGGACGCCCAGATGCGGCCGAGGTTCTGCGGCGTCACCACCTCGCCCAGCTCGCCCTCATACCCGTCCCCGGACACCCCGGATTCGGTGTCGGGCGTGTCCGCTGCCGCCTTAAGGGACGGCTTCGGGGCGTGCTTCGGCCCGAGCATGCCGACCAGGTACCGTTCCCGAGGCCCCATCGCCCTGGGCGGGAACTGCTCCAGCTCACCACCCCATGGCCCGAGCAGGTCACGACGCACGAGTTCCTCGAACTCGTCCCGCACCTGGTAGGAAGTCGCATCCTCGAATGCCTGCGGCAGACTCAGGCTCCGGATGAGCGCCTGCCGCCTGTCCTCGGGAGTGGTGGTCCCCTTCACGCTCAGGTCCACTGCCTGCTGCCGATTTTCCCGCACCAGGGATCGTTCACCTTGCTCGTCGGCCATGAGCTGACCGCTCCTCCCTCACCACGCCCACTGTTCCCGGTCACTCCTTACAGGTGTGACGGGTCGCACCGCATCACGATCTCGCTCCGCCTCTTCAGCACTCGCTCACCACAGTCCCGGTGGCTTCTCTTCGTTTTCCTGCTGCCTCTCCCGGGCAGAGCTGCTCTTCTTCGGACGGGTCGTCTTCTTCCCGGGCTTGTCGTGAAGCCCTTGCGCGACCTCTTCCTCGTACCGCTTATGGTTGAGCTCCAGCAGCCGGTCCACCAACTCCCGCTGCGCGTACGGGCCAACGGTGAACCGCGTTTCCCGAGCCACGGAGTGGTGCCCGTGGTCGAGCTTGGGGATCAAATCGCCCCAGCCGTAGGCACGGCAGACGGCCTCGTCAATGGCCACGTGGATGCGCCGCAGCTCCGCGATGTCGGCATCGGTGTTCTTAGGGTCGTTGACCATGTTGTAGGTCGTGGTAAGACCAGCCTGCCTGGACATCATCAGGTCACGCCGGAAGGTGTCCAACCGGTCGCCGAGCTCGCGCATCTCGTCGGTCAGCTCGGGCAACGGCAGGGTCTCGAAGACATCTGACGGCGTGTAGCGCAGGTCAGCCTTCATCGACGAGGCACGTGCACGTGCCCACCAGTAGTGCGGCGCGCTCGACAGCAAGGCCAACATTGCGGTGTCGTCGGTTGCGAAAACGACGACCGCCTCGCTGATAACCTGGCCCGTAGGCACCATCACGGGCATCACGACCTTGCTGACTCTTGTGAGCGCGATTACCCGCTCCAGCCCTGCGATGGCCTCGTAAAGCTCCGGCCTGGACCTTTCATACAGCCACCACCGCTTGCGGGCATGCTTGCTGTATTTGTTGCGATCACGCTCCGGCTTGACAAGGCGCAACACCCGCTCATACGGCTCAGGATAAGAGGCGGCCCTGTCGTGATCCCAGCCATGAAAATTTATTACCCAGCGGCTCGCCGAGCAGTCCGGACGCGCGTTGACATCCTCTCCATTGAGATAAGGAAAAAGCACCTCTCTGTTCCGCTCATCGGAGCGTATCATCGCCCCCGCAAGCTCCGGCTCCATGGTGAAGCCAAGACCAAGCACATTCGAACCCTGGAAGGCCATGCCCGCATTCCCGGCCAACCGATACGGCTTCCCGGCCACCCTGGACTCCGAATCAAGCGATGAGGTGATCCCCCCGACGGCAACCCCATCGAGTGTCCGCTTCGCCTCAGGGGAAGGCTTGACCCGACTCGTCCAAACCGCACAGTACTCCAAGGTCGCGCTCGAAGACGGCCACGGCGCGCTCTTGACCGCCTGCCGAATCGTAACGCCGCTCGCTGTAATCTGGTCGAGGCCGACCTCGCGGGTATCTCCTTGCGCAAGGGTGTTGGTGGCAATAAGACCAGTCTGCCCACTTCCGTTTAGCAGGTCATGCGCACGAATCGCGAAATAGGCCACCAAATCAGCACTACCCCGAGCGCCCTGGCCAATCGCGTTGACCAGATACTCCCGATAGGCAACCCCTAGTGCTCCCGTCAGTTTTTGCCCTCCCAGGAAAGGTGGGTTACCGATGATGGCGTCGAAACCGGGACCATTGGGACGCTTGCCCAGATCGTCTTCGAAGACCTCTGGGAACACCAAGGGCCAGTGGATGGGCTGCCGGGGAAAAGCTCCTTGAACCTGGTCGGTGGCCAGCCACTCACTGCGCTGCTCAAGTGCCTTGAGCTCGCTGCCCAGCTCTCGCTCTATCACGGCGCTGGCCAGTGCGGAGGCCTTGAGCGAGGCAGCGTCAAAGCCGCGCGCCTTCGCCTGCTCCGACGAGGCCGGATGCTCGGACCGCAGCCTCCCCTGCTCGACCGCGTGCCCTATCGACGACCCGACCAGGAGGTCAGCGAACATTCGGGCCTGGGTGGTCTCCATCTCGATCTGGCCAAGGATGCTCTTCTTCTTGTCGAGCACGGCCAGGGGATCAACGTTCTCCTGGATCTCGGTGAGTGACCGACGGTGAACGGCCATTCTGGCAACCAGTGAGCGCACGTCCTTGGCGAAATCCAACGCCGTGCCCTCGTAGAGCTTGCGCCCTCGCTCGGGGTCGAGGTGCATGTATTCGAGCTGCTCGATAGAGGTGATGCCGAGCAGCGAGTCGCCGGCGACGAGGCGATCGTCGAGGAAGGTGAAGGGCCGATTCGGGTCCATCGAGACGAGCCAGAGGGAGAGCTTGGCCATCTCAACCGCCATCGGGTTGATGTCGGCCCCGTAGAGACAGTGTTCGATGACCTTCCTCCGCGCCTCGATGACCACAGGGTCCACCTCGGCGTCGCTGGCATGCTCCGACCTGCCCGAAAGGTAGGTGGTAGCGGCCTCGTTGCCCTCGCGTGACCATGCCTCGACAAGACGGTCGCCGAGGTAGCGGGCAGCGGCAACGAGAAACGCGGCCGAGCCCATCGCGATGTCCGCGACCTTGAGCTGGAGGATCTCCTTCGACGACTTCGGCACCCACTTGGAGCGGTCGGCGGTCTGCAGCGGACCCACCTTGTACACCAGCGGCTCGAGCGCGCCCACGGCGACCTCTTCGGCGAGCTCGCGCGGCGTGTAGTGGGTGCCGGTGTTTTTCCGCAGCCGAGACTCGGTGACGTACAGCGCTCCCGGAAGGACGACCATGGGAAGGCCGCGCAGGTCGGCCCGGATGATGCGGTAGAACGGCAACAGCCGCTCGGCGAGGGCCGCATCACCTTTAGTAACGGCAAGCAGCTTGCCCCGGGCCTTCTCGGTCTCGGCCGGATCCATCTGCGCGAGCGCCTTCTCGAGGGCGGAAACGGTGCCGATGCCCGACTCGCGATACTTCTCCGCCAGCCTGGCGGCAAGGCCCGGGCCGGCGAGCCCTTCCAGCTCGCTGAGGTACACCTCCTCCTCAAGGCCCTCGGTGCCGACCAGGCCGACCACGACCTCATCGGCACGCTTGGCCTCGAAGGCGAGCAGGCCCTCGTACACGTAGCCGATCTGCTCGACGTCGAGGGAGCGGAAGCTGAGCTTGCGGCGCTCGCCCTTCTTCGCCGTGTCCCGGCTCTCGAAGTCGGGGACATTGAGGCTGCGGTTAATGCGCTGCCGACCCGCGCTCATCCACACGTACTGCACCGCGCGGAGCATGTGCAGCACGGTCCGGTCGTCGATCGACAACGGCAGCCAGGGGTGCGCCTCGGGGTCGAAGAGCGAGCCGCCGTGGGCGTGCATCTTCAGCCGCGGGTGGTCGATGCCGTAGTACACGGCGTTGAAGAGGGCGAGCAGGCGGTGCCACGCCTCGTAGGTGTTCTCCAGTTCGTTCTCGCTGCCGGCGTTCGCCCGCGCCTCCAGTTCCTCGCACAGCCGGCTCGCCGAGTACGCCTGTACATAAAGGTCGTTGTCGGCGGGCAGCAGGTTACGTTCCTCGGCGAACAGCAGGAACACGATCCGCATCATCACGGCGACCGCGCCCC
>ERZ795043.742-NODE-742-length-22089-cov-7.644685_pt1 | contig 22089 bp, 20 predicted proteins | sample MGYA00375127_ERZ795043 | MGnify/ENA primary metagenome ERZ795043 (study PRJEB30172, sample SAMN05518447) | compost metagenome | isolation source: Feedstock adapted compost from Newby Island compost facility, Milpitas, CA | place: USA:Newby Island compost facility... | reverse complement strand
TTTTTTGGGTATGGAAACTTGATCAATCGGGGTATTTTTAGTTTACATTACACATTACAGGCGTCGAACACTGTATCAAGCGCCAGAAAGCCGATTACAACCTGGAAGCGTCGCGCGGGCGCAGTTTCCACCACTGGAAAATTCCCGTTATACTGATCGCTATGTTCCAGCATGCTGAGGCATGGCTGAAAGAAGCAAAGAAGCAACGCAGCCAATATCCTTTAAGGAGTTGCTGAAAGGCTAAATAGCCGCTTGATGAAGCAAGGTTTACTTAGCATTTAAAGCCCTTGAAAACAGCCTTCATACAGGGTATTTCATCGACATTGCCGCCTTATTCAACCCCTCACTCGGACTCAGAACCCCCCATTATTTCCGAGCCTCTATTTCTTTTAGAGACTCCTGACTTTTTCGTATTAGATCATTCAATTCTTCTTCCGAGTATTTTAAGAATTCATCCGGTCGGATGGCTCGGTCATCAATATAAAATCCTCTTTCTCCCGGCCATGGCTTCCCAAACAAAATCTCATCATATGGGATCTCCCATTTGTCTAGCCAGTCCATCACTTTTCGAGCGGTATGGGCATTGATTCGTCCCAAATTTCCGCCGTAAGTTCTCATGCTACGAGACGTATAAATGAGAATGGTAAAACCATACTCTTTCCACTCACGAATCTTTCGCACTATATTGTGATAAGGAACTAAGTCATCATACGATTGGTTACTTGTTTTTATTGGACAAAGAGTGCCATCCAAATCAATAACCAAAGTTCCCTTTGAATCAGACATTTTGCTCCAACTCCTCTATTATCTGAATAGCATTAAGTATAAACCCTAATACCTTACGAGGATTGTCAATGTGGAGAGGAAGCATAGAAAGAAAGAGAGAAGCTTCACACAGACGAATTAAACGGATGTCAAAGCCTGTCTGCTTTACTTTTTCAATAAATAGTTCTTTATGTTGATTAAGCGATCTTGACTTTAAACTAAATAGTAAAGAAAGAGAATGGTCTAAAGTAACAGTAAACAATTCATTATTAATAAAATCATAGTTTCCTAAGATGGAGTGGGATAGCTTTGCCAGATCATAATACGGGTCTATCCAGAGATCTTCTTCCTTCAGCGCACCTTTTGCATCAATAAATTTCATCATGTATGTGTTTTTATCATAGAGAATGTTTGAAAAACAGAGATCTCCATGACCGATAACCTCTTGATATTCTTTCACTTCCTTCACAAGTTTATTATACAGCTTGTGATAATCCTCAATGATCTTGTCAAGCGTGTATTCGGTCCCATTAACGATATACGTATGAAGTTTTTGAAATAGATCCGTATTTTCCAATTTCTTGATTCTGTCCAAGACTTTTTGAAAATATAAATCATTAAATTTCCTCAGATACTTATCTTTACTGATCATACGGACCGGACGTGAAGAAATGAAGGAAAAAATTTTGTCCAAGAATGTACTGAAATCGCGAACAGACACAGAATTATGTATCCATTGTAATGCCATATCTGGTACATTGAGGCGTTCCATGGTGTAACTAGCATACTCGTCTTCGATCTTCAAATCATACGGCATGACATACCACTTTTTTATCAATTCCGGAATAAGACGATAAAAATGGTATTCCTTCAAAATCTTTTCCTTATCAGCTGATTTTTTCACCAACGTATGAGCATCACCAATAAGTTGGTTGAAATAACGAGCTTCAAAACCACTTGAAAAAAAATTAAGAAACGAAGCAATATCTGAAATATCAATAGCAAAACCATCAGGAGAAATCAAAAGAGTTTCGTCCCCCAAATCAGCTTTGGTAATAGTTTGGTTTTTATCAAGTAATTTAATATACTCTGCGTAGTCGCTAATATTGGTAAAAACCAGCAAATATGGATCGACCTCTTGGTTTATGCTGGTGGACTGAGAATATACTATTTTTTTCAACAGGATTAAAAATTTTTCTGGATCGACAATAACTGCCTTGGAAAAGAAATGAATAAAGATTGAATCAAAACTTTTTTCTTTAAAACGGTTAATGATTTCATGTCTCTCTTCCGGTTGCGTTATTTCAATAATGTGCTCTATGCCTGCATTTTGAAGGAGTGTTCGAATTTTTTCTCTTAGTGTAACTCTTTTATGAATTATTCGGCCAAATGTCCGATTTCCAACCACAGATTTAATAGAAAAAGGTAATTCTAGACTATCGTCATATATAAAATAGATAGTTCGTTGCACGAGGCTCACTCCATTTCAATTAAGGAAAAAAACATTAACTAAAACTAAATTGCATTTTCCAACTCATCTAAATCTGACATTGTCTCCTTGTATTTATATTGGTTATGAACTACCTTTTTTTCCTTCTGGAACATTAGGATAACTCTTTCCTTAATAGCTCTTAAGATAAAAGGTGCGGCTAAGATTGTAAGGGTAACCAATGCTATATTTCTATACAAAGTAATCAATTCTGTGCTTGATATTACTGTCGGTATCAATGATTCATTCAGTAAAATAACAAAGCTATGACCTAGCGAGTTAATATTTACAAGTTTAGACAAGAAATAAATAGATAGAACCTCCATAAACCAAATGGTTATAGAGAAAAATAAGAGAAGCGATGCCCTTCCACGAACCAGCCTTTTAATATCACTATGAATAACTTTTAAATTATGAACCAATTTCAGCAAATAAACACCTCGGTAAGTGTTGCTTTTGGTCATGAAAAATTGATTGAGATATTTAAAGCTGTATGTATATTCGAGGTAATATAACAGAGAAAATCCGACAAATAAAACTAATACAATCTCAATGGTTGCATATTTGCTAAAACTTGAATTTGAAAATACTACATAACATAAAATAAAAGAAGATAAGATTATCGCATCAAAAAAACGTTCAATCCAAACTGTGACTACACCTCTGCGCAAATTTTTGCATAGATTCCCGATCTCCGTAATGCGGAATATTTCACCCAATTTATAGGGCAACAAAAAATTAGCCCAGGTGGTTATTAAATATACTTGCACAAGTTGCTTCGCTTTTACTTTCTCTTCCAGTAGAAGTGTATATAACCTGATGATTCTTAATAAGTGAGAGGTAAGATAGATCCCCAGAAAAGAAAGAATAATTTTTAAAGCGTCTTGACCGATATAATTAAAAATTTGACTGATAGAAAGTTCAGATAAAAATATTTTAATCAAACCCAGAGAAATATACACAAAAAAAACCACTTGTATCATTTTCCTTGAATTCAAAAATTGGAGTATTATCCTCATACCCCATGTAACTCCTTTATTGGGAAATTGCTATAGATCATCTCACTTTTATATTCTGCAATGGCTTGTTCCCGGTGATCGATTTGAAAAAACTTATTCTTATTCAGAACATACATGCGAAGTAAATTTAATACCTGAAAAGCCTGACGGAACAATTTTACGTTCGAAATCTGATCGTCTTCACGCCATGTTAGCGGGAAAAACTTAATCCGATGTTTGTGATAGATGCTACCAAGAATCATACAGTAATTGAATGTTAAGTCATCAGGGAATTTGATATGGAAACCATCATTAAAAATCTTGAGGTTATACATGTTTAATCCTGAACCTAGATCATAAATCTTGCGGCCGCACACGATTGAGAATAGCAAATTGTAAAAACGATTACCGAGAGTCCGGAACCAAGAGTATCCCTCCAACTTGGAATAACGGTGAAATCGTGCACCTAACAAGCAGTCGTAATTTCTATATTCCCTTTTTTCTAAAAATGGTACAATGTCATGGATATTACCTTGATCATCACCATGGAGTACGATTAAATAGTCAAAACTATTGCGGGTTGCGTAATCAATTGCTACCTTATGGGAACCGCCCAGTCCATAGTTGTCAACGTTTCGCAATAGAGAGATTTTTATATCTTTTATTTTTTTGATCTCTTGAATCGCAGCCTGCTCACCGTTATCCGTACTACGGTTGTTCACGATAACAATCTCGTCAATATATGGTTTCACTTTAAAATCAAACTGTCTAAGCACCCGTACAATTTGTTTTTCGCAATTGTACATCGGGATAAAAACCATAATCTTTTCTTTCATGAAAAAATCCCCTTTCGAACCCGCAATTATTACTAAGATTCCTTTTGTCTTGTTATTGATCTTTCTCTTTAGTTCCCAAAAGTTTGACTATCAAAAATCTCATAAATAAATAATTTGTTGCTAGAGTAACTGGAGTCATTATACATTTCGCAAGTATGGAACTTATATTGCTAGCCAGCAGATAATGGATCATGATAAAATCAGAAGTCATATCTATCAAATAAGAAAACAAAAAAATCGATAATGCTTGGTAGATTAAGTAAATGAAAAATCCACCCAAAACAAATCGTCTCTGCTTCAAAAATATTTTATATATGGATATAAAGAAAACAAATGTAATAGCTATCGTTGCACTAATTAGATTAGAATATAACGGAGAAAAAACAGCATATGCTACTAAGCTACTATAAATGCCAAAATCCATTATCCATCCAGTTCCTGATATGATAACAAATTTTAATATTGTTCTCCATTCATTGTTCATCTTACAATTTCGGCCCTTAATTATTTTAACCCCGCGTGTTAGAGTTCTGTCTAAACTTTTGGTTCGAATTTGTGCTTTTTTCATTAGCCCTGAATTAAATCACTCAAATGAGAAATAACATAATCTGCTTTTGTTTTTACGTGCTTAGCATTGCTTAGCAAAATGCTTGTTCCGATTTTCGCACTTATCGCCGCTTCAATATCCGACTCTTTGTCTCCAACCAGAATGGATTCGCCCAAATCCAAATTGAATTCTTGTGCGGCTTTTAATATCATGCCCGGATTCGGTTTTCGGTCAAAACTTTCCCTTTTATATTCCCCAATACCAAACTCGGGATGATAGGGACAATAATAGACTTTGGTTATAAAAATGTGATTTTGTTTAAACCTATCAAGCATCCAATTGTTTAATTTATGAAAATCCTCTTCAGTATAATATCCTCTTCCGATACCTGCTTGATTTGTTACAACAATCAACAAATAGCCTTTATCCTGGAAATGTCTCAAAACTTCAAAGATGCCATCCATAAATTCGAAATCTTCTATTTTGTAAGCATAGTTTTTCTCTACGTTGATTACCCCATCGCGATCTAGAAATAAAGCTTTATGTTTCATAATGCGAATTTTATCAACTCGCTTTGCGCTTTCAAATAATCCTCCGGCACTCCTATATCGATAAAATAGCCTTTTGACTCAAAAGCGAAAATTTTCAACTTGTCCGTATACGCTTGCATAAAATCAACTTCAAACGAAAACTTCGATGGCAAATCCACCAAATCGAAACAATGGGCATTTACTACGTAAACTCCACCATTAATTTTACCATTCGCAGTATATTTTTTTTCGTTAAACTTAACCACTCTATGATTGACCACTTCAACCGTACCATATCGATCGAAGTTATTCATTTCCTTTAAAGATAATGTAACATGCGCTTGATTTTCCAAGTGAAAACCCATTAACTCCTGAAGATCGACATTAAAGAATGTATCGCCGTTGAGAACGAAAACGTCTGCCGATGTAACGTAATGTAACGCTTGTTTAAGCGCCCCACCTGTACCTAACGGTTCTTGTTCCTCTGAATATATCAGTTCAGCTTCTTTAAACGAGTCTCCATAGTATTCATAAATTTTTTCCCGTTTATAACCGGTGGCTAAAATAATCTTTCGAATGTTTTGTCTGACTAAATAGTCTAACAAATAACTAAGAAAGGGGCGTCCGGCAACCGGCGCCATCGGTTTCGGCATATCTGAAACCAAAGTTCGCAATCTTGTGCCCAATCCGCCCGCTAATACTACAGCTTCCATAATGTTTAAAAACCTTTCCCGAATAATGCTTCTTCTACAATCGAACAAATGATATGACCGATCAAGATATGTGATTCCTGAATTCTCGGTGTTTCATCAGAAGGAACCTTAATGCAGTAATCGCACAATTCCGCCATTTTTCCGCCTGACTTGCCGGTTAGCCCCACAGTAATGATTTCTTTTTCTTTGCAAACTTCGAGAGCCCTTAAAATATTTTTTGAATTTCCGGAAGTCGAAAGTCCAATGAACATATCGCCCTTAACGCCATTAGCTTGAACTTGTCTTGCAAATAGTTGTTCATAACCATAATCATTACCGATTGCAGTAAGAACGGAAGTATCCGTACTTAACGCAATGGAAGGGATCCCCGGCCTGTCGAAATAAAATCTGCTTACAAATTCGCCAGCTAGATGTTGGGCATCAGCCGCACTTCCTCCGTTTCCCGCAAGCAAAGTCTTATTGCCATTACGATAAACTTCAATCGTTCTTTCTGCCACTTCTTTTATTAATGCCGTTAGTTGATCATCTTCCAATATCGCTTTTTTGATTTCATAAGAGTTTCTAATTTGCTTTTGGATAAAACCTAGCATTTTTTACACCCTCCAACTTTGCGTTCCATTTTTTGTAAAGTGAAAATTCACTACTTGTCCTTCATGTTTTTTCAGGGCATTTATGACATCCAGTCTTCTGACAGGGTCAACCATAAACATCATGAAACCTCCGCCTCCGGCACCGGAAACTTTCCCGGCATAAGCTCCGGCGGCCATAGCTGTATCATAAATGGAATCAATCATCGAATTGGTAATAGAGGAGGCCATCCTTTTTTTGGCTTTCCACGATTTTCCCAAATAATCGGCAAAAGTCAGTAAATCACCTTTTAAAATCGCTTCCTTCATAATTAGGGCATCAGCTTTAAGTTCGTGCATAGCCTGGATTGATTCCGAATTTCTGGATTGAACATTTTTTACTTGCTCTTCTATAATCTTTGCAGATTCTCTTGATGCCCCCGTATAATATAATACAATGGAATTCTCAAGTTCGTTAATGATCCAACTTTTCACACGTAGGGGATTTACGATGATTCGATCATTTGCATAAAATTCAATAAAGTTTATTCCGCCAAATGTCGCCGCATACTGATCCTGTCTTCCGCCGCTTAATCCGACATCGATTCTCTCGATTTGATACGCTAGCTGAGCAATGTCATATTCACCCAGCGGAAGATTCAACCATTCGGCAAACGCTTTTATTATTGCAACAACCATAGTGGAAGAAGACCCTAAACCAGAACCTGCGGGGGCATCCGAAAAAGTGGTTAGTTTAAATGATAAAGGTTTCCCATCATTAAATTGTTGTACTATCCGATTATAAATTGCTTTATGTAAATTAAGATTCCCATCCAGTTCAAAAAACGGCAAAGCTTTTGATTGAAACCGTTCATTACGGTCTGCGGCAAAAAAAACCACAGTATCATTATATGTTACTTCAATTGTACAATAAGCGTACATATCAATTGTTGCGTTTAAGACATAACCTCCATACTCATCACAAAACGGGGAAACATCGGTTCCCCCACCTGCAAATCCTAGTCTTAATGGAGCTTTTGATCTTATAATCATCTTGAATAATCCTTTCATAATTCAAAATGTTTTTGAAAAACTTTCAATACAGCTTCTTTCGAAAAATGCTTTCGAACGTACTCTCTGGAATTTGCCGCTAATTGTTCCAACTTTTCTGTATCATTGTAAAGCGAAACAACCGCATTGGCAAATTCCTGACCATTGTTAGCCGTAACTATATAGGATTCAATGTCTTGCAAACCTTCCACACCGACATCGGTTGAAACGATGGGCACTTGATAATACATGGCTTCTATTACTTTGCCTTTTACCCCTGCCCCGAATCTCAACGGCACAACCACCAACTTACACTCGCGGTAATACCGCTCAAGCTCCTCATCGCTTATAAAACCTGTTACGACAATTTGGTTAGACTGAAGATTCTTAATTACATCGGGTGGATTAGAACCCACAACATAAAATTTTATATCCGGAATTTCACTAACAATTTTCGGGAAAATTTCTTCCACAAACCATACCACCGCATCGATATTGGGTCTATGACCGAATCCACCGACAAACAGAATATCTTTTCTTCTTGAAAATCCTTCAAAATGCGACATGACATCATTACTATTATATATATATGCAGGGACAACCTCTGCAGAAGCATCAGGAAATAACTTTCGCACTTCATCGATTTCAACTTGAGAGGGATAGAAAACAACGTTCGATTTTGAAATCAGTTCCGTTTCTATTTTTTTCCAATTCTCGGATGATTTTAATAATTCAGGATTTTGATTGACTTGATACTCCCTCTGTTCCCTTAAAAAATGAAGATCATGTCCGTAATAAATGATCTTGGAATTTGTATATTTTTTTATCAAATCTATATACTTTATCGAAATGTGCGGGCGGTTAAGAAAAGTATAGTCAATGTAGGCACCATTGGTTTTCAACCATTCTTTAAAATTACTTGCATAATAATTTCCATACAAAACCTCTATTCCCATTTCTTCTAATCGCTTGGTATATGGCTCATGTTTGAAGAAATTATCGCCGACAAATTTAACATTAAAGCCGATTTCAACAAAAAGTTTTAAATATTGAAATACAGTTCGACTTCCGGCATCTTTGTCAAAATGCGGAACGTAATGATCTATCATAAGAAGTGTCTTTTTTAAATGACTTCTGTCTCTTGCCGAGAACACATTTTTGGCATTCTCAAAATGCTCTTTCTCCAGTACATGACCCCATTTTTCTAGAAACTTTTGTTTGTTGCTTGTTTGATAACTTTTTATTCCTGAGTTTACATCAGTCCCATGAGATATACCCTCAAAGTGAACAACAACTGATTTTGGCTGATACACTACTTTATAGCCGTGTTTTCTTACTTCAAAAGCGAGATCTGAATCTTCAAAATACGCCGGAGCATACCTTTCGTCAAAACCACCAATCTCTTCCCATAAGTTTTTACGGATCATGATGGAAGCTCCGGAAATATAATCGACTTCCTTGACGTAATTGTATTGGGGGAGCTCCGGATCATCCAACCTGCCGTAATTCCAACCGCTTGCATCGTTCCAAATGATGCCGCCTGCTTCCTGAAGGCGGCCATCCGGGTAAACCAACTTAGAACCGACTAAGCCTATCTTCGGGTCATTTTCAATCAATTCCACTAACGAATTTAACCAATTCGGCTGAACATTCGTATCGTTGTTTAAAAATAACAAGTACTTACCCTTTGCGAATTTCGACGCATGATTGCAGTTGCGCAAAAATCCTCTATTGATCCCGTCATTCACAACAGTAACATTTTTGACTATTTTGGAAATGTTCACTGTTTCATCTGTGGAACCATCGTCTGCAATGATCACTTCATATTGGATGTCAGGAGTGTTTTCCAAAATGGATTTTAAGCATGAATACGTATAATGAAATTGATTGTAGACGGGTATGATAATCGAAACCAAAGGTGAATCGTATTTCGGAAATTCCAATAGTTCATAATTTGACGGCGGTTTATAAAGAATGATATCATTCTTCGGCTGTTCCGTATGTCTGGATACGTAATTGTCAATGCGGCTTTCAAGCAGTTCAGGTCTTTCGGTTTTTAAATAATAGTTGAATTTTTTTATATTTTGAAAATTTGTTAACCTGACTAACTTTTTGGGGTTTTTTACTAACTTGTACATTAACTTTGCTGCTAATCTTCTTTTGCTGTTAATTGGAAAAATGAAATCCCTAAATCTATAATATTTTAATAAAAACTTCCATCCTTCTGAATCGTATATTTGTTGTAGAATTCGTTCTTTTTGAAGCAACATATCGAGACGTTGCTTATTTTTGCTATTTTCAAATTCCGTTTCCAGTTTCTTGATTATTTCATTCTTTTGTTGTAGTTCCACCTCTTTTCGATTTAACTGTTCGTTCAAATCTGCAACTTTATTTTTGCTTTGTTCCAATTTCATTCTAAGAGTCTTTATCATTTCATTCTTTTGGCGTATTTCTTCTTTGATCAATTCGGACCATTTGATCTGTTGGTCTAACTGCTTGTTATACAGTGAAAAAATTTCTTCTTTGGATCTTAACATCTCATTTTTGAGGTTGATCTCTTGACGCAAGTTCTCTATAGTTTGATGATTTTGGGATATAATGCCGTCCAAATGTTTGATATGCGCATTACGCTCCTCAATTTCGTAATGCGCCTGAACAAGTCTGTCAATCATTTGTTGATATTTTCCGTTTTCAACAATAATGGAGTTCAAGTTATAATGCTGCTTTTGATCACTACATAAAGCTAATATATATTTTCCTTCAACGTCATCTGTATTGATATTGTCCAACGATAAATGGGTAATCGTGTCATTGCGATTATTTTTTAATTGAGAAACAACTTCGAATTTCTGGTAATAAAAATCGACATAGGAAAAATACTTAGTTAAAAAATCGTAAAATTCTTCCTGATAAAATTCTTTGACATGAAATTCATTGTGATAATTTGGAAAATCGCTATATATTTTTTTGTTGGGGGTAGACATAACGAGAATTCCGTCGTCTTTTAGAACTCGCTTAATTTCTTTTAAAAATTTGTGCTGTATCTCTTCACTTACATGCTCAATGGTTTCGAACGAAACTACAACATCGATTGAATGATTCGCAAAAGGCAATGATTCTATGGATGAAACTATGAACTCCAGATTGTCATTTTGATATTTTATCTTGGCATGGGAAATCGCCTCACTACTGATATCGATCCCATACACTTTGACGGCATATTTTGACAGTAAATATGCTCCATACCCTTCACCGGAAGCGGCATCGAGCACTATTTTGTCCCGAACAGCCTCTACAACCGAGTAATACCTTTGCATGTGCTCTATTTCAAGTTCACGATCCAAACCTTCGCCAGGAATAAATCGTTCGCCGGTAAATTTCATTGAATATCCTTCCTGTTCTCAATTAATTTGGAAAAAATCAATTTGGGGAATTGTGAGAATACCCTCCAAATTGAACTGTTTCTTATTGACTACTTGAAATAATAAAGCGTCGTGCACCCAACAATGTTGAACATGATCCTCCTGCGTACCGGAAGCGACGGCCGGAGAAATGGTGTAAACTCCGTTATTTAGATAAGGCAGTTGAAATTCAAAACAAAAGGTTGCTACCTGATTAGGGGTCAGAGAACTAATCGTTTCACCTAATACATAACTGTTTGATTGTGTTATCGTATTCCCAAGTCTGTCTTTGATTGTGAAGCCTACAATCGGGCTTTCTATAAATGCATTGGCTTTAATTTTTATTAACAGCTTAATGTGTTGCCCAGACGTAATTAAGGATAACTTCTCCCCAGTGTCTGCATTAATAACAGAAATCCCAATGATATCGACCTTTCCGTCTCCAAAAGAATCTAAGTTATTATCGAGAGGATCGACAATATCTTCTTCTTTTTTTTCTTCGTCAATTGAGGCTGGCATATATTTCGATGAATGCGAATCGCTCATAAATGCCTTGTATTTTTTTGATACTTCTTCCGGTGGCCCATCCTCTATGATCTCCCCATTATTTATCCAAATTGCCCGATCACAATAATTGCAAATAACACCCAAATCGTGGGATACAAACATAATTGTCTTGTTTTGTTTAAATTCAGCTATTTTTCTCAAACATTTTTGTTGAAATCTTATATCACCAACACTAAGAGCTTCGTCTACTATAAGGATATCGGGATCAGTATGAATGGCGACAGCAAATGCCAACCGAACAAACATTCCGCTTGAATATATTTTAACCGGTTGATACACAAAATCCCCAATATCTGCAAAGCTTAAAATTTCGTCAATTTTTTTATCGATTTCTTGCTTACTATAACCTAAAAGTGATGCATTAAAATATACATTTTCTATTCCCGTATATTCCGGATTGAATCCAGCCCCTAATTCCAATAATGCGGAAACCTTACCGTCAATGTAAATGTGTCCGCTAGAAGGAGTTAATACTCCGGTAATCATTTTCAACAAAGTTGATTTACCGGACCCGTTTTTCCCGATTAATCCTAAAGCTTCCCCTTTTTTGACATCAAACGAAACGTTCTTTACGGCATAAAAATCCTTATGATACTTCTTCCCAAAGGGGTTTAATGCTTCTTTTAACCTATCAACAGGTTTTTCATATAATTTATATATTTTTGAAACATTGGCTATTTTAATAGCAACATCTTTGCAATCCATACAAGTCCCTCACAAAACATCCGCAAAATGAGGACGAAGTTTTTTGAAGACAAAAGCGCCTAAAAACACCACAAGAATAGTGACTATCCAGAAATTCAAAGTGAGCAAAGGATGCTCCCAAAACCATTTATGATAAATAAAACAATCTCTATATCCTTCCACAATGTAGTAGACAGGATTGATTTTAAGGAAAAAGTGATACTTTTCCGGCACGATTTTTAACGGATAAAAAATGGGGGTAAGCCAAAAACCGAACTGGAGAAACATGGCCACAAGTTGACTTACGTCTTTCAAAAAAATGACAAGAGAAGATGTAAGCCACGATATTCCCAATACAAGAACGATGCTGCAAAATAAATAATAAATGACCTGGATGTTGTAAATGGATGGATAATAACCATAAATCAAAAACATGAGAAACAGAAACGCAATAAAAAACAAATGAACGAATAAAGCGGAGTAAATTTTTACAATCGGCAAAATACTGACCCGAAAGACCACTTTTTTAACCAGGAAACTATTGTCCAAAATGGAGTTGGTCCCACTAAGAATACTGTCAGCTATAAAAAACCAAGGAACCATCGCGGATGCCAGCCATAGTATAAAAGGGAAATTGTCCACCGGGGTAGATTTAAACCCAACTTGAAACACAAACCAAAATATTAATACTTGAATCGTCGGTTGAACAAACGCCCATATAACCCCTAAATAAGATCCCAAATATTTGGATCGGACATCTTTTTTGGCCAAGTCCAATATAAATTTTTGCTTTGTAAATGAATCTTTAATAAACCCTATCGCGGTTCCAAGCATTTCAATGAAACCTCTGCTTTCGATTCTGTTCCGCAAATTTCGTGGTTGAATGTAATTTTAACAGATACAGCCATCAAAAACTAGACAAATCCATTGTCATCGCTTATGTTAAAACTGTCGAACATTCGAAAAAAAGGGAGACTTTTCGAAAATGGCCGCAGTAACGAAAAAAAACTACGGGAAACCCGAAAAAAAATACGTAAGACCCGGAACGAACGAGAAACTGGACAACCATTCGGTCATTTATTGGCTGTGCGTCGGATTTGTCGTCGTTTTTTTGTTTTTCGGATTGTTTCAGACCGCGCTGTTCAACGGCAACGTCCACGAAGTGTTCAAAGTGAACCCGTTTGAAAGGCCGATCTTGTCGGCTCTCGTCTGGAGCAACGTCATATTGGCTCTTGTCGCCGTCTATTTTTTTTCGAGATGGAAGCTGGAAAATCAAGCCGATCTGTTGACCGTGCTCGTCTGGCTCATTCCGCTTACATACGCGCTGTCGTCTTTTGGCGCGGCGTCCCGTCTCGGCGCCGTCAACATGATGTTGCTGCAAGTCATGTACTCGACCTTTTTCGTCCTGGGCGTCTATTTGACCCGCAACCCGGTCGGGTTGCGGACGCTCGCGAACGCGATATTGCTGTCCGGCTACGCCGTCGTGTTTTACGGATTTTTGAACCTGTTCGGCAACGCCTACTACACGGACGCCGTCATGCTGACGGACCAGGGGCTTCGGCTGACGTCCGTCTTCCAATACGCCAACGCGTACGCGGCCTTCCTGATGGCGATGCTGTTCGGTTGTCTGCATATGATCGCCCGTTCCCGCAAATGGTACGTCACGCTGCTTCACGCGGTAACGGTCGTTCCGATCGTCCTTTCCTTCTTTTTGACGTTGTCGCGCGGCGGTCTCGTAACGCTTCCGGTCGCGTTGCTGATGATTTTGCCGTTGATCCCGCTCATCCGCCAGCTGTGGATGCTCCTTTATTTGCTGATCGGCGCGGCCTGCGCGTTTCCCGTTACGGATAAAATCACGCGCATCGCCAACGAAATCGCCCAGAAGATTTTGGCGACCCGCACCCCCGACAACCGCGTCACCCTGATGAAATGGTCCGATCCGACCGTCGTCGACGGATGGGTGACGTTCTGGATCGTCACGTTGGTCGGCGCCGCGCTCATTTTCGCGATTCAGCAATGGGCGGTTCCCGCGCTGGAAAAACGGTTGGCGAAACGGACCGAATTCAAATATTCCGTCCTCGTGTTGCCGGCGCTGGCCGTCCTACTGGGTGCGCTCGGCGCGTTCGTTCTGTTCGGCAATTCTTCCGTCGCGAACGTGCTGCCCGACACGTTGCGGCAGCGGATCGAAAACATCAACTTCGAACAACACAGCGTGCTGGAACGGGCGACGTTTTACCGGGACGCCTTCAAAGTGATCCGGGACTACCCGGTGCTCGGCGCGGGCGGCGGCGGATGGGCGGCGTTGTACGAGCAATACCAGAACAACCCGTATACGAGCCGGCAGGCGCACAATTTTTATTTGCAATATTGGGTCGAAGTCGGCACGATCGGCATTGCCGTTTTTACCGCGTTTTTGCTGTCGGTCTTTGTTTTGTTCATCCGGCAGGCGATCCGCCGGCGTTCCGAACTCGAAGAAGACCGCGTCCTGTTTTACATCGTGGCCGTTTCGCTCCTGACGCACAGCCTGATCGACTTTGAAATGAGCTACGCGTTTTTGGCCTCGCTCGTCTTTCTGTGTCTCGGCGGTATGGCCGCCGTCGGCCGGCACGAACCGATCCGGGCGTCTGTCGTGTCCCGTCTGTCCCAATGGCGCATCGCGTATCCGGTTCTGCTCGGCGTCATCGCGGTCGTCGCCCTGATCGCGTCGCTCATCAAACTGAACGCCAACGCCCTGTTCAAAACCGCGCTGGAACAATTGGCGCAGCAACGATCGTACGAAGAAATCGTGAAACCGTTGAACGACGCGCTCAAGCTGCAACCGCGTCATCCCGAATACGCCGCGTCCAAACTGGCATTGCTGCGCTCCGCGTTCATCCAGACGAACGACCCGAAATTTTACAACGAGGCCGTCGGGCTGATCGAACAGGTGCAACAATCCGAACCGAACCACCGTTTAATTTTCGAGGAAGCGTACGCCCTTTATATGCAAAAAGGCGAGTTGGAAAAAGCGCTCGCGTTGATCGAAAAAGGACTGACCCTCTACCCGTGGGACATTACGGTCTACGACCGGGCCGCCGCTTTGTATGTGGAACTGGGCAATCGGGCCCGTTTGCAAAATAACCGGGAAGCGACCGACCGATATTGGCATCGCGTCGACGAAATATATGATGAGGTGGTCGATCGGACCGAAAGGCTCGCGTCGCTCCCCAAAGGGCAAATGCAGGGACGACCGTTCGGCGTGACGCCCGGCATCCGATTCGCTCTGGGCCAAATCCGATTTATCCGCGGCGATTACGCCGGCGCCGCCGACCTGTTGCAACCGGCGATCAGCGACAATATGGACGACGAAACGAACCGGCAAATCGCGCGGTGGTATTTGGCCGCGCTCGGCAAGCAAGGCAAGGCGGACCAAGCGCTTTACGACAAACTGGTCGGCAAAGATCCCAACGAACAACAGGAAATCGACGCCTTGCTGCGAGCGACGTTTTAGACAGCGCTCTTCCATTCCGTAAAAAAAGGAGGTGCTCCCCAACAACCGGCAAACCACAAAACCGAATATTTTCGGAAACAGGAGGGAAACCAGCATGCCGAAACTCGCGATCAAGAAAACGTCCCAATTGCTGTTGACCGTCCTGCTCGTTTCGATGTTCGTGCCCGTTCTCGCCTTTGCCGCGTCCTATGACGTGTCGTTTGACGGCCAAACCGTCACCGGTTCCGTTTATATGGAAGACCATTACGGCCCGGAAGTCGAAATCGCCGTTTACGGTCCGGACGGAAAAACGTTTCTGAAAAACGTGACCGCGACTCTCGTGACTTACGTCGCCGGCAAAGGATACCAATACAAGATTGACGGCATCCAAGTGACCGAAGCCGTATACAGCAAAATCGGGTTGAAAACGGACGAGGACGAAACCGTTCACAATGCCGTGTATGACGCCTCCAAGCCGACCTGGACGAACGCTTCCGTCACCGCTACGGATGTGACATCGACATCGGTCACGCTGACTTGGAGCGGCGCTTCCGACACGGTCGGGTCCGTCACGTACAATGTGTACAACAGCACCCTCCGTTCGTACGCCGTGAAGTTGTTCAGCGGCAATACATACACGATAACCGGATTGTCGCCGAACACGACGTACACGTTTGTCATTGAAGCCGTGGACGACGCGGGCCAGACGGCTGAAAACAATCCTTCCATTACCGTCACCACCCGCTCATCCGGCGGTTACGGCGGAGGCGGCGGAGGCGGAATTTCCGGTCCCGTCGACGGCAAAATCGAAACCGGAAGCGACGGCACAGTCAGCGCGGACGAACTGAGAAAAGAGCTGGAGGCCCACTCCGTCGTTGAAATTACGATCAAAGGCGACAGCGCGATCATTCCGGCTTCCGCATTGGCGGATGCCGCGAATAAAGACGGCGCGGCGATCAAGCTTATGAACGAACACGGCACGATGACGCTTCCGTTGAACGCGCTTGATCTTGAGGCGTTGGCGAAAGCCGCGGACGTCGACATCGCGGATTTGAACATCGTCGTCTCGATCAAACCGTTGTCCGGCGACGACGCGGCGAAAGCTTCCGACGCTCTCGCCGAACTCGGCGGCAAATCGTTGTCCGCCTTCGTCGACTTCAGCGTGGTTGCGGACGGCGGTAACGGCAAAAAAATCCCGGTCGACTCGTTCGGCAACATATACGTGAAACGGACGATTCCGGTGACGACGAAACCGTCCGGCAATGCAACCGTCGTCATGTACGATCCGGCCACCGGCAAGTTTACATTCGTGCCGGGCACCGTGTCCGATACGGAAGCCGAATTCCAACGGACCGGCACCAGCGTTTACACCGTCATCGAGTACAGCAAAACGTTTGACGATATCGCCGACCATTGGGCAAAGTCGTACATCGAGCTTTTGGCCGGCAAACTGATCGTGGACGGTGTCACCGATACGGCGTTCGAACCCGACCGCAACATTACGCGCGCCGAATTCGCCGCTCTCGTGGTCCGTTCGCTCGGTCTGACCGCCGATCCCGCCGCCGCGTCCTTTACCGATGTGCGATCCGGCGACTGGTTTGCGGGCGTCGTGGGCGCCGCGGCAAAAGCGGGCATTGTCGAAGGGTACGAAGACGGCACGTTCCGTCCGAACGCGCCGATCACCCGCGAAGAGCTTGCGGCCATGGTGGTGCGCGCCTATGAGTTCGCCGACGGCAAAGCGACGATCGACGATTCGAGCATCTCGCAAATTTTGGCGAAGTGGGACGATGCCGACCGCATCGTGTGGGGGCATCGGGAAGTTGCGCTCGCGGTTCAAATCGGTCTGATGAACGGCATGACCGATACGACGCTGGCCACCGACCGGCAAGCGACCCGCGCGCAGTCCGCCGCAATGCTGAAGCGGTTCTTGACCGAAGTCGGATTCATCAACGAAACGTGATACCAAAGGAATATAAAGGAAGAGCCGGCGCTCCAATGCGTCGGCTCTTTTTAAAGATGCGAATTCGAGTTCGACCGTGTACATATTTAGCCGATATCGATATAATTTTTATATGGTGATATGCGGTTACGGAAGGATGGTGGCCCTTGACAGATCGTGAATTGCTCGAATTGCTGTTGGAAAAAGTGACGAGTGTGGAATCCAAATTGACAACGGTCGAAGGTGACGTCTCAGCACTCAAAACCGATGTAGGCACGCTTAAATCCGATGTGGGCACGCTCAAATCCGATGTGAACACACTCAAATCCGATTTGGGTACGCTTAAATCCGATGTCGGCGCGCTTAAATCCGATGTGGGTACGCTCAAATCCGATGTGAACACGCTCAAATCCGATGTGACCACGCTAAAATCCGATGTGAACACGCTCAAATCCGATGTGTCCGCGCTAAAATCCGATGTGAACACGCTCAAATCCGATGTGACCACGCTTAAATCCGATGTGAACACGCTCAAATCCGATGTGACCACGCTTAAATCCGATGTGAACACGCTCAAATCCGATGTGACCACGCTTAAATCCGATGTCGGCGCGCTCAAAACCGATATGTCCGCGCTGAAGACGGATATGAACCAAGTCATGCAAGCCGTCCTCGAAACCAACGAAATTGTAAAACGCATCGAATCTTCCCAGGAGCGTCATGAACGCATTCTTGAATTGCTGTCGGTTCGTTCGATCGAGCAGGAGGCCACGCTGAAAAAATTGAAATAAATAGCCGATTGCATGAAAACAGGCTCCCCGGAGGGAGCTTGTGGAAAGGCCGGGCGCTCCGAAAAGCGCAGGCTTTTTTTATGCTTTTAATGAACGGTTCCCGGCCAAACGGTACTTTTACGGAGTTTTGCGCACCGCATCCTTTGCAATTCAATCCGTTCCCACCGTTTTTCAAAAGCGCCGGTCGCCCGGGAACGGGCGAAACTTTCGGTTACCCACGGCGACAGCGCCGCGAGTAATATCGCCAATCCAGCCAACACAACCGCCGACAACACCACCCATGGTTTCAAATGCTCACCTCCAGGCGTCGCACGGTTTTATGGGTCTCGGCCAACAACGAATGCTTTGGTTTATCGTGGTTTATTGAATCATCCTACGGTCGTATGATGTTAAATTTTAACAAATGGCTTGGCGTGCATCAATCGCATCGAATAATTTTTCCGGACTTGGACAGTTTACATATAGCTCTTTCACAACAAGCGAAAGGGGAACAAATATGGGCATTTTAAGCGGAAATCCAAAAGATGAGCCGATGCATTACGGCGAAATTTTTGACGTGTGGATGTTTTCGATGAAAGCGAAAAACGTAATAGCTTGTTACCAAACGTTTCTGAATCATGCCGGTGACAAAGATCTCCATCCATTCATTATCGACATGATCGAGCAAGCTCATCTTGAAAGCAAGGAATGTGACGCTTTGCTCCATGAAAACGGCATTTTGCCCGCCCCAAGTTTGCCGGCAAAACCAAAAGTGAAACTGGAGGACATACCGGCCGGCGCCAGGTTCACCGATCCCGAAATTGCGGCTGCCCTTTCCGCAGACTTGTCCGTCGGACTTGTGACAAGCAGTCAAATCATTGCAAAATGTGTCCGGGAAGATATTGCCGCTCTCTTTGCAAAATACCACGCCGCCAAACTGGCTTTGGCCACCCGGGCGTTACGATTGAACAAGCAAAAAGGATGGCTGGTGCCGCCTCCTTTGCAGATCAAAAGACCCGAGCCCGCCACCGTGTAAACAAAAAGGCTCCCGAATTGGGAGCCTTACGGTTTTCATCCGACCGATTACATCATGTCCATGCCGCCCATACCCGGCGTGTTGGACGCTTTTTCTTTTTCCGGCTTGTCGGCGATGACCGCTTCGGTGGTCAAGAACATGGCGGCGACGGAAGCGGCGTTTTGCAGGGCGGAACGGGTCACTTTCGTCGGGTCGACGATGCCCGCTTCGAACATGTTCACCCATTCGCCGGTAGCGGCGTTGTAGCCGATGCCGACTTGTTCTTTTCTCAGGCGATCGACGATGACGGAACCTTCCTGACCGGCGTTTTGCGCAATCGTGCGGACCGGCTCTTCCAGAGCGCGCAGCACGATGTTGACGCCCGTTTTTTCGTCGCCGGACGCTTCAACGGCTTCGACCGCTTTATACACGTTCATCAGCGCGGTGCCGCCGCCGGAGACGATGCCTTCTTCCACAGCGGCGCGCGTCGAGTTGAGCGCGTCCTCGATGCGCAGTTTGCGTTCTTTCATTTCCGTTTCGGTTGCGGCGCCCACTTTGATGACCGCTACGCCGCCGGCCAATTTCGCCAGACGTTCTTGCAGTTTTTCGCGGTCGAAGTCGGACGTCGTTTCTTCCAATTGCGCCTTGATTTGCGTAATGCGCGCGTTGATGTCTTTCTTGTCGCCGGCGCCGTCGACGATAATCGTGTTTTCTTTGGAGACGCGAACTTGGCGCGCGCTGCCCAGTTGGTCGATGCGCGTCGATTTCAGCTCGAGGCCGAGTTCTTCGGTGATCACTTGGCCGCCCGTAAGCGCCGCGATATCGCCGAGCATCGCTTTGCGGCGGTCGCCGAAGCCCGGAGCTTTAACCGCAACGCAGGTGAACGTGCCGCGCAGTTTGTTGACGACAAGCGTAGCGAGCGCTTCGCCTTCGACTTCTTCCGCGATGATGAGCAGCGGTTTGCCGGATTGCACCACTTTTTCGAGAACCGGCAAAATGTCTTGGATGTTGGAAATTTTCTTGTCGGTAATCAGGATGTACGGGTTTTCGAGCACGGCTTCCATTTTGTCCGTGTCGGTCACCATGTACGGCGAAATGTAGCCGCGGTCGAACTGCATCCCTTCCACGACTTCGAGCTCCGTCGTGAACCCTTTCGATTCTTCGACGGTCACGACGCCGTCGTTGCCCACTTTTTCCATCGCTTCGGCGATCAGTTGGCCGAGCTCTTCATCGGCAGCGGAAATGGCCGCCACTTGCGCGATGGACGTTTTGCCCTCGATCGGCTTGGAAATTTTTTGCAGTTCTTCCACAGCCGCTTTGACGGCTTTCTCGATCCCTCTGCGGATCGCCATCGGGTTGGCGCCGGCCGTTACGTTTTTCAGGCCTTCGCGAATCATCGCCTGGGCCAGAACGGTAGCGGTGGTCGTTCCGTCGCCGGCCACGTCGTTCGTTTTGGTCGCCACTTCTTTGACCAGTTGCGCGCCCATATTTTCAAACGGATCTTCCAGCTCGATTTCTTTGGCGATCGTTACGCCGTCGTTGGTGATGAGCGGGCTGCCGAATTTTTTCTCCAGCACGACGTTGCGGCCTTTCGGGCCGAGCGTCACCCGCACCGCGTTCGCGAGCGCGTCCACACCGCGGAGCATCGCTCTGCGCGCGTCTTCACTGAATTTGATCTCTTTTGCCATATTCAACGTACCTCCCGTTTCGTCTTTGTTCTAAGTATGGCCGCTCTATTTAAGTACAGGTTCGCGATCGTACGCACACGTATCCGGCAAAAGCCACCGATTACAGGATGGCCAAAATGTCGCCTTCCCGCATAATGAGCAGCTCTTTGCCTTCGTATTTCACTTCGGTTCCGGCATACTTGGAAAACAGCACGCGGTCGCCTTCTTTCACTTCCAGCGGAATGCGTTCGCCGTCTTTCAAATGCCCGCTGCCGACCGCCAAAACTTTGCCTTCTTGCGGCTTTTCTTTGGCCGTATCCGGCAACACGATGCCGCTGGCGGTAGTTTCCTCCTTGGCGACAGGCTCTACGACGACGCGATCACCCAACGGTTTGAGCATGAATAAACTTCCTCCTTCGATTTTGTTTGTGCCTGTATTCGTTGTTTTTTTGTTAGCACTCAAGGCCGCCTAGTGCTAACAGGCCAATTACTATATTACTCGTTTTACTAGCCGAATTCAAGTGGTTTCAAGCTTGATTGCGAAAAAAAAGAAACACGGCCGGACGGCCGATTACGCGTCTCCGAATTCCGCCTCCCGCTGCCGGTCGCGCTCGACCTGTCGCCGGTAAACCCGGCCGGACAGCATGACGCTCAGCTCATACAACAAAATGAGCGGGATCGCCACCAAAATGTCCGACACCATGTCGGGCGGGGTGACGATCGTCGCCAGCACAACGAGCAGCAAATAAGCGAACCGTCGAATTTTGCGCAAACGCGACGGATTTAGTATACGCAACCGAGTCAAAAACATGACGACGATCGGCAACTCGAACAACAGCGACATCGGAATGACGATGTTGAACATAAACGAAAAATATTGCGAAATGCCGTACGTTTCGGTCAACTGCAAACTGCGCGTCACCGTCGTGGCGAAATAGAACGCCATCGGGAAAACGACCCGGTAGCCGAACGCGAATCCGGCGAAAAACAGTACGACCGCGAACGGAATGTATCGGAGCGTCATCCGCCGTTCGGTCGGCGTCAATCCCGGTTTGACGAACAGCCACGCTTGGAACAGCGCGA
>ERZ795043.741-NODE-741-length-22090-cov-8.781484_pt1 | contig 22090 bp, 23 predicted proteins | sample MGYA00375127_ERZ795043 | MGnify/ENA primary metagenome ERZ795043 (study PRJEB30172, sample SAMN05518447) | compost metagenome | isolation source: Feedstock adapted compost from Newby Island compost facility, Milpitas, CA | place: USA:Newby Island compost facility... | reverse complement strand
GGCTGTACGGTTCCTGCATCGTGACGACGCGGGAAGATTATCTGCGCGTGAACGGGCACGCCGGCGTCAGCGGCGAACTCGTGGACGATCTGGCGCTGGGCGCGCGGCTCCTGTCCGCCGGAATCCCGGTCGTCAATTACATGGGCTGGCCGCTCGTATCCTTCCGCATGTATCCCGGCGGCGTCCGGCATGCCGCCGAAGGGTTCTCGAAGAGCGCGGCGCTCAGCATGTCCCCGCTGGACGGAAGGACGGTGCTGTTGTGCGCGCTGTGGATGATCGGTTTGCTGTCCGGCGGGCTGTTCTTTTGGTTCGATTGGGTGCCGGCGGCCGGCTTCCTGCTGTACGCGCTGCAGCTTTGGCGCATGTCGCGGCATGCGGGAACGTTCGGCGTGCTGCCGTTCCTGCACACGCTGCCTTCGCTGTTTTTCGTCGGCGTCATGCTGTACTCGTTCTACCAGACCGCGGTGCTCGGCCGCGTCACCTGGAAAGGCCGGCGGATCGTCCTCCGGGGCGGACGGAAATGACGCCGCCGGGCGCGGGAACTCCCGAACCTCCGGCTTGTCGTTACGCAGGCCTGTCGTCATCGGATTGCGCGGTGAAGCGGGGCGCGGGAACCTCCGTCGTGTCGTCATCCGGACGCGGATGCGGCGGACAAGCCCCCGGACAACTCTCTCGCTTTGTCAATTGCTTCAAGCGCCAACTCCGGATGCAGTTGCGGAATCATGTGCGCGACATGCGGGATCATCATCAGCTCGGCATGGGGAATGTCCCGCTTCAGCCGCATCGCCTGTTCCGGCGCGCCGAACGGATCCATTCCGCCGGCCAACGGTTTCCGGAGCCGTTAACGGCGCCGCGCTGCCGCCCCCTCCTCACTCGATCGTATTCGTCAGCGCGCCGAGCCGCTCGATTTCCACCGTCACCGTGTCGCCCGCCCTCAGGAACGGCTTCCCGGGCAGCCCCATCGCCACGCCGGCGGGCGTGCCCGTCAGGATAATGTCGCCGGGCTCGAGCGTGAAATGACGTGAAATATAGGCAATCAGCTCCGCGCAGCCGAAGATCATCTCTTCCGTGTTGGAATTCTGGCGCACCTCGCCGTTCACGATCGAGCGGATCGCGAGCCGCTGCGGATCGCCGACTTCGTCCGCGGTGACGAGATACGGCCCGAGCGGGCAGAAGCCGTCGCCGGTCTTGCCGAGCAGCCATTGGGACGTGCGGTTCTGCAGGTCGCGGGCCGAGATGTCGTTCGCGCAGCAATAGCCGAACACGTAGTCCAGCGCTTCGCCTTCCGATACCCCGCTTGCCCGCTTTCCGATCACGATGCACAGTTCCGCTTCATAATCGAGCTGATCCGTCAAGTGCGTGCCGCGGACCGGCCGCAGATGGGCGTTCAGCGCATTGGAGAACTTGCTGAAGAGCACGGGCGTCTCCGGCAGCCCCCTGCCCATCTCCGCGGCGTGCGCTCGGTAATTGACCCCGACGCACACAATCTTGCCCGGCGCGGGCACGCACGGTCCCCACGCGGCCTGTTCCTCCGGCACAAAGTACGGCGCGCCGGCCGCGGCCGAACATGTTCCCAGCAGCCGCTCCAACGCGGCAATGCCGGCCTCGCCCGCGCGGATCGCGGCCATCGGATCAGCCGGCACATCGGCGGGACTTCCCCCGGCCGCCTCAAGCGCAAGTTCCACATCCACGATGCCTTCCCCGATCTTCACGCCGAGACGCGGCGCTCCGTCCCGCAGCAATGTCACCAGTTTCAACCGGCATCCTTCCTTTCGAAGCGTTGTCATTTGAGTTCATGCCTTTGTCCTCCAATGCCCATTGTACACCATATCTTCCCGCTCATCCGAAAAAAATCCGCCGCCTCCCCGACAAAATTGCATCAGCCTGCGGGCGCGGTCCCGACGGAGCATCCGTCGGCAATCGCTTCAACCGCGCCGCCCTCCGCATCAACCGACCGAACGTCCCCGCATAATGCCAATGACAAAACATTTTCCACAAATATTGGCTTTCCGCACGCAAAACGCTATAATCATGTAAGCAACTCTGACACAACGCCTTTACTTTCGGTAAAGCTGCCCCTATAATAAGATCAAATAAGAAACAAAAAGAAACCATACGATCACAAATGATCATCCGGAACGATCTGTTGAATCATCCCACAAGCATGGAAAGGCGTTGAACGACTTATGCAACCGGAAGAACTGCGTCAGAAACTGAAGACATACATGACGATCATCCGGCCCGCCGGCCATGAATCGCGCATGGCGCATCAATTCAAGGCGGATCTGGAACAATATGCGGATCGGGTCGTCATCGACAGAATGGGCAACGTCATCGCCACGTTCGAGGGGACCGATCCGGAGGCGCCGAGCCTGATGGTGTTCGCGCACATGGACGTCATCGGTTTCGTCATCAGCCGGATCGAACCGGACGGCTTTCTGCGTTTCGAGCGGGTCGGCGGCATCTCCGAGAAGATCGTGCAGGCGAACGCCGTCATGGTCGGCAGCGAGGACGGACAATATTATCCGGGCATCATCGGCGCCAAATCGTACCATATCCAATCCAACGAGGACAAGGCGAAGGTCGATCCGTTCAACACGCTGTTCATCGACATCGGCGCGCGGAGCGCGGAGGAAGTGCGCGCGCTGGGCATCGAGGTCGGCTGCCCGGTCACGTTCATGCCGCGTGTCGTGGAGCTGCTCAACGGACGGATCGGCGGCACCTATATCGACGACGCCGCCGGCCTCGTCAACCTGCTGCAGATCGCCGAAGCGCTCAAGAAGAAGCCGGCGCGGTGCACCGTTCATCTCGTCGGCACCGTCATGGAGGAATACAACGCGCGCGGCGCGATGATCGCGGCGCGCACCGTCAAGACGGACATGGCCATCTGCCTGCTCAGCCCGGGAGCCGGGGACACGCCGGATCAGAAATCGGTCAACAACGTCGTGCTCGGGGGCGGTCCGGCCGTGACGATGTTCAACTTCCACGGCAAAGGCACGCTGAACGGCAACATCGTGCACAAGGGCATGTACGACCTGCTGAAGGAAGCGGCGAAGTCGGCGGGCATTCCGCTGCAGCGCGCCGCGTACAGGGGGGCGCTGTCCGATACGGCGTATCTGCAGCTCGAAGGCGGCTACATTCCGTGCCTCGACATGGGCACGCCCGACCGGTACAGCCATTCGCCGATGGAATGCTGCGATCTGAACGATCTGATGCAGACCGGCCGCCTGGTGACGGAGTTCATTTACCGCGTCGACCGCAATTTCCCGCTTGGCCGTTACTGACGACAGACAGCGAAGGAGTGAGCGAAACGTGAGCAGGGATGTGCTGGTCGGCATCGACGGCGGAACGGGCGGCGTCCGGGTCGGACTTTACGGTCTGGACGGCCGGCAGCTCGGATTCGCCTCCACGGATTACAGAACCAGGCACGAGCAGCCGGGATGGGCGGAGCAATCGCCCGCGGATTGGTGGAGCGCGCTCGTGGCGAGCATGCGCGAGGTCATGGCGAAGACCGGCGTCCCGAAGGAGCGCATCCTCGCGCTGGCGACGGGAACGACGAGCTGCAGCGTCGTGCTGTGCAAGCGCGACGGCACGCCCGTGCGGGATTGCCTCATCTGGATGGACGTGAGGGCGTCCCGGGAGGTCATCGACATCGCGGAGCGGACCGGCGAGAAGCTGTCCGCCGAATGGATGCCGGGCAAGCTGCTCTGGCTGAAGCGCCATGAGCGCGAGCATTACGACGAGGCGGAAGTGTTCTGCGAATATCAGGATTGGCTGACGCACCGGCTGACCGGCATGTGGTCGATCAACGTCAACAACTCGGTGAACTGGGGCTACAATGCCCGCGAAGGCCGCTTCGCCGAGGAATTTTACGAAGCGATCGGCTTGGCGGACGCCGTCGCGAAATTCCCGAAGGACCGGGTTTTTGCCGTCGGCGACCCGATCGGCACGCTCACCCCGGAAGCGGCGGACGAGCTCGGCCTCGATCCGGAGACGCTCGTGGCGCAAGGAGGGATCGATTCCTCGATCGGCGTGCTCGGGATGGGCGTCTGCGGGCCCGGCCACGTCGCGCTGATCACCGGCTCGTCGAACCTGGCGATGCTGCTCGTCGAGGAGCCGCTGTTCCATGAAGCCACGATCAATCTCGGGCCGGACAATCTGCTGAAGGGCTATTACACTTCGTACCGGGGACAAGTGTCGTCGGGTTCGATCATGAGATGGTTCCGCCGGGAATTCTGCCGCGACCTCGAAGGCGGCGCCGAGAGCCCGTTCGACGTGCTGAACCGCGAGGCCGGGAAGCTGCCGATCGGCTCGGACGGACTGGTCGTGCTCGATTACTGGCAGGGGAACCGCCATCCCCACCTGGACTTCAACGTGCGCGGCATGATTTACGGCCTGTCGCTCCACCACACCCGGGCGCATCTGTATCGGGCGCTGATGGAAGGCATCGCTTACGGCACCGAGAATCTGCTCAGACAGTTCCGGGAAAACGGCGTCCCGGTTCGCGAAGTGAACGTCGCGGGCGGAACGGCCAATTCCGACCTGTTCATGCAGATCCACGCCGACGTGAGCAACACGGCGTTCAACGTGCCCGCCGACCATCAGGCGGTGTGCCTTGGCGCGGCCATCTGCGCCGCGAAGGCGGCCGGCGTCTATCCGTCCCTGCAGGACGGAACGCGGGCGATGGTCAGAATCGCGAAGCGGTACGAACCGATACCCGGCAACCACGAGCGATACAAGGCGATTTTCGAACAATACCGGCGGATCTATCCGGAATTCGGTCATTGGATGCGGGAGACGACCGAACTTTACATGCGTTCCCGGCCCGGCCATTGACGGGCAGACCGGCGCGGGGCGCAACCAAGAAGGCGGCGGAGGGATGGCGATGATGTTTCCCCTTGAAAGACAGGAGAAATTGCTGCAATACATCAACAAGAAGAAGAAAGCGAACGTTCAGGAACTGAGCCGGATGTTCAAGGTGTCCGCGGTGACGATCCGGCGGGATCTCGACGAGCTTGCGAGCAAAGGGCTTGTCGTCAAAACGCACGGCGGCGTTCTCTCCGCCATGAACAATCTGTCGATGGAAATCCCTTCCGCGGTCAAATTCGAAGCGAACAGCGAGGCGAAGCGCTCGATCGGCGCGGCGGCGGCCGCCATGATCGACGACGGCGACATCATCATTCTGGACGCGGGCTCCACGACGCTGGAAGTTCTCCGGCACATGCAGCGCCAGAATGTCACCGTGCTGACCAACGACATCAAGATCGCGATGGAGACGGCGCACAAGCCGAACGTCCGGCTGCTCGTCTCCGGCGGCGAAATGCTGGACGGTTCCGTCTATACGCTCGTCGGAAGCCAGACCGCCGAATTTTTCCGGCGGGTCCATGTCAACAAGACGTTCCTCGGCTGCGACGCGATCGACATCGGGTTCGGCGTGTCAAACCGCACCATGGAGGAAGTCGAAGTGAAGCGGGCGATGATCGCCGCGGCCGACGAGGTCATCATGGTGACGGACAGCAGCAAGCTGAACAAGAAGGTGTTCTGCTTCCTCTGCGAGGTTTCGGCCATTCAAAAACTGGTCATCAACGAAATTGATGACGTTTTCAGACAGGAACTGGAGAAGCGGGGCGTCGAAGTGATCGTCAGCGGCTGAACCGTCGGGTATTCATATATGTCATATAATCTGACCTTGCCGACGCGGCAAGGTCATTTTATTGTCGATAAAAAATCATAATCGTTCATAAAAATAAATAAAATATCTAAAAAGATCTTGTTTGAAAACAAAACTCGCGTTATAATGGCACCATCAATAAATTCACGTCATCTTGACTGACAGGAAACGGGGATGTTACATGACATGAGCTGGGTCGAAGAACTGTTTGGAACCGCGAAGCCGATCATCGCCATGTGCCATCTGCGCGCGCTGCCGGGCGACCCGATGTACGACCGGGAAGGCGGGATGGAACGGGTCGTCGAACTGGCTCGCCACGATCTGCACAAGCTGCAGAACGGCGGCGTGGACGCCGTCATGTTCTCGAACGAATTCAGCCTTCCCTATCTGACGAAAGTAAAGACGGTAACCGTCGCGGCCATGGCGCGGGTGATCGGGGAACTGAAGAGCGAGATCACCGTGCCGTTCGGCGTCAACGTGCTGTGGGACCCGATCGCGTCGCTCGATTTGGCCGCGGCAACGGGCGCGCAGTTCATCCGCGAGATCATCACGGGCGTGTACGCCAGCGACTTCGGCCTCTGGAACACGAACGTCGGGGAGACGGTCCGGCACAAGCAGCGAGTCGGTGCCGAGGGCGTGCGGATGCTGTACAACATCGTGCCGGAAGCGGCCAAATATCTGGCGGACCGGGACATCGCGGACATCGCGAAATCGACCGTGTTCAACAACCGTCCCGACGCCCTCTGCGTGTCCGGACTGACCGCGGGCGCGCCGACGGACCAGCAGTTGCTCGCCAAGGTCAAGGAAGCCGTACCGGACACGGTGGTGTTCTGCAACACCGGCTGCACCAAGGAGACGATCGCGCAGCAACTGTCCGTTGCGGACGGCGCCGTCGTCGGCACGACCTTCAAGAAGGACGGCAAGTTCGACAATCTGGTCGATGAGCAGCGGGTGCGGGAGTTCATGGACGAAGTGCGGAAGTTCAGAAGTTCGTTGGGAGCTTGACCGCGGGTCCGCAAGGGCCGGCGCCGTCAGGAAACACATAAATCCCAAACATTAAGCAAAGAAGGGGAAATGCACATGAAGAAGATGTTGGCGATCCTGGCAGTCCTCGTCCTCGTTCTGAGCGCTTGTTCGTCAAGCAAATCGGAAAGCGGCAGCTCCGGCGGCAGCTCGTCCGGCAGCTCGTCCTCGTCCGGCGGCTCCGCGTCCGAACCGTCCGGCGAAAGCGCGGGCGGCTCGGGCGAATCTTCGGAACCGCTGAAGGTGGTGCTGCTCGTTCCCGGCAACCTCGGGGACAAGTCCTTCCTCGATTCCGCGAACCGCGGCGTCGAACTGATCAAGTCCGAGCTCGGCGCGGAGACGAAGGTCATCGAGATGGGCACCGACCAGACGAAATGGCAGCCTTTCTACGAAGACGTCGCGAATCAGGATTGGGACATCATCATCGGCGGCAACACGACCTCGGCCGAGTACTTCTACGCCGTGGCCGAGCAGCATCCCGACAAGAAGTTCATCGACTTCGACACGGAGTTCACGGAGTTCCCGGACAACGTGTACGCGCTGAGCTACAAGATCAACGACGCGACGTTCCTCGCGGGCGCGTCCGCGGCGCTGGTCAGCAAATCCGGCATCATCGGCTTCATCGGCGGCCTTGACGTGCCGGGCATCAACACCTTCCTCGTCGGCTACATCGAAGGCGCGAAATATGTCAATCCGGACATCAAAGTCATCACCTCGTACGCCGGCACCTTCACCGACCCGGCGAAGGGCAAGGAACTGGCGCTCGTCCAATACAACGCCGGCGCGGACGTCATCTTCGGCGCCGCGGGCGGCACGGGCCTCGGCATCTTCGACGCGGCGAAGGAGAAGGGCAAATACGCGATCGGCGTCGACTCCGACCAGGCGGCCATCCTGAACGACACCGACCCGGAGAAGGCGAAGCTTACGATCACGTCGGCCATGAAGAATATCGACCAGGCGCTGCTGCGGGCCGTCAAGCTGTACCAGGAAGGCAAACTGCAGTTCGGCGCGGTGGAACAGCTCGGATTCAGCGAAGGCGGCGTCGGCATCGCGAAGAACGAATTCTACGACGCCATCATGACCGACGAGATGAAAGCCACGATCAACGATCTTGAGGCGAAGCTCCTGTCCGGCGAGATCATCGTCAGCAACGCGATGGGCATGGAGACGTCGGAAGTTGAAGCGATCCGCAATTCCGTCGCGCCGTAATCGGGCATCATCATCGTGCCGGAAGGAAGTTCCCCGCGCGGGAATTTCCTTCCCTCACCATTCTTGAAGGAAAGGCCAGGCGGCGAATCCTGGGGAGGGAGTCGGGATATGGCGGAAGCTGTGCTGGAGATGCGAAACATAACCAAAGTATACCCCAACGGCGTCGTTGCCAACCGCGACGTGAATTTCTCCCTTGCCGAAGGAGAGATTCACGCGCTGGCCGGGGAGAACGGAGCCGGCAAATCGACGCTGATGAAAATTCTGTTCGGCATGGAGGACCCGAGCGAAGGCGAAATCCGGCTGCGCGGCGCCAAAGTCCGGTTCCGCAATCCCCAGGATGCGATCGCCGCGGGAATCGGCATGGTGCATCAGCACTTCATGCTCGTGCCTTCCTTCACCGTGGCGGAGAACATGATCCTCGGCATGGAACCGAAGCGGAACGGCGTCATGCTGAATCTTCGCGAAGCGGTCCGGATCACCGAAGAAGTGGCGCGCAAATACAACCTTCACGTGGACCCGCTGGCGAAGGTGGAGAATCTGACCGTCGGGATGAAGCAGAAGGTCGAGATTCTGAAGGCGCTCGTGCGCGGCGCGCAAATTCTCGTGCTCGACGAACCGACCGCCGTGCTGACGCCGCAGGAGACGGCGGAGCTGTTCGAGGAGCTGAAAATGCTGAAGAAGAACGGCCACACGATCGTCTTCATCTCCCACAAGCTGAAGGAAGTCAAGGCGATCTGCGACCGGATCACGATCATGCGGGCCGGGAGAACGGAAGGCGTCTTCCCGATCGATGCGGTGTCCGAACAGGACATCACCCGCCTGATGGTCGGCCGGGACGTCGTGCTGAAATACGAGAAGGACGGGCGGCCATACGGCAAGCCGATGCTGCGCGTGAACGGGCTGACCATGGCGGGCGCGCACGGGAAGCTCGTGCTGAACAACGTGTCGTTCTCCGTCCGGGAAGGCGAGATCCTCGGCGTCGCCGGCGTGGAAGGCAACGGGCAGACGCAGCTCGTGGAGGCGATCATGGGCCGGGCCGCGGGCGCGGCCGGAACCGTGGAGGTGGACGGGACGGAGATCGGCCGGCTCGACATCGAACGCGTCCGGGCGCAGGGCGTCGCCTACATTCCCGAAGACCGGATGCGCCAGGGGGCGGCCGGCAGCGCGAGCATCCTCGACAACCTGATCTCGACCCGCTACAAGCGGAAGGAATGGAACATCGGCCCGCTGCTCAACCGGAAGAAAATGTGGAAGCTGTCGGAGTCGCTGATCGAAGCTTTCCAGATCAAGGCTTCGGGTCCGGCGCAGCCGATCGGCATGCTGTCGGGCGGCAACATGCAGAAGGTCGTCGTCGCCCGGGAGAGCGACGCGAATCCGCGGGTGCTCATCGCGGAGCAGCCGACCCGCGGGGTCGACGTCGGCGCGGCCCAGATCATCCACCACAAGATGCTCGAGCTGCGCAGGCAAGGATGCGCCATCCTGCTGCTGTCGGCGGACCTGAACGAAGTGCTGGAGCTGAGCGACAGCCTGATCGTCATGTACGAAGGCGAGATCGTCGCCTATTTCGACAATCCTTCGGAACTGTCCGAACAGGAGCTCGGGCTGTACATGCTCGGGACGAAGCGGCAGGATGCGGAGAGAATCGGGAGGGCCCGCCATGCTTAAGCTGAAATACTTCGAGCTGTTCCGGACGCTGGCGGTCGTGCTGATCGCGCTCCTGCTGACCATGCTGTTCATCCTCCTGATCAGCGACAACAAGCTCGAGACGATGCGCATCTTCCTCGCCGAGCCGGTGTCGTCGAGGTCCCATGTCGGCAACGTGATCGAGCTGGCCATTCCGCTCATCTTCACCGGCCTGGCGATGGCGCTCATGTTCCGGATGAACCTGTTCAACCTCGGCGCGGAAGGGATCTTCTTCTTCTCCGGCCTGGTGGCGGCGGCGGTCGGCATCCAGACCGGCCTCAGCCCGTTCGTGCATCCGCTGCTCGCCATTCTGGCCGGCGGCGCCGTCGGCTCGATGATCGCGTTCGTCGTCGGATTCCTGAAGGCGAAATGGGACGCGAACGAGCTGGTGACGTCGCTCATGTTCAACAGCATTCTGCTGGGGGTCGGCCTCTACATCCTGAACTATTTCCTGCGGGATGCGAGCGCATATACCACCTCGTCCTACAAAATCGCGGCGACCGCGCAGCTTGCCCGCATCATCCCCGGCACCCGGGTGCATACCGGTCTGATCGTGGCGCTGCTGCTCGTCGTTCTGGTCTATCTTTTCGTCTACAAGACCCGCTGGGGATACGAGCTGCGCATGACCGGAGCCAACCGGGCCTTCGCGGAATATTCCGGCATCAAGACCGGCCGGACCATCGTGTATGTTCACCTCATCTCCGGCTTCATCGCCGGCATCGGCGGCTCGATCGAAGTGCTGGGCATGCACCCCCGGTTCGACTGGACCGCGCTTCCCGGGCACGGCTTCGACGGCGCGCTCGTCGCGATGCTGGCCAAGAACGGTCCGGCGGCCGTCGTCCTCTCGGCCTTCTTCCTGGCGTACATTCGGGTGGGGGCGGACATGATGTCCCGCTATTCGGACGTTCCCGCCGAAATGCTGGCCGTCATCCAGTCCGTCATTCTGCTGCTCGTGTCGGCAGACCAGTTCCTGAAGTTTTGGAAGAACCGGATGCTGCTGAAGGAGGCGCAGAAGAATGGATAAGCTGTTGGAAATTCTGTTCACCACCGAGTTCGCCTATTCCATTTTTCGCGTCACGACCCCGATCCTGTTCGCGGCGCTCGGGGCGCTCCTCTCCAACCGGGCGGGCGTGCCGAACATCGGGCTGGAAGGCATCATGCTGACGTCCGCCCTGGTGGGCGTGATCGTCAGCGCGTACACCGGCAGCGCCTGGATCGGGCTGCTCGGCGCGGCGGCCGGCGGCATGCTGCTGGCGTGGATCCTCGCCTTCTTCACGCTGCAGCTGAAGACGGACGTGATCCTGGGCGGGATCGCGATCAACGCGTTCGCGTCCGGCGGGACGGTTTTCATCCTGTACATGCTCACCGGCGAGAAGGGGACGTCGTCGCAACTGGCCAGCAAAATGCTGCCCGAAGTGCACATTCCGCTGATCCGGGATATTCCCGTCCTCGGCCCGATTCTGTCCGGACACCATGTGCTGACGTATCTGTCGATCATCTCCGCGGTGTTCGTTTACTGGCTGCTCAAGCATACCCCGCTCGGCCTCCGCATCCGCGCGGTCGGCGAGAACCCGAAAGCCGCCCAGTCGGTCGGCGTCCGGGTGAAGCGGACCCGGTACATCGCGCTGGTGCTCAGCGGCCTGTTCGCCAGCCTGGGCGGGGCGTTCATGTCGATGGGGTATCTGTCGCTGTTCACCCGCGACATGACGGCAGGCCGGGGCTGGATCGCCCTCGCGGCGGAATCGATGGGGCGCAGCACCGCCGTCGGCACGACCGCGACGTCGTTCCTGTTCGGTTTCGCCCAGGCGCTGTCCAATGCGCTGCAACTGCTCAAGATCCCGTCCGAGCTGATCCAGACGGTGCCGTATCTCGCGACGGTCATCGGCCTCGTCATCTACGCCTGGCAGCGGACGCGCAAGGCGCAGAAGGGCGGCTGAGGCATGCCGCTGCCTCTGATCATCGACTGCGATCCCGGACACGACGACGCGCTGGCGATCTTCCTTGCGGCGGCGTTCCCGGAGAAGCTCAAGGTGCCGGGCATCACGACGGTCGGCGGCAACCAGGAGCTCGCGAAGACGACGGTCAACGCGCTCAAGATCGCCGAACTGATCGGGTTCGAAGCGCCGGTGGCGGCCGGGGCGGAAGGTCCGCTCACGAGGAAGCTGGAGACCGGCGGCTTCGCCCACGGCGAGAGCGGAATGGACGGTCCCGCGCTGCCCGAACCGAAGAGGGCGCCGGACGGCCGCCATGCGGCGGAGTTCATGGCGCACCTGATCCGCTCCTCGCCGGAGCCGATGGCGATCGCGGCGCTCGGGCCGCTCACCAACATCGCCCTGCTGTTCTCCGCGTTCCCCGATGTGAAGCGCCGGATCGCGTGCGTATCGCTCATGGGCGGGGGCATCTCCCGCGGCAACATGACGGCGGCGGCGGAGTTCAACATCCGGGTCGATCCCGAAGCGGCGCGCATCGTGTTCCGCTCCGGCGTCCCGCTCGTCATGAGCGGCCTGGACGTGACGGAGAAAGCGTTGATCTTTGACAACGAAATCGCATCTCTTCGACATCGGGGCAAGGTGTCCCGCGTCGCGGCGGAACTGCTCGACTTCTATTCCGCGCGCGGCCGCGAGTTGTTCGGCATGACCGGATGCGCGCTGCACGACCCGTGCGCCGTGGCCTGGCTGCTCCGGCCGGAATTGTTCAGGTCCGAAATGCTCCATGTGGACGTGGAGACGGCGGGTGAGCTGACGCGCGGCATGACGGTCGCGGACAGGCGGATCCGGCCGGCTGAACCGCCGAACGTCAGGGTGCTCACGGACGTGGACCGGGAGGCGCTCATCGGACTGCTGGAAGAAGCTTTGAGAATTTTGGACATATCATGTAAATAAAAATGACGTATATATTTACAATTGACCGGATTTCCGTATAATATGTCTTGAGTCGCCCCAAAATGTTAGGTTTTACGTAAGATAAACTGACATAGATGCGGGGTGAAACCGATGTCCAAGCCCCGGCCGGCGCTCTCGAATGAGACGGTCAAGCAGCTCACCCGTTGCTACAACGAGATCAACAAGGAAATTTACGGTTTCGGCGTGACGCAGTTGAAGGTGGCGGCGGACGAAGGCATCATCTCCTTCTATGTCAAGCACCAGCGGGTGACCGCGCTCAAGGCGCTGGAGGCCCGGTACGAAATTCTGAAGCAGGCGGTCGACCACGCGCTCCATACGGAGTTCAAGCTCCGACTCCGCAAGCGCCTGGAGGAAACCTTCGGGCTGAAAGCGGCGGCGATCCTGCGGGACTACGATCCGGCCACCGAATGGGCGGTCACCGTCGTGATCACCGACAACTGAAGACCAGGCGGAGATTCTCCGGGATTTCATCTCGGAGGATACCGCATCCGGGGTCGCATCGGCGTTTCTTGGTCCGTTTACGGCGAAGGAACCCGTTGTCGAAGAGAGTGTGCTGCTCTTCCGACAACGGGTTTATATTTTTCAAACCAACGAGGAAAGGAGACGTTCGCATGGAGAAGACGGCAGTCCTTGTCATCGACATGCAGTACGATTTCGTCGGGGAGGAAGCGGTCATTCCCTGCAAGGCCGATCCCGACTTCATTCCGAACACGAAGAAGCTGGTGGAGTTCGCCAGATCGAAGGGGATTCCCGTCATCTACACCCAGGAAGTGCACCGTCCGAACCATGTCGACTTCGGCCGCGAGCTGGACCGCAGCGAGCCGATCCACTGCGTGGAAGGCACCAAGGGCGCCGAAATCATCGAGGAGCTGAAGCCGGAGCCGACCGACTACGTCATACGGAAGCGGCGCTACAGCGCCTTCTTCCAGACGGACCTGGAGGTGCTGCTCAAGGGGCTCGGCGTGAACACGCTCATCCTGACCGGGGCGGCCACCGACGTGTGCGTCCGGGCTACGGCGACCGACGCCCAACAGCACGACATGTACGTCATCGTGCCGCGGGAATGCGTCGCCGGCACGTCGCCGAAGCAGCACGAGGCGGCGCTCGAACATATCGACTATGTATTGGGACGCGTCGTCAGTCTGGATGAACTGCTTGCGGAATTAAGCTGATCCGAACCCGGGGGTGAAAGGCATGGCCGTGTCCGTCCACCAGCTTTCTTACAAATACCCTTACGGCACCCGATGGGCCGTGGACAAGGTCGATTTCGAGATCCGCCCCGGCGAGACGGTCCAACTGACAGGCCGGAGCGGCAGCGGCAAATCGACGATCGGGTGCATCCTGAGCGGCGTCATGCCCCACTTGTACAAGGGAGGGGAATTGGCGGGAGAAACGGCGGACCCGGAAGGCGGCAAAGTTCAGGCCGGCATGGTCACCCAGATTCCGGAGAATCAGTTGTTCGGCTACAAGGTGGAAGACGCCATCGTCTTCGGGATGGAAAATCTCGGCCTGGACCGGGACGAGATGGACCGCCGCCTGAACCGCGTCATCGGCATGCTGAACATCGGCCATCTGATCGGACGGCCGGTCGGTTCGCTGTCGGGCGGACAGAAGCAGATCGTGTGCATCGCCTCCGTGCTGGCCATGCAGCCGAAGCTGCTGATCATGGACGAGCCGGTCGGTTCGCTGGATCCGGCGGGCAAGGCGCTGGTGTGCGAAGTGCTCCGGCAGCTCAAGGATGCGGGGCAGACGGTGCTGCTCATCGACCAGAACCTGGATTGGTCGATCGACGTCGTCGATCGCGTGCTCGGGATGGAAGAAGGGCGGCTCGTCTTCGACGGAACGCCCGAGCAACTGCTGCGCGACAGCGGGATGATCCGCCGCCTCGGGGTGGAGGTTCCGCAGACGGTGGAGCTGTACTACGCGCTCAGGCGCGGGAGCGACATTCCGTTCTTCGCGAGCATCGACGACGCCGAGCGGCTGCTCAAAGCCCGTTTCCCGGACATGCGCGCGCGTCATTCCGGCGATGCGGCGGGTGGCGCGCCGGATTCCGGGCCGTCCGTGCAGATCGAGGCGCTGGTGAAGGACTACGACGGCTTCCGGGCGCTGGACGGCGTCGACGCGGCGTTCATGCCCGGCCGCGTCACCGCGTTGCTCGGCCAGAACGGATCGGGCAAGACGACGCTGGTCCGCCATCTGATCGGCCTGGTCAGGCCGACGTCGGGGGAGATCCGGTACCGCGGCGCCTCCATCGCGGACCGGAGCACCGCGGAGCTCGCGCGATCCGTCGCCTATGTGTTCCAGCATCCGGACCAGATGATATTCGAGGACAAGGTGCTGGACGAACTGACGTTCTCCGCGCGCACGATGGGCATTCCGTGGACGGTCGAACAGGCGGAGGAGCTGCTGGGGGAGTACGGGCTTACGGATCTCAAGGACGCTTTTCCGAACACGCTGCCGATGGGCATCAAGCACATGCTCACGATCCTCTCGGTGCTGCCCGCCGACCCCGACGTCGTGATTCTGGATGAGCCGACCCTCGGCATGGACAGCGAAATGAAGGCGAAGCTCGCGGCTTTGTTGAAACGGCTCGCCTCCGGGGGCAAGACGGTGATCGTGATCAGCCACGAAATGCCTTTCGTGGCGGAGACGGCGGACGACATCCTCGTCCTGAAGGACGGGCGGGTGCTGGCGAGGGGCGCCGCGGCCGAGGTGTTCCGGCAGGAGGAGTTGCTGAGGCGGGCGATGATCGAGCCGCCGCAGATCGCGCGGCTTGCCCGCCGGCTCGGACTGGACGGCGTTCTGACGACCGGCCGGCTCCTCGAATGCCTCTCCCGTGGCCATTCCTTGCAAAGCGAGGGGATGCCGACATGAAGTTTACCGGCTACGTGAACCGGGACACCATGCTGCACCGGCTGGATCCCCGGATCAAGATTCTGTGGTTCCTCGGCGTCACGGCGCTGACGGTCTTCATTCGGAACCTGCCCGCGCTCGTCGTGCTGCTGGCCGGAGTGTTGCTGCTGTGGACGATGTCCGGATTGATCCGCGAGGTGGGCGCCATGGTCCGGCGGTTTCTTCCCCTGCTGATCATGGCGTTCGTAACCTGGATCGCGATCGGGGCCGCGGGCGATTCCGGAAGCGCCGAGCTGTTTGCGGCCGGTCCGGTCCGGCTGGAGCAGGCGGATCTGGTCCGTGCGCTGGTCGCGACCTGCCGCATCTTTCTCATGGTCACGTCGTTCTACACCCTGATCATGACGACGAATTTCAGCGAAATGATCTACGGGCTCCAGCGCTTCGGCATTCCGTTCAGGGCGGCGTTCATGTGCGGGCTGGTGCTGCAGATCATACCGATGATGATCGCCGAGTTCCAGACGATCGCCGACGCCCAGCGGGCGAGGGGGCTGGAGCTGGACAAGGGCGGCATCGCCGCGCGCATCCGCAAGTATTCGACGGTGCTCTTCCCGCTGTTCGTCCGGACGATTCAGGCGGGGCAGTCGCTGGCGCTTTCCATGCATCTGTACCAGCTGCAGTTCACCCGCCGGAGAACGAGTCATCGCCAATTCCGCGTCGCCCGCACGGACTGGGGCTTTCTCGCCGTCCACCTCGTCCTGTGGACACTGGCGGTCAATGTCGGCCTTCAGCTTTCATGAACCGCGTGTCAACAACCCGAGCGTGAGGAGAGATATTCATGATCCGATATTGGATGCATTGCACAACCGCCGAACTGGCGGAGATGGACAAATCGAACGCCCTCGTCGTCGTGCCGATCGGAGCGGTCGAGCAGCACGGCGCCCATCTGCCCGTCGGCACGGATTCGCTGATTCTCGGCAAGCTGCTGGAACTGCTGGCGGAACGAGCCGATTTTCCCGGCCACACCGTGCTGATCGCACCCCTGCTCCCCGTCGGCAAAAGCAACGAGCACGCCGACTTCGCGGGCACGATCAGCTTCTCCACCCGGACGGCCGCGGCGATGCTGACCGACTACTGCGCGTCGATCCGCCGCCACGGGTTCGACCGGTTTATTTTCATCAACAGCCACGGCGGCAACACCGACCTCCTGAACGTGCTGGCCCGGGATCTCCGCATCGAACTGGACGCCGAATTCTTCGTGTTCGACTGGTGGTTCACCACGTTCTGGAACGACATTCTCGCTGAAGTGCAGCAATCCGGCGATTACGGCGTCTTTCACGCCTGCGAACTGGAAACGTCGCTCATGCTGGCCATCCGCCCCGACCTGGTCGACATGGCCAAGGCGGAGGATGAATACCCGGATCCGCACCTGACCGAAGGCCCCCACGTCAGCATCAAAGGTCCGATCATTCCGGGTTGGAAGACGCAAGACGTGTCGCGCAAGGGGGTGATCGGCGCGCCGAGTTTCGCCACCGCCGCCAAGGGCGGACAGTTCCTCGACTACGCCGCGGCCAAGCTCGGCGAGATGCTGGCGCAAGTGCTGAAGACCCGCTACAGGAAAACGTGAGCGAATTGGGCTGAATCTGCTGCGTGCGCGAACCCTTCCGAAACCCAATGCAAGGAGGTACACAGTCCATGGACAATCAGCTGTCTGCCGCGCAAACGGAGACGAGGAAAGCGTCGACAGGCGTATTGAACGTCGTTTTCTGGGTCATTTTCGGCGTCATGACCGGGGTGCTGTGGGCCTATGTCAACCCCATCGCATTGGTGCCGGGCGTCATTCATCTGAGGTTGTTCGCATTTCTTCCGGCGGTCATCGGCATCATATTCGGCCCGAAGTCCGGATTCTTCTCCGGTTACATCGGAACCGTCGTCTGGGCATTCCTGGCCGGCACGTTCCTGCCGGCGCACACGCTGCTCGCCGACGGCATCATGGTCGGCTTCACGGGCTGGCTGCCGGCCGTCATGGTGGGCAAAGGCCGGACGTTCGCCGAGCTCGGGCGCGACAAGTCGCTGCTCGTCAAATCGGCGCTCTGGTCGCTCATTGCCGGCATCGCCATGATCATCGTCGTCTGCGGGAGCCTGCAGGTGTTCGGCATCTTCAACTTCTGGTGGGCGGTGCTGTGGATCGGGCTGAGCGACATTCCGCCGCTTGTGATCGGAACGCCTTTCCTGGTGATGTTCCTGGCGCGCCGGCTTGAGAAGGTTCAGACGATGATCCCCTGGAGCTGATTCGGACGCGGCACGCGGTCGGACCTGATTCCCGTGAGCGGATTGCAGCAGAATGAACGGCGAGGAGAATGACCATGCGAATTGTAGTCGGAATGACCGGCGCGAGCGGAGCGATCTACGCCTACACGCTCGTCCGCGCGCTGCACGCGCTCGGCGTCGAGACGCACCTGATCCCGACCGAGATGGCCGGGAAGGTGCTGAAGTTCGAATGCGGCGTATCGATGGATGAGATGAAGAACTACGCGAAAGTGCTGGACAACAGGAACCTGTTCGCTTCGGTAGCCAGCGGTTCGTTCAGGACGGACGGCATGGTGATTATCCCGTGCTCGATGAACACGCTCGGCGCGATCGCAAACGGGGCGGGGGACACGCTGCTGAGCCGGACCGCCGGCGTCATGCTGAAGGAGAAGCGCAAGCTGATCGTCGTGCCGCGCGAAATGCCGGTCAGCCTCATCCAACTGGAGAATATGACCCGCCTGGCCAGGGCCGGGGCCGACATCATGCCGGCCTCGCCCGGCTTCTACCATCGTCCCAGGGAGATCTGGGAACTCGTCAATTTCGTCATCTCGCGGGTGCTGGACGCGCTCGGCATCGAGCACAACCTGATGGCAAGATGGGGGGAGAAGGCTTAAGTGTTGGCCGATCTTCGCAGCCTCATCGCTTATCTGGAACAGCGCGGCAAGATCAAGCATGTGACGAAGGAAGTCGATCCGGATTTCGAGCTCGCGGCGATCGTCCGCAGCGGCCGCGGCAAGCAGCCGTTCTGGTTCGAGCGGATCAAGGGATACGCCGTGCCGATGGTCGCCGGCCTGGGCGGCGACCGGGAACTGCTCGCCGAGAGCATGGGGATTCGGGAGCGCGAGCTCGTGCCGCATCTGATCGACGCGATCGTGCGGCCGCTGCCGACCCGGCTGGTGGAGACGGCGCCCGTCCATGAGAACGTCATTACGCGGAACATCCGGCTGGACGAGCTGTTTCCCATCTGCCGCTACCATCGGGAAGATTCCGGCCGGTATCTCGTCGCCGGGGTGCTGGTGGTGAAGGAGCCGGGCGGCTCGAGGCGGTACACGTCGATCCGGCGAATGCAGTTTCTCGGCGGCAACCGGATGAACGTGCTCATCTCTTCGCCGGAGCTGTTCCGGCAGTATCTGGAATACGAGAAGCGGAACGAGCCGATGGAAGTGGCCGTCATGTTCGGCGTCGTGCCTGCGGTGATATTGGCTTCGCAGATCAGCACGCATCTGTTCCATGTCGACAAGCTGGACGTGGCCGGCCGTCTGCTCGGAGAGCCGCTGCGCGTCGTCCGCTGCAAGACCGTCGATCTCGAGGTGCTGGCCGATGCCGAGGTGGTGCTGGAAGGCCGCATGCCGCCCCATGTCCGGGAGATGGAAGGACCGTTCGGGGAGCTCGGCGGCTATTACGGGGAAGCGTCCCCGCAGCCCGTCATCGAGCTGACGGCGGTGACGTATCGCAACCGTCCGATCTGGCAGACGATCTATCCGTCGAGCCACGAGGAGCATCTGCCGATGGCGCTGGCGCGGGAAGCGGTGCTGCTCAGCACGGTCCGCCAGGTGGTGCCCGAGGTGAAGGACGTCTACGTGACGCCGGGCGGCGTCGGCCGCTACCATGCGATTATCCAGATCGAGAAGAAATCCGAAGGCGACGCCAAGCAGGCGCTCCTCGCGGCGTTCGCATCCGACAAAGACTTGAAGCATGTCGTGGTCGTCGACGAGGATGTCGACATCCGCGATCCGCACGACGTGGAATGGGCGATCGCCACGCGGGTGCAGGCCGATCTCGACGTGTTCATCGTGCCGGGAGCGAAGGGTTCGCCGCTCGAACCGTCCCATCAGATGCGCGGCGTCTCGGCCAAGATGGGCATCGACGCGACCTGTCCGCTGCATGCGGCGCACGCGTTCCGCAGGACGTCCGTCGGCGTGCCGCCGGACTTCGACGTGAGCCGCTATCTGTCCTGACGTATGAACGCATTTGACGCAGAGAGGAGAGGCGGGCACAGATGAAAGCAATCGGACTTATCGAGACGCGCGGGCTGACGGCGGCGATCCACGCGCTGGACACGATGTGCAAGGCCGCATCCGTGAGCATGATCGACATGAAGCGGGTCGGGGCGGGATTGGTCGCCGTCATTGTCGAAGGCGACGTCGCGGCCGTCACGTCCGCGGTCGAAGCCGGCAAGGCGGCGCATCTTCAGACCGGCGGAGAGCTGATCGCGGCGAACGTCATCCCGCGGCCGCATCCGGCGCTTGCGCCGATGCTGCTGCCGGAAGGGGTGAGCGTCCTTGTCTGATCTGATTCGCGAGATCGTGGAGGAGGCGCTGGGACGAACCGGACGGACGGAGACGCGAAGCGCGGGCGGGCCTCCCGGCAGACCGGCCGGCCTTCCGGACACCGCCGCGGCGCCCGGCGCGGCGGTAACGCTGAACCGTCCGAACTGGCAGCAGGCGTACCGGGAGAAGCGGCTGCAGCTTGCGGGAGCCGCCCCGGCGGCGAAGGCGACGGACGGCGAACCCGCGCGGACGGCCGACGACCGGACGGCCGGATCGGCCGGGCGGCGGGAATTCGTCGAACAGACGCTGTCGCCGCTGCTCAGGCTCATGATGTCGCAGGGGAAGGCGACGGTTGATGCGCGGTCCGGCGAGCCGTTCACGGATGACGGCGGCCAGCCGCTGCTCTGCAGCGCCGGCATGATCGGCCGGCCGGAAAGCGGCATTCGTTGCTGGTTCTATCCGGATCTCAACCCGCGCCTTGCGGCCGCATTCGGCATTCATCGCGCGCAGCCGCTCACCGTCGGCGTCCTGGCGTCGGAGTCGGATTCGCCCCGCCCGCTGTTCGCGCTGGACGAGGCGCTTCGGGCCGAACCGGTTCAGGCGGATGTGACGGTGCGCCGCGAGGCGGGAGCGCTCGAAATCCGGCTGATCGGATCGAAGCGCGGCGAGATCCAGCGGGCGCTCGAACGGCTGTGCCGCGCGCTGCGCGAGGAGACCGGAGATCAGGCGCGGATCATGACCGCTCCCGAACCTTCCGCAGCCCTGGCCGGCTGGCTGGACATCCCCGCCCGCGACGCGGCGGCCGCGATCGACGGGCTGAACCGGCATCGGAGCATCGCGCTGCTCGACCGCGCGTTCAAGGAGAAGCCGGAATTGGACATCCGGTTCCGGATCGAGCCGTCGCACCTGCTCATTCACGGCGCGCGCGGCGCGGTGCTTGAGGCGGTCGGGATCATGAAGCGCGAAGCCGGACCATACTTGACGAAGGAGTGATCGGCGGGCGATGGTTCAGCAGGCATTGGGTCTTATCGAAACAATCGGTTTCACGGCGGCGGTGTCGGCGGCGGACGCCGCGCTGAAGGCGGCCGACGTCAAGCTCGAAGCGACGGAGCGCGTCATCGGCGTCGGCGGCAAGCTCGGCGTCACCATCCATCTCGCCGGCGAAGTGGCGGCCGTGTCGGCCGCGGTGGAGGCGGGCATGGCGGAGGCCGACCGCTTCGGCGCGCTCGTGTCCGCGCATGTGATCCCGCGGGCGCACGACGAAGTGAGCGGCAAGATTATCGCGCGATTCATGAAGACGGTCCCGGCGGCGGAAAGCCGGACGGATGCGGTCCGGGCCGGCGGGCAGCCGGCGAAGGCCGCGCGAAGCGGCAAGACGGCGAAAACCACGGGCGGTTCTGAAAGCAGCGTCCAATCATGATGAAGAACAGGGAGGAACGAACGATGGGAGAAGCTTTGGGTCTGGTGGAGACGAAGGGGCTTGTCGGCGCGATTGAGGCGGCCGACGCGATGGTCAAGGCGGCGAACGTCGAGATTTGCGGCTATGAGAAGGTCGGCTTCGGTCTGGTGACGGTCATGGTGCGCGGCGACGTCGGCGCGGTCAAGGCGGCGACGGACGCGGGCGCCAGCGCCGCCAAGCGCGTCGGCGAGCTCGTCTCGGTGCACGTCATTCCGCGGCCGCACAGCGAAGTGGAGAAGGCGATCCTGTCGAAGATCCGCGGCGAGTAGGCGGTAGGCCATGCTGCGGAAGCCGAGCGCGCTGGTCGAGCGCGCCATGCTTGAGCTGCTCTTCCGCGGCAGGGAGCCGGAACTTGCGGGCCGTCATCCCCGCGTGCTCGTCCCGATCGAAGACGACCGGGATTTGCTGGATGACGGCCTGGCGTCGGTCCGCGCGATCCGCCGCCGGGCTCCGCGGGCCCGGCTGAGCCTGTGGATCGCGCCGGAACTGGAGCGGCGTCCCGGCTTCGCCGAGATCGCGCGGCTCACGGAAGTGGATGACGCGGTACGCGAAGACTCCGGGGACAGCCCGCCGGAGGACGGCGCCGACCGGATCCTGCTGCCGGTCCTCCCGCTGCGCTTGCTGTCGGCGATCGCGCGGCTGGACGACGGCAGGCCCTTCGCCCGCGCCGTCATCCGAAGCCTGTGCATGGGCAAGCCGGGCGCCGCTCTCC
>ERZ795043.738-NODE-738-length-22114-cov-16.339045_pt1 | contig 22114 bp, 21 predicted proteins | sample MGYA00375127_ERZ795043 | MGnify/ENA primary metagenome ERZ795043 (study PRJEB30172, sample SAMN05518447) | compost metagenome | isolation source: Feedstock adapted compost from Newby Island compost facility, Milpitas, CA | place: USA:Newby Island compost facility... | reverse complement strand
GCGATTCTTTATTTTTCATGTGCCTAAAATTGCCGATTTACTGTCGAACTCGGGATTTACACCGTTTCCGAATTGCAGGAAAATGGTTTAAACCGATATAAAGGTGTGACGCCCATGAACCCGTACCCCGACTATCGGATCGCCGTGGAAGCGATTATTGTGCATGAAGGCAAGGTTCTGCTTGCGAAAAGAGCGGACAATGGCGCGTGGTATGTGCCGGCCGGCAAGGCGAAATATGAGGAGACCCCGAAGGAGGCGGTCATCCGGGAAGTCCGGGAGGAGACGAACCTTAAAGGCGTCGGGGGATTTCTACAGCGTCATGTTCACCTATCTGGTCAGACCGGGAAACGGCGACATCCGCAGCTTCCGGTTGAACGATGAGCACACGGAATATGCGTGGGTAGGCCGGCAGGAACTCGGGGAATCGCGGTATGATTCATTGCTGCCGGAAGTCAGGCGCATCGTTGCGGATGTCCTGAGCTCGCGTTGGTAAAATTCAGCTAAATCTGTAATTTATCATTTCTTTGACGTCATCATCGTTGTATAGTCGAATCAACGTTGCAATGCGATGATCGGTGACTTGTTGAAAGGCGGGGATGATCATGCGTCAATACCGGGACATCAATCGGCTCAATTGGAACGACCGGACGGAGATTCATGCGAAATCGAAGTTTTATGACGTGGATGCCTTTCTGGCGGATGACGCGCCCCGGATCGGGTTGGATCAGGAGGAACTGGGCGATGTGGCCGGGCGCACCCTGCTTCATCTGCAGTGCCATTTCGGCCTGGATACGCTCAACTGGGCCAGGCTGGGCGCCCGCGTGACCGGGATCGATTTCTCGGAGAAGGCGATCGCGCTGGCCAGGTCGCTCAATGACCGGCTCGGGTTTGACGCGCGTTTTCTGTGCTCGGACATCTACGATGCCAAGGAAGTGCTGGGCGGAGAGCAGTTCGACATCGTCTATACGTCATACGGCGTGCTGTGCTGGCTGCCGGATTTGGACGGTTGGGCGGATCTGATCAGCACGTCCCTGAAACCCGGGGGCATCTTCTACATGGCGGAGTTTCATCCGGTGACGTTCATGTTTGAACCGGTGGATGGCGAGCTGAAGATCGCGGATTCCTATTTCAATACCGAGACACGCCAATATGTATCGGACGTCACCTATACGGGAGATGACGATCCGTTGGCGCACCCCGTGACCTATCAGTGGCAGCATACGCTGACCGAGATTGTCGGCGCGCTGATCGGGGCGGGACTGACGCTGGAATTTCTGCATGAGTTCCCGTTCACGGTGTTCAACATGTACCCCGGGCTCATGACGCAGGACGAGCAAGGGCGATGGCGGCTGAAGGGGAACCACCACCCGCCGCTGCTCTTCTCGGTGAAAGCCCGGAAGGTCTGACTTGAAGGCAAGAAAGGCCGCCCCAGGCGGGATGGCCTCTTGTTTATTGGGCTGCCGTATCTGCTCAGACCAATGCGGATGCGGCCATGTCTTTGTCCTGATGACCGGCTTCGAGCGCGCGCCGGAACCGCTGCAGTCCGGCGGCTGCGACATCCGCGGTGAGACCCGCCTGTTCGACGGCCTCCATCACCAGTTGGGCGTCTTTGAACGCATTCGCGACCGAAAAACTGGCCGTGTAATCGTCCGCAAGGATCGAAGCCGCTTTGGACTGAAAGAACGCGCTGTCCAGCGGTCCGCCTTTCACGATGTCCGCCACCAGCGCGGGGTCGACGCCGAGTCCCTTGGCGATCGCCAGACTTTCCGCGGCGCCATGCGTCAGCGCGAACACCCAGCTGTTCAGCGCAAGTTTGAGACGGCTGGCGGCCCCGATCTGATCCGACACCCAAACGGTCCGTTTGCCGATCGCGTCAAACACCGGCTGCACGGTGTCCCGATCTTCGGCCGGGCCGGATGCGATGACGACAAGCTGCCCCTGTTCCGCCGGCTGACGGGAGCCCTGGACGGGCGCGTCATACAACCTGAGCCCGTGCTGCTTGGCGAAGGCGGCCAATTCCTCGATCGCGTTGACGCCGACCCCATCCTTCAGCATCGTGATGACGATATCCGCTCCTTCCACAGCTTCACGCGGCGAATCCACCGCATCCAACCCGGCTGATGCCAGCGTCTTCGCCTTGGCGCGCGTCCGATTTCACACGCGCACGGAGAAACCATGCTTCCGCAAATTCCGCGCCACGGGTGCGCCCATGATGCCGGTGCCAAGTACGGCGATCGTTTTGTGATACAATTTCGTTTCTGCGTTTGACATGTTGCAAACCTCCTCTTGGGTATAGTTCTGGAACGAACGTTACAAAACTCTGCAAAAAAATGCCTGCATGGTGGTGCAGGTTTTCGCGCTGAATGGAAAGACGGGCTGCTCAAAGCACCCGGATGGCGACATCCACGACATCATGCAGAAGCTGCCGTCGGTCATGCCCGAGATATCCTTTGCTCAATACTCGCATCCCTTGTACCGTGTTCAAAATAAAGCGGGACAGCGCGCGAACATCCCGGTCTGCAGCGATTTCGCCGGTTTCCCGGGCACGAGACAACGCTTCGTACAAAGCCGATTCCATGTCATTCAAATTTTGCGCCACAATGGCGGCTACCGACGGATCATGGCTGGCAAGCTCCAAGGCCGCGCTGGCGGTCATGCATCCCAGCCCTTTTTCTTCGCTGAGCTCTTCGTCGACGACATCCATCAACAGACGCCTGATGCGCTCTCTGACCGGGCCCGGGCCGGACAGCACCGCAATTTTCTCCGCCTTGAGCTCCTGATACCGGCGAAGCGAACGCTCATACAGTTCGTGTTTGCTGCCGAAGGCGTTATAAATACTGCTTCGCCCCAGTTCGGTGCCTTCCTCCAAATCTTGAATCGAGGTCGCGGAATAACCGCGCTGCCAAAAAACTTTCATGGCTGCATCGATGATATCGTCCGGATCAAACGCTTTGGGGCGCAAAGATTCACCTCCTGACCCCTTTTTGAAATGATCGTTGCAAAATAAACCATACTGCTTTATCCTCACGCTGTCAAGAAGCGGCCTGAGTCCCGCAATGTTCAGGACCAAGGCCGCTCAAGTCACAGTTTACCTGGCCGTGTATTCCCTGCACGAAATTGTCAGCGCCCGGCGACCGTCACAGCGAGAGCTCCCACGTCTCCCCGATCAGCTCGGGGCCGAAGCTGCGGTGCGGTTCCTGTTTGACCAGCACGAAGCCGGCCTTCTGATAGATGTTTCTCGCCTGTACAAGCACGTGGTTGGTCCACAGCACGAGTTTCTTGTATCCCTTGCGCCTTGCGAACCGGACGCACTCGTCCACGAGGCGTTTGCCCAATCCCAATCCGCGGGCCCTCGGGTCGACGAGCAGCCCATGACCCGACGCCGAGGACAGCGGCCCAGCTTCAGGCCATCATCGATGACCTCAACACCAGTGAATATGTAATGGCCATTGTCCACTATCTGAGCAACGGTCTGGAACGCCCGGAGCTGAAAACCTTCACGCTTGCCGGCAACGAGGGCGTGGACGAATCGAACGTCGACGAAATTAACGACGCCCTGTACGAGGAACAACAGACCAGGCTGTTCAGCATCCCGCTCGGAACGCCCATCTCCACGAAACAGGATATCCAGGATTTCATTGACCAGTACCTGGGGTTGGGGGGTTAACCGGAGCAAACCTGTGCCAGGGCATATGCCTTGGCACAGGTTTCATTTCCGCCGAGAGCAGATCATGCTTCCGGATTCCATGCCGGATTCCAGACGACTTCCCACACATGACCGTCAGGGTCCTGAAAACAGCCAGCATACCCTCCCCAGAAGGTATCGCGTGCCGGAACGGTAATCACGGCACCGGCTTTTTCGGCCTCTTCCATGACCCGATCCACTTCCTCCTTGCTGCTCACATTATGACCCAGCGTGAACTCGGCAGGGTTGGGCTGCGTCTGCTTGACGTTCGCATCAAGCGCGAGATTTTTCCGTTCGAAAATGGCCAGCCGCAGACCGCCTTCCAGATCAAAGAATGCGACAGCGCCATGCTCAAATTCTTGTCCCACAATGCCTTCCGTCGGAAACCCGAGCCCATCCCTGTAGAATTTGAGGGATCGCTCCAGATCGTCAACTCCGATCGTGATGACCGTCAGCCGAGGTATCACGCAGCATCAGTCCTCTCCGGCTATTCTGCACGAGCGGCAAATCGCCGAAATTCCCGTGTTCCTAATCCATTCAACAAATGGATGGCGTTTCCTTCCCGCCATTTGGTCTTCCGCTGGATCTCGTCCTGCATCGACCGCAGCTTCCCCGCAAGTTGCTCCAACTCGTCCGAAAAAGAGAAAAGCAATATGCCTGTCCCCCGGGGACCTTACGCACATTGCTTTTCGTCTTGGTGCCAGCCTTTTAACTGCGGGCAAAGATTTTCTTGTCGAAGAACACCAGCACTGCGAACAGAATGATGGCCAGGAGCAGGACGGACGCCGTCACAATAAACAGCAGCGTGGTGAACGTGTTTTCGATCTTGTAGTAGATCAGCATGCTGAGCGGCATCAGTCCGCCGCCGATCAGACTGGACCAGGCTTGCAGTTTGGCCGTCCGCTTCATGCCGATTTCCTTAAAAATATGGTAGAAAATACCATAAACAAAAAGACTCAGCCACCCGACCACCAGGATGTGAGCGTGACCCGGCACCATCGTATAATCTTTCCTCCCGGCCAAATCCGATCCGATCATTGCGCCGATCAACGCGTATACGGCCGCGATACGGATGAGCCACTTGCCATAATGCTGCATCTTCTCACTTCCTTTACCCGCAATCCGGAACATTGCCATGCTCGGCTATTTGAAAATTCAAATGCCGCTCTTATTATACAACACTCTGGTTTAAATACCCTCTTTACATCCCGGCATGAGACTGCTGCGATTTCAGCACCCCGGCGGTTTCGAAGGATTGCACGAAATCGAGCGCCAGCAGTTTGTCGCACACATGAAGCAGATTGCGGGTGCGCGGCTTGTGCAGCTTGATCCGGAGCGTCCGGATGTCGTCCTCATCCTGATCGTCACCGGGGGCTTCCAGCGACATGCTCACGATCAGAAGCCCTTCCTTCTCGATCAGATCCGTGATTTGCGCGACGCTCCCTTCCGCGCGGGTGATCCGCAACGTGATTTCGTTTCGGCTGCGCTTGCTGTGGAGGCTTTTCTCAAGCCGGTTCAGCACCAGCAGGATGAGGATGACCAGCACCGTGACCAGCACCGCTTCATAAAAAAAGCCCGCTCCCACACACAGGCCGATCGCCGCCACCACCCAGATGGAAGCGGCGGTCGTAAGCCCCGAGATGCTCAAACCGTTGCGGATGATGGCGCCTGCGCCAAGGAACCCGATGCCGGACACGACTTGTGCCGCCAGACGCGCCGGGTCCATGCGGACATTGAATTCGCTCGCGAAGTCGCCGAATCCGTAAATGGACAGCAGCATGATCATCGTGGCTCCGACACATACCAGAATGTGCGTGCGAAGACCGGCTGCATGGTTGTGCCACTCGCGTTCCAGTCCAATCAGACCGCCCAGCACCAGCGAAAGCAAAATCCGCAGCGATGAGTCCACGTAGGAAATATCCCACAGACCGGTTTCAATCACCTTCATGGCAGAGCCACCTCCTTACGACCCAATGATTCTACTTCAGCAACACCTCGGCAATGACCGGATAATGATCGGACGGATACCGTCCTTCATATAGCCCCCGGTCGATCACGACCGATTGGACCTGCCAATCCGGGGTCAGAAAGATGTAGTCGATCGTTTCGCCGGTGTCGCCGCCCTTAAAGTGATGGACCGTTCCCCCGACCTCCCGGTTTGCCGCATGCAGAACGGAATAAACACTTTGATAGCCTTCCTGCACCAATCCCGTTACGGCGGCGTGTTCCGGTGTAACGTTGAAATCGCCCGTCAAGGCGATCGGAAGACCGGTCTGTTCGCGCAGATTCCGCATCCGCTCCCGAATCAGCTCCATGCCCTTCCGCTGCGCTTCTTCGCTGACATGGTCCAGATGCGTGTTGAACATGGCGAATTGATCGCCCGCGCTCGACTTGAACGCCGCCCAGGTGCACATGCGCGTGTGGGAAGTGTTCCAGCTCATCACCCCGAGCTGCTCCGGATTCTCGGACAAGCTGAAGTTCCCCGACCGGACCATTTCCCACTTGCTCTTCTTGTAGAAAATCGCGGTATATTCGCCTTCGGTTCCGCCGTCCCGCCCTTCGCCGACCCAGGCGTATTCCGGCAGCAGCGGCTCCAGGTCCGCAAGCATGCCGTGAAGCCCTTCCTGAACGCCGATGATGTCCGGATCATGCTTCTTGATCGTCTCGGCAACCGCCTTCGTACGGTTCGGCCAGGCATTGTCCCCGTCGGACGCCACGTTGACTCTCAGGTTGAACGACATGATTTTCAATTGCATGAGGTGCCTCCACTCCGCGTTTGTCTGTATCGGATGTTCGGATTCCATTTCGGATCGGTTTACTTTTCCTTGCTGCCTCTGCCGTAAACGAAGTACATCGTAATGCCGGACATGACCATCAGCACGACCGAGTAGACGAGCGTCATGGCACGGGCGATAATGCCCGCTTCCGCGTCCGTACTGTTCTTGATGACAACCCCCAGCGTCTGGTACACGGGGTGATACAGGAAGACCGTCAGATCGTAATCGTCCAAAATTTTGATGAAGTTCAGCGCAAGGACCGCCAGTGTGGACGGCAGCACGATGGGCAGCAGCACCCTGCGGAACGTATAGAACGGTCTTGCGCCCATGTTCCGCGCGGCATCCTCCAGGTTGTTGTCCAGGCTGAAGAACGAGGCCTTCACCATGCGCATCGTAAACGGAATGTGGATGATGACATAACCCAGAATGACGATCCAGTGCGTCCCGGTCAGCACCGTGTTCCCGACGATGAGACGGGGGATGTTGAACGCCATCACAAGACCGATCGCGATCAGCGTGCTCGGCAGAATCCACGGAATCAGCAAGGAATATTCCAGCGCCAGCGCAAGCTTGCTGTTTTTGTACTTATGCAAAATTCTCGACGCGTACAGCGCGAGGGCCACGACGCCGATTGATCCCGCCGCGGCATACAGAACGCTGACCAGATACGGTTTCAGCGCGCTCATCGAGGTGAACAGCCGGGCGTAATTTTCCAGCGTGAAGCTGTCCCAGGTGATGGTCGACGTCGAGATGCTCTTGGCATCGGTGAACGAGAACAGCAAGATCAGCGCGACCGGCGTGATATAAATCAGGAACAGCACGTAGCCGATGATATGCACGACGACATTGGCGAACTTGTTGTTGATCTTCTGTTTGACGAGCGCGGATTTCACTTTGGAAACGGACATGTAATTGCCGCGTTTCTCAAACTGAATCATGATCGTCAGCAGGATGATCGTGGCGAGCCCCAGCACGAGCGCGAGGAGTGCCGCCAGATCCTTGGACGTCTGGCTCTTGGAGAACGTCAGGATCATGGGCGCGATCGTCTGGAATTCCGGCCCGCCCAGAATGAGCGGAGCCGACATGGCGCCGAGTCCCGTCAGGAACGTCAGGATCGTCAGCGCGAAGATCGTCGGTTTCAGTACGGGAAGCACCACGCGCCACAAAATATAGAAAGCGCCGGCCCCCATCCCTCTGGCAGCTTCGACGGTCTGATAGTCGACCTTGCGGATCGCATTGCCCAGGAACAGGATATGGTTCGATGTGCAGGCGAACGTCATGACGAACAGCACGGCCCAATAACCGTGAAACCATCCCCGGTCCATGGACGGGAACAGGTTGGCCAGCACGTTGGTGACGAGTCCATTCTCACCGTAAGCAAACTTGTAGCTCGACGCCACAACGACCCCGTGATACAGCAAAGTCGTGAAGAAGCCGAGTTTCAAAATTTTGGCGCCCTTGATATCGAAATATTCGGTCAGCAGCACCAGCGCGATGCCGACCACATTGACCGTGATCATCAGGGACACGGCCAGAATGAAGCTGTTGGTCAAGCTGTTCATGGCGCGCTTGGAGGACAACAGCTTTTCCACGGCATCCAGCGAGAAGCTGCCGTTCTTGAAGAAAATCTCTTGGTAAACATTCAGATTCGGAAAAATGAGAAACGCGATGATGAACCAGGCGATGAGCACAAAGAGCAGAAGCTGCCCGTAATTTATCGACCCGAACTTGTTTTTCAATGTTTGTACATTCAATTTCCTCGCTCCGTCCGATCGTATTGCATAATATCCGCGAGCCTGATATATACATCGGTTTCCGTGCCGACTTCGAATCCGATCTGCCCGTTTTCCTTCTCGATCGTTTTCATCCGGCTGCCGCCGCCCATCTCCAATACATACTTGCTGTACAACCCGTAATATTCGCGATCGACGATTTTGGCCTTCAGGCGCACGACATCGTCGCCCGGGATCGGCGTCAGATTCACTTTTTCATTCCGGATATAAGCGACTTTGCCGGGCGGTACATGCGCTTTCAACGGACTGCTCTCGATCAGCTCCGGGTCAATCTTGTTGATGTCGCCGATGAAATTGCATACAAACTCCGTTCTGGAGTGATTATAGATTTCGTAAGGCGTGCCGACCTGTTCGAGATTGCCGCTGTTGAACACCGCAATCCGGTCGGACAGCGTCAGCGCTTCTTCCTGGTCGTGCGTGACATAGATGGTGGTGATGCCGAACTGCTTCTGCAGCTCTTTCAGTTCGTTCCGGAGCTGCACGCGCAATTTCGCATCCAGATTGGAAAGCGGTTCATCCAGCGCCAGAATGGACGGTTTCAGGACGAGCGCCCGGGCAATGGCCACCCGCTGCTGCTGGCCGCCCGACAGTTCGGATACCTTCTTGAACAGCTGTTCTTCCTTCAGGTCGACCTTGCGGGCGATATCGCGCACATCCGCGTCGATTGCCGATCTGGCCGCCTTCTTGACCTTCATGCCGAAGGCGATGTTCTCGTACACGGTCATGGTCGGAAACAGCGCGTAGTTCTGGAACACCATGCCGATGCCGCGCTTCTCGATCGGGACATGCGTAATGTCTTTGTCCTTCAGGAAGATGTTCCCGCCCGAAGGGGAAATGAACCCCGCCAGCGTGCGAAGAATCGTCGTTTTCCCGCAGCCGGACGGCCCCAGAAACGTGAAGAACTCGCCTTCCTTGATTTCCAGATTGAAGTTCTTGATGGCATGGAACGATCCGAAATGAATCTGGATATCTTTAAATGTGATCAATGCGCTCACCATGCTTTGGCTTAAATTGTAAGAGAGAAAACTGCATAGCCTGGACGAGAGCCATGCAGTTCCCGATTGACGCTGGTTCAGTTGATGATCTGCAGTTCGATTTTCTCTGCCCAGAGGTCGATATGCTCGGCAATGAACGACCAGTTGAGCGGCTGCGCCTTCATGTTGCCGAACAGCTGCTTGATGTGGTCCGGCGCTTGATCAGCCGCTTCCGGAATGACCGGCATGGCGCTGAATTCCGCGGCGAACTTGCCTTGCATTTCGGCGGAACCGAACCATTCGACAAAACGTTGTGCCGTATCCAGCTTCTTGGTGCCGTTCACGATCGCGATATGCTCGACGACCATCGGGACGCCGCCTTCCGGACCGACAACGCCGACTTTGACACCGTATTCTGCTTCCCGCTTGAACTTCTCGCCGGACACGACGGTGCCGATTCCGATCTTGCCGGCAGCCATGTTGGCGTACAGGTCTTCGCCTTCCACCATCGGCTGTCCGTTGTCGTACAGCTTCTTCAGCTCGTTCCAGCCTTCTTCGGAAATGCCCAGGTCGCCTTTTTCGTCGATGTACGGCATCAGGATGCCCGCCACAACAAGCCGCGACGTCGCCCGAGTCAGATTGGTCGGTGCTTCATATTTGCCCTTGAACGCTTCGTTGGTGTACAGATCCTGCCACGATTTCGGCGCCGTCTCCGGCGTGTACTCGGCTTCGTTGTAGCCGATCATGATCGCCTGCTTGACCAGAGCGTGATAGTAGCCTTCCGGATCGTTCAGGTTCTCCCAGACTTGCGGCGCCCACGAAGGCACGTATTTCGTGAGGACGCCTTCTTTTTTCAGATTTTCGTAGAAAATGTTGTTGAGGCCGAACACGACGTCCGCGATCGGATTGTTCTTCTCCGCAATCAGGCGGTTGGTCAGATCGGTGCCGCCCGCTCCGACGATCTCGATATCGAAGCCGGCTTGCTTGGCCTGTTCGATCCACCATTCGCCGCGGCCGTCGGAGTTGGAGTTCGTGTAGACGATCAGTTTTTCATTTTTGACTTCGCCGCTGTCGCCGTTGCCCGACCCCGCGGTGTTTTCGTTTCCGCTGTTGCTGCCGCTGTTCGTTTCGCTGCCGCTTCCGCTGTTGCCGTTGCCGCCTCCGCAGGCCGTAATCACCAGGCAAGTCAGCACCAGAAGTACCAACGTTTTCATCATTCTCGACATTTCTGATCAACCCCGCTTCTTGTAGTCATGGCGAAACGCTTCGATCCAATACCGATTTTCTCTCGATGATTTGGGTCTGAATTTTTACCGTAATGTGCTGCTCTTTCGACTGACGGACACGCTTCATCAGCAGCTCGACGGCTGCCGCCGCAAGCTTGTCCGTGTCCTGGCGGACGGTGGTGAGCGGCACGGGCGTGAGCGCCGACAGATAAGTATCCGAGAAACCGACGATTGACAAAGTTTCCGGAACAGAGATGTTCATATGAAGCGCGGAAAACAAGGTGGCGATGGCGACCTGGTCATCCGCACACATGACCGCCGTCATGTCGGGATTGTTCCGGATGAACTCTCCCTGCTCGGCATCATACTGGTGAACGTGGCCCGGTTTGATGCTCGACGTCCGGAAGTGGATGTACTCGCTTTTCACCGGAATCCCGTGATCCAGCAAAGCTTGAATGTACCCCTGGTACCGTTCCCCGCGGCTGGTGATGTTCTCGATGACGTTGGACGAGAATCCGATTTCCCGATGTCCCTTGGAAATCAGATACTTCGCCATATCATAAGAGCCCTGAAAATGGTCGTGATAGACGCAATCGATCGGAATCTCGTAGAACACCCGGTCGATGATCACGCTCGGAATTTTCTCCATTTTCAGTTTGAACACTTGGTTGCTGCAAGATTTGCTTCCCAGCGGGAACAAGATGATGCCGCTGACGCCCATTTTGGCAAGCGTTTGCAAACACCGCCCCTGATCCTCTTCGTCCTTGCTGATTCTTAGAATCAGGTCGTACCCGTGTTTGCGCACCTCGTGCTCGACCGCCGAAATGATTCTCGACGTATAGTCGGTCATGTGGGGGATGATGAGCGCAATCATCTTGTTCTCTTTCTTGTCGGCGGGGGGTTGTGCAGGTATCTCTGTCATCCGTGCACGATCTTCTTGCCGTGTTCCGGACAGAAATGTCCCTCTGCGCGGCAAGCGATATACAATCCCTCGCTCGACAAGCTGTTCCAGCGCCAATTTGCTCGTCATTCGGCTGACGCCGAACAACTTCGCAAGTTCGCCTTCGGACGGCACCGGATCGTGAGCTTTGAGCCCCCTGCTCTCGATGATCTCCAGAACTTTGTCGGCGATCTGCAAATAAAGCTGCTTTTTGGGCTTGCTGTTATTACTCATGTCCGGACATTCCTCTGGTTTGGGCCGGCCAAGCCCGATTGATGGTATATACCATTAGCTTAAGCTGATATAAACCATAAGTTATGTCACTGACATATTCAATGGTATTTTATTGTCTTGTTTATACTGGTTTATTTTAAAAACTTGTCTGCAGGCCATGATAAAAGGGAGGCTCGTGGAAGAGCGCTCCCTTATACCGTCATTGTTCAAAGTATTTGGGTGCAATACCGTAATATGCGGGCCTTTCTCCTTTTTGTTCAACAAGCGATAAATCGAGCAAATATTTGGCCATTTTTCTGACGGTCGCCGGCGACTTGCCCAGTATATTTGACAGTTCCGCTACAGTTAATCCGCTGCTGGAATCAAAGAAATAATTCTGAGCCATGACGAACATGAAATCTCTGAACACTTTGGGCAGATGACTCAAACTTGTATCGCTGTTTATTTTTTGGGCCGCAATGTCCAATAAATAACTCTTTTCTTTAAGTTCTGCGTTCATCGCTTTAAGCTCATCAATCATGATTTCCAGAAAAGTTTCAATGAAACTGTTCATCTCACCTCTGCTTCTGATACTGTTTGAGATCTCAAAAGCCTCAAGGTACTTCGATTTATATTTATTGCATCCTCTGGAGAGCGCTAGAGAGGAAATATTACCCAGATCTTTGGCTAAATACATGCTGCTGATAAACCGGGCTGTTCTTCCGTTCCCATCGTAAAAGGGATGAATATAACCAAAATAATAATGCCCTACCGCGACTTTAATGACATTTGGAATATCAAGTTGTTCATCATTCATAAATTGCAGCAGTTTGTCAATCAAGTTTATAATTTTGGTTTCCGGAAAAACTCCTTGGTGGACAACTTTACCGGTTCCCGATTGTTTTAATACGTAAGCGATTCCTTTCCTGAACACCTCGCCATCGGGCAGATCCTGAGGATCAATTTCCCCTCCTGTTATATTGTCATATATTTTTCTTACATCCTTTGAAGTGCGGGGATACGCAATATCATCCAAATCCAGCAGGCGAAAGTATGATGAGATCATACTTTCAAATCTCTTTTTTGATTTCCTGTTGAATAATGTATCTTTGGTGCTTCTGACAATTTCCTCCCTGGTGCTTCTTATTCCTTCCAGCTCATTTGTGTTGTACAGCTCCTCCGCAATACATTCAATAATAAACTGCTTCCGTGCAATGTTTGGGAGTTCCCTGTATCTTGAATCAAGCTCCTTCGATATGATGAAAAGCTCACTGATCATTTTTAGCATCCTGTTGGTGGGCACATAATACAATTCATATGTATTGCCCTGACCCATTGGTTTGATATGCAGGCCAAGTTTAATGGTTGAGTGGAAGCTGATCCTCTCTTCATACACTCGATTAAAGACAGGAGTGCTGTTTTCGTGAAATATTTTGTGCAAGTGCCTCATAAGGACCACCCACATCCATTATATTACCAGTATTTTTGCACATTGCACTAACAATGTCTATATCTATGTGAGAAAATCATGGTTTTTTTATACTTGGAAACCAGCAGAACTTAGCCCAACACTTTGATATGCGCACCACAGACACATCGTCCGTTGCCGTTGTTCTTGATTTTTACTTTTCTCTTGCATGAAGGACAAACGACAAACATGCGTTAACACCTCGATTCTCAAAGTGTTAACAGCTTTGACTTGGCTAGGGGCTAAATATACCTCTGTTCCGACAAACGAATGATTACAACGGGAATTTCAATCTCACCATGCCGGAAGTGTTGTCAACACCCGAGTTTTTTTGATAAACTCAGAGAAAATGCTCATATTCAAATGCGATGACGAGACGAGTAGACAAAGGGTGCGCTTTACCAGAGAGCTCCGGCAGCTGGAAAGGAGCAAAGCGTCTTTGTTGAAGAAAGACTCCGAGCAGCACATCGGAATCCGATGCCGGAGGATGGTGTGCCAGGTGCTCCTGTTACAGAGCTAGAGTATAACCGCTTGCGCTTGGGATGCAGCGGCGTACTCGAAGAGGCCGGTTTGGCGACAAACCGGCGAATCCGGGTGGTACCGCGGGAACGACATCTCGCCCCAGAGACGAAGACTTGGGGCGGGATTTTTGTTTGCCCGAAGGCGCCAGGAACAATGCGGTATCCAATGATTATTAATTATAGAGGGAGTTGAGGGATCGATGGCAAGCAAACTCAAAGCGGGCATTGTCGGAGGTACGGGGATGGTCGGTCAGCGGTTCGTGCAGCTGCTCGACAACCACCCCTGGTTTGAAGTGACGGCCATTGCGGCCAGCAGCAGTTCGGCGGGCAAGACGTACGAGGAAGCCGTGCGCAATCGCTGGAAAATGTCCACCCCGATTCCGGAACAAGTGAAGAACATCGTGGTGCAGGATGCGTCGAAGGTGGAAGAAGTGGCTGCCGGCGTCGATTTCATTTTCTGCGCCGTGGACATGAAGAAAGAAGAAATCAAAGCGCTGGAGGAAGCATACGCGAAGACGGGGACGCCGGTCGTGTCCAACAACTCGGCGCATCGCTGGACGCCGGACGTGCCGATGATCATTCCCGAGATCAACCACGCCCACCTCGAGGTCATCGCGGCTCAACGCAAACGGCTCGGCACCCCTACCGGTTTTATTGTGGCCAAGCCGAACTGTTCCATTCAGAGCTATGTGCCGCAGCTGCATGCCCTCCAGGCGTTCAAGCCGTCCAAGGTCGTCGTCTCCACCTATCAGGCGATCTCCGGAGCCGGCAAGAGCTTTGCCGAATGGCCGGAGATGGTGGACAACGTCATCCCGTACATCGGCGGCGAGGAAGAGAAGAGCGAGCAGGAGCCGCTGCGCATCTGGGGCCGGGTGGCGAACGGCGAGATCGTCAAGGCGGAAACGCCCCTCATTACGGCGCATTGCGTCCGCGTCCCGGTGACGGACGGCCACCTCGCAACCGTTCTCGTCTCGTTCGAAGACAAACCGTCCAGGGAGCAGATTCTGGAGAGCTGGCGGGCGTACAAGGGCCGTCCGCAAGAGCTGGAGCTGCCGAGCGCGCCGAAGCAATTCATCACGTATTTCGAGGACAATGACCGTCCGCAGACGAAGCTCGACCGCGACCTCGAAGCCGGCATGGGCATTGCCGCCGGACGGCTGCGCGAAGACACCCTGTTCGACTACAAGTTCGTCGGGTTGTCGCACAACACGCTGCGCGGAGCGGCCGGGGGCGCGGTTCTCATCGCCGAACTGCTGAAAGCCGAAGGGTATATCCAGCCCAAATAACGCGCGAGCACGTTCAAAGGCCGTTTCCTCTTGGAAACGGCCAATTTAAGAAGCTCTTTAATTAGTTGCTCCTGAAAAAGTCGATTTTTGAGCAATCCTATATTCTGTCACATTTTCCGGATCACTCGTTTTTCCTGTTTATTCCTTATTTTGCTTCCATTTTGAGCATTTTGGCCGCTCTTTGCAGGTTATAGGTCAGGATTCCGAACCCGACCCAGCTTTTAGAGCCAGCAAGGCCCCGATACCTGCTTCGGCCAAGTCCGTACTTCCGTTTCAAGAGGCTGATCTTCGCCTCGCCGGCTGCACGATAGCGTTGCAAGTCTTTAAACCAATGCTCATTTTCGAGTTCGATTCGCGCCTGTCCCTTTTTGCCCTTACGCGGCAAGCTACACCGTATGACGCCCAAGCCGGTGATGGCGGTCTCGTTCTTCTTGCTGGAAAAACCTCGGTCAGTTGCCACCGCTTTGGGGGCTTGACCGAACCGTTTTTGATGCGCTTCTACGGCCGGCACAAGCAGTTCGTCATCCGCTGGATTGCCTTCATAGACCGCATAACCGGTCACAAATCCGCTTTCCGTTTCGTCTATGCGGGTTTTGTAACCAAACTCGGTGCCCTTCGCCAGCTTGCCTTTTTTGATCGGCCTGGCTTCCGGATCAAAGAAACTCACGATGCGATTGGCAATGATGCGCGTTCCGGAGACGACTTGTTTCGCTTGATTCACCAGCTTCGTCGTCAGTTCCACAGCCTCTACCAAACGCTGCTTGGTTTGCTTGATGCTTTGACGCCCTCTGTCTTGAAGCTTTTCGATCGCACTTTTCGCCTGGCTAATGACTGCTTCTGTCGTCTCGATGACAGTTTGCGTGATCTTGTCGACTTCCTCCCAACTTTCACGCGTGCGACGGCGCAGTACCTTGGCGATGGACAAGATTTTCTCTTTGACTTCCGCCGTACGGTCTTCGAAGCCTTGCGCGGCATGGGAAGCGACTTGGCGAACTTTCTGCATGAGGCGAGTGATCGCTTTGACGCCATCCTGCATGAGTGTTGCATCCGTCGGATGATGGATATCCGATTCCACGACGGTGGTGTCGGTACGCAGTTTGCGGTGTTTTAGCACTTGCATTTCTTTCAGCTTGTGCAGCAGCGCCTCGTTCATCTGCTCGACAACTTCTTCGCCGTAGCGTTTGCGGGCGTAGATCAACGTCGACGGATCAGGCATGTCTTCATCGACCGCAATTCGGCAAAACCGGCGCCACGTGAAGCTGTCGCCGACCTCTTTGATGAGAGACTCGTAGCCCAATTGATATTTACGTTTCAGCACCATCAGGCGCAAGTATTTTTCAATCGGGTACGTCGGACGTCCCTTTTTCGTTTTCGTTGGATGCTTGTCGATGAAAGGTTGCATGAACCGTTCGTCATCCAACAGTTTGTCGATGACAGCCAACTCCGCAGGCAGGGTTCGAAGTGGTTCAGGCAATATCGCATCCCACAGGGTCAATTGCTCGTCTCGAAGTTTCAACATTTTTCTCACCTCAAAGAGGATTTCCAGGGGCGATGTTGAACTTCTTAGACAAAGGAATTCGCCCTTGGTTGGATTGTTGTCTCGACCATAACAATTTCCAGATCAAGGCTTCGAATTCCTTTTATTTTGTCGGAAAACCGCTGATTTTTTCAGGGGAAACTAATTAGGTGCTTTTTAATAATCGCATTAAAGTTTTCTTCCATGACTTCTTTTCATTCCAAATCCATGGACATACATGTCGGCAAATCTATACTGAATTTCACCTTTGACAAAAACTTCATGAGCTAAACCAATACTTTTAACTGTAACAAGAAAATCCTCAAACGAAATTCCATCTTGTTTAAGACTACTAGTATAAAGCTGCTCCATTTCTCTAATTGTGCAACTATCAGAGTACTTATTTAAATTGTCAAATAATTTACCTAGTTCTGGATATTCTTCCCTTAGCTCATTACTTCTATGTTTTGCCGCTTTAATTAATCCGGCGTTTAAAGACTGACTTCTTAACAACCTATCTGTAGGAGAAGGAACGTTTGACTGGTTAATGTATTGCAGTTCATGTTCCTTTGCTGCACTTAATAGGAGTCCGAGTACTCGAGGAAAAGTCGTTCCAGATGCGTCTGTTAGCCTTTCATATACCCACCTTCCAACATATTTTGAATTTCTATTCTTCTCCCTTCTCATTCCCCATAAAATTTGAAGAGCATTTAGAATCGATTCTTCAGAAGCATTATCAATGTCTTGTAACGGGAAAAACCTATCCACTAACTCCTTGTACTTTTCCGAAAATGTTAAAGACTGCCTAAGGGCCAATCTTAAAAAGTCTATTCTTGACCATTGCAGTAGTACGTCTCGTCCGTTAAAGTGACTTTTGTTCGTAAAGTTGAGTCTTTCCCAAATATCTTCGCGGATAAAAATTTTAAATTTAATGTTTGACAACCTTTGTGCATCAACTGAGCGAATAAAATAAAATAACCCAGCTAATGCATCAAATTGGTATCTACTTCTTTCTTGAATATCTTCATCGAGATCATCATATAGTAACCATATTCTTTGGTCTTTCCTTTTATAAAAATCGTTAATATAGGACAGATAATCCTTGATTAGAATGCTTAAATCTAAATTAGATGCGAGCGCAATAAGAGTACTAGTGTGCTCTTTAGTCCAGGTATCATTTTTCTTCGCAAGTTTTCTTATTACATTATAAATATCTGAAAATGGGCCTTGTCTTAAAGGTGGAAGCTTGTTTTCAATATAGAGTCTTAATACTGCGTAGGATCTCCAAAGAGTTTCCCACGAAATACTTCCTCCTAACTTTTCATAGAAATATCTAAATTCTTCTTTTCCAGGCCTTGCTGAATAATGGCCATGTCCTGATATAGCAATTACTTTATCAAGACGACCCCTTGAGAGTTTCTTAGATTTATCAAAATGTTGTAGCAACATCCAATAAAGCGCTGTCTTACCAGTTCCCTTTTGGCCATGAACAACAACCGTATTTTCGTCAACAAATTTGTCAAAATCTGATGTTTTTTGGAAAACTTTTTCCAAATCATTTTGCTCATCTTTAGCATCAACTGTTTCAAACTCCAAGGACTCAATAATTTCCCATCTATTTGTTCCAGATAAAATGATTCTTAATTTGTTTTGTTCAGTCTCTTCATCAATAAGATTTGCCACTGGCGCATAAATTGAAGTTAACTGTTCAATTGGATAATTGTCTGATAATGCAATATCAGCGTTATAGTGAATAATAATTGGACTTACATCGTCATCATTCTCATCATTATCTTCTTCATTCTCACTATAATCAACTAAATCAAGAGACTCCGACAACTCAAACGATTCTTTTATTTTATTCCAGTAATTTTCTGCTCTTTTTTTTCCTTCTTTATTAGACGGAACCTTAGTTATAACATAACTAATTGACTTACCCGCTCGCTTAAATTTCCCCAACCCTTCTGATATAAGTCGAAGTCCTTCTAGATTCTCATCGTTGGGGAACATAAACAGTATGGTGTCGTCGGCTGCTTCTAATATTGAAAATGCTCCCCATTCATTTATTCCAGTCCTTGAATCAATCAAAATAATATCTGGATTAATTTGCGTTATTACATCGTCTTTTAAAATATTCCACACATTTTTTTGTTGGAGAATGGATACTCTTAAATCATCTACTTTAGCGACATAAGTGTAATTTACTTTTCCAGCAGGAATTACAAATAATCTTCCCGGAGTATTCTCCAAATAGACTTCGCCAAATATATCAGAAATATGGATCTGATACTGATTCATTGTTGAATATGCTCTTTCATACAGATAGTCAACTGCGCCATATTGAGGTGATGGTGACATCTTGTTAAACAGCATATGCAAACTTGGTGCCTCTAGATCAAGATCTATTAGCAAAACTTTTCGTCCTCTTTTTGCAAGAATGGCACCCACGTGAACAAGGGCCGTTGTTCTTCCTACACCACCTTTATATGAATAGAAAGCCACTGTTCTAGTTTGACTTGTATTTACTGGATATTGAGGAATACTATCTGAGTACCCTATGTTTTGAACAATATTTGCAAATTCTCCCCATGTCCTAGGAAAACTATTATCATTACTAGTAGGATAGAACCCTAGTTCCAGTTCCTCGGCTTCTTCTACAGTAAATAAATATACAAAACCAAATACATACTCTGAACCTAAGGCACTCTCTAATGTTTTAACTCTTTCTGTTCCAGACATCCCATTAAAACGATTACTTACTATTGTTATATTCAAAAGTCCAGCTGGTGAAATATCGACTTGAATCCATTCTTTCGAGCCCGAAACAAATGATTTATTCAGCTTCTCCTGTATTTTATTTAAATTGATTTTCATCCTGTTTTACCCCATTTCAAATGGTTCTTGACTGATTTATTATCCATCTTAACAATAACTTATAAGCCTTATACCAATCATCAAAATCATTCTGATTCGGCTCAATACCTTGATATCTCCAAATAATATAATCTCTTCCACAAGGTTCTTGTACCTTTTTTATTGCATCCATAATCTGCGGATCAGCATTAGCACGCATTTGTAAACTGCCAGTGATAGCAATTATATTTGAGATTCTGTGCCTGGGATTTTTTATAATTCTGCGTGTAATATTACTTGTCTGGTTCCATCCTGTAATCCCATGATAAGAAAAGCATATTCTCTTTAACAAACATTCAATTGTTAATCCACCTAAGTGCATAGATGCAATTTTTCTTCCGTTTTTCCATAAACACCTAGTGTCTGCCCACCTACTAAAAAATGCAGTAACAAAATCATCCATCGCGACTCACCTGGTATTGGTTTCATAAATCTTATATTTCTATACATACTTATTTCTACCCTTCACAAAAATCTAATGTTTTTAAATTTTCAACTTCACATTCTTGCCATCCTACGCTCTTTAAACTTTTTTTCAGCTAATTATCATTTTTTTCGTACAGAAAAAATAAAGAATAGATAATGCCTTTCAAAAGTAGTCAAAGCAAATCTACTTTGAGCAAAGAGGAGATTTCCATGGAAAAAAATAGCGTATTAAAACAATGCTCAGAGCCGAAAAACAGCCCAGTCTTCTTATGCATCCTGTTTGTATTTGTCCTTGAGGATGTTCGATCCGGCCCCCGCAATGACGGCGAGCACGAGGGGGCCGAGATTCCACAGGAAGGTTCCGCCCGGGAGCGCAATATCCAGCCCCGCCGCTTTGTTCAGCAGCAGGACGCCGATTTTGATCACGAACAGCGCAACCGCCGCCATGAACAGAATGTCAAAAAAGAACTTCAGCCGCGGATACTTGAGCTGCTTGCTGTCCTCGATCACCTTCTGCGTCAATTCCTCATCACTCCTCAACAATTCGTCGATCGTCACGCCGAACAGGTCGCTGAGCTTGATCAAAATTTCAATGTTCGGATAATTCGCGCCGTTCTCCCATTTTGAAACGGACTGCCTGCTGACGAACAGCTTCTCGGCCAGCTCATCCTGCGTCCAGCCTTTTTTCGTTCTCTCCGCTTTCAGTCTCTCTCCGAAATTCATAACCACTCTGCCTTCCCGTCTTTGTTAAGTCCATTCTAGTGCCGCCGCGGGGAAATGGAAAGAACGCGCTGGTTACGCCCGGCCTTTTCGCCGCGCAACCTCAGGTTGCATCCGGGCGGCAGCGCCATTTTCCCCGTATCCGGCCTGCTGAAAATAAAACATGAAAGCCGCCCCCGATGGGCGGCTTCGCTTATACCAGCTCCCGATTGGTCTGCCGAATCACTTCCAACCGTTCGATTTTATGTTGGGTCTCTTCGTGATAGAGCCATCTGTCCCGGACATGATCCACAAACAGCACGCCGTTCAAATGGTCGATTTCGTGCTGCATGCATCGCGCCAGATAGCCTTCGCCTTCGAGGGTCACCCTTTCTCCCTTTCGATTCAGGCTCGTCACTTTTACGCGGTTCGCCCGCTTCACAATCCCGTAAAACCCCGGAAAAGACAGGCACGCTTCGGCCCCTGTCTGCTCGCCTTCCATTTCGATGATTTCCGGATTGATGAGCTCGATCAACCCTTCGCCGCAATCCATGACGACGAGTCTTCGAAGCACGCCGACCTGCGGCGCCGCAAGACCGGCGCCTTTCGCGGCGTACAGCGTTTCCGCCATATCGTCCAGGAGCTTGAGCGTCCTCTCGTTCAGCTCCGCAACAGGCTTTGCCTTCTTTCTCAACAGGGGATCCCCGAAGGGCAGAATCTGCTTGACCGTCACGACTACGCCTCCTTGGCCGTCCGGGGAGGAGTATACACCCACAGATCATTGGGCGTACATTCCAGCGCCGTACAAAGCGCGTCAAGCGTTTCGGCCTTCATCTGCCGGGGTTGATTCGTCAGCAATGCGCTGATGGCGGCTGCGGAAATACGATAATTCGCCTTTTCAATCAGCAATCTTCTCAGCGCGGCCCCCGTCCAGATCCCTTTCTGCGCCATCACCTGTCGCAGCATCCATACCAGCATGCGCCACACCTCAACCGGATTGTTAAGTGTTGATTTATATTTTAAACCGGTACTTAATTATTTGCAACGACAAGAAGCCGCTCATGGGAGGGAGCGGCTTCTTGCGTGCTGCCTTCCTCAGTTCGCGATCTTCTTGACCGGCCGCAGGACGGCATACCCGTACCCTTCCGGGAAGTGGCGCTGGTAGTCCTGCTTCGTCTCTTCATCCCACTCGTACCCCATCGCCTTGGGGTCGTAGGTCCACGCCAGGTCTTCCACCGCCTTCATGACCAGGCCGTTGTCCTTCAGGTAGTCGAAGGGCGGATGATGGAACACCAGATACTCCGATTCCGGATTGACCCGGCATTCCATGCCTTCCGGGACGGGACCGTCGTAATCGAGCGGAACCGGGATGCCGTACAGGTAACCTTTTTTCCCTTCCTTGTAAAACCATCCCGCCGTCTGCGCCAGCTGCCCGGGGAGGACGTGATTGGACATGCTCTCCAGCGTGCCGCAGATGTCGTCGCACGAGTGTCCGTTGTTCCAGAAGCTCATATAATCCGCAGCGTCGAGATCCCAGATCCCGATGAACTTGTGCGCCGGAATGAACTCCACCTTGACCTCCACCGGCTTCACCCGAACGTCGCTCATGTGATCTTTCTCCTTGATCCAATAGTGATAAGGCGAGAACACCTCCTGACGAATCGAGAGCGGGATGGG
>ERZ795043.737-NODE-737-length-22122-cov-8.124802_pt1 | contig 22122 bp, 16 predicted proteins | sample MGYA00375127_ERZ795043 | MGnify/ENA primary metagenome ERZ795043 (study PRJEB30172, sample SAMN05518447) | compost metagenome | isolation source: Feedstock adapted compost from Newby Island compost facility, Milpitas, CA | place: USA:Newby Island compost facility... | reverse complement strand
AAACACCGCGAACAGGGCAGGGTTGTGAAGGCTAAAGCCTTCACCGAAAAGCGGCTATAAATCGCCGCACTCCATGGAGTGCGGGGCTTTAGCCCCGCTTTCATCGCGGGACTTCAGTCCCCGGTGAAAGGCAATGGACGATCGAACATTGAACGACGGACCTGACAAGCGGGTCCCTCCGTATGCGGTAGGGGCAATTCATGAATTGCCCCTACCGTGGGAGAGCTTGCGTGGTTGCGGCAAAACACCGCGAACAGGGCAGGGTTGTGAAGGCTAAAGCCTTCACCGAAAAGCGGCGATAAATCGCCGCACTCCATGGAGTGCGGGGCTTTAGCCCCGCTTTCGGCGCGGGACTTCAGTCCCGGCTAAACACCAATGAATGATCCAATGTCAAACGACGGACCTGACAAGCAGGTCCCTCCGACGGATCTTTCGGAGTGGCACGCTTGTCGTGCCCGGTGAAGCGGCATGGTTTATCCAGCGTCGGAAAAGCGGACCGTGGAATGCGTCTTTCCATTGGATGGATTGGAGGAACGGCTTCCACCCGGCCGGTCACACGTTTTCATCCGGATCGAGGGCAGGGTTGTGAAGGCTAAAGCCTTCACCGAAAAGCGGCTATAAATCGCCGCACTCCATGGAGTGCGGGGCTTTAGCCCCGCTTTCATCGCGGGACTTCAGTCCCGGCTAAACACCAATGAATGATCCAACGTCAAACGACGGACCTGACAGGCAGGTCCCTCCGACGGATCTTTCGGAGGGGCACGCTTGTCGTGCCCCATGAAGCGGCATGAGTCACAAATCGGTGTTCATCGGACCCGACAAGCGGGTCCCTCCGGAAAAGGGCGCTGCGACGGCGTAGGGGCGATTCATGAATCGCCCGAAAATACATTCACCAGGGCCAAACGGCATGTCGGTAGGGGCAATTCATGAATTGCCCATTCCGTCCAAGGTGCCGCCAAATACTTCTGTAAAGCGAGGTCGGCCACCAGGGACCCGGCATTACTCAATTCGTTGCTGGCGGGTACAATAAACGTTTTTGAGCAACTCAGCAGTTTCGGCGGAGACCGACCAGCCGATCTGTCCACGGGCGTGGCACAGCCGAGTAATGGTTACCGTACTGGCATTCGGGGAGCCCGCCTTCAAAAGGCTGGTGATGCGAACATCTTGAAAGCGAGAGGTTGAACGATGGCCAAAGGCGGAAAAAAGAAGAAAGCAGAGGTTGTCTTCTTGGTGTGTGAAGAGACGAACGACTACAATTACGCTCTGCGACGCAAGCCTGGTGGCGAAAAGCTCCGTCTTAAGAAATTTTGCCCTCGTTGCCGGCGGCACACCTGGCACGTTGAAAAGAAGAAGTGAAAATGGTGTGGCCTCGGACCCGCCGCTGTGATTGTCCCTCTCGTGGGGATTTCTCAGGCTGGAATGAGGAGCCGGGGCGATGAAAAAGCGTTGGCGGATTCAGCCGCACGACCAGGGGGCGGTTGCAGACCTTGCGCGTCGAGTTGGCGTCCCGGCCGTCATCGCCCAACTTCTTCTCTGCCGTGGTATCCGCGATCCGGAAGCCGCAGAGCGATTTCTCTCACCCACCCTGCACAGGTTGCGGCCTCCTGAGTTGCTGCCGGACTGTGAGAAGGCGGCCGATCTCCTTTGGGCGGATATTCAGGCGGGCCGCCGGATTGCTGTCTACGGCGATTACGATGCCGACGGCATCACGGGTACCGCGATCCTGTGGAAGTGTTTGAAACTCCTTGGGGCCGACGTGAAGTACTACGTCCCCAGCCGGTTGGAAGAGGGCTACGGCCTGAACACCGCAGCGCTGGAGCAGTTGGCTGGCCGGGGAGTGAAAACGGTTGTCACCGTGGACTGCGGGGTGACAGCACGGGAGGAAGTGGCCCACGCCCGTCGGCTGGGTATGGAAGTGATCATTACCGACCACCACGAACCCGGACCGGATTGGCCGGAGGCGGCCGCCATTGTCCATCCTCGGGCGGCGGGGGGTGCGTATCCGTTTCCCTGGCTAAGCGGGGCGGGCGTGGCCTTCAAGTTGGCCTGGGCTCTGGCTCGCAGGGCGGGAAATGGAAAGCGGGCGAGTGCCCCATTGAGGGACTTCCTTGTCGAAGCGGTGGGCCTGGGGGCCGTCGGAACTGTGGCCGATGTCGTGCCCCTCAATGATGAGAATCGGATCTTCGTCCATTACGGATGCACGACGAGTTTGCGGCAGCGGGTGCCTCTCGGGCTTTCGCTCCTTCAGCAAGTCACACCCGCGGGAAAGAATGGACGGACGGACAGCGAATGGATTGCCTTTCAGCTCGCGCCGCGGATCAACGCGGTGGGCCGACTGGGCCAGGCCGCCCTCGCCGTGGAACTGCTCATCACGGAGGAGCCCGCCCGCGCGGAGGAACTCGCCCGATATATCAACGGCCTCAATGACCAGCGAAAATCTATCGAGCAGAGCATCTATCTCAAAGCCCTGCGGCAGATTAAGGAGACGTGCGATCCCGAGAACGACCCGGCATTTGTCCTTGCAGATACCGACTGGCATCAGGGAGTGATCGGGATCGTGGCCGGGAGACTGGCCGAAAAATTTCATCGGCCGGTGATTCTCATTGCGCTCAACAAGACCCGCAGCAGACCTGCGGTGGGGTCCGGACGGAGCGTTCCCGGGCTGCATCTTCAGCAGGCTTTGGCGGCGTGTGCTCACCACCTGGAAAGATTTGGGGGGCATTCCCAGGCGGCGGGGCTCAGTATCGAAGAGGATCGCATCGCTGCCTTCCGACATGAATTCTGCCAGTATGTGGCCGAACATTTCGATGCCGCCAGCAATCCGCCCGAGATACAAATCGATGGCCAGTTTCCTCTTGGGGTATTCACCCTCGATGTGGTGGAACAAATCGAGCGGCTGGCGCCATTCGGCGAAGGCAATCCCCGGCCGGTCCTGTGCTGCGAGAATGTCACGCTGGTGGAATCACCCCGGGCGGTGGGAAAAGGTGAGCAGCACCTTATCTTCCGCGTGGAGCACTGCGGGACGGTTATGCGGGCGGTGGCCTTTGGAGCAGGGGAGCGGATCGCCGAGTTGCCTGTCGGTCAGCCCTTTGATCTGGCGTTCCGACCGGTGATCAGCGAGTTCCAGAGTCAGCGGCGGGTGGAACTTCACGTCGTGGACTGGCGTCGCCCCGAGGAACGCTGATCAACGGGCCCGTCTGTGGCACGGTTCATTGAGTCGGCCATCGCCGATCGCGGTGTCTGAAGTGGCGCCTGGCTAACCTGTTCCCATTTTGCCAAAACCTACGAGATGCCCGCGAGCGCAATGTGTTTTAGGGGCGATTCATGAATCGCCCCAAAATACCTTCACCAGTGCCAAACGGCATGTCCGTAGGGGCAATTCATGAATTGCCCGTGCCAGGAGAGACGCCTTCCACAGCGTCCGTTAAACCTCGGAGGGGCACGCTTGTCGTGCCCGGGGAGGTGGGACGGGTGATCGATCGGTGTCCGTCGGACCCGACAAGCGGGTCCCTCCGGAGCCAGGCCCTTCAGTCCCTGGGAGAGATGCCTTCCACGGCGTCCGTCGAATGCTTATCCTCCTGGGAAGGTCTCGCGGACATCCCGAGCAGTTGATGATGGATGCCCTAGTGGATAAGGAAACAAATATGGCTCCGCGGCAGATTCCCGGTCGTTTGTATCGCTGGCTTGTCGAGGAAATCAGGTTCTGGCAGGAGCGCGAGCTCGTTTCCGCGGACCAGGCCGAGCGGATCCTGGCCTGCTACGAGGCGAGAAAGCCGGGAATCGCCCTCGGCTTGCCTGTGAGCAGCGCCTTTTGCGGAATTGGAGGGACGCTCATCGCGCTGGCCAGTTTACTGGTCATTCATGCACTCCGGAATGTTGTGTCGGCAGAAGTTCGTCTGGGGGTGGTTTGGTTAGTGTTTTTTGCCTGGCACGGTCTGATTTTTTTGCCGAGTGGGAGCGATTCCTTCCAGCGAGCGCTCCGCGAGGGATTGCTTCTGGGAACGGGCATCTACTTTGGCGGCGCCTTGTTCTTCATTCCTGAAATTTTCAATCTCTCCATGCACACCGTTTGGGGGACATGTCTGTGGGCGTTGGGCATCTGGGGCGTGGCTTTTCTCTTGAAGGACATCCTTCTGTTGCAGAGTTTGCTGATCTCGGGTCTTCTCCTGACGGCTTTGACCGAGTCAAACGTCCGCGTCGATTTGCTGCGATTGGGGTCTTACAGGTCACTTGTCACCCATGCTTCTGTGGTTATTCTCACACTGATTGTCCTGACGTCTCTTCTGTGGCTGGCCTGGAAGCGGAAGAATCAGCTTGCCATTCTCTGCTTTCTGGGCGCACTTGCCCTGTGGTTTCTGCTGGCCGTACCGCGCGAATTGACAGGCGAGCGGGAGAGCTGCACGTTCGCCATGACGGCCGCCGTTGGGGCCGTGTTGTGGCTTTGCGGAGAAATCCTCCCTGCAGGTGCCATCGTGGCCGAGGGCTGCATGATCGGGGGCGGGCTGCTGTCGCTCATCGGCTGGGGATTCTTGAACTCTCGACAGCTGTACGGCTATGAAGCGAGTCCCGCCATCAGCCCGTTTGGAACCTTTTTGGTTGTCTTGCGGATGTTGATCATCGTCATCGTAACGATCGCGCTCATCGCTGCTGCGTGGAAACAAGTGCAGCGAGGCCAGGACACCACAGCGGTGCGGCGGGAGTTGCTGGGACGCACGGCCTTACCGGTGATCTGCATCCTTTTGAGTCTTCTAATTTGGCTGTGCCAGTATTTTGGCATACTGGCGGGAGCAGCGCTTTCCGTGGAGAAAATGGGTGCGCTCTTGTTGGCGGTCGGTGGAATCGGCGTGCTGGCCGTTGGAAACGTTGTGCAAGGATTAAACCGTGGCAGGGTATCCCAGGCCGGGGTGGGATTGTTGGCTTTCCTGGTCGGGATTTCCGTGTGGTGGTCGAACTTTTTCGGGTATTCGGAGCTGGCGGGAGCCGGCCTATTTGCGGCAGCGGGCCTGGCTCTGGTCGGGGGTGCGCTCTATTGGATGCGGAGGCGATCGCGGGCAAAGTTCCAGACAGAACCCTCCGCGGAATTGGCCTCCTCTGAGGGAGAATCAGACAGCACCGGGTATTTGATGGCGTCTGCCGAGAGGCGCACGATACGAGTCGGACATCTGGTCGTGTTGCTCCTCCAGACGACGATTTTGGGCGCGGTCATGTGGGCGACTTTTTTGAACTGGTTACCCTGGACGCGCTTATGATAGGCTGGTCACCCGTGCACGCCCGCGCGACAAAAAAAGAAACACGTTTTCTGCCGCCCTTTCCCCACGACCTTCCGCTTGGCGGCTCGCCGCAGAACTGTCCGGCACGCCACGGTTGACAGCCCGTGGCGACTTCGGACGAGGCCTGGCCTATATGCTTGCTGGCCAGACACCCACACACATGGGGCCGGGCAGCGGACAACCGGTGGTTTGGACGTGCTCTGGCGGGGCTGTGGTGCGTAGACTATATTAGCGGGCTTTGGGGGTGGGGGAGAAGTATCCATAACGACGATTTCGATAGCAGAAGAACGCGGCCCGAATGATGGCCTCCGCCGATACCCCTGATCGGAGCGAACAGATCGTGATTGCGAGCACATGCGAGGGTGCGCAGCGTGTGATCGGGCGGATTCTTGACGAGCTGCGTCGGGCTGGTTGGCATCAGGATGATATCTTTGCTGTCCACCTTGCCCTGGAAGAATCCCTCAGCAATGCGATCAAACACGGCAATCGAGGGGATCCTCGCAAGAAGGTGACGATCAGTTACCGTCTGTATCCCCACAAAATAGACCTTCAGGTGGCGGACGAAGGCGAGGGCTTCGATCCTGCGGCTGTGCCCGACCCTACGTTACCGGAGAATCTCAGTTCCACGAGCGGCCGCGGGCTTTGCCTCATCCGAGGGTTCATGGATCAGGTGCGTTTCCAGGAAAGGGGTCGGGTGATCTGGATGGAGCGCTGTCGCCACCATGGAATATCCGGGGGAGCGACGGCAGAGGGCTGTCCAACGAAAAACCGGTCGCGCCCGGGGTGTTGAAATGCCGAACTCCGGGGTACCAACTCTTCTTTGGATTGGCAGCTTCTCGGAGAGACCTTTTCCAAAGGGACGTTGTTGTTAGGTCCGTTTTCCGGAGTCCGCCTCTCGGAGGGACCTGCCTGTCAGGTCCGCCGTTCGACGTTCGATCATCCATTCCTGTTCGTCGGGCACGACAAGCGTGCCCCTCCGAATAACCCTTGGAGGGACCCGCTCGTCGGGTCCGTTTGTCAACCATCGATGTTCCATTACTTTAGGCGGGGACTGAAGTCCCGCGCCGAAAGCGGGGCTAAAGCCCCGCACTCCACATGGAGTGCGGCGATTCATCGCCGCTTTTCGGTGAAGGCTTGAGCCTTCACCACCTTGGCGTTTGCAGTGTTTTGCCGCAACTACGAAATCCCGCTAGTAGGGGCAATTCATGAATTGCCCCTACCGCATATGGAGGGACCCGCTTGTCGGGTCCGATCGATACCGATTGATGACCCATCCCTCCTCACCGGGCACGACAAGCGTGCCCCTCCGAAAAAATTCCGGAGGGACCCGCTTGTCGGGTCCGTTCGTCAACGTTGGAAACATCCATTTCGTCTTCGTCATGTCGGATAGGACGAGCGTGCCCGGCCGACATAGCCCTGGCCAAAAGGCTGGTCCGCTCATACACTTAAACGTTCGCGCACGTTTGGAAGTGATTGATCAAAAAAGCTGCACCTGCCCAGGGATTATTGAGAATTCAACCACAGTCTCGAGACAGGGAACGCGGAAGCGACCCGGCGGTATACAATGGGAACAGACGTCCATGGACGCCGGGAGGAATTCGATTACGCCAGGGATCGAAAGATTTTTTCCGTTGGTTGGACACCGCACACAACTTTGGAGGACAATGATGGTCAGTGTGGATGAAATGTACGATCAGGCGATTGAGCTTCAGCAGAAAGGTGATCTGGACGGGGCCATTCAGAAGCTCCACGAACTGCTGGAGACGGACCCCAATTATGCGCTGGCGCATGCGGCCCTGAGTGTTTTCTACAGCAAACGCGAGGAGCACGAGAAGGCCGTGGAGCATGCCCGCAAGGTCTGCGAGCTGGAACCCGAAGACCCCTTCAGTTTTGTAGCGCTGAGTTTGATCTGCCAGAAGGCGGGCTTGATCGCAGAAGCAGAAGAAGCCATGTGGCATGCTCGACAGGCTCAGGTGGCCGCTATTCAAAAGCGGTACGCACAATGAGCGACGAACTGTGAAGTCGGTTCACAACGCCGATGGGACCACGGGCTGAGTGGGGAATCAGTGCACGCGATGGCCGGGCTTGGCCCCTTCATCGGGCGCGAGCAGGAAAACCTGGTCATCACCGGTTCCGGCCGCCAGGATCATCCCTTCACTTATGCCGAACCGCATTTTCCGTGGCGCGAGGTTGGCCACCAGGATCACCAACCGGCCCACGAGGCTCTCCGGCTTGTAAGCCTTTTTAATTCCTGCAAAAACGGTACGTTTGACGTCCCCGCCCAAACCCAGGGTGAGCTTGAGGAGCTTGTCCGCACCGGGGACTTCTTCCGCAGCGAGGACGCGTGCCACGCGCAGGTCGATCTTTGTGAAATCGTCGATGGTGATCGTGTTCTCCAGCAGCGGCTCCTGCCGCAGGGGTTCATCGGAGTCCTGGCCGGTGGATGGCGAAACTTTTGTCCCCGCCGGTGTCTTGGCACTCTCGTCTTCCTCGCGGCTTTCCTCGATCACCGCGCTCAGCTTTTCCCGAGGCACCCGCTGCATCATGTGTTTGAAGGGCGCTACGATCCTGCCGAGCAAGGGTTGTTGGGTTTGGTCCCAGGATACGATCGGATCGCCGAATAACTCACCAGTCTGCCGCGCCAGCCGCGGCAACACCGGGGCAAGATAGATGACCAGTTGCCGGAAGAGGTTGAGGCCGATGGTGCAGACATCCTGAAGCTCTTTCTGCCGGGCGGGGTCTTTTTTGAGATTCCACGGCGCCATGCGATCGACGAACTGATTGGCCCTATCACCGGCCGCAAGGATGATCCTTATAGCGCGGGCAAAGTCGCATGCTTCGTAGGCTTCCGCGATGGCTTCGCCGTCCGCGGCTGCCTGCGCGAAGAGGCCGCCATCCTCCGGATAGGTGGCGGAGAGTGGGGAGCCTTCGATCAGCCGGGCACAGCGGCTGGCCAGGTTAACGATATTGCCCACCAGGTCCTTGTTCACCCGATTGACGAACTCTTCAAAGTTAAGGTCCAGGTCCTCCACCCGAGAAGTCAGTTTGGCCGCATAGTAATACCGCAAATAAGACGGGTCGAGATGGCGGAGATAGGTTTCCGCCTTGATGAATGTTCCCTTGGATTTGGACATCTTCTCACCATTGACGGTGAGAAAGCCGTGGATGTGAATCTTCCGCGGGAGATTGAAACCGGCGACTTTGAGCATCGCCGGCCAGAAGAGACAGTGAAAATACGTGATATCTTTTCCGATAAAGTGGTGGATTTCTGTCTCGGGATTGCGCCACCAGGTCTCCAATTCCTCGCCCACCCGATGGCACCACTGCTTGGTGGATCCCACGTAACCGATTGGGGCATCAAACCACACGTACCAGTAGTTACCGGGGCTATCGGGAATCTCGAAGCCGAAGTAAGGGGCGGGGCGGGAAACATCCCAGTCGCGCAGTGGTTCGCTGAGGAAATGCGCTTTGAGATAGTTGGCGATTTCCGGCTGAAGGTGGTCCCCCGTCTGTGTCCACTCTTCCAGAAAATCGTGGAGTTTCTCAATCTGCACGAAAAGATGCCTGGCGGTTCTCAATTCCGGTTTGGCCCCGGAAATTGTGCTGACTGGATCGATGAGTTCCGTCGGGCTATGGGTGTGCCCGCACTTGTCGCAGCTATCGCCGTACTGATCGGGAGCACGACACGCCGGATTGGGACAGGTGCCTTTCACGAAGCGGTCGGCCAGAAAAACTCCCGCGACGGGGTCGAAGAGTTGGGTCACTTCTTTCTCGACCACCAGTCCGGCGGCCCGGAGTGCCTTCCAAAACACGTGGCACATCTCCCGATTTTCCGGACTGTGGGTACTGCCGTAGTTATCGAATTCGATATCGAAGCCTGCAAAATCTCGGACATGGGCGGTGTACATCCGCTGAATGAATTCTTCCTCGGGAATTCCTTCCCGGCGCGCGGAGATCATGATGGCAGTGCCATGCGTGTCATCAGCGCAGATGTAAATGCATCGATGACCGCGCAGCTTTTGAAAACGCACCCAGATGTCCGTCTGGATGTACTCCACCAGATGGCCGATGTGGATCGGCCCATTCGCGTAAGGTAAAGCGCTGGTTACAAGGATCCGTCGTGCCATTGCGTTCTCGCTTGTTTCCATCCCAGGAATGACGCAAATCGGTTGTTGCAGGCTTCACCGCAAACCCAAAACCCGCATTGTATCCCGCCTCTCGGCAGGGCGGGAGTGGGTTTTTGACCAAACGCGCCGCAGGCTGGGAAAGTGATTTTGTAAGAATGGAAGCGGCAAAACAGAAAAACCACCGCTATGTCGGCGGTGGCCTGCCTGAAGGAGCGAATCCGGTCCAGGGAGACACGGCGGATTCAGGAAGTGGTGGCCGACTTTTTCGGGACGATGTCGATTTGCAGGGCGGGATCGGCGGCCGGAACGTAGGTGGTAGGCAACCCCAGTTCCCGCCGCACAATGTTGGTGCCCTGGGCAATCGCAGCGGCCTTATAGAAGGCGATCTCCCGATTGCATCCCTGTCGGCCGAAGCCACAGTCGCTGGTGATGACCAGTTTTTCTGGCGGGATGTATTTAAGGGCGCGACGGATCTCGGCGGCCACCTCCTCGGGGCGGTCGGCCTGCAGGGTGCGATGGCTCACCACGCCTACGGCGATTTTCTTGGGCAATCCCTTGCTCAGCGATCCGAAGAGCTCAATATCCTTGAAGTTGCGGTCCTTCATCTCGACCGTCCAGACGTCTCCCTTCGCCTCATACAGGTACATTTCCAGAGACGCCGCGTAACTTGTATCTTCCATGACCCGTTGCATGTTGGGATTACCCCAGCAGGTGTGGATCCAGATTTCCACGTCGTCGAGCCCTTCCACCTCACGGTTGTAGGCCTCCAGCATGAAGCGGACATCGGGGTGGTCCTTGCCAAGCGAATTCGCCATGAAGTGGAAGCAGGGCTCCTCGACCTGAATGCATTTGCAGCCGGCATCGCGGAGGGCTCGCAACTCCTTGTTCATCGCCACCGCCAGATCCCAGATGAGTTCCCGTTTGTCCTTGTACTTATCGGTATGGATGTCCAGGAACAGGCTCATGACCTGAGAACAGCAGGTGCCGAAGCGGACGGGCTTGCGGGTCTTGGCCTGCGTGATCCGCCAGATTTTCGGATAATCCAAAGGACGATGCTCCACCTTGTCCACGACGATCGGCCAGCGCCAGCCTGTGTAAATTTCATGCAGCAGTGTTCCCGGAGGATAACGCAACCATGGAGAGCGTGTCTCCTCGGATTGGAGATAATCCCCTTCCAGGCCCTTCCACCGCTGCAGCGGATAATGATGCCAGGACCGTCCGGCGAAATCTTCGTCACAGTGAAAGTCTCCGTGCGTGATGATGTCCAGACCGGCGCGCTCCTGGTCACTGACGACGACGGCCAGCGCGTCCTGAAACTTCTCCCGGAATCGCACGTCCATCATGCAGGTATCCAGCGGCCGCCCCCACATGCTGACGTCGAACCACCGTGGCCGGGGAAACGAACCTGTCGTCGTGCAGGGCAACATGATGTCTTTGGTGACGGTGAACATGGTGCGTGCTCCTCCCATCAAAAGGCACCCATTTGGGCCGACGCCTGTTAATCGGGCCAGCGTTTCAACAATTTCTGTCAATTGGTGCTGGCATTTTAGTCGTAAACTTGCCGATGTGCAACAGTGTGAGGCAGACGGCCGCTCTCGTGATGGCCCGGAACACGCAATCGTGCAAATGTGCGAGGTTCTCGCCGATCAACGAAAACCAACCCACCGAGGGTGGACGGCACTAAACAAGAAAAGAAACAGGTGGGGCGAAATTTTTCTTTCGCCCCACCCAGCGTGTGGCTCATGTCAAAGCTGCTCTGCGAAGGAGAATCACGGCGAGCTGTAATACTCGGGGTTGTTGGGCCAGATCGCGCCCGTTGTGGCGTCGTATTGCCATCCGGCGCCTCCGGAGACGACGCCTGTTGGCTTCTGGCCGGGCGTGGCCACCGCCACGACAGCGTTACTATTGTTGTACGGATTGACGGGCAGTTGTCCGGTGATGTAGGGACCGTACGGATAGTTGGGGCCCGGCGTGCCGATTTCGCCCGCGGCGTTGGTCGCATTATAGAGCTGGGGGAGATCGTTATTAACAAGCTGGGGGTACGTCCCATGATGCACGCGATAAAGCTCGATTTGCGAGCGGAGGGTGTGCATGTTGAATTCCAGGGCACTCCGCTTAGCATCTGCGGTGGACGATGCGAACTGGGGAATGATCACGGCCGCCAGAATGGCCATGATAACCACCACGATAAGAACTTCGATGAGCGTGAAGGCTTTTCGGAAACGTGGGGACATGTTTGAAACCTCCCAAATCGTCTTGAGGTTAACGCGTTAGTTCCGTTTGATTCACCGTGAAACGCGTTGTTCTGACAGTTTTGACTTGAACCTTCCCGGCCCTGCGTTTCAACTCTCTGGATGCCGGAGCCTTCAGCAGGTTTACTGCTCTGATTGACCATAGATTACGTTTTGCGCGGAGGCAAATAAGCAAGTCCAGGAAAAGGAAAATCAACGAAGAACTCCCACGTGGGAAAACGGATAAATCGGTCAAAGCGGATATTGCGGCCGATCCCTAACCGCTATCTGGGGGATAACGTCCGGCAAGCGTGGCAAGGGCAGGGAAGGTTGGCTTTTCGGCGGTGGGATGAAAATCGCCGACGGGGCAGGCGCTGATCAGGGAAGAGGGAGAACCTTGACGAGAATATCCCCGGAATTGTCGCTCAGCTCAGCCGCGCTATCGTTGATTCGGAGAAAAAGCGTCCCGGTTCGTTCGGCGGTCAGCACACAGCCTCGCCCCACAGCGATTGGGTGAAAGAAACTCCCGCGGGTATTGAGCTCTGCGCCGGGTGGTGGTGGAGAATCCCCGACAGGCACAACGGCCGCCAGCAGTGTTCCCAGGGGTTGACCGCGCACGTAGCGGATGGTCACGCCCTGAGGCTCGCACTCCCACGGGCCTCCGTCCTGGGCCACGATAAAACGCCCGGTGGCAGTCAGTTGGTAGCGCTTGCCGACCTCCAGTTGCAGTCCGGCGTTTTGCCATCCTTTTCCCGCTTCGACGCGGACCGCGCTTCCGCCGGTCAGGACCGGCGAGCCGGGTGTGAAGTCGGCGGCGGTCCGCTCGAAATCATATCCGTAATCGAGGTCCGCCAGGACGATCAGCCATTGATACTCCGCAGTCTTCCAGGTGGGGCCTAATAGTCTCAAAAAATTCTCGTTGAAGTTTTGAAGGTTTCCCCGCTGGATAAATGGCGGTAGTTTTTTAAAGGCGGGTTGAAAGCGGGGATCGTGCGCAAAAAGCGCCGTGGCAGCCCAGCACCAGCCGTAAGGCTCCAGATCGCGATGGGCCGTCGGCCCAAAGTTCAGAACGTCGGTCAACGACAAGGGCCGTTTCTGGGCCACGGCGTCCCGGACGATCCTGATTCGGCCCCACATTGGCACCTCATCGCGGGATTTGGGAACAACGCCCAACTGGAGCGTGCGGCCGTCCCAAAAGTGCGTTCCCAGCAATTCGGCGATTCCCTCGTTGTACCAGGGTGGAATCCAATCGCCAAAATGCGCTCGCAGAAATCCGTGTGTGCCCTCGTGGATCAGCAGATGACGGCGATAATACGCACTGGGTTGTTCGTAAATCCACAGCACATTGCCCACGGAAAATCCGTTGGTAAACGGCGGGAGCCAGGGAGGTAGCACGCCCAGTTCGCGAAAAGGTCGTGGATCTTTCATCAAAAAGCCGGTCATCTTCCAGGGGCGGCTGTCCGGTGCAATGGCGAAAAACGCACACCACTGCGGGTAAGCCGCGTCGAAAACCCGTCCCAATTCGTCGATTTCTGGAGTGACGGGCAGATCCGTGTAAAGCGTCAATCGAGAGGACGCGATTTTGTGAAGACCGGCCTGGAGCAGTCGCCCGTCGTCGATGGGAAACCCTGGGTATCGCCGGCCGGAGACGTCCGCACCGGGACCCTGGGCCGATATCTCGCCCGCACTCAGGAGCAACCAAACAGCCGAAAGACCCGCCAGAAAACAGCTTGCCCAATTTGCGGGAGGCACACGCTGGGGCTTTTCACTGCAACGATCCATCTGAACTTTGCCGGTTGAGGACTGACCCGTCTGGACGCCGTTTGAGGGACAACGCGGCGTCACACGCTTGGACACCCTCCCACCTTCCACCAGAACTGAAAGATTTCAATCCCAATACGACAGTTTTTTCACATAACTCAGGCAGCTCGTGGTCATGGCCTGAAAGACGGCGGCATACTTTTCGAACTCGCGATCCCAGCCCTGGGCGAAAAACACGTAGGTCCCCTGTTCGGTGCGGACACAATGGACCTGAGCCGTGCAGATGAGATCGAGATGGAAGAAGTTCATCTCGTAACCGATCAGTTGCCGGTTTCCGATAGTCACGGGCGATGACTCCACCTCCAGGGTGTCGTACTCCTGCCGCATCGCCTGAACAGCAGCATCGGCGAGTTTATGCGGATCGGTATCCCGCGGATGAACACTGACAGACCAGAAGGCCCCTTCCGGGCTATAGACCGTGACGGAATGGCGGCCGGTCCACAAATCGTCTTCTTCCACCCGCCAATTCTCTGGATACTGAAAACGAATCCCCCGATTGTTGTACTCGGCTGGCATGGTTCTGATCCAGTTTTTCTGCTCTTCCCAATTATCCTGGTTTGTATGGTGAGTTTGCTCCAAGATGGCCTATGGCCGGTGGACAACAATTGGTAACATCGCCAGGACGGTTATCCGAATCTCCGGAGACGCTCACAGTCCGCCAACCCTTATGCATTATTGTACCCGGTGCGCTAAACTGGTGGTTATCGCCTCGGCCTTGCTTGCGGGGTCGGGGTGCCGCTTGATGCATCGGGAGCTGATGGCCACCCGATTGCTTGAGCAAAGTCGCCTGCTTAGCCAGCAAGCGCACTATGCCCTGCAGCGGGGAGACCTTCAAGAGGCCGACCGGCTCCTCGTCCAGGCATTGCGTACCTGCCCCAATGATGTGGAGGCCCGGGCACGTTATGCCCGCGTCCTTTGGCAATGCGGCAAGCGGGAAGAGGCCCTCCAGCAGCTCCAGATGGCTTTGAGCACCGCCCCGCAGAATCCCGATCTCCATGTCCAGATGGCGGAATTTCTGGTGGAACTGGGCCGACTGAATCAGGCCGAACGGCACGCCCAATCTGCCATCGCGGTGGCCCCGAAAAGTTCCACGGCGTGGCTGATCCAGGGGCGAATCGCTCTCATGAGGAATCGCCCCGACGAAGCCCTGGCCGCATTTTATCGGGCGCTGGGAGTCCGCCCGGACGACCGTGACGCTCTCCACTGGATTGCCCAGGCCTATCGCGCCAAGGGAGACTGGGAGCAGGTTCTGGCTGTCCAGCAACGAATTCTCCAGGGATACTCACCGGGCGATGAACCCCCCGAGCAACTGGCTGCCCTTGGCGAGGCTTATCGGATGCTGGGACGCTACGCGGATGCCGCTGCGACTTACCTTCAAGCAGCTCAGAGAGCGGGAGAATCGAATCCGTATCTTGCGCTGGCGGCCGAGTGCTACGCCCAGGCGGGCAATGAGGCCGAGGCCCAGCGGCTGATGGCCCAAATTCAGCCTCAACAATCGCCCCGTGCGGTGGCCCCGCAGCCTCTTTCCCAGGGGGAAATGACCCGCATGGCGGGACAGGAAATGTTGCGACGGTAGGTGGCGTTGCCGGGTTCGCGCAAGGGGGGTTCTGACCGTGGAAACTGCTCCCAAAAAAGTCGTGCCTACCTCTCCAGGGGAGCCGCCCAATCCCGTGATATAATTTCTCGAAGTATCCCAGGTTTTCTATCTTTTGCAGGCTTGAGTGCGCGTCATGGGCGAGGAAAAGGTGCGACGACAGCCGGAGGGTGATGCTCAGCCAGCCGGTTGCCCCTCGCCTGAAGAGTCCGCCCTACTATCAAAACAATCGCCAGAGTCGACTCAGGTGGTTTTTCCAGAAGGGCAGGCTCAGTCCCATCAATCTGCACAATCGGCCGGGCAAGATCAGTCGCCAGAGCATCGCTGGACCGCCGTTCGCGTTCCGCTTGCCAAACCTGCTCGCCTTGTCGAATCCCAACAAATTCAATCCATGCTGCCCGGGGAAGAAAGGGCGACGCTTCGAGAATTAATCCCCTCCAAACTCGAGTGGCGTCGCGGGCTGAGCAGTTTCCTCGTAAGTGCCGTCGTCCACGCCGTTCTTTTGGTCGTTTTCTCTCTCTGGATGATTCAAACACCACAGGGATTTAGCGGCATTAGTCTGCTGGCCACGGCAAATCTGCCGGTTAACTCGCCCTTGTTGGAAAGCGACCTCATCCTGGAGACACGGCCTGAGGAGCGCTCGTTCGTTACAGAACAGTCCTTCGCCCTGACCCCGGCGACGGTGAATATCCTGGGGGAGGAGGAAGGAAATGAGCAGAGCGTTACCACGGGCGAGCGAGACACCGGACCGCTTGATCCTGCTCGCCCCTGGGGTAACAAGGAGCCGGACTACTTATCGCATTTGGACCGTCCCAGCGGAGGTGGTCTGGAAGGCCGGACGCCGGAGATGCGGGCAAAACTAGCCATCCAGAGAGATGGCTCGACCGAAAGTGAAGAGGCGGTCGAACGTGGTCTGCGGTGGATCGCCGTCCATCAGGAGGAAGATGGATCCTGGCGATTTGATTTGAAGGTTCATTCCTGCCGGGGATACTGCCGCAATCCGGGAACGGAGCCGAGCACCACCGCTGCCACGGCGCTCGCCCTGTTGCCTTTTCTCGGCGCCGGATACACCCACCGGACCGGGCCGTATATTGATACGGTTCACCGGGGCCTGTATTACCTCCTTCGCCGCGGGCGGCAGACCGACAAAGGACTCGACTTCCAGGAAGGTATGAAAAATGGCATGTATGCGCAGGGACTGGTGGCCATCGTCCTGTGCGAAGCATTCGCCATGACCAAAGACCCGGCTTTGCAGCAACCTGCCCAGGAGGCCATCCGATTCATCGAATACGCGCAGGATAAGACTGGCGGCGGATGGCGTTATCGGCCGGGAGAACCCGGCGACACGACAGTGACCGGGTGGCAGCTTATGGCCCTCAAAAGCGCCGAGATGGCAGGGCTGAAAGTCGATCGCTCCGTGCATTACGCGGCCCAGCGATTTCTGGATAGCGTGGCCAGCGAGGAAGGAGCCCTTTACGGGTATCAGGATCGCAATCCGCGGCACAGCACCACCGCCATCGGCCTCCTCTGCCGGATGTACGCGGGTTGGCCCCGGCAGCATCCGCCTCTCGCACGGGGCATTGCCCATCTGGCAGAATGGGGGCCTTCCGAAACCGATCTCTACTACGACTATTATGCCACCCAGGTAATGCGGCACTGGGGCGGTTCCGACTGGAAACGCTGGAACGAGACCATGCGGGAGTTTCTCATCAAGACTCAGGCCACTCAGGGACACGAGGCGGGAAGCTGGTATTTCGAAGACCCGCATTCCCGGGTGGGTGGTCGGCTTTACACCACCGCCATGGCCGTTATGATCCTCGAAGTCTATTACCGCTACATGCCCCTCTACGGCGAAGACGTATTTCCCGGTTTGTGAGCGAATCGGCTGGTCAATCAACCCGTGAGTAAACAAGCTCGTAATTGGCCCCTTGCGCTCAGCCGCTTTTTTCGGCACGGGCGCGTGAAAGGGCGTCCTCGATTAACCGGGCAATGAGCTGGGGAAAAGACCAGCCCGCTTCGGCTGCGGCAGCCGGGAATCCTGCATCTGGACTGAGGCACGGGTTGGCGTTGATCTCAAGGACGTACGGTGTGCCCTCGCGGTCGACTCGAAAGTCAACCCGGGCATAGCCCGTCAGGCCGAACAGTTGCCAGCACGCCAGGGCGGTCTGGCTCAGTCGCTGCAAAAGCGGCAAGTCGTGGGGTGGGAAGTTGAACCTCCGGGGAGTTGAGCGGTACTCGAACGAATCAGGATCCCACTTGGCCCGATAACCCACGATCCGCAAGTCTTGCGGCGAGAAAGCGGAAAAATCGATTTCCGCCGGCGGCAACACCACCGGACCACCGCTTGTACCCACCAAGGAAAGGTTGAACTCCCGGCCGTCGATGTATTCCTCAGCGAACCATGGTTCTCCGGTGGCGGCCGTGCCTTCGGCAATTGCGGTCTGGGTTCTTTGCCGTTGTTCGACCGTGCTCGCTTCCCACAGGCTTTCCACCAGGCCGGCGGAGGCATGGGCCCAGGCCGACTTGAGCAAAAAACATGCTCCAAGGGGAAAATTCTCCGCCGGCTGCCCCAACGCGTGAAATTCCTCCAGGCATCTGGCAAGCCAAGCGTCTCCCGGCGTACCGGTGTCTTGGGGAAGCTCGGAGTTACAGATCCACCGAGGTGTGGGCACGCCTGCCCTTGCCAGGAAGATTTTGGTCAGCCGCTTGTCACCCGTGAGAAACAGGGCCTGGGAACCGTTGCCAGTGAAGGGTATTCGCAGCTCTTCCAGCACCCGGGCAGCCAGATACTGGAAGCGGTCGCTGCCAAAAAGGGATTCCACAAGATTGAACACCACCTCCGGACGGAGTTCCCTCATCCGTGCCTGCAGTTCCGCGGGGGTGGTGCCGGCCGAAACGACGACGGCCTCGTGTCCAAGCTCACGAAGGGCCTCTGCCACCGCCTGCGCTTGGGTGAGAACGTCCCGCTCGTCTTCCGGGGCTGACGAGGCCACCTCCTGATGGACGACCACCACCCGCATGCGTGGCCTCTCAATCGGTTTATGGAATGGCATGGACAGGGGCACGATCGGGCGCGACGCGCTGTAAGGCCGATTCAATAATGGCTCCGATAAGATCGTGATAGCTCATGCCGGCGGCGGTGGCAATCATGGGAAGATCGGAATGGGTCGGGTGGAGTCCGGCGAGAGGGTTGATTTCCAGGAATTGCGGCCGACCTTCCGCATCGCAGCGGAGGTCCACGCGACCGGCATCCCGCCCCTCAAGGACCCGCCATGCCTCCAGGGCGATTTGCTCGGCTTCGGCAACCTGGGCATCGCCATTTCCGGAAACAAATCGATATTCCACCAATTCTTCGCAACGCTCTTTGTTGACGTAAGAATAGGCGTGGGCTTCCGCCTGGGGCCTGAGAATGACCTCGAGAGTCCCCAGCACCCGGGCATGTTCGCCGGTGCCCAGCAGGCCCACTGTGAACTCCCGACCCGGCAGATAACACTCTACCAGGACGGGCTGCCGAAATTGGGTGAGAAGCCGGTGACAAACCTCCCTGAGTTGCGTACCGTCGCCGATGAACGAACTCTCGGAGATCCCCTTGCCTGTGCCCTCAGCGAGCGGTTTGGCAAATAGCGGATAGGGCAGATCGACACGGGAAACATCGGCGGGGGAGCGAATCACGGCAAAGGGGGGCGTGGGCAAACCTGCTTCTCGCACGAGTGTCTTGGCCAGGGATTTGTCCAGGCTGATGATAAGGGCCCGCGGGTCGGCGAAGGTGTAGGGGATTCGGTAAGCCTCCAACAGGGCCGGCACCTGAGCTTCTCGTGCTAAACCGTAAAGTCCCTCCGCGATGTTGAAAACGAGATCCCACCGATCGCCGCTTGCGAGCCGCCGAACGAGGGAGGTGATCCGTCCGATACGATCCGGCTCGTGTCCATTGGCCCGAATGGCCTCTTCAATCGCGGCGACCGTCTCCTCGCGATCAAATTCCGCCGTTTCTTCTTCGGAATAACCCTCGGCCAGGTATTCGCTCCGCAGGTCGTAGGTCAGACCAATCCGCATGGAAAAGTCCCTCGGTGATTGGGTGGAAATGAATGTTACTGATCGACACTCTCAAGAAAAAGCTACACCCCGGCCTGGAAAGACGTACCTGCCAGGTCCGCCTCTCGGAGAGACCCGCTTGCCGGGTCCGCTTCTCCGACGATGGATGATCCATTGCGATTCACCGGGCACGACAAGCGTGCCCCTCCGGCCTTTCGGAGGGACCTGCTCGTCAGGTCCATCTTTTCGGAGGGACGTGCTTGTCACGTCCGCCGTTTGAGGTCGGATCGTCCATTCCCTTTCGGCGGGGACTGAAGTCCCGCGCCGAAAGCGGGGCTAAAGCCCCGCGCTCCATGGAGTGCGGCGATTTATCGCCGCTTTTTGATGAAGGCTTTAGCCTTCATCGCCTTGCCATTTGCGGTGTTTTGCCGCAACCACGAAAGCGACCCACCGGTAGGGGCGATTCATGAATCGCCCCTACCACGCATTCATCGTTTGGCGCTCCCATAGCTCCAAACCGAAAGTGGGAATGAGCCAGGTCTCATTTGGCTGGCCCGCCTTCATCACTTTAGGGCGCTTTGGTGACGGGATAAGGGGGGCGTTCTCCCTGCGTTCCCGCCAGGGAAGCAGTGCTGCCAGCGATAGGACGCTCGGTAGCCGGCGTCGGTGCCGCATCAGTCGGGGCTGCCTTGTCGGACGCGGTCGGCCCATCCAGCCGCCATTGTCGTGTCTGATCGGTTGCCGGGGCCGACGACGTCGCCCCTGCTACCACAAGGCGGGCATGGGGCTCCAGCCGGATCTCCGCATAGAGCTGCCGGTGCCACACTTCCGCCTGGGCCCAGCTCATATCCAGGGTTTCCAACAGCCCGACGCCCGGTGGCAAAAGCTGGACAGGACAACCCTTTGCCAGCTCCTGCTCCAGGCCCCGCGCCGTGTAATTGATCGGATAGAGCCGGCAGACCAGGGGCCGAACTTCCAAAGGAAGCTGACAGCCCCGGGGTCCTAAGAACACGCAATCGCCGTTGGCTTTCCGTTTGAGCACACGGCGCGAACCGTCGGGACGAAACACGCACGCGGCCCACTCGGGGTCGTCGTCCTGATCGAGGTACACCGGGTTATCCGGGACACGAAATTCGTGGAACCCCGTCTGCCCGGTAAACGCCTCGATGCGTGCCACATCGCCGGGCGTCACGTAGATTTCGCACGTCTGGCAGCAGGTCTTCCCGAGCCGCGCACACCGTGCGCAGAGCGACTCCGTTTCTTGCATGATCCAGTCCTCCTCATCTCACTTTGCCGGTGAATCAAGGGGATCTGGATAGCGGAAGACCCGCCCTTCGTAATTACGAATGAGTAAGTCATCGCCGTCACGACCTACCACATAGTTGGGTTGCAGCGGGACCTTGCCCCCACCACCGGGAGCGTCAATGACGTACGTGGGAACGGCGTAGCCCGTCGTGAATCCCCGCAATCCCTCGATGATCTCCAAACCCTTGGAGACCGGCGTGCGGAAGTGCGCCGAGCCACTGATCGGGTCGCACTGGTACAAATAGTACGGTCGTACCCGCATCTTCAGCAGCTCGTGAACGAGCCGTTTCATCGTTTCCACGTTGTCGTTGATCCCGCGCAACAGGACCGTTTGGGAACCCAAGGGAATTCCGGCGTCTGCCAGCCGCGTGCACGCCGTGAAAACTTCCGGAGTGCATTCATCCGGATGGGTGAAGTGGATGCTCATCCACAGGGGATGATAACGCCTGAGCATGCGACAGAGCTGGGGCGTGATCCGTTGCGGCAGGACAACGGGGACTTTGGTCCCGATGCGCACAAATTCCACATGGGGAATTTTCCGCAACTCCCGCAGGATCCACTCCAGTTTTTCGTCGCTCAAAGTCAGGGGATCACCACCGGAAAGCAGCACATCCCGGATCGCCGGCGTGCGGCGAATGTAGTCCAGCCCCATCTGGATTCGTTCTGGAGTGGACTTGATTTCGCCGTGACCGACGACTCGGCTCCGCGTGCAGTAGCGGCAGTACGTCGAGCAAAAGTCGTGCACCAGGAAGAGCACCCGATCAGGATAGCGGTGGACAATTCCCGGCACCGGGCTGTCCTCATCCTCGCCCAGGGGATCGTCCGCTTCACCGGCCGAGCGAACAAATTCGGCCGTGCGGGGAATGACCGTTTTCCTTAACGGGTCTTCCGGGTTATGCGGCGAAATGAGCGCCATATAGTACGGCGTGATGCCCACAGGGAGCTTGGCACCGGCTTTTTCCAGTGCCTCGCGCTCGTCGGGCAGGAGCAGCAGCATCCGCTCGATGTCCACAAGCGTCCGAATCCGATGGCTGATCTGCCAGTGCCAGTCGTTCCAGAGCTTGTCAGGCACATCGCGGAAGAAGGTTCGACGAAACTGTCGAACACGGGGATCGGTCTTCAGCCGCCGTGTGACAACCGGCGGTTCTGCCGATTCCAGAGACGACTCTGCACCCAAGATTTTCAGGTAAGGCAGGTGACCAAGGCGATTGGTCGGAAGAGTGGGGGAAATTTGGAGCGCCGTCTGGGAACTCGGAGGTTCCTCTTCGACGGCCCCCAGCGACGACTCAGCGTCAAAGGTGGCCATAGGGTTGCGATCCTTCTCTGTGACTGCGGCAAGGCGGAAACCCCAACTACGTTGCCCGTGCTCCGACTCGCGGGACGGCCTTTTGCGACCGCAGTCACTTTCCAATTCAATCCTTTAAAGAATTATCGTCCCCCCGTTTTTTGTCAAGTGAGGAACTTTCTTGAACTTGGCCCCGCGGGACTACCTCCACGTTTCCTCGCCGATAGGTGCGCGGACGTCCACACAGGCTTGGTTCAACCCGGAGGGGCACGCTTGTCGTGCCCGGCTGCACATATGGAGTGCGGGGCTTCAGCCCCGCTTTTCACGCGGGACTTCAGTCCCCGGTGAAACGGAATGAACAATCCAACGTCAAACGACGGACCCGACAAGCGGGTCCCTCCGAGAAATCATTCGGAGGGGCACGCCTGTCGTGCCCGATGGAGCGGGATGGGTTATC
>ERZ795043.736-NODE-736-length-22124-cov-39.821650_pt1 | contig 22124 bp, 21 predicted proteins | sample MGYA00375127_ERZ795043 | MGnify/ENA primary metagenome ERZ795043 (study PRJEB30172, sample SAMN05518447) | compost metagenome | isolation source: Feedstock adapted compost from Newby Island compost facility, Milpitas, CA | place: USA:Newby Island compost facility... | reverse complement strand
AGATGAAACCTCCTTTATAAGGAATCCAATGGTAGCTTTAGTGCAACGCTAGTGCCAAAGTGCACTTAAATTTGGCCATCCTGGCGTTTTTTGATTGCTCAAGTGCCAAAGTGCACTTCAATCGCCAAAAAAACTGGCGTTTCCGGTCCATCAGCCAAAATCAAGAGCACTTTAGCACCTGACAAATCAAAAAATGAGGATTCTGGGAAAGTTCAAGAGCACTTTGGCACCTGAAAGAAGCCTTCGTTATTCCTTTTAAGGGACAGCCAGACCACTGCATGCGGTGCAGTGGTTTTTTGTTTGCGGTTAAATCTACCAATCGTTGTCCAGAATAATTGATAGAGACGGGAGAGGAGAGATAGAGCATGAACCAGATCTTGCTGATCACCGACGGCTGTTCCAACGTGGGCGAAAGTCCGGTGACGGCCGCATCCCGGGCTTGGTCCGAAGGCATATGCGTGAACGTGATCGGCATCGTGGATGAGGGCGTTATCGGCGAGCGGGGCGCGCTCGAAATCGAGGAAATCGCGCGGGCGGGCGGCGGCGTGAGCCGGATCGTCGAGCCGCGCCAGTTGTCTGAGACGGTGCGGATGATGACCCATCAGACGGCGGCGGTCTCTATCCGGCAAGCCGCTTATCGCGAGCTGCGGCAGCTGTTTGGCGTAGCTTCCGTCGCGGAACTGCCGCCAGAGCGGCGGGCGGAAGCGGTGGAAAGAATTCGCGAACTGGAGGAGACGGCCGCATTAAGGGTGGCGCTGCTCATTGACGCCAGCGCCAGCATGAAGCCCAAATTGCGCGCCGTGGAAGAAGCGATCCGCGACCTGGCGCTCAGCCTGGAGGCGCGGTCCGGGCAAAGCCTGGTGGCCGTTTTTCATTTTCCCGGGGAATCCGCCGATGCCCCTTGCGCGCTGGACTGCGGCTGGACGCAGGATGCCGCGGCGCTGGCGCACCTTTTTTCGCGCATTCGGATGAAGGGAACGACGCCGACGGGGCCGGCGCTCTTGCAAGTGGTTGATTACTTCAGGGAAACTTGTGGTAAGATCAGTAGGGAAGAAGAAAATGCGCCGCCAAGATTGGGCGGCGATATCGGCGGGATGCTCAGTGACATTGTCGTCTGAACGAAGCGTGCTGCCGCCCGGAACGGTGGTGTCGGGCAAATGGAACGGAAAAACTTACAAACTGCAGCGGCTACTCGGCACCGGATCCAACGGTCAAGTCTACTTGGCTTCATGCGGCCGCTCCGTTTGCGCCATCAAATTCGGCAGCGAGGCTGCCGAATTGCAGGGGGAGGCCAACGTTCTGGCTTCGCTGGATCGGGCGAGGAAAGGACGGGGGAAGGCCCCTTTTTTGCTGGATGTGGACGATTGCGCCATGGACGGGCGCCACGTTCCCTTTTACGTCATGCGATATGTACCGGGCACGCCCTTGAAGGATTATTTGCGGCGGCAAGGTCACGAGCGGATCGGCATTATCGGCTGCCGGCTCTTGGAACAGCTTGCCGAATTGCATGAGGCGGGCTGGGTGTTTGCGGATCTGAAAAGCGACAACATTCTGGTGAGCCGCTTCGGCCGGGTGGAGCTCGTGGATTACGGCGGCGTCACCGCCATCGGCCGCAGCGTGCGCCAGTTTACGGAAATTTATGACCGGGGCTACTGGTCGGCGGGCCCGCGAACGGCGGATCCGGCCTATGACTGGTTTGCGTTTGGCATCCTGTGGCTGCACGCGCTGGACGGCAATAGGCTTCTCTATCTTGCGCAAACGCGCCTGCCGCAGGTCCGCAGCGTGGAAGATTTGCTGAAGCTGGTCCGAACCCATGCCCGGCTGCGCCCGCTGGAGCCATGGATGGAAAAGGCGTTCCGCGGAGCTTTCCGGGATACGCGGGACGCGCTGTATCAATGGAAGCTGGCGCATTGGAAGGCAAGGCGCGCCGGCGGCGCGGACATTTCCCGCTGGGTGGCCGGAATGCTGGCCCTGTCCGCGGCGGCGGGCTTGTCATGGCTGGCCATCCGGATTTTGAGCTGAAACGGGGAGATCGAAAAATGCGGGATCGCGATGCGCTCCTTGCGCGGTTCGTGGCGGAGGCGGATTGGTGGAAACCGGATTTGACGGTGCTTGCGGCGGTTTCCGGCGGGCCGGACTCGATGGCCATGCTTCATTTGCTGCGGCAAATGGCGGAGGAAAAGCCGATGCGCATCGTGGCCGCCCACGTCAATCACCGCTTTAGGGAAGAAGAGTCCGCCAAGGAAGCCGAGCTCGTGGCCCGCGCGGCGCAAAGCTGGGGCATTCCGCTGGAGACGGCGGTCATTGACATGCCTTCCTATATTAAGGAAACGGGACGCAACGCGCAGGAAGCCGCCCGCGAAAAAAGGTACGCTTTTTTCCGCGAGGCGGCTGAGCGGCATGGCGCCGATACGCTGATGTTGGCCCATCATGCCGACGATCAGGCGGAAACCGTGCTGATGCGGATCATCCGCGGCACCGGCGTCAGCGGGCTGGCGGGCATCCCAGAGCGGCGGAAGGAAGGCCGTTTGGAACTTGTGCGGCCCCTTTTGCGTATTACCAAGAAAGAGCTTCTTGCGTACTGCCGGCGCAACGGCGTGCCGTATGCGACGGACTCAAGCAACTTCAGCCGCAAATATGTCCGCAATGCCGTGCGGCTGGACGTGTTGCCCGTCCTTCGGAAAATGAATCCCAAAGTGGACGAGGCGCTCGTCCGGCTGGCCGATTTGGCTGCGGCGGACGACGATTATCTGGAAAAGGAAGCCGCCCGCCATCTGGACAGCGCCGCCGCTTTTTCCGGCGACGGATGGCGGGTTGATCTGAAACGGTTTGGGGCGCTCCATATTGCTTTACAACGGAGAATTGTTCAACTAATATTAAAGTATTCTTCGGATAGCTGGTATTCATTGGCTTATCGGAAAGTGGATGACCTGCTGGAAGCAATGACGGATCGGCAGAGGACCGTCCACCGCATGGACATCGGGGACGGCCTGATTTTCATCCGGGAGTATGACGAGGCATATGTCGGACCGAACCGGCCCGACCGTGACGGATACTGTTATGCCGTGCCGGAAATTCCCTGCACCGTCCGGCTGGACGACTGGGGCGCGCAGCTCGAATTCGAGCGCGTGCCGATGCCCGTCACCTCGCCGCCGGAACCCCGGCGGGAGGCTTTTTTTGACGAAAGCCAGCTGGTCATGCCGCTTATGGTCCGCACTCGGAAGCCCGGCGATCGGTTTTGTCCGGACGGGTTCGACGGTTCGAAAAAGGTGCAGGATGTTTTCGTCGACGCCAAAATCCCCCGCTCCCGGCGGGATGTTTGGCCGCTTGTGACCGACAGCGGGGGCCGGATTTTGTGGATTCCGGGCTTGCGCCGTTCGCGCTTTGCCCATGCTCCATCCGATGCAAAGTCCGTTATCCGGGTAGCGGTGCGTCCCGATCCGGACGGACCGCGATGGAAGCCCGTTTGAATATGCGTGAATTTAGCGGGGAGGTCCCAGCTTTGCACAAAGACATTCAGGAAGTTCTATTTACGGAAGAAGCCATCCGCGAAAAAGTGAAGGAACTGGGTGCTGCGATCAGCAAGGATTATGAGGGGCGCAATCCGCTCGTCATATGCGTGTTGAAAGGTGCCTTTATTTTTATGGCGGATTTGGCCAAGAGCATTACGGTGCCCATCGAACTGGATTTCATGGCCGTCTCCAGTTACGGCAACGCCGCCCGCTCCTCCGGCGAGGTCAAGATCATCAAGGATTTGGACCAGTCGGTGGAAGGCCGGGACGTGCTCATTGTGGAGGATATTATCGACAGCGGCCTGACGCTGAGCTATCTGATCGACGTGTTGGAAAGGCGCAACGCCCTCTCGGTCCGCGTGGTGGCGCTGTTTGACAAACCGGCCCGCCGAAATGTGGATATTGTTCCGGATTATGTCGGCTTCCAGATCCCCGACGCTTTCGTCGTCGGATACGGCCTCGATTATGCGGAAAAGTATCGCAACTTGCCGTATGTGGGCATTTTAAAACCGGAAGTTTATGCAAGATGATGACCGCAGGATGGCAAAAACCGGCGGTCATCCGGCGAAGCCGGGCCTTGGCCTGCAGGCTGGGGGCGGGCTTTTCGGTTATATTGAGATACCCCTGCGGGCTATGTTAAAATGATGAAAGTGTGCCGAGAGGAGGCCAGGGATGAATCGGATCATCCGCAACACAGGCTTTTATTTGCTCATATTTCTCGTCACCGTCGGGATCGTGCAGTTTTTCATCGACCAGAACGAGACGACGGATGAAATCAACTACAACAAGATCATGGAGATCGTCGAGCAGGGCAATGTGACCGAAATGACGATGCAGCCGCAGGGTGGCACGTACCTGATCACCGGGAAATATAAGGATAAGGCCCAGGCCGGCGCCACCACGGATACGTTCAGCGGCCGCATTCTGATATCGGAGCAGGCGACCCAGTTCGCCGAAATGGCCAGAAGCAAGGGCATTCAGATCGAAATGCTGAAGACGCCCCAGCAAAGTTTCTGGCTGACGTTCCTGACATCCATTATTCCGTTCATCATCATGTTCATCCTGTTTTTCTTCCTGATCAATCAGGCGCAGGGCGGCGGCGGCAAGGTGATGAACTTCGGCAAAAGCCGCGCCAAATTATATAATGAAGACAAAAAACGCGTCACGTTCGAGGATGTGGCCGGCGCCGACGAAGAAAAGCAGGAACTGGTGGAAGTCGTGGAGTTTCTGAAGGACCCGCGCAAGTTTGCCGCGCTGGGCGCGCGCATTCCGAAGGGCGTTTTGCTCGTCGGTCCTCCCGGCACCGGCAAAACGCTGCTGGCGCGGGCGGTGGCCGGTGAAGCCGGCGTGCCGTTCTTCAGCATTTCGGGTTCCGATTTTGTGGAAATGTTTGTGGGTGTCGGCGCTTCCCGCGTGCGGGACCTGTTTGAAACCGCGAAGAAGAACGCGCCGTGCATTATTTTTATTGACGAAATTGACGCCGTCGGCCGCCAGCGGGGCGCGGGCCTCGGCGGCGGGCACGATGAGCGCGAACAGACGCTGAACCAATTGCTCGTTGAAATGGACGGTTTCGGCGCCAACGAAGGCATCATCATCATCGCCGCCACGAACCGCCCGGACATTCTGGACCCGGCGCTTCTCAGGCCCGGGCGCTTTGACCGGCAAATTACCGTGGACCGGCCGGATGTCAAAGGGCGCGAGGCGGTGCTCAGGGTGCATGCCCGCAACAAGCCGCTGGCTGATGACGTCAAGCTGGAGACCATCGCCCGGCGGACGACGGGCTTCACCGGCGCCGATCTTGAAAACCTGCTGAACGAGGCGGCGCTCCTTGCGGCCCGCCGCAACAAGAAAGAAATCGCGATGCAGGAAGTGGATGATGCCATCGACCGGGTCATCGTCGGCACCGAGAAGAAAAGCCGCGTCATCAGCGACCGGGAAAAACGGATGGTGGCGTACCACGAAGCCGGCCACACCGTGGTGGGCTACTTCCTGGAGCACGCCGACATGGTGCACAAGGTCACGATCATTCCGCGCGGCCGCGCCGGCGGATACGTGATCATGCTCCCGAAGGAAGACCGCATGATGGTCACGAAGCAGGAGCTTCTGGACAAAGTGACCGGGCTCCTGGCCGGCCGCGTGTCCGAAGAGCTGTTCATCGGGGAAATCGGCACCGGCGCTTACAGCGACTTCAAGCAGGCCACGAGCATCGTGCGCAGCATGATCATGGAATACGGCATGAGCGAGAAGCTCGGGCCGATGCAGTTCGGCAATCCTTCGGGTCAGGTGTTCCTTGGCCGGGACCTCGGGCATGAGCAGAACTATTCGGACGCCATCGCCTACGAGATCGACCAGGAAATGCAGCGCATCATCCGCGAATGTTACGAGCGGGCCAAAAAGCTCCTCAGCGAAAAAGCGGATGTGGTGCACCGGATCGCCAACACGCTGCTCGAAGTCGAAACGCTGGATCTGGAGCAAATCAAGCGCCTGATCGAAAAAGGAACGCTGGAAGACGACGACAGCGGCTCTTCCGAATCCGCGCCCGCTTCCGGTCAGGACGGCGCCGCCAAGGATGAGGCGGGGAAAGAAAGCACCGAGCAGCCGACCGTTGACACGCTGGGCAGCGGGATCAAGGTGCGGATTCAGACGAAGGAAGATGCGCAAGCGGCGCCGGATGCGGACGCGCGCAAGGATGGCGGCTCCGGCGAGGCGTAAAACGCACCGAAAGGCTTGCTATGCCGCAAACAGGGACGATTCGCCCTTCCCCTTCCGGGGGAAGGGCTTTTTACATATTCGCGGGCCGTCATGCGGTTCCATTCAATTGACACGGGCAGGCCGCGGGTGTAAATTAGGTGTTAACACTGCAAATGGAGTTTTGCTTTTCCGCTCGCATAAGTTTGTGACTGCATTCACAAACTAACGGGACGCTAGAATCCGCAAGGAGGAATCTTGCTTTGGAACAACTGGCGCTGGAGCGCAAAGAGCAGCAGAACCGCGAGCTTCGCGAGCGGCTTATGCAGCTGAAAAAGGAGCGCAACGCGATTATATTGGCCCATTATTACCAGCGAGATGAGATCCAGGAGGTCGCCGATTTCCGCGGGGATTCCTTCTTGCTGGCGCAAAAGGCGGCGACGACGGATGCCGATGTTATCGTGTTTTGCGGCGTTCATTTCATGGGAGAGAGCGCCAAAATCCTGGCCCCGGACAAAATCGTGCTGGTTCCCGACGAAAGGGCCGGGTGCCCGATGGCGGACATGGTGAATCCGGCGGGCTTACGCGCGCTGAAAGCGAAGCATCCGAACGCCAAGGTGGTCACCTACATCAACTCGTCGGCGGAAGTGAAAGCGGAGACGGACATTTGCTGCACTTCCTCCAATGCCGTAAAAGTCGTCAATTCCGTGGACGCGGACGAGATCATCTTCTGCCCGGACAAAAACCTCGGGCATTATGTCTCGCAGTTCACCGACAAGAAAATGATCATCTGGGAAGGTTATTGCAACACCCATGATATGCTGACGGTCAAGGATGTGGCCGAGATGCGCGCCAAATATCCGAACGCCAAGTTCGTGGCCCATCCGGAGTGCCGGCCCGAAGTCGTCGCCATGGCCGATTTTGTCGGCAGCACCACGGCAATCATCAAATACTGCCGGGAGTCGGACCATGACGAATTCATCATTGGCACCGAGGACGGCACGGGCTATCAGCTTCGCAAGGACAGCCCGCACAAGAAGTTTTATTTTGCGTCCAAATATCTGGTTTGCCCCAACATGAAAGTGAACAACCTCAAGAAAGTCGTGCGCTGCCTGGAGACGATGCAGCCGCAAATCTATGTGCCGCCCGAAATCGCGGATAAAGCGCGGCTAGCCCTTACCCGTATGCTGGAAGTGAAATAAATTCATGATTCCCCGGTATCTTGTTGATGTGGATGAGGACCGCCTGGAGCGGATCGAGACCGACTGCATCGTCGTTGGCTCCGGCATTGCCGGGCTGTTTACGGCGATCAAGGCCAGCGAGCAAAACCGCGTGCTGCTCATCTCCAAAAAGAGCCTGTTTGAGAGCAACACGCGCTATGCGCAGGGCGGCATTGCCGCCGTGTTCTCGGACGAAGATTCACCGGAGTTCCATCTGCAGGACACGCTGCGGGCCGGCGCCGGCCTGTGCGACGAAGACGCCGTGCGGGTGCTGGTCAGCGAAGGTCCCGCGGGCGTAATGGAACTTGTCCGGCTCGGCACCCAATTTGACGAGGAAGACGGCAAATACGCCCTGACGCGGGAAGGGGCGCACAGCCAGCGCCGCATTCTCCACTCCGGCGGAGACGCCACCGGCTATGCCATCGTCCGGGCGCTGGCGGAGAAGGTGCTCGCGAATCCGGCCATCACCGTATGGGACGACCATTTTGCGCTGGACGTGCTGACGGCGGACGGAGAATGCCGGGGCGTGCTCGTGCATCATCCGGACGGCAAGCTCTCCGCCGTATTGGGCAAGGCCGTCGTTCTGTGCACCGGCGGCGCGGGACAACTGTACCGGTATACCACAAATCCGGCCATCGCCACCGGGGATGGCGTCGCCATGGCTTACCGGGCGGGGGCGGTCATCCGCGATATGGAATTCGTGCAGTTCCATCCGACCGCGCTGTGCTATCCGGGTGCGCCCCGCTTTCTCATTTCGGAGGCGGTGCGGGGCGAGGGCGCAGTTTTGCGCAACATCCGCGGCGAGCGGTTTATGGAAAAGTACCATCCGCTGATGGAGCTGGCGCCGCGGGACGTGGTGGCCCGCGCCATCGTCAATGAGATGGAGAATACGGGCTCCACATATGTTTTTATCGATGTGACGCACAAGGACCCGGAAACGATCCGGCAACGTTTTCCGACGATTTACGCTTACTGCCTGCAATACGGCCTCGACCTGACCTCGGACTGGATTCCGGTGGCGCCCGCGGCCCATTACATGATGGGCGGCATCAAGACGGGCCTCAGCGGGGAGACGACCGTAAGGCGTCTTTACGCTTGCGGCGAGGTATCGTCCACCGGCGTGCATGGCGCCAACCGCCTGGCAAGCAATTCCCTCTCGGAAGCGGTGGTGTTTGGCCGCAGAATCGTGGAAAGCATCAACAAGCTGCCGCAGCCTCAAAAGGATTTCCGCTTCGATTCGGCGGGGGATAAGCGGACCAAGCCGCTTTCGGGCGCGGCCGAAAAACGGCTGAAGCTGCAAAAGGCGATGTTGCGTTATGCCGGCCTGAAGCGAAGCCGTGCGGGCCTTATGAAAGGCAAAAAAGAGCTGGCCCAGCTTAGCGGCGTGTTTGAATGCGCGCTGGCAAGCCGCGAGGAGTTTGAACTGGCGAATTTGCTCATCTGCGCAAATTTGACGATGGATTCCGCCCTATATCGGGAGGAAAGCCGCGGGGCCCACTTCCGCGAGGATTTTCCGCAACGTGATGACGCCAGATGGCGCAAGCACACCACAATCGACCGAGACCATGGATGCGGAGAGGAGAAGCTTACGTGTTCCACAGAGAAAGTGACTGGCTGTTAAACGGCCCCGCCCTGGATGCGGTGCGCGCGCAAATCCGCGCCTGGCTGGCCGAAGATGTCGGCAGCGGCGATGTGACGACGATGGCCACCGTGCCGCCGGGACACCGGTCGCGGGGCATCATCCATGCCAAGGAAGCCGGAATTGTCGCGGGTTTGCCGGTGGCGCGCCTGGTGTTCGAGACGGTGGACCCGGAGCTGGTGTTTGAGGCGAAGATTTCGGATGGCGCGCGCCTGGAACGCGGCACGGTGCTCGCCACGGTGGAAGGGTCGACCCATTCCATCCTGATGGGCGAGCGGCTGGCGCTGAACCTTCTGCAACGCATGAGCGGTATTGCCACCAAGACCCGCATTTACGCGGATGCCATCCAAGGATATCCGGCGCGCATCGCGGATACGCGCAAAACGACGCCCGGCCACCGGATGCTGGAAAAATACGCCGTGCTGGTCGGGGGCGGAACCAACCACCGCTACGGATTGTATGACGCCGTGCTGATCAAGGACAACCACATCAAGGCGGCAGGTGGCGTGCGCGAGGCGGTGATGGCGGCAAAGGCATATATTCCGCACACGATGAAAATCGAGGTGGAGGCGGAAACGCTGGAAGAGGCCGTCGAAGCAGCGGAGGCGGGCGCCGACATCGTGATGCTGGACAACATGAGCCCGGCGGACATGAAGGAGACGGTCCGGCGGCTGCGCGAAATCGCGCCGCGCGTCCTTATCGAAGCCTCCGGCGGCATTCGTCCCGAAAACGCGGCGGAAGTGGCTGCCTGCGGCGTGGATATCCTTTCCGTCGGGAGCCTGACGAATTCCATTCAGGCGCTGGACATCAGCCTTGACTTAAATGAGCAGAAAAAGGTGACGAAGCCGTGATATTGGTCGTCGATGTCGGCAATACCAACATTGTGCTGGGCTTGTATGAGGGCAAGAACCTGAAGCACCACTGGCGCCTCAGCACGAACCGTTCCGCCACGGTAGATGAATACGGCATCATGATCATGAATTTATTCCGTCTATACAGCGTGCGGTCGGAAAGCATTGAAGGGGTCATTCTCTCGAGCGTCGTTCCCCCGCTCATGAACACGCTGGAGAGGCTGTTCGTTAAATACATCGGCAAAGAACCCCTGGTGGTGGGGCCGGGCATCAAAACGGGCCTCAACATCCGCTACGAAAACCCCAGGGAGGTCGGGGCCGACCGGATCGTCAACGCGGTGGCCGGCATTGAGAAATACGGCACACCGCTGATTATTGTGGATTTTGGAACGGCCACCACGTTCGACTATATCGACGCATCCGGCTCCTACATTGGCGGAGCGATCGTGCCCGGCATCGGCATTTCCACCGAGGCGCTGTATCAGCGGGCCGCCAAATTGCCGCGCATCGAGCTGGCGATTCCCAAAACGGTGGTCGGCCGCAACACGGTGGCGGCGATGCAGTCGGGCATCATTTTTGGCTACGCCGGCCAGGTGGACGGCATTGTGCGCAGAATTTTCAAGGAATTCCCCGAAAAACGGCCGCGCGTCATTGCGACGGGAGGCCTGGCCGAGCTGATTGCGGGCCAGTCCGAAACCATCGAGCAGGTGGACCCGCTGCTGACGCTGGAAGGCTTGCGGCTGATTTACGAAAGAAACGTTTAGGGAAAGGACGATATAGCGAAAGCGCATGAAGGACGAACTGGTCAGAGGGACGGCCTGGGGCGGCAAAATCCGCGTTTTTGCGGCGCGGACGACCCGCCTTGTGGCGGAACTGCAGAGAAGGCACGGCACATATCCCACGGCGACGGCCGCCCTGGGAAGAGCGGCCACGGCAGGCGCCATGATGGGCGCCATGCTCAAGGATGAAGGCCGCCTGACGGTTCAGATCAAGGGCGACGGCCCGTTGGGACAAATCGTCATCGATGCCAACGGGCGCGGGGAAGTGCGCGGTTATGTGGACAATCCTTACGTGCATTTGCCCCCGAACCGGTTCGGCAAGCTGGATGTGGCAGGCGCGGTGGGCACGAGCGGATTTCTGAACGTCATCAAGGACATGGGCCTCAGGGAGCCTTACCGGGGAAGCGTGCCGCTGGTGTCGGGCGAGCTGGGTGAAGATTTTACGTATTATTTTGCCGAATCCGAACAGATCCCCTCGGCTGTCGGAGTGGGCGTGCTGGTCGAACCCGATCATTCCGTGCGCCATGCCGGGGGGTTCATTGTGCAGGTTATGCCCGGGCTGTCGGAATTTGAAATCGCCCGGCTGGAGAAAGCGGTGGCCAATCTGCCGCAAATTACGGCGCTTATGGACCGTGGGGAAACGCCGGAGAGCATGCTGCGGATTTTGCTGGGCGAAGATCTGACCATCCATGAGCGCATGGAGCCCGTTTTCCGCTGCCAATGCTCCAGGGAGCGGGTGGAACGCACCCTTGTCACCCTGGGCCCGGAAGAACTTCGCGATATGATTGACGAGGATGGAAAAGCGGATGTGGTGTGCCATTTTTGCAACGAAACGTACGCTTTCACCGCTGACGAACTGGAAGAGCTTTACCGCCGCGCTTTGGAGAGATGACAAAGGGAGACTGAGCGGATATGCGCTTTCGCTATACATCTCTTAAGCGCTGGAGCGGGGGGGCGCTGGTGGCGCTGGCCGTCGGGCTGACGGGCTGCATGGGGGGAGCGGCGGAGGAGCCGGTCTTGAAGCCGCCGCTGGAAGGGACCGAGGCGCCCATCGCCAGCGCGCCGCCGGATGACGTGATTGCCGTCATCGGCGGAAGGCCCATTTACCGCTCGGCTTTGCTTGACCGGCTGATCGCCGGATACGGGGCGGAAGTGCTGCGGGAGATGCTGCTTCAGGAAGCGGTCGCGATGGAAGCGGCCCGTTTGGGGATTGCGGTAACGAATGAGGAACTGGATCGGGAAATCCGCCGCATGAGCGAAGGATACGAAAGCGAGCAGGCGTTTTATCGGACCATGGAGGAGCAGCTCGGCATGGACCGGCAGGCGGTGCGCGAGGATGCCAAATACCGGCTGCTTCTGGAGAAACTGGCGACGAAGGATGCGGAAGTTTCGGAAGACGACATTCGGAAGTACTATAACGAGCACCGGGACGAATACGGACCGCGCAAGCAGATGGAAATCGCCTGGATTTTGACCGGCAGCGCCGAAGAGGCCGCCCAGGTGATGCGGGAACTTGAAAGTGGCGCGGATTTCGCCGTGCTGGCTGCCCGGTACTCCATTGATGAACTTACGGCGGCCGAAGGAGGGAATTTAGGCTGGATCGAGGAGGGGGACCCTTTCTACGATGCCAGGCTGCTTGAGGCGGCAGCCGAGCTGGAGACGGGCGAAGCCACGGGTCCCCTCGAGCTCGATGAAGGGTATGCGGTCATCCGGCTTTTGGGCGTCAAGATCATCCGCGAGCGCCCGCTGGAAGCGGTCCGGGAAGAAATCCGCATGTGCCTGGCGCTGGAGCAGGCGGTGCCGCTCCGGGAACTGGAGCGCCAGCTTTTGGACAAATACGGCGCGCAGGTGTTTGATCCGCGCCTTTCGCTGGAATGAACGGCACGGCGATGCGGCAAATTTTTTAGAAGGCTGAAGTTTTCGATCGGCGTATTGACTTTCTCATGTCAGGTTGTTAAGATGGGAATAGCACAATACCGACTGATTTACTCGGATTAGTTTTCAGCCGATCTGAGAAAACAGCCCATCACGCAGGAGGGAATCCCAATGCCGAAAATTGTTCAAAATGTCACCGAACTGATCGGAGACACGCCGCTTGTTCGCCTGAACCGGGTGGTTCCGGCAGGCAGCGCGGAAATTTATGTAAAGCTGGAGTTTCAAAATCCGGGCGGCAGCGTGAAAGACCGCATCGCCATCAGCATGATTGAGGAAGCCGAGAAGCGCGGCGAAATCAAGCCGGGCGTCACCACGATCGTGGAACCGACCAGCGGCAACACCGGGATCGGCTTGGCCATGGTGGCGGCCGCCAAAGGATACCGGGCGATTCTCGTCATGCCCGAAACGATGAGCCTGGAGCGCCGCAACTTGCTGCGCGCCTACGGCGCCGAGCTCGTTCTCACACCGGGATCCGAAGGCATGAACGGCGCCGTCAAGAAGGCGGAAGAGATCGTGGCGCAAAGCAAGGATTACTTCATGCCGCAACAATTCAAAAACCCGGACAACGTGAAGATCCACCGTGAAACGACGGGTCCGGAAATCGTTGAGGCCATCAACTCGCTCGACGGCAAACTGGACGCGTTCGTGGCCGGCGTCGGCACCGGCGGCACGATTACGGGGGCCGGCGAAGTGCTGCGCAAACATTTCCCGAACATCAAGATTTACGCGGTGGAACCGGCCGCATCGCCGCTTCTGTCCAAAGGCAAGTTCGGTCCGCACAAGATCCAGGGCATCGGCGCCAACTTCATTCCGGATATTCTCAACCGTGAAATTTACGACGGCGTCATCACGGTGGAAAACGAAGAAGCTTTCGAAACGGCACGGGAAGTGGCCAAACGGGAAGGATTGCTTGTGGGCATTTCCTCCGGCGCGGCCATCTTTGCGGCGCTGAAGATGGCCAAGGAACTGGGCGAAGGCAAACGCGTCGTGGCGGTGGTGCCTTCCAACGGCGAACGTTACCTCAGCACGCCGCTGTTCAATTTCGAAAACTGATCGGCCGGTTTCGGCAGCAGAGACGCCATACGGCGAATTCAGCCTCCGTTTTCGCGGAGGCTTTCTTGATGTTTGGGAGGACATTCGGCATTGGAACTGACGGATTTGAAGCGATGGCAATTGTGGCATGCGTCCGGACGGTACAATTTGCTGCCGTTCGTTTGGAAAACCGCGCCGGAAGGGGACTTCTGCCCTCCCTGTGGGGACGTTTCTGGCAGGAAGCCACCGGTTATGCCTGTATCCTGGAAAGCGGCAAAACGGGGAGGTACACGCTGGCGGGCATGCGGCCGGAAGAGGTGCTCATCGGCAAAGGGCGAAAATGGCGGGTGCTCGCGCAGCAAGGGGGCACGTGGGCGGAAATGAGCGCCGGCGAAGGCCAGCCGCTGGAGACGGTGCGCGGCTGGCTGGGCGCTTTCCGCGCGCCGCAGCCGGAGGCGGGGCCGGAGATGGGCGGCGGCATCATCGGATACTGGGCTTACGATGTGGCAAGGAGCCTCGAGAAACTGCCCGATCTGGCCGAAGACGACCTGGCGCTGCCCGATTATCTGTTCATGCGGTTTGAGGAGTTTTGGATTGCCGATCATGAAGAAAGGGCGCTTTACTTGATGATTCATACGCCCGCGGACCCGGCATGGTCGCCGGAAGAGCTGGCGGTGCGGCATGCGGAGGCCCGGCGCAAGGCCGAGCGGATGGCGCGCCGGTGGGAAGAATGGCGGGCGGATGCGGACGGCCCGGACCGCATGAAGCTGGCGCGGATGCGCCGGAAGATCGAAGAAGACGGCCCGGACCTGGACGTGGCGGCGCTGCCGGGGCTGGTGACATCCATGAGCCCGGCTTTGTTTCAGACGGCCGTGCTTAAGGTGCAGGATTACATCCGCCGGGGCGACGTGTTTCAGGTGAATCTTTCTCTGCGCCAGAGCCTTCCGGCGGGCGCGTCCGCGGAGGACCTTTACGAATGGCTGCGCCTCGTCAATCCCTCCCCTTACATGGGCATGCTGCGGACGCCGGATTTTGCGCTGGTCAGCGCTTCGCCGGAACTGCTCATCCGGCTGAAAGACGGTCTCATGACGACGCGGCCCATCGCCGGTACACGCCGCCGGGGGAGAACGCCCGCCGAGGACGCGGCGATGGAGCAAGAATTGCTTGCCTGCGAAAAAGAGCGGGCCGAGCACATCATGCTGGTGGATCTCTTGCGCAACGATCTGGGGCGGGCTGCCGCCTACGGCACTGTGCGGGTGCCGGAACTTTTTACGATCGAGCGGTATTCCCACGTGATGCATCTCGTTTCCGAGGTTGAAGCCCGTCTGGCGCCGGGCAGGGACGCTTTTGACGCGGTGGCCGCGGTATTTCCCGGCGGCACGATCACGGGAGCGCCGAAGATCCGCACGATGGAAATCATCGAAGAACTCGAGCCGGTCCGCCGCGGGCCCTACACCGGCTCCATGGGGTGGATTGACTATGCGGGGAATATGGCATTAAATATTATTATCCGTACGATGGTTATAAAGGACGGCATTTGTCACGTTCAATCGGGGGCGGGCATCGTCATCGATTCGGATCCCCGCCGGGAATTCAAGGAGTGCCTGAACAAATCGCGGGCGCTGTGGAAAGCTTGGCAATATGCGCAAGGCAGCATATAAGCGGACGTGGGGGACTTCATTTCCGGAAAATCTTCCGGGCGACGGGAGGCGCAAACGCAGATGATTCTGGTGATCGACAATTACGATTCTTTTACCTATAATTTGGTGCAATATTTGGGCGAGCTTGGCGAAGAAGTCACCGTGTTCCGCAATGACGAGATCACAACGGAAGAAATCGGCCGCCTGGCGCCGGATCACATCCTCATTTCCCCGGGGCCGTGCACGCCCAATGAGGCCGGCGTCAGCCTGGCGGTCATCGACGCCTTCAAGGGCAAAATACCGATCCTGGGCGTCTGCCTCGGGCATCAGGCCATTGCCCAGGCTTTCGGCGGAGACGTGGTGCGGGCGGACAAGCTGATGCACGGCAAAACTTCGCCCATCCGTCATGACGGCAAGACGATTTTTGAAGGCATGCCCAATCCGTTTGTCGCCACCCGGTACCATTCCCTGATCGCGAAGCGGGAAACGCTGCCGGACTGCCTGGAGATTTCGGCGGAAACGGAAGACGGCGAAATCATGGGCTTGCGGCACAAACATTACGCGGTGGAAGGCGTCCAATTCCATCCGGAGTCCATCATGACCGAAAACGGCCGGCGCATTCTGCAAAATTTCCTGTCCTATAAGGAAGGCGTCCGGGCATGAAGCTCCTTTTGAACGGGGAGATTGTGGAGGAAAACGAAGCCGTGATCCCGGTGTCCGATCACGGCTTTTTGTACGGGATGGGGCTGTTTGAGACGTTCCGGACCTACGGGGGAAAGCCTTGGCTGCTTGAGCGTCACGCGGCCAGGCTGGGCGCCGGCTTGCGGGAGCTCGGCATCGCCTATGAGCCGGATGCGGCGCGCATGCGCGAAGCGCTGGCTCGGCTGCTGGCGGCCAACGGCATGACTGACGCCTATGTCCGCTGGTCCGTATCCGCCGGAAGCGAAATTCTGGGGCTGCCTAGCGGCACCTATCGGCGTCCGGCCGAAATCGTGCACGTAAAGGAACTGGCGCCGGATAAGCCGGGGACGCGCGCCGCCAAGACCCTCCGCCTGCTGAAACTGCGGCGGAGCGGCCCCGAAAACGGGTCATTCCGCCTAAAATCTTTTCATTTTATGAACAACATTTTGGCCAAACGGGAGCTGGCCGCGGCTGGAGCCGGCCCGGGAACGGAAGGTTTGTTTCTGAACGGTGCCGGCCACGTTTGCGAAGGCATCGTCAGCAACGTTTTCTGGCTGCGCGGCGGCATCCTTTTCACGCCTTCGCTGGAATGCGGGCCGCTTCCGGGCATCACGCGGGGCTTTGTCCTGGAAATGGCCGCCGGCTTCGGCGTGGAGGTGCGCGAAGGGGCATTCCGGCTGGATGACTTGGCGAGGGCGGATGAAGTGTTTATGACCAATTCCGTGCAAGAGATCGTGCCCGTAAATTTGCTGGAAAACGAAGCAGGCGAACCCATTGGGCGCTTCCGGTCCGATGAGGCCGGCTCGCTGACGCGGCAATGGATGGCCGCCTATCGCGCGCAAGCGGAGAAGGGGGAGGCGCGATGAACGCGATCAAACCGACCTATTATATCAGAAGCTATCGTTTTGCCGACGGGCGGTCGCTGTCCCTCGGTTCGCGCACGCTCATCATGGGCATCCTGAATGTTACGCCGGATTCGTTTTCCGACGGCGGAAAATACGCGACCTTGGAAAAAGCTGTCGAACATGCCAAGCGCATGGAGGCGGAAGGCGCCGACATCATCGACATCGGCGGCGAATCGACGCGCCCCGGTTTTGAGCCGGTGCCGCTCGAGGAAGAGCTGGCGCGGGTGATTCCCGTGATCCGGGCGGTGCGGGAAGCCGTCAGCGTGCCCATCAGCGTGGATACGTACAAGGCGGAAACGGCCCGGCAGGCGCTGGAGGCGGGCGCGCACATCATCAATGACATCTGGGGCTTCCAGCGTGACCCGGAAATTGCCCATGTGGCTGCTTCTTACGGCTGCCCCGTGATTCTGATGCACAACCGGCCGGTGGAAAACCGCGAGGCGTCCAATTACGCCGATTTCTGGACGGAAATGGAGGCGGATTTGAAAAGCGCCGTCGCCCGGGCCAAAGCCGCCGGCGTGAAAGACGAGAACATCTGGCTGGATCCCGGCATCGGATTTGCCAAAAATTACGAGGAACACCTGGAGCTCATGGGCCGGCTGGACCGCATCGTGGCGCTGGGCTATCCCGTGCTCCTCGGCACTTCCCGCAAATCGTTCATTCGCCGCACGCTGGATGTGGACGTCCATGACACCCTGGAAGGAACGGCGGCCACGCAGGTGCTCGGCATCGTGCAGGGGTGCCAGATTCTCCGGGTGCACGACGTGAAGCAAATGAAGCGCGTTGCCCAAATGACCGACGCCATCGTATACCGGTTGGCGAAGAGGGTGTGAAGCGATGGATCGCCTGATCCTGCGGCGCATGGAGTTTTACGGTTATCACGGCGTGTTTCCCGAGGAAAACCGGCTCGGCCAGAAGTTTCTGGTCGATCTGGAACTGACGCTGGATTTGTCCCGGGCCGGAAGGTCGGATGATGTCAAGGATACGGTCAATTACGCCGACGTCTGCGCACTGGTCAAGGAAATTGTCGAAGGCCCGCCGGTGAAGCTCATTGAAACGCTGGCCGAAAAAATTGCGTCAAAAGTGCTGGACACGTATACTATAGTTTACGAAGCGGCGGTGGCGGTGACCAAACCCCATCCGCCTCTGGACATCGCCTTCGGCGGCGTGACCGTCGAGGTGCGGAGGCGGCGGGAGCGGGGCCAGCCGCGCCCTTGAGGCAAAGGATGTTAGTGCTTTGAAGGAAGCTTATGTGGCGCTCGGCACCAATCTGGGTGACCGGCAGGCCCATTTGCGGGAAGCCCTCCGCCAAATGGCGGAGTTGCCCGGCGTGCGGTTTTTGCGCGTTTCGAGCGTGTATGAGACGGAGCCGGTCGGCTACACGGAGCAGCCCGCTTTCCTGAACATGGCGGCGGCGCTGGCGGCGGACATGCCGCCGGAGCGGCTGCTTGACCATCTTCTGGGCATTGAACGCGGCATGGGCCGCGTGCGGACGATCCGCTGGGGCCCGCGGACGATCGATCTGGATTTGCTCCTTTACGGAGACGCGGTGCTGCGCACGGAATTTTTGACCCTTCCCCATCCCCGCATGGCGGAGAGGGCTTTCGTGCTCGTGCCGCTGAAGGAAATCTGGCCGCAAGACCGCATCTTTCCCTGGGAAGGGAACCTGCGGCGGCTGCAGGGTGCGTCGGGCGTTGAGCGGATCGGGACCTTGAAGGATTTTTGAAAATGCCGAATGAAAAAATTGGCGGGGGAAGGAGGGACGAACTTTGCTGAAGATCGGAAATGTCGAACTCAAAAACAACGTGGTGCTGGCGCCGATGGCGGGGGTATGCAATCCGGCCTTCCGGCTGATCGCCAAGGAATTTGGCGTCGGGCTTGTGTGCGCCGAAATGGTCAGCGACAAGGGGATTCTCTACGGAAACAAGAAGACGCTGGAGATGTTGTATGTCGATGAGAGGGAAAAGCCGCTCAGCCTGCAAATTTTCGGCGGTGACAAGGAATCGCTGGTGGCGGCGGTGAAATATGTGGACCAAAACACCAACGCGGACATCATCGACATCAACATGGGCTGCCCCGTGCCCAAAGTGACCAAGTGCGATGCCGGCGCCCGCTGGCTTCTGGATCCGAACAAGATCTACGACATGGTTTCCTATGCGGTGGAAGCCGCCCAAAAACCGGTCACCGTCAAAATGCGGATCGGCTGGGACGACAAGCACATTTACGCCGTCGAAAACGCCCGGGCGGTGGAGCGCGCGGGAGGGGCCGCCGTCACCGTGCACGGCCGGACCCGGGAGCAATTGTATAGCGGCAAAGCCAATTGGGACATCATACGGGAAGTCAAGGAGGCCGTATCGATTCCGGTCATCGGCAACGGTGACGTATTTACGCCGGAGGACGCCAAACGGATGCTGGATCAAACCGGCGTTGACGGCGTTATGATCGGCCGGGGCGCACTGGGTAACCCGTGGATGCTGTACCGCACAGTGCACTATCTGGAGACGGGCGAGCTTTTGCCCGAACCGACGCCCGCCGAGAAAATCCGCATCGCGATGGTCCATCTGGACCGGCTGATCGCGCTGAAGGGCGAAAAGGTGGCCATCAAGGAAATGCGCAGGCATCTGGCCTGGTATCTCAAAGGGCTGCCCGGCGCGCACAAGGTGAAAGAGCAAGTGATGTCCCTGAACACCCGTGACGAAGTGGAAGCGGTTCTGAACGCTTATGTCCGATCCCTTGAACATGAAGCAAGTGGTGCAGCAGCTGCGGAGCCGGCGGGACCTTTGGTCCATTAGGCGTGCCGGCCGCAAATGTATTTATGCTAATTGACATTTTTGCGGCCATGAAATATAATCAGAACCAATATTTACGGGTAACAAATTACGCTTTTGTTTCCTGCTGTGTCATGTCATAGCGGAAACGCCATATATTGGAGTTATCAAACTGCTGTTAATCACCATATCCATGACAGGAGACCGGTAAGATGAGCGAGAAGGAAGTGCTTCTGACCCCTGACGGGCTGAAAAAGCTGGAAGAAGAGCTTGAAAACCTCAAGTCTGTCAAGCGGCGCGAAGTGGCCGAACGCATCAAAATCGCCATTGGTTACGGCGACATCAGCGAAAACTCGGAATACGAAGATGCCAAAAACGAGCAAGCTTTCATCGAAGGGCGCATCATTACCCTGGAAAAAATGCTCCGCAACGCGCGCATCATCAACAGCGAGGAACTGGATCCTGAAATCGTAAATATCGGATCGACGGTGGTCGTGGAAGATCTGGAGTTCGGGGATACGATGGAGTTCACCATCGTCGGTTCGGCGGAATCGGATCCGAACGAAAACAAAATCTCCAACGAGAGCCCTGTCGGCAAGGCCATCATCGGCCGAAGAAAGGGCGACATCGTTGAAGTGAGCGTTCCTGCGGGCAATATTATTCAATACAAGATTCTCGATATCAAACATTGATAATCGGCGCCTGCGCAAGGCGCCTCGCGCGGAACCTGCCCGCCTGCAAGCGGAAACCTTGATGAAAAAGCTTCCTCGGGAAGCTTTTTTGATTGTGCGGTGCGCCCGTGGGCGGTGAAGGTTTGACGGCAGTTTAGGTTGAAAAAGGAGTCGCGAAAATGGAACACACACAGCAAGCGGAATCCGCCGAGCTGAACGAACTGCTCCTCATTCGGCGCAACAAGCTGGACGAGCTTCGCGGGCTGGGCATGGATCCATTTGGCGTGAAATTTAACCGCACGCATCATGCGGCGGATATTCTTCAGGCCTATGGGGATTTGCCCAATGAAGAGCTGGAACCGAAGGAGATTCAGGTCAGCATTGCCGGCCGCATGATGCAGAAACGGACCATGGGCAAAGCCGCCTTTGCCCACATTCAGGATGTCACGGGCCGCATCCAGATTTACGTTCGCAAGGACACGGTTCCGGAAAACCAGTGGGAAGCTTTTGACATTCTGGACATCGGCGATCTGATCGGCGTCAAGGGCATTGTCTTCAAGACGAAGACCGGCGAGACCTCCGTGAAGGTCCATGAACTCACGGTGCTCACCAAGTCGCTTCTTCCGCTGCCGGACAAGTACCACGGCCTCAAAGACGTGGAAACCCGGTACCGCCAGCGGTACGTGGACCTGATCGTCAATCCCGAAGTCAAGAAGACGTTCATCACCCGCTCGAAAATCATCCAGTCCATGCGCCGTTACCTGGATGAACGGGGCTACCTGGAAGTGGAGACGCCGACGCTGCACACCATCGCCGGCGGCGCGGCGGCGCGGCCATTCATCACGCATCACAACGCGCTGGATATGGACCTTTACATGCGGATCGCCATCGAGCTGCACCTGAAGCGGCTCATTGTCGGCGGCCTCGAAAAAGTGTATGAGATCGGGCGGGTATACCGCAACGAAGGGATCTCCACTCGCCACAACCCGGAATTCACGATGATGGAATTGTATGAGGCTTACGCCGATTACGAGGACATCATGAACCTGACCGAGGATATGATCGCCCATATCGCGCGGGAAGTGCTGGGCACCACCAAAATCGTCTACCAAGGTCAGGAAGTGGATCTGACGCCGCCCTGGCGCCGGGTGTCGATGACGGAACTGGTCCGCGAGGCCACGGGCATTGATTTTACGCAGCCGATGAGCGACGAGGAGGCGCGCCGGCTCGCCAAGGAACATCATGTGCCGGTGGAGCCGCACATGACCTTTGGCCACATCGTCAACGCCTTCTTCGAAACGTTCGTGGAACATACGCTGATTCAGCCGACCTTTGTCACCGGCCATCCGGTGGAAATCTCCCCGCTGGCCAAGAAAAACGCGAAGGATCCCCGGTTTACGGACCGGTTCGAGCTGTTCATCGTCGCGCGGGAGCATGCCAATGCGTTCAGCGAGCTGAACGATCCCATTGACCAGCGGCAGCGGTTTGAAGCGCAGCTTCGGGAGAAGGCGGCGGGCAACGAAGAAGCCCACGAGATGGACGAGGACTTCCTGCGCGCGCTGGAATACGGCATGCCGCCCACCGGCGGCTTGGGCATCGGCATCGACCGGCTGGTCATGCTGCTGACCGACTCGCCGTCGATCCGCGACGTGCTCCTGTTCCCGCTGATGCGGGAAGAGCGGGACGAGTGAGGAGTTTTCGTTCAGGCCAATTTCCCAAAAAATGACGCTTGCATCCGCCGATGCAGTCGTGCTATATTATTAAAGCCGCTTCTTGAGCGGCCATCCCAATTCGGCTGCATCG
>ERZ795043.734-NODE-734-length-22212-cov-3479.829535_pt1 | contig 22212 bp, 14 predicted proteins | sample MGYA00375127_ERZ795043 | MGnify/ENA primary metagenome ERZ795043 (study PRJEB30172, sample SAMN05518447) | compost metagenome | isolation source: Feedstock adapted compost from Newby Island compost facility, Milpitas, CA | place: USA:Newby Island compost... | reverse complement strand
CGATGCCCGACAGCGGCGCCATACCCATGTTGATATAAGGTATCTGTCGTTGCTGACAATATTCAATCAATCCCACCATCAAAAAATCCATACATGTACTGGGCACATTGCCCAGCCTGCGAATCAAATCATATCGCACTTCGCCAGGTCGATAATCGGGGATTAAATCCAAAAAAGCCACAATACGCTGCTCAGCATCCATCAACGCCAGTACGGTATGCTCCCGGATTTCTTCTTCTAAAAACATGCCCTGCGAAAACACCAGCTCTTCTTTGTGCAGCTTTTGTAACCAGTCGTCCGACACGGCTTTCAGCTGTTGCAGGATATTGCCTGGCACAGGAGGTTGAAAGACTTCGATATGATATCCTTTTTTCAACAATGTATTTCGGGCCGTGCGCAAGTTCTGTCGGGCCTTCCCTTCCATACTGAAATGCAAAGCATCCACAATGGCTTCCTGACCGATGAGTAAGTATTTTTTTTGCTGCTGTGTGAAAAACGGCAATCGCTCTTCATCCACACGATAATAAACCACCTTCAAGCCCTGTTCTTCACAGAACGCTTCAAATTCGCTGATGATGCGGCTTTCCACTGCATCATCGGGCGCACATACCGGCTCTCCCAGCACAACGGCAAAATCATTTCCCACCTTATAACTTACAAAGCCATCACCATCGGAAGCAAAGAAAAACAACTTGTCCGGATAAGTTTTAAAATAATCAATAGCGCTTCTACCATATTGTTGCACCAGTGCGCGCGCCCGCTGAAGATCCGACTCCACTTCTTCCTGTTGAAATACCAGCGGTCGTAAAATACTATATAACACCAATCCGATAGAACCCACACCCATGGCATTGATGACCCGTAAAAAACCCGACGCAAAGCGGGTATGCGGCTGTAAATCGCCGTTCATCAGAAAGAAATATTGGAGGGTATATCGAATGGATTGTACGAGATTCAGGTTAATACCGAATTGTTTTTCATTCAAAAAATAAAATCCAATCACCCCGAAGATCAGGCTGAAAAGCAATATCACCAAAGCCATACGCAGCCCCACCCGCACGATTTTCCGGTTGCTTCTTACCCGATATTCATTACGGGTAATCCACAACACGAGCACGCTGAACAGGGCGAACAACGCTTCTTCATAGTCAATATCCTTGATGAGATGGGCTACACAGGAGAGCAATCCCAGGACAAAGGCAATACGCCAGGCATTGCGCAGTCCACGCAGCAAATACACGGAGGTGATTAACAACACCACTCCCGTTACAATCACAAAATCATTCGACGCATGAATGGTGCTCAGCGGCATGTACTGGCTGATGAGGTGCATGCGCCAGCGTACGGCCGGGGATAGTCCTGAGATGAGGTTGATGAGGCCGAGCAAAAAAACCAGAAAAGCCGGATAAATACGTAACAAAAAACTACCCGGCGTGAGCAGAAAACTGAAAACGCCGCCCAGTGCGGGCAACCAGAACTGAAACAAACGAAAGAGAAATACCACGGCGGCCGCTTCAGGCAAACTGAACTGACGATGCAAGAACAATACGATCATCACCAGCTCTACCAGCCCCATACCCTTGAGGAAGGGCATGGCCAGGAAAAAGAGCATGCCAAGTGAATAAGCAGAAAACACATCCAGCCAGCTGATACTGGCCGAACCCGCACCGGTGATGGCCATAATGGCGGCGGCCAGCATCAACAAAACCAGCCACTGCGCAATTAACGAAAACAACATCAAAGGCTGAATCAACTGCTGGTTTATTCGATTACCCGCCAGTTCCTGCAACGTGATGTCCATTTCAGGGAAAAATCGCGTAATGATGGCATACACCCAAACAGGACGGCGCCAGAAAAGCAAAAATAGAAGCAATAAAACAACACCCGTACCTATCGCTGGAAGTAGTTGCCCATACACGATAAGCTGATGAAGTGCCCACCAGATAAGTGTAGCCAATGCTATCAACACATAAGCTACTGCCTGAAAAAAATAAAATAAATAGGTGGAAAAACGACTCTTGGTGTGGCTTACATCAGCCTTTGTGCGCCAGATGGTGAAAAATCGCTCGGCAATCACATGCTCGGGCGACAAAAAAATGTCGACCACCGACCGTTTCAAAAAGAAATCAGCAGACAGGATGAAAGATACTGGAGAGCCCAGTGCTGCAAACGTCAGACGATAATTGATCCCCTGAACAACGACATAACCTGTCCATAGCAAAAGTAAAAGCAACCAGTAAGGCCAGGAAAGATCGCTGATGAGCTGGCGAGCCCATATCATATCGGCCTGCTGTCGGCGAAAGAAATACAGACCTACCAGCAGAAAAAACAAAGAAAGCACTTCTCGCCAGTAAACAGCACCTTTGAGAAAGCGTCTACGAATCTGATCAAATGCAGGCATGTGGCTGATTATGCCACAAAGTTAAGATTTGATGGGGAGAAAAGAAGGGCGGGAAGAAAGAGAAATTGAGCGCGAGAAATGATGCAACTCGTTATCGATGGGGATAAATAATTTATCTGGAAAGAAATTGCACACGAGGACCTAAATGTTGATTGAGATAATCGTTGATTAAAACAGGAGTACTATTTCGCATCCATCTTCCATGAATCACCTGAATTTCTCCCTGCACAAGATTCGTATTCGTTTTATTGGGACGAATCTTAACAAACCATAATCCAAAAGTCGATGCAGAATCAACAGGGTCCTGAATAGTGATCTGAGGATAAACCGGTTTTACACCCGTATTCAGGGCATTTAAATTAATAATTATCCCGGCATAATTCCCGTATGTATGCAATCGATTCAGGATAATATGATCGATGGCGTTGGAAAATACATTAGGTTCAATGTCAATACCCGCTTTAGGCCATGTACCTGTGTTAAACGATAAAACGGTACTATCAATAATTAAACTATCGGCAGAAATAACCGATATACCGTTTCGCCGATTATGAGCAATATTTCCACCCATGATTTTCACTTCCCTGGAAACCGGATTTTTTTCATCTCCAATATATATTCCATCTCCCCAGCAATATTCTATATCAGGATAATAAATCAGTACATCCCTCGATCCACGTATCGATATACCCATACCCCATTCACCTTTATTGTCGAGATGCTGCGAAGCGTCACCCACGATATGAGGAAAAAAAACAGCCACATGTTCTACATCATGAATACGAAGGATCTGATAACCGGGTTGTTTGCTCGGTAAGAGCTTAATGAGAGACCCGGGAGGAAAAAAGATTAATTGATGGCTATGTATCGTTAAACCTGAATCATTGATCAAAATAGGAAAAGGTGGAAAAGCAACTACAGCATGCTGATCAATTGCATGTTGTATATAATATCGATAATCGACCGTCCCATTTGTTACATAATCAGCAGGCAAGGCACGAACCAGGGGATATGCATGCCTTCTTGCAGAATCGATGAGCTTGTTGACGTCCGATTGGGGCATCATAAAAAAATCCTGTGAAGAAATATTTTGTGGATACGCCCTTACACTGTAGAGGGATAGAATCCAGCATATAAAAGTCCATCGCATATAAATAAAATATTTAATAATCAGGAATCGGATTAGGTTTTTTAACAATTAAAGATTTCATTACCCACAATAATCCATAAAATTGGAAAACAGCCAGTGCATAATCTAACTGAATGCGATGCCGGGGCCCTTGCAGTTCTCCGTAAACCGAATATAGCAGGAAGAAAATAAAAACATAAAACATAAAAAATCGAGAAAATGGTGTTTTCAATCGATAAATGTAAATCAATCCCAGGAAAAGAAAAGGCATCATGAGCCAGTGAAACAGGCTCGGTAAATTCAAAAACGCATAACTTTTCTCTGAATGAAACGGAATAGGGGTAAAAAGAAAACGAATAAATCCATAAACAGGATTCACAAATTTTCTTAAAATATCATGATAGGAATATAAAAGGGTATCTATGCCTAAAAAATGAACGATAACAAAAGCCATAATTCCAGAAACGAGCAAAAGGATCATTTTTCTCCAGGTGATGGAAGTAAAAATCATAGAGAGCAAAACGGCAATCGCCATTAAGAATACAGCATAAAATCTGGTAAAAAATAGCATAATACCAAAAGGTATGGCTATCAACAAAAATCTTAAGACTTTTCCTCTTAAAAAATCTGAAATAGCATAAATTAATATCAGTTCAAGAAGCAGGACCAGGATATCCTTTCCGTTCATTATATTTGACCAGGCGAGGATATCAGGATAAAACAAAAGAAATATGAAAAAAACGATACGAAAATCACCTCTTAGATAAAATTCTTTTTCGGCCAGCCGGGAACCGATATATGCAATAAATCCAGTAAGGATTATATTTAAGGCTACAGGAGCATAATATCCCGTTCCGAAAATTTTAAATGCATAAACGTTGAAAAGATAATATAAAACATTTTGTCCTCCACCAATACTTAATAACAACTGCCAATTATCTGCTAAATTAAAAAGTGTAACATGCTTATGTAATAAAAAAATAGCTTCATTATAATATACCCAGTCGTCAAGAAATGTATAAGTACCGTCAAAGAAAAATCCAAAATAAGTAATAAATAAAACCGCTTTAATTAAGGATGAAAAAAAAGATATAGAAAACGATCGGGTATACGCAAAACAAATGATACATACTGAAATAGCGATCCCAAGAGAAGACCAGATTAACTTAACTAAATCAAAAGGATGCATTCAACTAAAAGAATTAAAAAATGATACACGAGAATACTATCCTTTCAATCGAATAAAAACAAATTCATTGCATCCTAACTTTCCTCCACAGGTTTTTAGCTTATCCAGCAGAAACCCACGTTGATAATAAAAATCAAAAATTTCCTCCGGCTTTGCTACCTCGAAAGGATAGCCTCCCACCCAATCCACCAGATCATACCATGGTGACATACCTCGACCTCCCTTTTTTGCATAATTTCTCCAGCTATATCCTGGTCTCCCCTGTAGCAAGTCAACCATCAAGCGAATTCCACGTTGCCTTATGAATACAATACCTAATATGATATATTTTATTAAAACAGGAGACTGACAATATAATTTCTTTATGCGTAACCAGCACCTGCTCCATTTTCCCTGATCATTGTAAATAGCGATATATAATTTCCCATCAGGCTTAACCAACGGAACCATATTTTCTAAGGCCCTCCACATATCCCCCGTGTGATGCAATACACCCCAGGAATATACGACATCAAATTGCCCCAGTTGATGCAGAAAATCCTGATCCAGAGCAGAACCCTGAGTAACTACCCATTCGGGGTCATCGGAGAAATATCTCTTTTTTAATTCCTGTGTACAGGCAACTGATTGAGGATCATAGTCGAAAGAAAACACCCTTGCTCCTAATCTTCTTGCAGCCAGTGAAAACAGTCCACTTCCAGAACCGACATCCAGAAATGATTTCCCATGCAGGTATCCCTTTCCCAGATACTGCTCCAACGATGCCATGGCAAGGGCAATACGTTCATCATTCAATTCACGCAAAAATTTCGACCAGTTTTTCCCAAATGAAAAACGTTCACCACTTGCTATCTCTCTTTCCGCAGATAATGCATAAGCTGTGTCGTTCATATCATGGGTATTGAAGAGTAAAAAAATAGACAAATGAAAAATAAATATGAATAAACACTAAGAACAAAGTACCTTCTCCATAAGTTGTTCATATTTCGGAATAATCCTGTAAACTGAAAAGCGATTGATAAGCTCCGAAGCTATCTTTTTGCCAGGTTTAAATGCCTGCAAGGCTTCCGCAATGGATTCAGCCGAAATATCTCTCGTTATCACGCACCCGTTAATATCACGAAGAATTTCAACAACACCCCCCGGCGAAGGAGTGGAAATAACAGGAACACCTAATGCGAGCGACTCCAGTACAACGTTGGGCAATCCTTCAAAACGAGAAGACAATACAAATGCATCGGCTTTCGACATCCAGGCATAGGGATTCTTTTGAAAACCCAAGAAATAAATTTGTTTTTCTAAACCCAATTCCTGGGTCAATGTTTTCAGGTTGTTAAGCAGCGATCCATTACCAATAATAAAGATGAGTATATCCTTTCTCTTCGAAAGAGATAATGCACGAATAAGTAAATCAAATCCTTTTTGAAATTCGAGTCTACCTACAGAAACCAATCGAATATAGCCCTCTTCAAAAAAATGGGGGATTGAATTCAAATCATACGATATCTGTTGCCCCGATAAACACATTATTCTATCGTAATCGATCGGATTATAGATGACGGTTAATTTTTGAGGAGGAATATGAAACTTATGAATAAATTCTGATTTCATTTCCTCTGATTGACAAATGACATGATTAAAACTACGGTGAGATAATCTATATAAAAAAAATTCAAATTTATTATGAATAATCTTAGTTAACATGATTGTCCCTCTGGCTATGAACTTAGTTTTTGATGGGAGAATCGGTCGAATGATGCCTATAGCTAAATTCAAATGACTTAACATAGACAGGACAATATCCGGTTTTTCTTGCCAGAATAATTGAATTAATTTAAATAAGGCAAATCGAACCCTTTTCGCACCTAAATTGATAATGTTTACGTGATTTGGAATCTCCTCCAGAAATACGGCATCCTGAGCATTTATGATTACCAGATGAACATCAAACTTTTCTTCATTTATATATTTCGCCAGATAGCTCATAACCCTTTCCGCACCACCTGCTTTAAGGCTTGGGATCAATAAAAATAATTTGATCTTATTATGATAATAATCAAGTTTTTTCATGACTTATGAAACAAAAATGTTAGATAAGCATCATCAAACAGGAAGAGTATGGGTCTTGCTCTCATGAATCAGGTGTGCATAAGATGCTAACCAGGCCTGAAACATCAGGATATCCCACAGATGATATTGCCAGTTTCGCCTACCCGAAATATGTTCTTCCCATTTCTGCCGAACCTTTTCTACATGGAAAAATCCCTCTTCTTTTAAACGCCTTACGGCAAGTAAATCTTCTGCCCATTCTCTCAGCGGGCCACGCAACCAATGTTGTAAGGGCACACCAAATCCCATTTTAGGACGATTGACCAGCTCCGGTGGAACATATTGATAAAGTACCTGCTTGAGTAACCATTTTGATTCACCATTTCGCAATTTAAGGTGTAAAGGCAGCTTCCATACATACTCCACCACACGATGGTCGAGCATGGGCACCCTCGTCTCTAAACTCACATGCATGGCGGCACGATCGACTTTCACCAGAATATCATCTGGCAGATAGGTGAAGGCATCTACATACATCATCCAGGAAATAAAACTATCTAAATCAGCAGGCTTATGATAGGCATATCTTGCCGTGGGTTCAATGCCATTAAGAACAACTTGATGGGGCTCTTTCCAGTGAGAGATAAATTGTTTATATACTTCCTGCAATGACTTTGTACCCAGTATTCTGGAAAGCTTCAGGATTTTATCACCTGCATTGTTCACCTGATAACGGGAAGGTAAAAAATTTTTCAATACTTGATATGCTTGTTCCCATTGTTCCGGAGAGAACCATTGAATAGCTTCAGATACACTTTTTCGCACAGGATATGGTATCTTTCGAATCCAGTTCCATACGTCATTTGCATTAGCATAGCGATTGTATCCGCCAAATAGCTCATCGCCTCCGTCTCCCGACAAGCTGACGGTGACATACCTTCGGGTCAGTGCCGATATCAAACAGGTGGGTATCTGCGAAGAGTCTGCAAAAGGTTCATCATAGATTTCCGGGAGGCGGGGAATGATATCATAAGCCTCCTCAGGAGTTACATATAATTCCGTATGATCTGTACCCAGATGCTTCGCAACGGCTGCAGCATAATGCGCCTCGTTAAAATCTTTTTCATGAAAGCCAATAGAAAAAGTCCTTACCGGCCTGCTACTCTGTGCCTGCATAATAGCTACAACCGTGGAAGAATCAATACCTCCTGATAAAAACGCCCCTAATGGCACATCTGCAATCATTTGCTTGCCAACGGCATCTTTCAACAAATTATGCAAATGATCGACGGCTTCTGTATCTGAAATATGCAATTGATGATGCATTCCATCATCAACTACATCATGTATAGACCAATAAGGTTTGGGCTGCAGATTGGTAATATCGGCATGGATTGAAGCATTTTTAATCTCTTCCAGAGACACAGTGAGGATTGAACCTGGAATTAACTTGAAAACATGTTTAAAAATGGAATAAGGTGCGGGTATATAGTTGTATCTCAAATATAAACAAAGTGCATCCCGGTTTATCTCACCCACCCACTTGGGATGAGCGTAAAATGCCTTTAATTCGGAACCAAATAAAAATACCTGATTCGACCATCCATAGTACAGGGGTTTCTCACCCATGCGATCGCGTATCAAATGTAGTTTACGATCTTGAATATCCCACAATGCAATGGCAAACATCCCTGTACATTGCTGGATAGCCTTTTCGGGCCCCCAACGTTCAAATGCAGCCAACAATACTTCTGTATCCGAGTGTCCTCTCCAGGCAGGTGCATCACCGGAAGCTTCCAGTTGCTGTTTAATATCAAGATAATTGTAAATCTCACCATTAAACACCATCACATACCGGCCATGAGCCGAGACCATGGGTTGATGTCCGGAAGGAGAAAGATCAATAATAGATAAGCGCCTGTGACCAAGTACGATGGGTGTAGTTTCATCTATCCATATCCCTTCATCGTCCGGTCCACGATGCTGAATGGCCGATGTCATTCGTTTGATGGCACCGAATAAATCGTCATAACGCGGAGTGCCTGCATCAATGAATCCAGTAACGCCACACATGTTTCATTGGTATTGGTTAATTGCCTGTCGGCATGTTATGCACTTCCGACGGCTGCTGCGTGGAAATTTGCATAACCTGCAGAATACGCTTATTCGCATGATGCACATTAAATCTTTCTTCAGCTATTCTTCGACTTTCCTTTCCCATGATCTCAATCAACACCGGATTCAATATAAACTTTTCCATGGCATGAGCGAGAGCCCGAGCATTTCTTGGGGGAATCAAAAAACCATTGACACCATCGATAACCGTTTCCCTGCAGCCCGGAACATCTGTAGTAATTACAGCCCTGGCCATGGCCATGGCTTCCTGAGTGCTGCGCGGCACACCTTCACGATAGGAAGGCAAAACGAATACACTTGCTTTTTTCAACCAGGATCTCATATCTGCATGCCCCGGCCATTCAATGATGCCCTCGTCAACCCATAACATCACCTGTTGACGCGACAGCTTTCCCGGATTTACATCTATCCCACCCAGAAGAATAAAACGAGTAGCAGGATACCGTTGTTTGATTGACCTGGCGGCTTCAATAAATTCAAATATCCCTTTTTCCTGAATCAATCGGGCAGCAAGTAAAAAAGTAATTGGATCTAAAACCGATGGCACAGGATGCCATTCGGAAAGATCAACACCCGTTGCCCCTACACAAAACGCCTGATCGGAACTAACCAGTCGATTTTTTATAAATAATTCCATGTCATCTGTATTCTGAAACATAACAGCGGATGCGGTTTTGATGGAGAATTGTGCCAGATACTGGATGGCGTTTCGCGCTATATAGCGAACAAAGCGTTTTTTATCTGTTTGCGTAAATGAAAAACCAAGTCCTGTAATCAGACAATAGTACCGAGGAATATGTAACAGCCTGGCTACTACTCCTCCATAAAGGCTTGGTTTCAACATAATGGTCAACAAAACATGAGGGCGGAATTGACGTAACTTGAGGTATAAACTGATTAAAGAAAAAAGTTCAAAAAAAGGGTTGATACCCGACCTGGATAATATATATGCAACAGGCTTTGCCCCCAGCGCAATGATTTGCTTGCTTTCATCCGCAGTGATACGAGGGGTAAATACCCATACTTCATAACCTCTACGTGTAAACTCCCGAATAAGATATTTACGAAAATGGATAAGAGAAAAAACCTGATTGCAAACTATGGCGAGGCGCACAGGATTATGGTTCGAAGTTTTTCCCATCAAGTTAAGATATCAAAATTTGTATAAAATAATCATGCGGATGACCAGAGCTTACGATAGGCATTAATCATTTTTTGAATCGTAAAATTATCGATTATTCGTTTTCTCGCCAATTCTTTTCGCCTGGACCATTTCTGGGGATTTTTGAATTCCTCAATAGCTTCTAATAAGGCTTGAGACAGCGCTACAGGATCGCGGGGTGGAACAAGCCATCCGGTATCTCCTATAATTAAACTGGCATCACCTACATCGGTGGACACACAAGGGGTGCCAGAAAGCATGGCCTCGGCAAGCACATTAGGGAAAGCTTCAGCCGCCGACGATAACACATGGATGTCTATTACCTTCATCCATAAAGGTATATTTGCCTGCGAGCCTAATAATATGACGTGATCTTCTATACCATACGTTGCCAGAAGATTGGTTATAGATTTGTTATCAACGGATAAACCATTGCCTATTAACAGACATTTAAAAACACAACCCTTTGTAACCAGATGATGAAGTGCAGCAAATAAGTTTTCATGATCCTTACTGGGATCAAAACGAGCAACCATACCCAACAAAGGTATATCAAACGAAGGTAAATATTGCTTTCGAACTTTGCCGGCATCTTGGTGACATACAGAAAACCTATCAACGTCATACCCATTAGGTATAACCACAAATTTACTTCGTTTATATCCTAAACGAATATGAGGAGCTAATGCAGCCGATGAACAACTAATGATTTTCACCGGAATAAAAGAAGAAAAAAATCCACCTAACTTAACAATAATTCGTGTTTTAAAATTGAGAAGAGAAAGATTAAACCCACTATTATGGATAGACCAGAAAATTTTTCTGTACCCGAAAATTCGAGCAGCAATACCTCCGATCAAGTTGCCGTGATACATCCAGGTTTGTATGACATCGGGCTGAATTTGTTTAATATATTTGATCAATAAATACAAACCTAATAATATATTGGAATGCAAATTACAGGTAAAAACTTTTAGACCTATTTCTTGCAATAATTGAGTATATTTACCAGGTCCGGTGAGGCTAATCACCACATGATGATTTAAATCATCAAACTTACAAGTTTGATACAAAATTATTTCCGCACCACCATCCCCTAAACCTGTTATGATGTGAAGCACTTTCATGTAATAACAAAGATTAGTAAAAGCTAAACAACATAAAAGGGTATACTACCAGTAAAAAACAAATCAAAATCACATATATATAAAAATAATATAAAAGGAAATTTATATTTACAAAATATATGCCATAAACAAAAAAATAATTAGACTCCTTAATTCATTCTCAAAGTTCTTTATTTAACGGAATTTCTATATTTGTACGGAAAATCATGAATTTAATATCTATAAGAATTTGCCAAACTGGTAATCACTTGAAATTTATATATAACTATGGACCCCCGGGAGTACACGTTTACGGTATTCACTCCAACATATAACCGTGCGCATCTTCTTCCACGAGTTTATAATAGTCTGAAGCGGCAGACCTTTACCGATTTTGAATGGTTGGTTATTGATGATGGTTCTACAGACAATACAGAAGAGCTCATTATCCGCTGGCAAAAAGAGGCGCATTTCCCCATTCGTTATATAAAACAATCACATGGTCATAAAAAAGTAGCCCATAATCGAGCAGTTAGAGAAGCAAAAGGGAAATTTTTCCTTCCGTTTGATAGTGATGATGAATGCGTACCTCATGCACTTGAAAGATTTATTTATCATTGGGAATCTATACCAGCAGATCAACGTGATGAATTCACTGGCATTACAGTGCATTGCATGGATGAAAACGGACAGATTATAGGAGATTTATTTCCAAGTGAAAAATATTTCGACTCAAATTCATTGGACATATTCTATCAATATTGTATTCGAGGTGAAAAATGGGGATTCCATCGAATAGATGTCCTTAGAAAATATCCCTTCCCAGAAAATATCCCAGGATATGTACCTGAAAGTATTATTTGGAAAGCAATTGCTCGAACGTATAAAACTCGATTTGTAAATGAAGCACTCCGTATTTATCATACAGGACATACAAATCGCATTATGACACCCCATTCAGTTAAACCTGATTCCGCAGGCTATTACATATTAATGGAGCAGATTCTGAATGAAGAAACACACTACTTTCGTTATAGACCGTTTTATTTTATAAAAATTGCCATTAATTGGACTCGTTTAGGCCTTCATTCAAAATTACTTTCATGGAAAAATTTTCTACAAAAGAATTCACTATCTCGTATTCTAATTATCATTACTTTTCCAATTGGCTTTATTTTAGCAAAATCAGAAAAATGAATAGGACAAAGAAAGATCAATATAAATTTGATGAATATAAATTTTATCAACAATAATTCAATAAAAAGACTTGTTTAAGATAAATAATCAATTAACACTTAAAAAAATATCCATAAGTAATTTAAAAAATTTAATGAAAAAAATAAAAATGAATTAATATATACATTATAATCTATTACTTTATAGGATTATCAGGCATCTATCACAATATGATTTTTTTTAATTTTTCAATTATGAAGAATCGTATATCAGTGTTAATAGAAAATAAGCTATTTAAAAAAATAAGTAAAATAAAATAAAAGAGAAAACCAAAAAATAGATTCCATAATAATTGATGAAACAATATATGAATCATAGAATAAACAACATATCCAAGAATAATATTAATAATAAAAACCTTAATTAAATAAATAAATACTGAAAAATAATCAATATATTTTATAAATCTAAAATTTATATAAAGATAGATTATTGTGATCAAGAAATATGAGAATAAAAATGATAATACATATCCAATCTCCTTATATGTATGAATTAAAAACAATAACAGAATCACATTTGATATAGCAAATAATATTTGAATGGCAGATGAAAATCTAACATGCTGAATCGACATAAAAAATCTGGCCATAACGGTATTTATAGCAATAAAAGGTAAGCAAAGAATAAAATATTTAAAAAATAATGAAGATTCTTTTATGGAAAAAGCATTAAAAGCACCTCGAGCTAATAATAAATGAATAATATTATCTGAAAATAAAAAAGAATAAGTAGCAATTGGAGTTACAATAAATAAAAGTATTTTTAGTCCCCTCACTAAAGTGTTATTTAATGAAACCAAATCTCCCCTCGCAAACTCATTGTTAAATTTAATGCCCAATACAGAGGAAAATTGCCCGCATATAACATGATTAGGGACATCGCTCAACCGTTTCCCATAACTCATCGCACTGACGACTCCAGTGCCTAAAAAGCTTAATAAATATAATCCAAAATAGTTGTAAATAAATCCCGTTATATTACCAATGTGTGCGTATAGTAAGTTCTTCTTAACCGCTGATGTAAGCGAGTATCCGGGAAAACGAAACTTCCAGCCTAAAGAAGAAATTAAATGATATACAAGAAATAAAATATTTATTAGATAGCCAATCATAAGTCCAAGCAAAACGGAAAGAATTCCCAGATACTTATGCGTACTAAGAAGGAATACAACTGAAGTAATATTATTAATTATATTTACGATCATAGGGGTAGTGAAGTACATGTAAGAAGATAGTACTTCAGAAAGTAAATTAGAATAGATAATCAACAGCAATAATAAAGGTGAACCATATAAAAGATATTTATTTTCTAACAACAGGGTTTTATTAAAACCAGAAAAATGAGAAAAAAGAAAAAGTGGATTAATGAATATAATTATCGTAACAATAATACCAATTATAAAATAGAGTTTAAAAAAATAATTAACAAACAACATCGATTCATCCTTCCCTACCTGTTCCCGTAAACGCATAGACTCGGGAATGATGACCGTAGACTCCATAACAGATATCAGAAAACTAATTAATTGAATCGCATTTAAGATAAAAAAATAGACATCAGACTGACCATTTGTTCCAAATATATAAGCTATGAGTGCAATGTTTAAAAACGCTGTCAGCTTTGCAATGGCACTGAATAGAATTGAATATACAATTCCTTTCTTATACCCTTCCGCCCGAAAAAAAAACTTCATAAATATGCTTATAATCTTCCTGAACCAGAGAAAATAACCAATTAATTCTTAAAAAAACTGGGTAATCTTTTCCTATTTACAAGCAATCAATAATCCTTTTTCATCTTTCCTATCCATACATAATATCATGGTACATTTTCATCATTGAAAGAATAAATCCAGCTAATAATACGCCAAGAAATCCACCAAGAATCAATCCTACTATTTTGCCAATTTTCTTTTCCTTCAACGGCAATATAGGCTTATCAATCACCTGTATCAGCGGGGTTTCCTGAAGCAGAGTCATCTTTGCAATCTCCAGATTCTTCACCAGTTCTGCATATTCAGCCCCTAAGATTTGTGCCTGTGTTTGCTTATTAATAGCTGGCACACTCACTACTGCACGAGCAGGATTGAGATTTAGGTCTGTACTAACAGCCGTTCCATACAAAGCCCCTAAATAAGCACGCCTGACCGAATCGAGCCTGGCCTGTAAAAGATCTACATTCCGGGACGCCCGTTTTGTCTTGGTCTGGATATAAAATAAAGAGACATGTTTAACCAGTCCTTCGGTAAATCTTTTAGCAAACAACTCATCGGGTGCTGTACAGGTTACCTGAATGATGCTCCCTTCCTTATTCGGTTTTTCAATATCCAGATAATTCTTGTTGATATATGTGCAGAAAGTCCCCATCAGGCTGTCCTGGATATAGGTCAATGAATCGGCGGAAATACCTGGTGGGAAAGAAATATGTGGAGGTATATTCGTGCTCTTGCTCCATGCTTTACGCAAATGATTCATGTCGATATAATAATCAGCCAGACTCATCATGCGGCCACGTGTGTCGTAAATCGTATCCAGCAATGTTCGAGTGATCATGAGCCTCGATTGCATCAAGTCCAAGATATTACTTTCAGAAAACACGCCTCCACCCGTACCTCCCAGATCAAAGCCAAACTGATTGGCCAAACCTGCATAGGAAGCAAGTAATCCACTACTGGATTTTTCTTCCAGCGCAAAGGTGAGCGTGGCGACGTATTTCGGTTTCTTCAACCAGGCATAAGCTAAACCCAGTAATGCACCCACTAACCCACATATCAACAATGTCAACCATTTAGTACGCAAGTAATGTATCCATTCTCTGAATTTCAGGATGAGATCTTTAATCGAAATCTCCTCCTCTACGGGAATGGGGCGATGTGTTTCGGTCATATCAAATGCGTTATGGATGGAGAAGTTTTACTTACTCACCCCTAACCCCTCTCTATAAAATAGAGAGGGGAATGAAAGAGGTGTGTTATTATTTTTTCTTACTCTCCCCTATCCCCTCTCTACTTTGTAGAGAGGGGAACCAAAAGAGGTTTGTTATTATATTCTCACCCCTGACCCCTCTCTACCTGTAGAGAGGGGGAATCAAAAAGGGTGAGTTTTAAGTTTTATTTAGGCAGAAACAAAGATTACATGAGTTATTTCTTACTCTCCCCTATCCCCTCTCTACTTTGTAGAGAGGGGAACCAAAGGGGTGAGTTTTGTATTTTCTCTCCCCTACCCCCTCTCTACTTTGTAGAGAGGGGAATTAAAGGGGTGAGTCAGCAGTTTAATATTTTCCTTTTTACTTCCTTCATATCTTTCAACTCCTCATTTTTAATCCTCAGTACACGCAAGTTTAATTGTTTTAAAATAAAATCTCTATTTGCATCATATTCTTTCTGAAAATCGTGAATCTTGCCATCCAGCTCGATAACCAATCGCTTTTCAGCACAATAAAAATCAGCAATAAAAAATAATAATCCTTTGTGCGGATCATTTTCATAAATAATAGGATGTTGACGTAAAAACTTTAAACCATTCAATCTTCTATTCCTTAATTCTTCCCACAAAAGTTTCTCTTCAGGCGTTTGCTTTTTCCTGAGTTCACGTGCTAACAGTGTGATTTTACTTTTGTTCATGATGAACAACTGACTCACCCCTATCCCCTCTCTACTTAGTAGAGAGGGGAATTAAAGGGGTGAGTTTATATTTTCTCACTCTCCCCTATCCCCTCTCTACTTTGTAGAGAGGGGAACTAAAGGGGTGAGTCTCTCTCCATCTTTGTAAAGATAGGAACCAAAGAGATGAGTCACAATAACCTGATTATAGCCAGTATAGCTGCGGTGAGTGAAACCATACTGGATGTTACACCCATCACCTCTCCAAAACTTACCTTTTGTCTTTCAGGCTTGCGCGGTACAAAAATTTGCGATCCAGGTTCCACATGCGGATAATCCCGGATAAACAATATATGTCCTGTACCTTTTACAAAACCATTGGGATATAACACATATACCCTACCTTTTTTGGCATTCATGGAAAAGCCTCCTGCATGCGAAATATAATATTTCAAACCTTTACCTTTCACAAATGGCGTTGCGGAAGGATAGAGCACTTCACCATTGATTTGCACGGTTTGCAATAACGATGGAACCGTGAGTATATCTCCTTCTTTTAAAATAAGATCATATCTGGAACCAGGATGGGCTAAGATTTTCGGTAATTCAATCCCTACCAATTCATTTCGCGGGCCTGTCATCATCTCCAGCTCAGCATTACTCATTTTACTTAAGCTATCCGACGATACCCCACTCTGCAAACGAGCAAGAAGTGCCATTCTTTCTTTTGTAGTTAAACTTGTATCGGTTAAAAATTGCGAAGGGCGTCGTAACGAGGCCCCTTCTGGATAAGCGAAAGCTGTAAGACCACCTGCACGTTGAATTAAATCAGAGATACGTTCATCACTTGAGGTGATGGTATAAGTACCTGGATACAAGACTTCCCCTTCTATACGGACCTTTTTTTGCGTTTCATATCCGGGCGAGCTGTGCACAACCACTACGTCGAAGGGTTGAAGAATGAATTTACTTCCCTGTAAAGAAAGATCCTTTTCAACATTTACTTCAAATACCTGAGCTATCCTTGCCGATAGCGATCGAGGATTACTATTGGTTACCCTTCGTGCCACCTCAATACGCATGGGCGTTGCACCTACCTTAAACCCCCCGGCCTGCATAATTAAATCTTCCAGTGTCATGCTATCTGCATAAGGATATGAACCAGGATTACGTACTTCTCCTTCTATCGACACAGCATATTGATCGCGTAAATCAAAAATGGAATATACCTGCACAATGTCCTCTTTTTGTAAAGGAATATCGGGAGATGTACCATTCATGATTTTAGCTACATCAAATTGCACAATAGAGGTGGTGAGATCAGGATTTAACCGAATGATATAACCTCTCGGTAAAAATGCATCTTCTCGAAGTCCATCCGCCTTTAAAATCAAATCCCGCAAGGTAAGTCCTTCCGTTAATTCATATACCCCCGGGCGATATACGGCTCCTGTGATGCGCACCCGATTTTGATATTTATCGAGGATAGAAGAAACACTAAACTGATCGCCATTTTGTGGAATAAAATGTGCAAATTCCGCGGCCGGTACATCAATTACTTTCTTTTCTTCAGGCGTCAAGCGAATAACCTTGATATTAGCAGTATAAGCACTATCTGAGAAACCTCCAGCAAAACGGATAACATCACGCAAGGTTTCGCCGGGTTTCAGTTCATAAATTCCGGGCCGCTTTACCTGACCATTGATTTGTACATGTGTCTGGTACACCGGGATTCGAATCACATCCTGATCCTGCAGGCGAATGTTTTTACGCTGATCACCTTTCATCAGAAAATCGTAAATATCCACCGTATCGATGACTACATTATTACGAATGACTTCAATATCGCGAAAAGAACCATTGGGTGTGGGCCCGCCACTGGCATACAAAGCATTAAATACGGTGGCCAGCGAAGGTAAAGTGTAAGTGCCGGGCTGAGTAACCTCACCTAATAATGTAACCTTAATGCTGCGAATGCGACCTATACTTACCTGCACGGATGTTTTTCCTGTGTTGATGGTAGAATATACCGTGGATAATTTTGATTTGATGCGTTGGGCTGCTTCATCGATGGTAAGTCCATTTACATATACAATGCCGATATAAGGAATATTAATGGATCCTTCATTCGATACGGTGAGCCGATAACTCGCTTCAGCATATCCATAAATATCGATGACAATTTCATCGCCAGGTCCTACCTGATAATTTTTAGGAGTTGGAATATTTAAATCCGGTTCAAATGTTAAGTTAGGATTTCGAAATAATTCTTCGCCGAAGATGTGTGGGCGTAACATGTTCAAGGCATTAACCAGACGAGACACTGCGGCACTGTCGGACATCCCATAACCAAATCGGCGTATGCCGGTATCTTCTACACCTGCTTGCTGAAGCGTCTTGATGCGCAGGCTATCCTGAGTTCTGATGCGTGCAATCCGGGCCTGCAATTTTTGTAATTCCGCCGGACTCATACCCCGGGCTAATGCCATCTGACTGATCTGCGCATCACTCAGGCCGCTTTGCTGAGCCTGCAACATGAATTGCCGGATTTGTTCATCAGATAAATTATCAACCTGTACATTGCCGAGATTCATGGTGGATGGAATACGCTGCGCATACAAGCTGGATATACCCATTGAAACGACAAAAAGCAATATCCATACAGGTAAATATCGAACCGGATGTTGCATGAATATGTGTTTTAACTGATGAACAAAAGTTTGAATCGGCTTTTTTAAACTTTTTCTTTATCCTGAACAAACCATCTTCTTCATTCTTTCTCCCAGAGCAGCAGAAATTTTTCCTGATCAAGAAGGGAACGATGGTTTTGCTTCCATTCATCCACATCATAACTCAAAAATCGGATCTTCCGATGAATCAATTTTTCGGCCTTATCAATCAATTTCACCAAATAGCTCTTATCCATTTTTCCCACAAATATCAGATCGATAATACCGGAATCTTTACCCGATGCATAATCGCCCGTTAGATATACTTTTTCTAATCGGCCCAGTCGCTCTATGACCTCTTTCAACACCTGATCAAGCCCCACATATTTCATCAGAATATTCCGGATATCAGGATAAAGCGGATGATCGGTATTCGCGCGATATATTTTTTTATTGCCCTGATTTTCTGAAACCAGCATCCCCGCTTCTTCAAAACGGTTGAGTTCGATACGAATGGCATTGGTACTCTGATGAAATTCTTCGGCCATTCCCCGTAAATAAGCACGGGAAGCAGGATTGAGAAATAAACGCAACAATAGCTTGAGCCGTGTTTGTGATGAAATAAAAGAATCTAACAAGGCAAACCAACCAATAAAATAAATAATCCGAATGAGCGTTGTATGGCAAGCGCCTATGGAATGCTTCGCCACGTCAGTCACAGCAGTGAACTGACAACGAGTAATTTACTTACTCAATCTTGCGCCAAAATTAGAGAACCACTTTTTAGCTACCAAAAAAATTTTGTGTCTCTTAACGACAGGTTTGAAGAGTACAAACCTCGTACAGGCAGGCTTTACTATGCAGGTGATGAGAAGTTGAATCGTGAAATGATTACATTACCACATACCTGAACGTGTTCAGGTTCCATCGCCTTCACCTACAAACCAATCTTTCTTATCGCGAAACAATACATTGAACGTCGTCAGCGAGCCATAACAACGGGTAATGTATTGCTGCAGATCGATTTTTTCTTCTTCACTTAATCCTTTATGACTATTGATTTTCTGCTCCAGTACACGCAGGCGATCACGCAACATCACGATTTTATGAAAAAACACTTCAATGGGTATTTCTTTGGGCTTTAATTGTTCATCGGAAGGTTGTAAAATCAGCTTGCCTTTGACCCATTTGTTGCCCATCGGTACATGGGGCGTGATATCGGTATATTCTTCGATGGCCTGGCGAATAATGTTTTCGAGATATTCACGCGTGATGTAAGATTCGTCTTGATTCACCGCTTCAATTACCTCTAATCCGTCATAGTTCCTGGCAATCTCCACCGCTCCCCTGCCGGGAAACATAATATGATAATATACCAGATCCTGTTTGAAGATAACACCTTCGCCATAGGTCGGATGTTTGACGCGGGTGCCTATGCCCACATTATTTGCCATAGCTGTGCTGATTTAGGCGGCAAAATACATATTTTACCGTCACAATACATGGCTTCCATCATGCATTTCCATTATTGCCGGTAGCTTTCGGGCGGCCCCAGATAGGTGGATTTCACCCCTCCCATATTCACCACAATCTTTTGCAACACGATGCCGGGATCAATAGCCCAGAACTTCAACACATGCCAGCCAGGTTGATGCATGTGATGGATGGTGGTCTGAATATTGATGTTATCGCTTACCTGCTCGGCCCAGGCGCTTTCCGAGCGATCGGCATGAATATCCACCACCTGAGGAGTTTCATCATCCATCGCGATGGCATAGCGCAGGCCCCGGCGATGGAAAGGTAAGGTGGGAGAAAGATAGACCGTGATTACGGCTTTCCCGGTATCGAAGGTATAAACATCATATTCCAGATGCGCCTGCTGGTTGCTGGCTACCCGTGGAGAAGCCGTTACCGGCATGATGGTCATGGCTGAAGTGGTACGCCCCAGGTTGGGGATTTCGATCCAGTGCACCTGTGCGTCGTTGACGATGCGCGTGGCATGCGGTGCTTCGATTGACACGTAGCCATTGCTTTCCACAAAGCCATGGCGGCTCTGCAATGCAAGGGTATCGGGGAGGAACGTGATCAGTCCGACCTGGATATGTTGATGCGTGGAAGCCAATATATGCAGCCAGAGGGTGTCGGTGCCACGGGGTGCCTGAGGCCAGCGGATGTGCACGGTGATGCGCTGCTGGTCGTGAACGGTGCCGGCCGTATCGGAAAGCATCACCCAGGGTGCCGTGCGGTGCAGGATGCGGTAGGTGAACGAACGTAATCCCTTGTTATAGATATCGAAATAAACGGGTGTATCGGTTTGAAACGGCGAACAGACGGGCAGGTAGAAAATCGTTTGCTGATCTTCGGGATCAAACGATGGTCCATCGGCTACGCTCACAGCCATTTCCGCCCGATCCGGCAATTCCACCCGGGCCGTGATGGGCATATAATTCCTTCCCGGTTCCTGCCAGTAAATATATCCGATATGCGACTGATCCATCATGTGATTCCATTTACCATGCGCCATCACATGATTATAGGTATACGACAGGAGGCTGTCGCATACGTAGAGCACGCGTGCGCTGTCGGCCAGGGCATTCGTTGCGGCCCTGCCCTGCAGGGCATAGAGGCGGTTTTTCCCCACCGTCACATACAGCTTGTTCAGATTGGCGCAGGCCAGAATGGGATATAGCACCAGCTGGTAATAAGCATCCCGATAAGCACTGTCGAGGCGCCGGTAAACCCGCTGTGCACTGTCGGCCAGCTGCTGATAATCGCGTACCACCCGGTCGGCCTCCTGATCATGCGTCAGGCTATAAGTGAATGGGGTGAGCAATTCGGGTTTTCTCCGGGAATTGAATTTGGTGTATTGCGCCAGAAAATAAGCCACAGGAGCGGCCAGGCTGTCGTTAAACTGTTCGGCAGCCCATTGCCGATAATAATCGGGTAAGCTGGAAGCCGGCCACCGATCGGGATTCCAGGCATAATCCAGAAAAAAGCTGATGGGAAATTCCATGGGTTTCAAATCGCCTACATTCACAATCCAGATGCGACGAGCATGATAGGCATAGGCGAGGTGCATTTGTTCCCATACCCGCTCGATCTGGTTGGTGTTAAGCCATTTGTAATTACGGGGATCGCCGACGTAATCAAAATGATAGTACACGCCATATCCTCCCAGCCGATTGCTGTCTTTTAATTCAGGAAGCCGACGAATATTTCCCCAGTTGTCGTCGGAAAACAACAGGGTGACATCGTCGGGAACCCGCATGCCCCGATCATAATATTCTTGCACTTCTTTGTATAATGCCCATACCTGCGGTGTTTCAGCAGCCGGCTTGCCGGTTACTTCCGCAATAATCTGGCGCTGGTCGTGCACAATTTTTTCCAGCAGGGCAATATTGGCCGTGTCGCTCATCGGCATATCGCCATTGCCCCGCATGCCGATAGTTACGATGCTTTCATGATGATCCATGTGTTCAATACCCTGACGCCAGAATGCGCGCAACACGCTGTCGTTGGTTTGATAATTCC